>JAABUJ010002030.1_pt1 | contig 26782 bp, 22 predicted proteins | sample 5559131 | NCBI WGS metagenome assembly JAABUJ01 (sample SAMN10711875, study PRJNA513366) | rock metagenome | isolation source: Antarctica rocks | place: Antarctica: Victoria Land, Mt New Zealand nord | collected 2016-01-07
CTCGGCCGGCCCACCGCATATTCGAACAACAGCGTGGCCGCCGCCGCCGGGATGCTGCCGAGCGCCAGCAGGAAGGTGAGGCGCCACTCGACCGTCTTGCCGAGGCCGTGCACGAAGGTGCCGACCGACTTGGTCGCGGCGGCGTACAGCAGGTCGGTGCCGACCGCCGTCACTGGATGGATGCCGAACAGCAGGATCAGCAGCGGCGTCATCAGCGACCCGCCGCCGACGCCGGTCAGCCCGACCAGCATTCCCACCGCGAAGCCGGACAGCGAGTAGAGCGGGCTGGTGGCGGATAGGCCGTGCATGATGTCTTCCCCGGATACGGTCGGCCCGCTGTTTCACGACTTCGAGGCGTAGGAAACCATAACATCCTTTTCGCAGACGGCAATTACTGGTCCCGACCAGGCCCGGAAGCGCTATACGTCCGGCATGGACCCGATCGCGCTCTATATCCACTGGCCGTTCTGCCTGACCAAATGCCCGTACTGCGACTTCAACAGCCACGTCCGCGAGCGCATCGACCAGCGCCGTTTCGCCGCCGCCCTGCGCAGCGAACTCGCCTGGGAGGCGGCGCGGCTCGGTCGCCGCCCGCTCGCCTCGATCTTCTTCGGCGGCGGCACGCCGAGCTTGATGGACCCCGACACGGTAGCGCAGATGATCGCCGACGCAATGCGCTGGTTCGCGCCGCTGCCCGGCATCGAGATCACGTTGGAGGCAAACCCGACCAGCGTGGAGGCGACACGGCTGGCGGCGTTCCGGGCCGCGGGCGTCAACCGGATCTCGCTGGGCGTGCAGAGCCTCGATCCCGAGGCGCTGCGGATGCTGGGGCGCGAGCACTCGGCGGCGCAGGCGGTCGCGGCGCTGGAGCTGGCGCGCACGCTGTTCCCGCGCGTCTCGTTCGACCTGATCTACGCCCGGCCGGGACATTCGGTGGCGGCGTGGCAGGCCGAGTTGCGCCAGGCGCTGAGCCTCGCCGCCGACCATCTGTCGCTCTATCAACTGACCATCGAGCCGGGCACCGCGTTCGAGGCGCTGCACCGCCAGGGCCGCATCGTGCTGCCCGACGACGACACCGGCGCCGCGCTGTACGACGCCACCGCCGAGGCCGCGGCACGGTTCGGCCTGCTGCCTTACGAGGTCAGCAACTATGCCGCCCCGGGCGCGGAGAGCCGGCACAATTTGGCCTACTGGCGCTACGGCGAATACGCCGGCATCGGGCCGGGGGCGCATGGCCGGGTCAGGGTCGGCGGCGCGCTGCTTGCCACCCGCCGCCACCGCGCGCCGGAGCCATGGGCCGCGCGGGTCGAGGCGCAGCAACACGGCACCTCGCACGAGGAGGCGGTGACGCCGCGCGACCGGGCGCGCGAGATCCTGCTGATGGGGTTGCGGCTGACCGAGGGCGTGTCGGAGGCGTCGTTCCTGGCGCGCACCGGCCAGGCGCTCGACGCGGCGGTGGATGGCGGCACCCTGTCGCAGGCGGTGGAGGCGGAGTATCTGGTGCGCGCGGACGGCGTGCTGCGGGCCACGGCGGAGGGGCGCAAGCGGCTCGATGCGCTGCTGGGCGCGCTGGTGCTGTAACAGGTTGAACATGAGCGAGGCTCCATGACCGCGAACCCGATCCGCGCCGCCGCCGCAATCGCCGGCCTGCTGATGCTGGTGGCGGGGACTGCCGGCGCGGCCGAATACGTCCGCGATCCCGCAAAGGTGCATCCCGGCGCATACACGGTGGAGCCCGAGCACACCGAGGTGCTGTTCGCCATCTCGCACTTCGGCTTCTCGACCTATTACGGCCGCTTCGCCCAGGCCAGCGGCACGTTGACCTTCGACCCCGCCAACCCGGCCAACAGCGGGCTCGACATCACGGTGCCGGCCGCCACGGTCTCCACCGCCAGCGACACGCTGAACGGCATTCTCAAGAGCGTCGGCTGGTTCGACGTGGCGCAGTTCCCGGCGATCACCTTCAAGTCGACCAAGCTCACGGTGACCGGCATGGACCGCGGCATCGTCGTGGGCGACCTCACGCTGCATGGCGTGACGCGGCCGGTGACGCTGGAGGTGACCTTCGATGGCGCCGGCGTCGATCCGGCCAGCAGCAAATACACCATCGGCTTCGACGCCACCGGCGTGCTGAAGCGCACCGACTTCGGCATCAGCACCTTCGCCCCGTTCATCGGCGACGAGGTGCGGCTGATCCTGAGCGGCGCGTTCGTGAAGAGCCCGGCGTGAAGAGCCCGGCGTGAAGGACCCGGCGTGAAGAAGCAGCCTCGCGCGTCCGGCAGCCGTCAGGGCGCGCGCAACGCCGGGCCGAGTTCCAGCGCCAGCGCGTAAACCTGCCGCCGTGGCAACCCGGTGGCGCCGGCCACCTGCGCCACCGCATCCTTGACGCTGGCGCCGCCGGCCACCGCCGCCCGCAGCAGGTCGGCGACCGGGGTTTCGGCCTCGGCCTCGTCGGGCGCGGGTCCTACGACCAGGGTGATCTCGCCGCGCGCCGCGTGGGTGGCGTAGTGCTCCGCCAGTTCGGCCAATGTGCCGCGGCGCACCTCCTCGAACCGCTTGGTCAGTTCGCGCGCCACCGCGGCCGGACGGTCGCCGAACGCGCTCGCGAGGTCGGCGAGGCTCTCGGCCAGCCGGTGCGGCGCCTCGTGCCACAGCAGCGTCGCCCGCAACCCGGCGCGTTCGGCGGCGCGCAGCATGGCGAAGGCGGCGAGGCGCGCGGCCTGGCGCGGCGGCGGGAAGCCCGAGAACAGGAACGGGTGCGGCGGCAGGCCCGACAGCACCAGCGCCAGCGTCGCCGCGTTGGCGCCCGGCAGGCCGCTCACCGGCAGCCCGGCGGCGATCGCCGCGCGCACCAGGCGGAAGCCGGGGTCGGACACCAGCGGCGTGCCGGCGTCGGAGACCAGGGCGATGCGGCTGCCCTGGCGCAGCCGGTCCAGCAGCGGCGCGATGCGGCCTTCCTCGTTGTGGTCGTGCAGCGGCGACAGCCGGGTGGTGATGCCATGCGCCGAGAACAGCCGCGCGGTGACCCTGGTGTCCTCGCACAACACGAGATCGGCATCGCGCAGCGCGGCGATTGCGCGCAGCGTGATGTCTGCGAGGTTGCCGATCGGCGTCGGAACCAGCACAAGTCCGCTTGTCGCAGGCCTGCCGGACGGCGCGGTGTCGTCCGGAGACTCATCGGACGGAGGCTGATCGCATGGTTCGCCGGACAACATCCCTCCTGGGTGTCTTCGCCACGGCGCTGCTCGCGGGCTGCGCCACCGGGCCAATGCAGTCGTATGGCGGCAACGGCGCGCCGTCGAGCCTCTATCCGGGCAGCGTCGGCAGTACCGCACTCGGCGGGGCCGCGGGCGGCGGTCGGGCGGTGGCGATCTTGGCGCCGATGAGCGGGGCCAACGCCGAGCGCGGCACGATACTGGTGCAGGCCGCGCAACTGGCGCTGTCCGCGCCCGGTTCGCCGTCGCTCGACGTGCGTGACACCGGCAGCACGCCGCAAGGCGCCGCCACCGCCGTCAGCGCCGCCATCGCCGCCGGCGACGGCCTGATCCTGGGGCCGCTGACCGCCGCCGAGACCGCCGCCGTGGCCGCTCCGGCGCGCGCCGCCGGCATCCCGGTGCTGGCGTTCACCAACGATCCGGCACAGGCGCAGCCGGGCGTGTGGACGCTCGGGGTGACGCCGGCGCAGCAGGTCCGCCGCCTGGTGGCCGGGGTCGCGGAGCAGGGCAAGACGCGCCTGGCCGCGGTGCTGCCGCGGAACGATTTCGGCAACGCCATGGGCAACGCGCTGACCCAGGCCGCCGCCTCGGCCGGGATGCCGCCGCCCGACATCCACTTTCACGGCGACAGCAACTCGTCGATCGCCGAGACCATGCGCGCCGTCTCCGATTACAGCAGCCGGCGCGGCCCGATCGATGCGCAGATCAAGGCGGCGGGCCAGGCGCATACCGCCGAAGCCCGCGCCACGGCGGCGGAACTGCGCGGCCGCGCGGTGCCGCCGCCGCCGTTCGATGCCTTGCTGCTGGCCGACACCGGCGAGAAGCTGGCGTGGCTGTCGACCTTCCTGGCCTATTACGACGTCGGCGCCTCGTCGGTGCGCCTGATGGGGCCGGCGCTCTGGGCGCAACCCTCGACCCATGCCGGCGCGCAGATCAACGGCGCCTGGTACGCGGCGCCCGACCCAGCGGCGCGCGGCGCCTTCGACTCCGGCTACAGCGCCAAATACGGCACGCCGGCGCCCGGCCTGGCCGACATCGCCTACGACGCCGCCTCGATCGGCCGGGTGATGGCGCAGTCGGGCGGCTTCTCGGCGGAATCGCTGACCCGGTCCGATGGCTTTTCCGGAGTCGACGGCGTGCTGGCGCTGCAGCCCGACGGCTCGGTGCGGCGCGGCTTGGCGCTGTTCGAGGTGCATGGCGGCGGCGGCGCCCTGGCGGCCCCGGCCCCCACCAGCCTCACCGCTTCCGGTACTTGAACCATGGGTACTTGAACGATGGGCACCTGAGCGATGGGCTGGCGCCTGCTGCTGGGCGGCGCGGGCGCCATGGCAGCGGTGCCGACGCTCGGACTCGCGGTGATGGTCGGCACCGGCACCGCGGCGCCGGGCGCGGCGCTGGCGGTGCTCGCGGCCACGCTGGCGGCGGCGGCGGCGCTGGCGGCGATCTGGGCCGAGGATCTCGACCGGCTGACCCGGACGCTGCGCCTCGCCACGTTGGAGGGTAGCCCCGACCCCACCCCGCTGCTGGCCCTCGCCGCCGCCTCGCCCACGCTGCCGCCGATCGCCCGCCTGGCCCGCGGCGTCGAACGGCTGGCGCGCACGCTGGCCGACCGGGTGAGCCAGAGCAGCCGCCTGCTGCGCGCCAACGAGGCGATCATCGAGCGGTTGCCCGACCTGCTGCTGATCCTGGGCGCCGATGGCGCGGTGCGCCGCGCCAACGCCGCCGCCCGTACCGAGTTGGGCGGCGATCTCGGCGCGGTGGTGCGCCACCCCGGCCTGCGCGCGGCGATCGAGCTGGCGTTTGCCCAGAACACGCCGCAGAGCGTCGAACTGACGCTGCCGGTGCCGGTGCGGCGCGACGTGCAGGCGACGGTGCTGGTGCTGGACCCGCCGCTGGCCGACGGCGGGCACGCCATCGCGGTGCTGTCCGACCGCACCCGCGAGCGCGGCGTCGAGCGGATGCGCGCCGACTTCGTGGCCAACGCCAGCCACGAGCTGCGCACCCCGCTGGCCAGCCTGATCGGCTTCATCGACACGCTGCGCGGCCCGGCCGCCGACGACCCGCCGGCGCAGCGCCGCTTTCTCGGCATCATGGCCGAGCAGGCCGAGCGGATGAACCGGCTGATCGACGACCTGCTGAGCCTGTCGCGCATCGAGCTGACCGAGCACCGCCCACCGGCTGAACAGGTAAACCTCGGCGAACTCGCGGAACGCATCGCGGCGGCGTTCGAGCCGCAGGTGCGCGCCCGCTCCGCCCGCCTGACCTTGCGGCTGGACCCGGCGCTGCCGGACATCGTGGCCGACCCCGACCAGCTCGACCAGGTGCTGCAGAACCTGATCGACAACGCCCTCAAGTATGGACGCGAGCAGGGCCATGTGCGGGTCGAGGTGACGGTGGCGCGGCCGGGCGGGCGCTGGCCGCCTCGCCCCGGCATCGTGCTCTCGGTGGCCGACGACGGGCCGGGCATCCCGCGCGCGCACGTGCCGCGGCTGACCGAGCGGTTCTACCGGGTGGACAAGGGCCGCAGCCGTGGCGGCGGCGGCACCGGGCTGGGGCTTGCCATCGTCAAGCACATCGTCAACCGCCACCGCGGCCAACTCGCCATCGACAGCGAGGAAGGCCGTGGCACCACCTTCCTGGTGTGGCTGCCGCAACGCGCGGAGCGGCTTGCCGGCGAGCGGCCGGGCGCCATGTCGGACAAGAACCAGTCGGACAAGAACCAGTCCGCCAACACGGAGACGCCATGATGGACCAGGCCCAGCCGCCCGCCCCTCGCCCCACGTTGCGCGCCGAGTACCGGCCGCCGGCGTTCCTCGTCGACACGGTGGAGCTGCGCTTCGACCTCGACCCGCGCGCGACGCTGGTGACGTCCCGCCTGGCCCTGCGGCGCAATCCCGCCCACCCCGACCCGGCGCCGCCGCTGCGGCTGGACGGGGAGGCGTTGACGCTGGTGTCGGTCGGGCTGGACGGCGCTCCGCTCGATCCCGCCCGCTACACTGTCGACGACGGTGGCCTGACGGTGCGCGACATGCCGGCGGGCGGCAGCCTCGAGGTCGTCACCCGCCTCGATCCGACAGGCAACACCGAGCTGAGCGGGTTGTACGTCTCCGGCGGCAACTACTTCACCCAATGCGAGGCGGAGGGGTTCCGCCGCATCACCTACTTCCCCGACCGCCCCGACGTGATAGCGCGCTACAGCGTGACCGTGGCGGCCGACCGCGCGCAGGTCCCGGTGCTGCTGTCCAACGGCAACCCGGCGGGCCAGGGCGAGGACGGCGACGGCCGGCACTGGGCGCGCTGGGACGATCCGCACCCCAAGCCCTGCTATCTGTTCGCGCTGGTGGCCGGCGACCTGGTGGCGGTGCGCGACCGCTTCACCACCAGCTCCGGGCGCGACGTGGCGCTGGCGATCTGGGTGCGCGCCGGCGACGAGCATAGCTGCGACCACGCCATGGCCAGCCTCAAGGCGTCGATGCGCTGGGACGAGGAGACGTATGGCCTCGAATACGACCTCGACGTGTTCAACATCGCGGCGGTGTCGGACTTCAACATGGGGGCGATGGAGAACAAGGGCCTCAACGTCTTCAACACGAAATACATCCTGGCCCGGCCGGAGACCGCCACCGATGGCGACTACGAGGGCATCGAGAGCGTCGTGGCGCACGAGTATTTCCACAACTGGACCGGCAACCGGGTGACCTGCCGCGACTGGTTCCAGCTCAGCCTGAAGGAAGGCTTGACGGTGTTCCGCGACCAGCAGTTCTCCGGCGATATGGGCAGCCGCGCCACCAAGCGGCTGGGCGACATCCGCTGCTTGCGCGCGGCGCAGTTCCCCGAGGACGCCGGCCCGATGGCGCACCCGGTGCGGCCCGACAGCTACGTCGCGATCGACAACTTCTACACCCCGACGGTTTACGAGAAGGGCGCCGAGGTGGTGCGGATGCTGCACACCACGCTGGGCGCCGAGCGGTTCCGGCGCGGCATGGATCTGTATTTCGCCCGCCACGACAACCAGGCGGTCACCATCGAGGATTTCGTCGCCGCGCTCTCGGACGGCGGCGAGGCCGACCTGTCGCCGTTCCTGGCCTGGTACGCGCAGGCCGGCACGCCCACGCTGACGGTCAGCGACGAGTACAACGAGCAGGCGCGGCGCTACACGCTGCATCTGTCGCAGGAGACCAGGCCCACGCCCGGCCAGCCGGACAAGCGCCCGCTGCCGATCCCGGTGGCGATGGCGCTGCTGGACGAGGACGGCGGCGAGGTCGCCGCGCGCACGCTGCTGCTGGACCAGGCAAGTCAGGATTTCGTGTTCGACGGCATCGCGCGGCCGCCGGTGCCGAGCCTGCTGCGCGGCTTCTCCGCCCCGGTGCGTCTCGCCGGCCTGTCGCCGGAGCGGCTGCGCTTCCTCGCCGCCCACGACACTGACCCGTGCGTGCGCTGGGACGGCCTGCAGCAATACGCGACCGGGGTGCTGCTCAGGATGGCGGGCGATCCCGACGCGCCGGCGCAACTCGACCCCGGCCTGGACGCGGCGATGGCGGCGACATTGGCCCGCGCCGACGACGACCACGCCTTCGCCGCGCAGATGCTGGCGCTGCCGAGCGTCTCGTATGTCACCGACCAGATGGCGGTGGCCGAGTTCGCGGCGGTCCATGCGGCGCGCGAGTTCCTGCGCGCGAGCCTGGGCCGGCGTCATGCGGCGGCGTTGCGCGCCACCTACGACCGGCTGGGCGACGCCGGGCCGTACCGCATCGACGGCGCCGCGATCGGCGCCCGCCTGCTGCGCAACGCCTGCCTGTCGTACCTGGCCGCCGCCGACCAAGCTGACGTAGCCCTGGCGCGGGCGCAGTTCGACGCCCAGGCCAACATGACCGACGTGCTGGCCGGGCTGGCGGTGCTGGCGGGGATCGCCGACGCGCCGGAACGCGAGACGGCGCTGGCGGCGTTCCATGCGCGCTGGCAACACGACCCGCTGGTGCTCGACAAATGGTTCGGCATCCAGGCTACCAGCACCCGGCCGCAGGCGCTGGACGATGTGCGCGCGCTGTATCGCCACCCCGACTTCAGCCTGCGCAACCCGAACCGCTTCCGCGCCCTGGTCGGCGCTTTCGCGTCGGGCAACCCGGTGCGGTTCCATGCCGACGACGGCGAAGGCTATCTGTTCGTGGCCGATGCGGTCATGGCGATCGACCCGATCAACGGCGCCACCGCGGCCCGGCTGGTCGGCGCGCTGGGCGCTTGGCGGCGGCAGGGCGAGGCGCGGGGCGGCCTGATGCGCCGGCAGTTGGAGCGCATCCGCGACCTGCCCGGCCTCAGCCGCGGCACGCTCGAGAAGGTGACGCTGGCCCTGGCCTAACGGTCAACCGGCTTTCGGGTGTTCCAGGAAGAAGCGCAGCATTTCGCGCGAGGCATCCGGTCCCTGCGGGTCGGTGTAGGAGCCGTCGGGGCTGCCGCCCGACCAGGCATGGCCCTCGCCGTGGACCAGCCAGCGCTCGACCACGACGCGCTGCTTGGGATCGCGGTAGCGGGTGCGGGTCCAATCGCGGCCGCCCGGCACGCTGCCGGAGTCGGACTCGGTTTGCAGCGGGCCGCCGCCGGTGCGCTGGGCGATCACCGAGTCGGCGTTGACCGGGTTGACGGTGTTGTCGCGGTCGCCGTGGAACACGATTACGGGTACGTCGGGATGCGTCCCAGCGCTGCCGACATGGCCCGCGTGCATCGCCACGAAGGCCGAAGCCATGTCATGCGCGGCCCCGCAGGCCAGGCCGGAATGGACGCCCACCGCCGCGAACAGCTCGGGATAGGCTTCGGCGAGCACCGCCGCCGCGGCGCCTCCGGCGGACAGGCCAGCGACATAGACTCGGCGCGGATCGACGTCGTACTCCCGCATCACTTTGCCGGCGATGCCCGCGACCAGCGCCGGCTCGCCGACGCCGCGCCGCTGGTCGCCGGTGCGGAACCAGTTCCAGCAGCGTTGCGCGTTGGCCGAGCTGGCCTGCTCCGGATACGCCACGAGGCAACCCTGCCGACCCGCCAGCTCGTTCATGCGGGTGCCGGCGGCAAAGTCGTCCGGCGACTGGGTGCAGCCGTGCAGCATCACCACCAGCGGCGGCGAAGCTGGCATCTGGTCCGGGATGAACAGCTTGTAGCGGTGCTCGCCGGCGCTGTCGCGATAGGTGAGCGGCACGAAGCGGCCGATTGCGGCCGGGCCTCCGGGCGTTCCGGGCGGCGGCTCCCGGTGCGGCGCGGGGATTGTTTTGCCCCGCATCGGCCTGGCGGGCAACTTCATGGCTTGGCCCGGCAGCACGTCCGCCAACAGCTTCTGGATAGACTCCGTCGCTTCCGTGAGCTTGTTCATCGCCGGGACGCGGGTGGCCCCCAGCACGGCGCGCTGCCATCGATTGGTCACTGATTTTTCCAAAGGCTAAAGGCCGGCGTTGTGCATCGCAGCATAGATGGCGTTTCCCGGCGCTGCTGCCAGCGTTATTGGACCGCTTGGCCGAATGGGATCATCACGATCCCGCGCCGAGCCGCCGTTTGGCGAAGCGGAGACCGCGGTTTGCCGCCAACGGCCAGAACGCGCCGGGAGCGGTGGCGGCGGTCATGAAGGCGGCGACCGCTTTGCCGCCGCGCAGATGCTCGCCGACCTGGGACAGCCGCGCCAGCGCCTCGATCTGCTGGCCGCGTCGTTCCAGCACCGCCAGTTGCGGCGCCGGCAGCTTGGCGCGCATCTCCGCCACCACCCGGTCGTTCAGCGCCTTGACGTGCTCGAACGGGTAGCGCCTGCGCCCAGCCTGCGCCCATTGCCGCGACAGCGTGCCGTAGGGTTGCAGGTAGTAGTACAGCGGCGTGTCCAGCACCAGCGCGCTGCCGCCGGCCAGGAAGAAGTCGAGCAGGATCAGGTAGTCGGCGCCGTGCCGCGCGTATTCGCGATACTCGATCTGCCGGGCGCGCACGAAATCGGTGCGGAAGATCGGCTTCAACATGCCAGGGTCCCACGACGCGGTGGGATCGGTGGCGGCCAGGAACTCGGGCAAGGCGAGGCTGCGACTGCCGTCGCCGGCAGGCCAGGCGGTGCCGGCGGCGCGGCCCGCCTTGCCGTCGAACAGGTACTGGTTGTCCGCCACCATGGCGACGTCGGCCGCCTCGCCGGCATCGAGCAGGCGTTGCAGGCGGTCGGGCGCATACCAGTCGTCGGCGTCGAGCAGCGCCACCCAGCGGCCACGCGCGGCGTCGGTGGCGCGGTTGAGCCCGAAGCAGTTGCCACGGTTCTCGTCGAGGTAGATCGGCCGGATGCGCGCCTCGCCGGCCGCCAGCCTGGCGATCACCGCCCGGGTGTCGTCCGCCGAGCCGTCGTCGACGATGATGAGCTCGAAATCCTGCTCGGTCTGCGCCAGCACCGAACGCACCGCGATCTCCAGGAACGCGGCGGCATTGTAGGCCGGCGTGATGACGCTGACGCGCGGCCTGGGCAACTGATTCAGGTCTGTCATATTTGCTCGTCCAGCATCACTGCAATTACGTTCGTACGACGGGATCGTTGCAAGCGAGATCGTTGCAATCACGATGCCGGAACATGCGGGTGGCGTTCCCGGCGGGATTCGAACCCACGGCCCCCAGATTAGGAATCTGGTGCTCTATCCTGCTGAGCTACGGGAACCACCCGGCGCAATCTAGTCGGCTTCGCGACGCCCTGCCAGCTTGCCAGATGCCGCCGCAAGGCAAATGTTCGCAGCCACAGCGGAATGGGGTTCTGATGGACGCAGCGATGTTCGACACCGAGGCCGTCATGGCGTTGCACCGGGCGACCCTGGTGCTCGACAGCCATATCGATATTCCCTGGCCCGGCGCCAGCGGCGACGATTTCCTCGCCGCGACGCGGCGCTGCGTCGACCTGCCCAAGCTGCGGCACGGCGGCGTGGCGGCCGGCTGCTTCGCCGCGTTCATCCCGCAGGGCAAGCGCGACGCGGCCGCCCACGACGCCGCCCTGGCGCGGGCCGAGGCGATGCTGCGGGCCATCGCCACGATGGCGGGCGACGCCGCGCGGACCTGCGCCGGCGCCGACGCCATCGAGGCCGCCTACCGCGACCGCGTGCCGGCGATTGTGCCGTGCGTCGAGAACGGCGCGGCCCTCGGCGAGGACGTGGGCAACGTGGCGCGGTTGCGGGCGTTCGGCGCGATCTACCTGACGCTCACCCACAACGGCCACAACGCGCTGGCCGACAGCTCGGTGCCGCGCGCCGACCTGGGCGACGCCGCGACGTTGCACGGCGGGCTCAGCGAGTTCGGCCGCGCCGCCATCGCCGCCATGAACCGGGCCGGCATGATGATCGACATCGCCCACGTCTCGCGCGACGGCATGATCCAGGCCGCCGCCGCCAGCCGCACTCCGGTCGTCAGCACGCATTCCTGTATGCGCGCCCTGTGCGACCATCCGCGCAACCTCGACGACAGCCAGCTCGACGTGCTGCGCGATGTCGGCGGCGTGGTCCAGGTGACCACGGTGCCGGCCTTCCTGGTGCGCAGCGGACGGGCCGAGAGCGTGACGCTGGCGCATTTCCTGGACCACGTCGACCACGCGGTCCAGCGCATCGGCATCGCCCATGTCGGCATCGGTTCCGACTTCGACGGCGGCGGCGGCGTGGTCGGCTGGCGCCATGCCGGCGAGAGCGCCGCGGTCACCGCCGGCCTGCTCGAACGCGGCTACGACGCCGGGGCGGTCGGCCTGCTATGGGGCGGCAACTTCCTGCGCGTGCTGCGCGCGGTGGAGGCGGCGGCGCAATGATCCCCATGGCAAGGCTACCCAATGGCACTCCGGTCGCACGGCTGGGCCAAGGCACTTGGCGCATGGGCGAGGGCGCCCGGCCGCGCAGCCAGGAGGCGGACGCGCTGCGGCTCGGCATCGAACTCGGCATGACGCTGATCGACACCGCCGAGATGTATGCCGACGGCGGCGCCGAGGAGGTGGTGGCTGCGGCCATCGCCGGCCAGCGCGACCGCGTGTTCCTGGTCAGCAAAGTGTACCCGCAGAACGCCACCCGCGCCGGCGTCGCCACCGCCTGCGAGCGCAGCCTGCGCCGGCTGGGCACCGACCGCATCGACCTGTACCTGCTGCATTGGCGCGCCAGCACCCCGCTCGCCGAGACGGTGGCCGGCTTCGAGGCGCTGCGGCAGGCGGGCAAGATCCGGCATTGGGGCGTCTCCAACCTCGACACCGACGAGATGGAAGAACTGACGGCGCTGGCTGACGGAGCCGCCTGCGCCACCGATCAGGTGCTCTACAGCCTTGAGGCGCGCGGGCCGGAGGTCGACCTGCTGCCATGGTGCGCCGGGCGGGCGATGCCGGTGATGGCCTACTCGCCGGTCGGACAGGGCGGCAAGCTGCTGCGCAACCCGGCGTTGCGCGAGGTCGCCAAGCGGCGCCAGGCCACGCCGGCCCAGGTCGCGGTCGCCTGGACGCTGCGCCTGGAGCACATCATCAGCATTCCAAAGGCGTCGGACCCCGAACATGTCCGGCTGAATGCCGGGGCCGCCGCCATCACGCTCGACGCCGAGGACCTGGCAGCCCTCGACGCCGCTTTCCCGCCGCCGCGCGGCAAGCAAAGGCTGCGCATATTGTAGGGCGGAAAAGCGCAGCGCCTTCCGCCACTCCGAGCGCTCCCAAGTCGGCGGAAGGCGCTGCGCTTTTCCGCCCTACGAGCCTTCGTTCGTAGACAGTCGGTGTGGAACAAGTCTGGGCAAGGCGGCGCTGGGTCAGGGTTTCATCACAACCTTGATGCAGCCGTCCTGCTTGTCGCGGAACGTCTGGTACATCTCGGGTCCCTGTTCCAGGGAGACGCTGTGGGTGATGACGAAGGACGGGTCGATCTTGCCCGCCTCGATCATCCCCATCAGCTTGGGCAGGTAACGCTGCACCGGCGTCTGGGCCATCCGGAAAGTCAGGCCACGGTTGATGGCGCTGCCCATCGGGATCTTGTCCAGGAAGCCGCCGTAGACGCCGATGATCGAGACGATGCCGAAGTTGCGGGTGTTGTTGATCGCCTGGCGCAGCACGTGCGGCCGGTCGGTGCCGGCGAACATCGCCACCTTGGCGCGGTCGATCATGGAGTCGAAGCTGGCGGAGGTGTGCGGCTCGGTGCCCACCGCGTCGATGCAGGCGTCGGCGCCGCGGCCGTGCGTCAGCTCCTGGATGCGCTCGTGAACGTCCTCACGCATGAAGTCGATGGTGAGGGCGCCCGCGTCGGCCGCCATCTTCAGCCGCTCCGGCACGGTGTCGACCGCGATCACCCGCTCGGCGCCCAGCAGGAACGCGCTGCGGATGGAGAACTGCGCCACCGGGCCGCAGCCGAACACGACGATGGTCTCGCCGCCTTTGATGTCGCAGAACTCGGCGCCCATGTAGCCGGTCGGGAAGATGTCGGACAGGAACAGCACCTGCTCGTCGGTCAGCCCCTCCGGCACCTTGATCGGCCCGACATCGGCGTACGGCACCCGCAGATACTCGGCCTGCCCGCCCGGAAAGCCGCCGAGCAAATGCGAGTAGCCGAACAGCCCGGCCGGCGAGTGGCCCCAGATCTTGGCGGCCGCCTCGGCGTTCGGATTGGACCGCTCGCAGCCGGAGAAATAGCCGCGCTTGCAGAAGAAGCACTGACCGCAGGAGATGGTGAACGGCACCACCACGCGGTCGCCCGGCTTGAGGTTGCCGACCTCGGAGCCGACCTCGACCACCTCGCCCATGGTCTCGTGGCCGAGCACGTCGCCACGCTCCATGCCGGGCATCACGCCGTCGTACAGATGCAGGTCGCTGCCGCAGATGGCGCAGGCGGTCACTTTGATGATGGCGTCGCCTGGCCGCTCGATCTTCGGGTCGGGCACGGTCTCGCACCGGATGTCGTGCTTGCCGTGCCAGGTCAGTGCCTTCATCGCCTCGCTCCCCGCTCCGCTTCGGGGGACGAACGCCGGCTTCTCGACGGTAGTTGCGGAGTTGTGGCTAGATCACGATTGGGCGGCTGGCGAGAGCACCAGGCAGTGGCCATGGGCGAGGTGCCCGCAGGCCTGTTCGGCGGTGTTGCGCGACAATCCGATCAGGCGGGCGCGGTACAGCGTGCCGCGCGCCTGATGCACCATGCCCACCACCGGCTGCGCCACCGCCAGTTCGCGGTCCTGCGCGCGGGCGCTTCCGGCGGCGGAGCGGGCGAGGCCCTCGCTCGCGAACGCGCCGACCTGGATCGCCCAGCCGCCGGTCGCCGGGCCGCCGCTGCGCTCGGGCAGCGTATCGGCCATGGCGCGGCCGATCAGGTGGAAGCCGCGCGACTTCGCCTGTGGCGCGTAAAGCTGGGCGACCTGCTCGGGCGGCGGCGACAGTGCCGCCGGCGGCACCGGCAGGCTCGCGGTCTGCACGTAGGTCCGCCCATAGCCGGATTTGCCGCGGCGACCGCGGTTGTCGGCCACCATCATCGCCTGGCCATAGCCGCGACGCGGGTAGCGGGGGCCGGCGGGGATGTTCATCGGCAACTGGTTCATCGCCAGCATCTGCGCCGGCGCTACCCGCGCCGGGTCGATGCCCATGATCCCCGGCGCGATCTTGGCCACGTAGCGCCGCGTCTCGTCCGGCAAGCCGCGGTTCTTGGTCAGGTACTCGTCGAGCCGGCGTGGCCCGGCGTTGTAGGCGGCCAGGAAGCCGGGCGAGCCGTACACGTCGTACAGTTCGCGTATGTATGCGGTGCCGGCCAGGATGTTGGCGTGCGGATCGTATGGGTCGTCACCCAGGCCGTAGCGCGCCCGCAGCTCGTCGTAGGTCTCCGGCATCACCTGCATCAGGCCCATGGCGCCGGGCGCCGAGGTGATGAGCTGGCCGTTCTCGTACTGGCGGCCGCCGGACTCGGCGCGCATGACGCCGCGCACCCAGGTTTCGGGCACGTCGAAGCGCCCGGCGGCCTCGATGACGTAGGGACCCCACGGATCATCGGCCGGACCAGGGGGAGTGTAGCTCGGACGCGCCTTGGCGGCGTATTGCGCCGCCTCCTGGGCGGCGTTCACATGCGGGTGGCCGGCGCACGCCGACAGCAGCGCCAAGGCCGCCATCGGAACCGCCAGCCTGGCATACCGAAACCTCCCGCGAAACAACCTGAAGCAGCGCGAGCGAAGGCCGGGATGCGAGTTCATGCGGGCGATAGCCTCCGTCGTGGCGCGGCCGGGAGAGGCCGGAGGGCACGGCGGCCAACTGGCCGTCCGTACGAAGGCGAAATGAAGGCGATCGTGAACGATGCCTCGTAAGGCCCTATCAAGGAAGCAGCTTGGCGGTCAAGCCGGCTTGGCTCGCCACGGTCGTTTCAAGGGCGCGCGCGACAAGGTGACGTTGCGCTGTGGTAAAAATGCAGCGATATGACGGGATCTCGACGAGGCTTGTCGCGCCGGCGTGACCGCGATCGGGCGGCTCGCGGTTGCGGGCGCACGGCGGATGCGATACTGCGCTGGCTTATGAGCGCTGTGGCCCACACTCGAAATGCATCCGGTGACGCCCTGGGCGTCGGGATGATAGATTTCGTCCCCGACGTGACCAACAGCGCGCGTCAGCGCATGGCCCGGCGCGACCTGCGCGAGGCCGCGACGCTATGGCGGCTGTGCTGGACGCTGTCGTGGCTCGACATCAAGCTGCGCTACCGCGGTTCGATCCTGGGTCCGCTGTGGCTGACGCTGTCCACGGCCATCATGGTCGGCGCCATGGGCTTTCTCTACTCGACGCTGTTCCGCATGAACCTGCACGAGTACCTGCCGTTCCTGGTGCTCAGCATCGTGCTGTGGAACTTCCTGGGCGCGCTCGTCGGCGACGGCTGCACCTGCTATCTGCAGTCCGAGAGCATGATCCGGTCCATGCGGATGCCCTATTCGCTGTACGCGGCGCGGGTGGTGGTGCGCAACGTGCTGGTGCTCGGTCACAACCTGGTGGTCATCGTGGCGGTGTACGCGCTGCTGCGGATGTGGCCGGGCGAGCGCATCCTGCTGGCGATCCCGGCGTTCGCGCTGTGGCTGGTGGACGGGTTCGCGGCATCACTCCTGCTTGGCGCGCTGTGCGCACGCTTCCGCGACATCCCGCCGATCGTCGCCAGCATCATCCAGATGGCGTTCTTCGTGACGCCGGTGATCTGGAAGCCGCAACTGGTCGGCGCCGCACGCCAGGCGCTGCTGCCACTCAACCCGTTCTTCTCGCTGCTGGAGATCGTCCGCGCGCCGATGCTGGGCGAGGTTCCGAGCGGCATCGTCTACCTGTCGGCGATCGGCTACTCGGTGGCGCTGTGCGCGGTGGCTTGGCTGATATTCGCCCGGGTGCGCGCGCGCATCGCGTTCTGGGTTTGAGCGAAATGTCGGATTCCCGTCCGCCCGCCTCGATCGAAGTGACCGGGCTCAGCGTCGACTTCCCGCTGTATCACGGCACCTCCCGCAGCCTGAAGAAGACCATGCTCTCATCGCTGTCCGCGCGCATGTCGGAGGACGGCAAGCACCGCGTCGTCGTCGAGGCGTTGCGCGACGTCAATTTCCGGCTGCATCCCGGCGACCGCCTCGGCCTCATCGGCGGCAACGGCGCCGGCAAGACGACGCTGCTGCGCACCCTGGCCGGCATCTACGAGCCGGTCAGCGGCCGGGTGCGGGTGCAGGGCAGCCTGAACGCGCTGCTCGATCCCAACCTCGGCATGAACCCGGAGATGACAGGACGCGAGAACATCATGCTGCGCGGCCTGTACAATGGCCTCGACGCTGCGGCGATCGCCCGGCTGGAGGAGGACGTGCGCAGCTTCGCCGGCCTCGACCAGTTCATGGACCTGCCGGTGCGCATCTTCAGCTCCGGCATGGTGGTTCGGCTGGGCTTTGCCCTGGCGACGGCGATCAAGCCGCAGGTGCTGCTGATGGACGAGTGGTTCCTGGCCGGCGATGCGGCATTCATGGAAAAAGCGCGCGAGCGGCTGGAGGGCATGGTGCGCGGCGCCGAGGTGCTGGTGCTGTCGACCCATGCGCCGGCGGTGATCCTCGACTGGTGCTCGCGGGTGATCTGGATGGAGAACGGCCGGGTGCGCGACGACGGCCCGGCGCAGGACGTGGTGCATCGCTACCTGCAGGCGTCCGCAGCGCCGATGCCGGCCCCGATGGCGGCCGTCGCGGCCTAGCCGATGCGGCGCGCAACCGCGCGTGGTCTATTGCGTTGGCGAAAATATGGCCGCCAAAGCTCCCGCTCGCGACACCTCGATCGCCATCTACCGGGCGCGCCGCGACTTCACGGCCACCGCTGAACCCGCGCCTCCCGAGTCCGTCCCTGGCGATGCCTCCGCCGAGGCGATCTTCGTGGTGCAGAAGCACGACGCGACCCGGCTGCATTGGGACTTCCGGCTGGAGCACGGCGGCGTGCTGTGGAGTTGGGCGGTGCCGCGCGGCCCCTCGCTCGACCCGCACGACAAGCGGCTGGCGGTGCATGTGGAGGATCACCCGATCCCCTACGCCGAGTTCCACGGCGCCATCCCCGAGGGCCAGTACGGCGCCGGCACGGTCGAGACCTGGGATCGCGGCACCTGGCGGCCAATGGGCGAGGATGCGGCGGCCGACCTCGCGCGCGGCGAGCTGAAGTTCGAGTTGGCCGGCACGCGGCTGCACGGCAAGTTCGTGCTGATACGGCTGAAGCCGCGCCCCCGCGAGCACGCGGAGAACTGGCTGCTCATCAAGGAGCACGACCAGTTCGAGCGCGAGGGCATCGACGCGGCTGCGTTGGAGGCGGAGATCCCGCTGCCGGTCGCGGGCGCGCCGACGCCGGAGAAGCTGAAGCTGGCACGGAAGAAGGCGGACAAGCCGCACGTCGCCGCCCCGACGCCCGGCGCGGTCCATGGCAAGCTGCCCGCCACGCAAGCGCCGCAACTGGCCGAACTGGTCAGCGACGCGCCGGCGGCGGACGAGTGGATCAGCGAAATCAAGTTCGACGGCTACCGCGTGCTCGCGTTCGTGGCCGGCGGCGTGGCGCGCCTCATCACCCGCAACGGGCATGCCTGGACGCCACGGCTGCCCGCCCTCGCCGCCAGCATCGCTGCCCTCGGCCTTGGCGACGCGCTGCTCGACGGCGAGCTGGTGGCGCTCGATGCCAAGGGCGTGTCGAGCTTCAATCGCCTGCAGGACGCGCTCTCGCGGCAGCGCGACGACGCGCTGGTGTTCTACGTGTTCGACCTGCTGCACCTGGACGGCTGGGATCTGCGGCCCTGCCGGCTGGTCGACCGCAAGGCCCGGCTGCGCGCGCTGTCGGACTGGACCGGGCAGGTGCGCTACAGCGACCACCTCGAAGGCGAGGCGGTGGAGCTGCATCTCCATGCCTGCAAGCTCCACCTCGAGGGCATCATCTGCAAGCGCGGCGACGCGCCGTACCGGGCCGGGCGCGGGCGCGACTGGGTCAAGGTGAAATGCCAGGGACGTGAGGAGTTCGTCGTCGTCGGCTGGACCGCGCCGAAGGGCAGCCGCAGCGGCATCGGCGCCCTGCGCGTCGCCTACTTCGACCCGGCGGGCGGCCTGCACTATGCCGGCGGCGTCGGCGGCGGCTTCTCCGAGAAGGAGCTGGCGGCGTGGCGCAAGCGGCTGGAACCGCTGGCCGCCGAGCGTCCCGCCGGCATGGCGATGGGCACCGAGCCGGTCGACCGGCTGGTGCGCTGGGTGCGGCCGGAAGTGGTGGTCGAGGCGCAATACCTGGATTGGACCGACGACGGGCGGCTGCGCCACGCGACGTACCTCGGCCTGCGCGAAGACAAGCCGGCGGAGCAGGTGGTACGCCCGGTCGCCGGGACCGCCAGCATCGAGCTGCCCGCCGCCGCAAAACCGGCCGCTCCGGCACGCGTCAGGATCACCGTGGCGCGGGCTCCGGATAAGCCGGAGAGCGTGGTCGAGGGCGTGCGGCTGTCGCATCCCGACCGCGCGCTGTGGACGGACACCGCCCCAGACATCACCAAGGCCGACCTTGCCGCCTATTGGCAGGCGGTGGCGCCGTACGCGCTGCCGGAGATCGCGCATCGCCCGCTGGCGCTGGTGCGCTGCCCGGACGGCGTGGCCGGCGAGCATTTCTTCCAGAAGCACCCGAGCCAGGGCTTTCCGGCGCAACTCCATTCCGGCGAGGCGGACGGCGCGCCGTACCTGGCGCTGGACGACGCTGGCGGGCTGATCGCCGCCACCCAGATGTCGGCGGTCGAGCTGCACGCCTGGGGCGCCACGCTGGACGACCCGCTGCATCCCGACCGGCTGGTGTTCGACCTCGATCCCGGCGACGGCGTCGGCATGGCGGAGATGGCGGCGGCGGCGTTCGAGGTGCGCGGGCGGCTGGAGAAACTCGGCATCGCCTCGTTCTGCCGCACCTCCGGCGGCAAGGGCCTGCATGTCGTGGCCTCGCTGCGGCCCTCGGCCGACTGGGTCACCGCACGCGGCTGGTGCCGCGCGTTCGCCGAGCTGATGGCGGCCGACAGTCCCGGCCGCTACGTGGCGGCGGTCAAGAAGTCGATCCGCAATAGGCGCATCCTGGTCGACTGGCTGCGCAACGGCCTCGGCTCCACCGCCATCGCCAGCTTCTCGCCACGGTCGCGGCCGGGCGCCGGCGTGGCGACGCGGCTGGCGTGGCGCGAGGTGACGCCGAAGCTAGACGTGTCTGCGCACACCATGCTGACCGTGCCGGCGCGGTTGAAGCGCCAGAAAGCCGATCCCTGGGCCGACTTCGCCGCTGCCGCCGTCCCCTTACCCGTCCCGAACAGGAAATCCTGATGGCCGAACGACCGATCTGGCGCGGCCAGTTGCGCCTCGCTTTGGTGTCCTGCCCGGTGGCGCTGTACACGGCGCACCACGAACGCGAGAACCTGCATTTCCATTTCATCAACCCCGACACCGGGCATCGCGTCCGCATGGTCACCACCGACGCGGAGACCGACGAGAAGGTGGAGCGCCGCAACCTCGCGCGCGGTTACGAGTTCAAGAAGGACCACTACCTGGTCCTGACTGACGAGGACTTCGCCAGCGTCAAGGTCGATACCAGCGCCACGCTGACCATCGCCAAGTTCGTCGAGCACGGCGCGATCGACCCGGTCTATTTCGACAGCAGCTACTACATGGTGCCGGACGGCGAGGACGGCCTGGATGTCTACGTCGTGCTGCGCGACGCCATCGCCAGGACTGGGCGCATGGCGTTGACCCGCATGGTGATCGCACGGCGCGAGCGGGCGGTGGCGATCATGCCGATGGGCCGCGGCCTGATCGTGCACACGCTGTATGACGCGCGCGACCTGAAGGACTCCGGCGAGCTGTTCAAGCAGGTGCCGGCGATGAAGCCCGAGGCCGACATGATCGCCCTGGCGACGCAGTTGATCGACCGCCAGACCGGCGCCTACGACCCCGCCGACACCGAGGACCGCTACGAGACGCGGCTGCGCGACCTGATCCAGGCCAAGCTGCGCGGCGAGGGACTGGCCGAGGAGGACGAGCCGGAGCCGGAGCACAGCAACGTCATCGACCTGATGGCGGCGCTGAAGCGGAGCCTGGGGGAGTTCGAGAAATCGATTACGAAGTCGGGGGCGAAGCCGGCAGCCGAAGCACCTGCCCCATCGCGTCGGAAGGGTCGTGCGTCACCAGCAGCAGCGGCAAAGAGCGCGCCCGCGCCGAAGCCCGCACCAGCGCCCGAAACCGCGCCCGCAAAGCAGCGTCGAGCGAGCTGAACGGCTCGTCCAGCAGCAGCGCGCGCGGCCGCGACAGCAGCACCCGCATCAGCGCCACCCGCGCCCGCTGCCCGCCCGACAGCGTGGCCGGGTCGCGCCGCTCGATCCCCGGCAACTCCGCCTCGGCCAGCGCCGCCGCGACCGCCACGTGCCGGGCGCGGCCCCGGACCTCGGGATGCAGGCCGAACAGCAGGTTGCCGCCGACGCTCATGTGCGGGAACAGCGGGTCGTCCTGGAACAGGATGCCGATGCGGCGGCGGTGCGGCGGCAGGCGCGTGACCTCGGCGCCGTCGAGCCACACCGCGCCCTCGCCGGCCAGGCCGTGCGGCAACGTGCCGCAGGCGTAGGCGAGCAGGCTGGATTTGCCGGAGCCGCTCGGCCCCATCAGCGTCGCCGCCTCGCCGGGCGCCACGGTGAGCGACAACTCGCGCAGGATGGTCCGTGGCCCCGCGCGCAGGATGATGCGGTCGAGGCGCAGGGTCATGCGATGGCGACGCCCCGCCTCGCCCGCGCGCGCCAGGACGGCAGCCCGACCGCGACGGCGAACACCAGCAGCGGCAACCCGGCCTGCGCCAGCGCGGTCGCCGCCAACACGCGTCGGTCGCCGCCCGAGGCCAGCGTCACCGCCTCGGTGGTGAGCGTGGCCACGCGTCCGGCGCCGGCGAACAGGGTCGGCAGATACAGCCCGGCGGAGACCGCGAATCCCACCGCCGCGGCAGCCAGCAGCGGCCGTGCCAGCAGCGGCAGCGTCACCCGCCACAGCACCCGCGCCGGCGACGCGCCGAGGCTCGCGGCGGTACGGGCATAGCGCGGGTCGAGCGCCTGGAACGGCCGGTCGAGCGCCAATACCACGTACGGCAGCACAAATGTCAGATGCGTCCACACCAGCGCCAAGCCGCCGCCATCGAGCCGCAGCCGCACCAGCAGCACCTGGAAACCGAACAGGAACGCCACCTGCGGCACCAGCAACGGCAGATAGATTATCATTCCGGGGGGCATGGCGGTTGGCACGCGGCCACCGCGCAGGCCGCCGATTGCCAACGCCAGCGCCAGCAGCGTCGACGCCGCCCCGATCCACAGCGTCGCGGCGGTGGCGTCGCCGAGGCCGGTCCAGCGCCCCATCACCGCCGCGACACGCCAATGCTGCGGCAGCGCATCGGGAAACCGCCAGCTCGCCGCCCCGGCCCATAGCGCCAGCACCGCCAGGCTGCCGAGTCCCAGCGCCGCCGCTATCCCGCCGGCTGCCAATGCCGGGAAGTCGCCGTCGCCACCGCCGCGCCGCCCCGATTGCAGCAGTCGCGAGCCGATGGCCGCCACCACCCGCTCGCACGCCAGCAGGGCGCCGCCGCACAGGACGACGAGCGCGGCCAGCAACATTGCGCCGGCACAGCCCGGGTACCAGTTCGCGAGGTCGGGATCGTCGAACCAGCGCAGCACCTGCACGGCGAGCGGCGGCGGCGTGCCGGGTCCGAGCACCAGCGCGACGTCGACCACCGACAGCGAGAACGCCAGCACCGCCAGCACCGGCAGCCGCAGTTGCGGCCAGATGCGCGGCAGCACCGTCAGCAGCCACGCCCGCCACGGCGCATAGCCGAGCGCCGCCCCGACCCGGAGCGAGGCTCCCGGCGCCGCCTGCGTCAGCGCCGCCAGGATCATCAGCAGCAGGTACGGCGTCTCCTTCAGCCACAGGCCCAGGATCAGCGCCCCGCCCCAGCGGTCATGCACGATGGCGACGTCGGGCGGCGCCGTCCAGCCGGTGAGGCCGGGCGACAGCAGCCGCGCGATCCAGCCGCTCGGCGCCGCCAGGAACGCGAAGCCGATCGCCAGCGCCGCGTGCGGGGTCGCCAGCAACGGCACGATCGCCGCCTGCGCCGCCCGCAACACGCGCGCCCGCCGCGCCGCCACGGCGACTCCGAGCGCGGTCGCCAGCGACAAGGCGGTGGCGCACAACCCGGTCCACAGCGTCAACGCCACGCTGCCGCCAAGCCCCGGCCAGGCGAACAGCGCGCGCCATGGGTCGAGCGACAGATGCGTGCCGCCGAGGGCCGGGAAGATGCCGAACGCCGGCAGCAGCGTCGCCAGCAGGCCGCTCGCCACCGGCAGCAGCAGCACCGCCGGCAGCAGCATCCGCGGCGGCGGCCTCAGCGCAGGACCCGCCGCCCCCAATCCGCCGCCAGCCGCGTCATCCAGGTTGGATGCGGCTCCAGGCGGGGGACGCCGAGTTCTGCGGCGGTGAGCAGGCCGGGCGGGTGCGGCAGGCCGTCGAACAGCGCGCGGTCGGCGGGCGACAGGCGGCTCAAGGCCAGCACGGTCGGACTGCCGAGCTGCCGGGGGTCGGCGGCATGCGCCTGCGCCTCGGGCGAGAGCAGAAAGTCGGCCAGCAGCAGCGCCGCGTCGCGGTGGCCGGCATTGAACGGGATCGCCACGAAGCTGCAGTTGCCCAGCGTGCCGCCGTCCAGCACGTAGGCGCGCGAGGTCTCTGGCAGGGTGCCGTTGGCGATGCCGGTGGCGGCCTCGGCCGGGTTGAACGAGGCGAACAGGTCGATCTCGCCGTCGCTGAACAGGCTGGACTGGGCTGGGCCGGTGGCCGGGAAATCGCGTCCGCCGTGCCACAGGTTCGGCCGCAGCGCATCGTACCAGACCCACAGCGGCGCGGTCGCCGGGCCATAGCCGGCGTCGGTCGCGGGCCGTTGCAGCACCGCCGCGTCAGGAGTCAGCTCGATCAGCGCCTGCTTCAGGAAGGTCGCGCCCATGAAGTCGGCGGCGTTCGGATGGGTGAGGCGCCCCGGATGCGCCGCCGCCCAGCCACGCATCGCCGCCATGCCGCGCGGCGGCTGCGGCAGCCGAACGGTGTCGTGGACGAACACCAACTGCGCCATCCGCCACGGCGCCTCCATGCCATCGGTCGGCACCGTGAAATCGGTGACGGTCGCAGGGTTGCCGGTGCGGTCGACCAGGGCGGCGTTTGGCAGCCGGTCGAGCACCGGGCCGAACAGCAGGCCGGCCTGGCGCATCGCCAGGAAGTTGGGGCCGTTCACCCAGACCAGGTCGACCGACCCGCCCTCGACCCGCCCCGCCGCCTTCTCCGCCAGCACGCGCGCCACCGCCTCCGCCGTGTCGGTCAGCCGGACGTGCCGGACGCGGACATCGTGCAGCACGCGCATCCGCTCGTCGGTCCAGGCGATGAAGGCGTTGGTGCGGTCGTCGCCGCCCCAGGCGTTGAAGAACACCGTCTGTCCCTTCGCGCGGTCCCGCACGCCGGTCCAATCCGGCGTGCCGGCGCGGGCGGCCAGGGGAACCGCGGCGGCGGCGGCGGTCAGCAGCAGGGCGCGGCGGCGGATCATGCGGCGATGTCCTTCAAAGCCCGGCGGCGTTCCCGGATGCCGGCGAGGATGGGGCCAAGCACCTCGGCATGGAAGGCGTCGCAGCCGATGCACAGATTGGCATACGGCGCGCCCTGCGGCGTGGCGGTGTGCGAGCGGGCGCGGAACTCGGCCTCGCTCCAGCCATGCGCCAGGCCCATCGCGTCCGGTTCGCCACGATTGATGGCGGCGAAGGCCGGCTCGTGGCGCAGGCTGTCGAGGATGTCGGCCAAGCGCTCCTCGGCGAGGTTGCCCAGCGCCGCGCCGGTCTTGACGCAGCATGGGTAGACCGCCCCATCCGGCTCGATGGACACCTCCGAGCCAGCCTCGCCGTAGTCGAGGAAGCCCTTGCCGCCCGACCATTGCGCGCAGAAGTTGTCGGCCAGCGTCGCGGTCGAGAGCCCGTTGCGCCAGGCCCGGCCGCGCGGCCACAGCTTGCCGATCCACATATCCGCTGTCGCCCCGAAGAAGCTGTAGACCGGCCCATCCTCCTGATGCCAGGCGCGCACCGGCGCCGCGTGGCCGGAGCGGCGCATCCCGGCGGCGTCAAACATCGCCGCCAGCGACCGCATCAGCGCCGCCTGCCGCTCGGCGCCCTGGTGGCCGACATGGAAATCGTCGATCCCGGCCACCGAGATCATCCAGACGCCGCGCGCCAGCAGTTCGTCCACGATCACCGGGGTCAGCAGGTCGCCGGTGGTCTGCACCACGATCCGCACCCCGCCACGGTCGCGGTAGCGGTCGCGCAGCGACTCGATGACCTTATAGGTGACGCGCCCGCGCACCGCGTCGAGCAGCGCCTCGCCACCCGACAGCACGATGCGGCCCACCCGTTCCACGGCGCCGTCCCGATAGGTCATGCGGTCCGGCAGGTTGGCGATAACGCGCGGCGTGACCGCTTCCGCCTGCGCCACCACGGCTTCCAACTCGGCCCGCACATAGGGCCGGAAGCGGGCCTCGTAGCAGTGCCGGCAGGCGCGGTGGCAGGCCCATGCCATCACCCAGTAGATCGACTCCATGGCGGCCATCTCCGGCGAAGGACCAGAAATGGGGTGCTTTGGCCAAGCCGCAAAATATTTTCCCACGCGGCTGATGTTGTCATAGAAGGACGCGTCATAGCCGGTTGGAGAAACAGGATGCGTAACCTAATGCATGGACTCGCGGTGCTAGGCGTGCTGGCCTCAAGCACGGCGCAGGCGCAATCGCAGGTGCGGTGCGTGGCCCCCGCCGACCAGACGGCGTTCGAGGTCGGCGCGTTGAAAAGCGAGCTGACCGTGCTGGCGACCAGTTGTGCCGGGGCCGACAAGGACTACAACGCCTTCGTCGAACGCTTCCGGCCGGAACTGATGTCCAGCGACGCCGCGGTGAACGGCTGGTTCAAGCGCACCTACGGCCGCAACGCGCAGCGCCAGTACGATGGCTACATCACCACACTCATCAACTCGCAATCGGAGAACGGGCTGCACCAGGGCACCAACTTCTGCCCGCGCACGCAGGCGATGTTCGCCGAGGTGATGACGTTGCGCGACAGCTCGGCGCTGCCCCTCTACGCCGCCGGCAAAGACGTGCTGCCGGCCGATGTCGGCGCCTGCGAGTCGCCGCACGCGCCGATCACGACGCGCGCGCGGAAGGCCACCAAGCGCAAGTAGCCGCGGCCCCGCCTATTTCTTGACGACCGGCTTCTTAATCACCGTATGTTTGGTCACGGCGGGCTTGGTCGCGGCGGGGGGCTTGGTGGTGGCGGGGTTCGCCACGGGGGCCACCGGCTCCGCCTGCGCCGGGCCCGAGACGGTGACGGCCACGCGGATCACCGCGTCGCCCGGCAGCAGTTGCACCGCGAAGCCGTCGTTGCCGCCGAACCGCTGCTCCGGCGTGTAGTCGATCCGGGTTTCGTCGCCGACCGAGTGGATGAACACCTTGCCGTGCTCCGGGCGCGTGGTCAGCAAGCCGGCGGCATACGGCGCCGGACCGTCCTGATGCACGCTGATGGCGCACCAGCCGCCGTCGTTGGCCATGGTCATCGTGGTCGTCGCTTCCTTGCCCGCCACCGGGCCCGCCGCCGGCGTGAACGGCGAGACGGCGCATGTGCGCGCCGGCCCGGCCTGGTCGATGGCATAGATCGGCAGTGCGGCATGGCCGGCAACCGGCGGCTTGGGCGCGCACGCCTGCAGCGCCAGCATTCCGGCCAGACTGGCGGCCAGACTGGCGGCGGCCAGCGCCCGACGGCTCGAAGCGATAATGTCTGGTGTCGTCAAAGCCGTGATCCTCGTGTGTTCCAAATCGCGGACTACACCGCGCGGCCCGCCAAAGCGAGTGTCAACGCGGCAATTCGGAGCGGTACAGCGGGTCGCCGCGCCATCCATCCGGCGGAATGTGGCCGACGTGATATTACGTAACTGCCCAGGTTGCCTGTACGGGTTCAGCCTACGCGCAGTTCCGCGATCAGGTCATTTGGGTTTGCGGTGAGTGTTTGCAGGATATTCCAGCC
>JAABUJ010002032.1_pt1 | contig 26728 bp, 30 predicted proteins | sample 5559131 | NCBI WGS metagenome assembly JAABUJ01 (sample SAMN10711875, study PRJNA513366) | rock metagenome | isolation source: Antarctica rocks | place: Antarctica: Victoria Land, Mt New Zealand nord | collected 2016-01-07
ATATCGTCAATCCTCCGTTTTATCCCGTCCTGCAAATCATATAACTCTGAGCATCTGATTTGATGAGTGATGACGCCGCGCTTATGAGCGCGCAGGAGTCTGCGGACGTGGCACTCGCGGTGGTCTTGGCGCAGGCCCAGGACTATGCCAACCTCGCCAAGACACCGAACACGCGCCGAGCCTACCGCGCCGACTGGGCCGATTTTACGGCCTGGTGCCGCGTACACGGCCGCACGCCGCTCCCCGCCGTTCCCGAGACCGTAGCGCTCTACCTCTCCGCCCTCGCCGATCACCGCAAGACCTCCACGCTCGCGCGCCGCCTCTCCGCCATCTCGCAGGCCCACCAGGTCGCGGGCTACCCCTCCCCTACCAAGGACCAGAGCGTGCGCGCCGTCGCGGCCGGCATCCGCCGCGCCAAGGGCACGGCGCAGGAGGGCAAGGCCCCGACCGTGACGGCCGACGTCCGGCGGATGGTTGACGCCTTGCCCGGCACGCTGATGGGCCGGCGCGACCGCGCCCTGCTGCTGCTCGGCTTCGCCGGCGCGTTCCGGCGCTCCGAGTTGGTCGCGCTCGACGTGGCCGACGTGGCGGAGCGGCCGGAGGGCCTGGCGGTGACGATCCGCCGCTCCAAGACGGACCAGGAGGGCGCCGGGCGCACCGTCGGCATCCCCTATGGCTCGCACTACGAGAGCTGCCCGGTCCGCGCGCTGCGCGCCTGGCTCGCCGCCGCCGGCATCGCCCATGGCCCGCTCTTCCAGGCCATCGACCGCCATGGCAACCTGCTACCGGGGCGGCTCTCCGCCCAGGGCGTGGCCCGCGCCGTCAAGCGCGCCGCCGTGGCCGCGAAGCTCGACCCCGCGAAGTACGCCGGGCACTCGCTGCGCGCGGGGCTGGCCACGGCGGCGGCCGAGGCCGGCGTCAGCGAGCGCGCCATCATGGCGCAGACCGGGCACAAGAGTTTGCCGATGGTCCGCAAGTATATTCGAGGTGGTTCACTCTGGCGTGAGAACGCCGCCGCCGAGGTGGGGCTGTAGGCTAGTGGCCCAAGAAACCCCGAATCGTTAGCTGTATACCGTTAGCGGTTAGAGGGGTGAACTTGCTCGTTCAATATCTGTATGAGCTGCGATGCAGATAGAGGGGGCATAGGGTCTGATCGAACAACCTCCTTGTAGGCGGACAGCATCCGGTTATATGTGTCGAGTGACGGCGCATGAGAATTTAAGGAGCGCCCTTTGAAGCGGGAAAACCTATCGAGCTTGTCGATGAGGAACCGAGCGATGCTTAGATGCTCGGTTTCATTGTTGCCGTCAAAGCCTCTAAACCGGGCGTGCTCTCCGAACGGCTCCGCTTCCTTCTTGACTCGCTCTTTATCGCCGTCGGACAGTTGTTCATAGGCGAATTCTATGTTGTCCCACATACCCATAATTTCTACGGTCTCATGGAGGGCTGGCGGGTCGTCATGGTCGGTGCCGTGAAATATGCCGATATATTCCCAGTCTAAACCCCATATATTGCCGGTATGGATAGCATCCTGTACAAAAGTGGGGTCGATGGCGCTCTTGATCTGTAAATGCTCGTAAATCTCACTGAGCATAATCAAGATGAGCTTCTCGCCGTCACTGAGTTTCATGGCTACCCCTTTGTTCATGTGTCCATGACGCGCTTGCGGCTGGTCACACTATCAGTCTAAGCGAGCGCCCCCCGCATGTCTACACAATGTCAACCGTCATCAGATAGGTTGCTGTAGGCTGTAGGGTGCAACAGCAGTAGCAGTAGGGGAAGGGCTTGAGGGCTATGGGCGAGGAGACGAACGCGCTGACGCCACGGGACGACCCTTACGACGCGCTGCTGGCTGACCTGCGCGCCATCATCGCATCGGGGCGCGGGCGCGCGGCCGCGGCCGTCAACGCCGAGATGGTCGCCACCTACTGGCGGATCGGCGAGCGCCTGGTGCGCGAGGAGCAGGGCGGCTTAGAACGCGCGGCCTATGGGGAACAGGTGCTTGCGCGCGTGGGGCGTACCCTGGGCGGGGAGTTCGGACGAGGCTTCGCCGAGCGGAGTTTGCGCGCCATGCGCCAGTTTTACATCGCGTACCCAATTCGGTCCGCACTGCGGGCCGAATTGACCTGGACGCACTACCGGACCTTGATGCCTCTGGACAGCGCGGAGCGGCGTGCGTTCTACGAGCGCATGGCCGTGACCGGCCGGTGGAGTTCGCGTGAGTTGGAGAAGCAGATCAACTCGATGCTCTACGAGCGCGTCGGCCTCTCGCGCCGCCCCGAGGAGCTAGCCGCCTCCCTCCCCCACCCCAACCGGCCGGTCGCCCCCTCCGAGTACGGCGAGGCCTTCCGCGATCCCTACGTCCTAGACTTCCTCGGGCTCGACGGCGCCTTCTCCGAGCGCGATTTGGAAGCGGCGCTCGTGTCCCACATAGAACGCTTCCTGCTCGCCTTGGGCCACGGCTTCTGCTTCGTCGGCCGGCAGCAGCGCCTGCCCATCGGCGACAAAGATTATTATGTCGATCTCGTCTTCTACCACCGCTTCTTGCGGGCACCGGTCCTGGTCGATCTGAAGATCGGGGAGATCGCGCCGGCCGACATCGCGCAGATGCAGCTCTATCTGGCCTGGACGCGCCAGCACGACCACGCCGAGGGTGAGGCCGACCCCATCGGCCTGATCCTGTGCGGCTCCAAGGACAGCGCCGTGATCGAGTTGCTGCTGGCCGACCCGGACTCGAGCCCCGACAAACGCATCACGGTCGCGCAGTATCTCCTCCCCGACAGCCAGGAGGCCTTGAAGGCGGGCCTGGCGCGCATCGGCGCGGCCTACCACGAGGCGCGTGGGAACGGCGGAGGTGGGGCGCGTGACACGGGCGACACGCTCGACGACGCCGATGCCGCAGACGACGCCCCGGACCGCGCGCGGTAGGTGGGCGGCGATGCGACGTCCGAGACACCGGGGACGCCTGAGCCGGACCCTGCCACCCGCCGCCGCGTCCTTCCGCGCCTACGTCCAGCTGCGCAGCGTCGACCCCGCGCGCAACCGCGACCGCAGCTACACGCTGACCTGGCAGCCTGCCCTCGTCGGCGACGGGGCGCTCGTGCGCTGCTGGGGCCGCACTGACGGTCCTGAGCAGACGCGCGCCGACTACTACCCGGACCGCGCCGGCGCGCAGGCCCACGTCGAGGCGATTCTGCGCAGGCGCCTGCGCCACGGCTACCGCGTCCTCGCCTGGCAATAGGCCGCACGGTAGGCCGACTATTCCTAGCTGTTTAGCTGTTTAGCTGTTTAGCTGTTTAGCTGTTTAGCTGTCTGGACGCCTAGCCGCTCAATGGTTTAAACTGCTGTATGTCTGGACATTCTGACGCCCAGGCTCTTAGCTGTCTAGCCGGTAGGTGATAATGACAACGCTCGCGATCATCAATCAGAAGGGTGGCAGCGCGAAAACGACGACGGTGGTTCACCTGGGCGCGGCCTTGGCCTCTTTGGGCAAGCGCGTGTTGCTCGTCGATATGGACCCCCAGGGGCACCTCGCCGAAACATTCAACATCTCGGCGCGCGCGCTTGATCGAGAAATGTCGCAGGTGCTCATGCGGAAGACCCCGCTGCGGGACGTCATCGTGACGGTCCGCCCGAACCTTGACCTAGCGCCCAGCAACATCCGGCTGTCCTACAGCGAGCCCGACCTGTTGCGCAGCCACCGGCGCGAGGATCGCTTAAAGAGCGCCCTGGCCACGGTGCAGGACGACTACGATGTGGTCCTGATCGACTGCCCGCCCAACCTTGGCCTGCTCACGGTCAACGCCCTCTCGGCCGCCCGCTACGTGCTGATCCCCATGGCCGCCGACTTCTACAACATGCTCGGCGTGGGCCTGTTCCTCGAAACGCTCGACGAGATGCGCGCCGAGCTCAACCCCGACCTCCAGGTGCTCGGCCTGCTCCCAACACGTTATGACAAAAGGACGGCCAACGCGGCCGAGATCCTGGAACGCACGCGCGCCGACCTGGCCGGCGTTATCCCGATCTACGACGTGGTGATCCCCGAGACTGTGCGCTTCCGCGAGGCCGCCGCGAAGGGGCAGACCATCTACGAGTACGCGCCGGACTCGCCGGGCGCCGCAGCCTACACCCACGTCGCCGAGGAGGTCGCCGCCCATGTCTAACCGCAAGACACTCGACGGGCGTCCATCGATCTTCCGCCGCTCAACGACCGAGGCAACGGAGGGGCAGGATAACCAGGCGCCTGGAAACCAGGACGCTCAAACGCTTGAACAGCCAGACAGCCAGGAGGCTGGCCGGCTGGACAGCAAAGCGGCCAAGGCGCAACGGATCAAGGCGACCTTCTATTTGGAGCCAGGGGATATCGTCGCCATCGACCGCATGCAGACCGAGGAGTTCACGCGCACCGGCAAGAAGCCCGAGCGGTCACACCTCGTGAGCCGGGCGATCCAGGAGCTTGCGGCACAACAGGACAGACAGATGGCGAGCCATTCAGACAGCTAAACTCTTAGGCGTTTGGGCGTCTAGCTGTCTGAATGGCCAAGTGGGAGGGCGTATGGACACCGATGGTCCCGACGAGTTGGAAGTGGTGCTGCTCTACCAGCCGATCGTGCGCGAGGAGGCGCGTCGCCTGGCCAAGGGCTTGCGCGCCTTCCCAACGCAGGCCCGCTCGCTACCGCGGCGCAAGATCGCCGCGTTAGAGGCCGCGGCCGAGGTGCTGGAAATGATCGCGGGGCCAGAGATGCCGCAGCGCCGGCCGTGCAACCTGGGGGTGCGCCGGCTCCGGACGCGCGCCAAAGAGTAGGGAGGCCTGGGCAGCCGACCAGGGCAGGGGAGGAGTAGATAACTCGACATAAATAACATAATCATTCCCCGCCAATGTACACCGGCCTTTAACGAACTCCTCGACGACGCGGCATGAGCGCGACGGCAGCCAAGGCGACGGCAGAGCCGCCGAGGATCAATGCGCTCAGGAGGCCATTGCCACGTTGCGGGTTGCCCTCGTTAGGGGCCGCAGTCTCGACGACCTGCTCCAAGCGCACGCCAGCGTACAAGGCCGACGCCGCGAGCACGCCGGCACAGATTTGGTACTTCGTGCGCCGTGCGTCGTCCCGCGTCGAGAGCGACACATAGCCGGCGCTCGCGAGCACAGAATTGTAGAGCATCGAAATGGCAATGACGCCGCGCAGGTAGGCCGCGATCCGGGGCCGGCCGAGGTAGTCGTGATAGAAAAGCTGCGCATCGTTCTTCGTCGCGATCTTGGCGGCCAGCCAGAGTGATACCTTCGTGGGGATCAGCAGCCAACCGATCACTGCCAGCCACGACGTGCCCTCCCAGTCGCCGCTCTCTTCCTGGGTGAACTGGTAGAGCTTGAGCATCGCGGCCGATAGCAGCTCGTCGCAGACGAGGTAGCCGAGGCCATAGACGCGCGTGATCCGATCGATGGCCTGGTCGATCACTGTGGGATAGGTGGCTAGCGCCCCCGCCGTGGCGAGGAGCGCGGTCTGATAGGACTGCCCGGGCGGGCCAGGGTACTGGTTCCGTGCCCGGAGGCCTGTGCGCAGGAAACCCGCTGCGTAGAGCAGGCAAGCGACTAGCTTAACGATGCCGGTGTGCATGTATCTCTTTCTTTCTCTAGCCGCGCTGGGCGGCTCTCACTCGACGAGGTGACCGCAGTCGCGCTCGGGATCTTCCCCTCGGCGAGCCGACTGTCACCAGTCCCTTGTGTTTCAATATCTCACGGCTGCGGTCGAAGCCATACCGCTCGTAGACGGACTCGCGGATGATGCCGGCCAACTCCTCGTGCCACGGCTCGATAGTAGGCATGGGCGATCCTATCGGGAGGGCGCTGGGTCCAAGCGTTGTCAGCGCGATCCGGTAAGCGCCTCCGAAGAACCGATTATTGCGATTGGCAATGTAGGCTACCGCCTGTACGGTGCGGTCATAGGGCCTTGTCCCATTGACCGGATCGAGGATGGCAATGCGCGCCCCCTCGACTGCCATCATCGTGTCCCACTCCGACTTGCCGCGCTCGCGGCAGCGACGATCCACGATCGCAAGCAGCGGCATATCCGCGCCGCCAGCGGCTAGATGGCGGTCGTCGATCATAAGGACGTAGTGAATCTCGTCCGCGTTTGGGTCGTGCGCCAGCGCGGGCGCCGGGCGCGCCGGGAGGAGCCGTCGCAGGAGCGCGTCGGCCCGCGACGAGAGGCGCAGGCCGTCCGTCAGCACCAGCGCGCCGAGGACAGCCACGGCAACGCCCCCGAGCCCGAGCGGGACCATGTAGTGGTGGATGGCCTGAGGGTCGCCGCCCCGCGCGTTGATGGCCACCTGCGCGATGATAGCGAGGCCATACACGACGGTCGCGCCCGTCGCCACGCTCAGGGCCGAGATAATGACGTTTTCGATCCGGGTCGTGCGCGGGACCGTCCACAAACCGTAGCTCGCGGCCGACCCGGCGATCCCGAACGTCACGCCGGCCAAGACGTTAGCCAGGCCGATAAGTAACGGGCTGGCGTAATAGCTGTCCGCGAATATCGCATCGGTCTCGTGGAGGGTGGCGCGCGCGACGAGCCATACGGCGACGTAGCAGGCGATCAGGACGTAGCTGACCCACTCCACCCGCACGCGCCACGTCGGATTGATGGTCTCGTTCATCGCCCGCCCGAACCTGCTCATGAACACGAGCGTCACCGACACGAGGAACATACTCAGCAGGTGTGCGAGGTCAGCGACTCCGGTGGCCCGGTCGATGGCAATGGCGATGCGCCACGGGTAGAAGATGACGGCAGCCGCGAGGAAGTAGTACGAGAGCATCAGCAGCCCGCCGGCGTCCTCGTTGGTCCAATTCCTTGTCGTGCGCAGGCCGCCCACGACAAGACCGATGGCGAATACGACTGCCACTAGGGAGCTGACCATCAGCGCCACCTCCGCCCGAGCCACCAGAGGCGCGGGCGCTTGTCGTGGTTGATGCTCTCGACGATGTGACGGAACTCCGAGCGGTCGTACGCCGCCAGCTCGCGCGCCGTCTTGGTCACCAGCACCACGAACCAATCGGCGCCGTTCTCCGCTTCGAGTTCTCGCAGGTCGCCTATGTACGCCAGCCCCATCCGTTGGCAGCGCAACCCGGTCAGGGCGTGGGTCGTGACCATATGTGACATCTCGTGCCCGAGGTCGCGCTCCTGCTGCTCGGTCGTGGCCGCCGCATCCAGGAGGATGCCGTACTCTCCGTTCTCGCCGCGCTGGATGACGCCCGACAGCGAGCCGGTCAGCGTCTGGTACTCAACGAAGTTCGGGAAGCCACAGTAGTTGAGGGCTTTACACAGGTCGATTGTCTTGCACGGTGTGACCAGGCCAACCCCTTGGGCCTTCTTGATCGTATCGACTGCCACTTGCAGCATGTCCTGCCGAATATCTCGCGTATCCATGAGCAACGCCTATTCAGCCCCCTCCACCTCGTTGGCCGGATCGGACGTAGCACCCTCCGGTCCTTTGTGACGCCTCAAGCGTCTATCTAGGTAGGTCACGAAGTCGTCGACCAGCCGCAGCTCGTCGGGGCCAAGCTTGCCAGCGCGCCTCAGCAAAGCCGACATGCCCGGCTTCCTCAAAGTGGCGAGCACTGTAGGCGTCACCAGCGCCGCGTCCGCGGCCTCCTCCCGTTCCTGAGTGAAGTAGTCCACATGGACCTCGAAGAACGTCGCCAGCGCCCGCAGCTTGTCCGGACCAGGGTACGCGATAGACCCTAACCGTGCCTTGCTCAGATACCCAATCGTCAACCCCGTCGCGTCGGCCACTTCCGTCAGAGTATATGGGCGTGGCGGGTCGGTCGGGGCAAAGCGCGTCTCAAAGAGCTTGTTGAGTCGCTGTGAAAAGCGATTCTCTCGGGGCGCCTGCGGCTGTCGCGGCATAGTCTGTCTTCACACTCCCTACCCGTACGTTCAGTAAAACCGTATCCCCTCACAGTTGATGGGTTTCGCCTTGAATGGTAGCAAATCGCAATAAACAGGCCAATGCCGGCGATTGAACGCAAACTTGACGGGGTTATAGAAGCTCGGTACAATACAAGCCAGCTATTCTCTTGCGAGGAGAATGGTTTGTAATGCAACGGCAGTACTGCGGGTACCGGAGGTAAGCCATATGCAGCCGCTGAAGCTGAACGAGTCAATCCTACCTGGCGAGATCGAGGGGCATGCCTGCGCGTGCTGCGGCTGCGGCGCGGACGTCTTCCCGCTCCCGTTGCGCGTCAATCCGAATGTACACATCGTTCGGGCCATCGTGCGTGGCGTGTCGATCGCTGACAGTTGCACCGGCAAGCGGAGGGAATGCGCCATTCTGCTATGCCCCGCCTGCGCCCACCCGGAGGAGGTGCGAGACTACGAGCAGCTCGAAATTGTCTCCTCTCACGACGCGGCCACGCACGCCGCGCGTGTGGCCGCCGCCGAAAGTAGCGTCCGTCGCGCGGCTCAACCGTAGAACTGATGTCCTATTGATGCATGTGCGTTGCGCATCCGCGATGGAGTGCGTTATGATGCGCACAATGGAGAAGTGTGCTATGCCCTAGCAAAAAATTCGTGCTAAACGCACGAAGCCCATCCGGTTTCCCGAGTGGGCCACGTCCGCCGGTTATATTGTGCGCGGTTCTGGTGCAAGTCGTTTGTGAGATAACCACCAGGCCGCTAGACCGGGACCAGGAACCTTGTCCAAGGGTTCCCGGCTCTCGCAAGGAGGCTTTACGCTTCCGAGGAGTACCTATGAGCAATCATACGGGAGCGGTGGCTGCTTGTCAAACGCAGTCCCACATCCCCAGGTCAGAAATTACACCCTCCCCCCCGCCGCCCGAGACCATCGACCGGCGGCTTGTCCTGCGCTACGGGGCCTGGCTGCTCACGGGGGGTTACACGGCCATCCCCACGTACGCGTGGGTGTACTACGCGCGGCTGGGCGTGAGCGAGGCCGAGATGGTCTGCATCGCGCAGCTCTGCACCTATTGGTGGACGGAGCGCGACCCGTACCCCGGCGAGGCGGCGTTGGCGGCGCGCATGGGCAAGAGCATGCGCACGATCCAGGGCTACCTGCGTTCCTTAGAGGGGAAGGGGTTACTGCACATACAGACTCGACTATCCAATCGCGGCCAGCAGCACACCAACGCCTACGACCTGCGCCCGTTCTTCGCGGCCGTCGAAGGGCTCGCCCACCTGGACGGCCTACTCCCCGCAGACGACGTGACCCCCACGACGCCGGCGACCTCCGACAACGGAAGCTGCCACCGGCCGCACTCTGTCGGCGACAACGATTCGTGCAATTATGGGCCATGCGACCATAACAATGCGACACAAGGGGATGCGGAACAGGAGCCACTATGTGCAGGCGCGACGAGTGTTAGAACGGAAAACCGGGCTACGGACGCCGGCACCCCGACCATGGGGGAGGGTGAAGGATCGCGCGCGGGAGGGATGAAGGATTCTTCACCCCAAGTAAACTCAATCGAAATAGAAAGTTTCGATTTCGATTCGATACCCCCTACCCCCGCTCAGGCGGCACTGACGACGACGAGTGGCGGTGACGGGCCAACGGCTGCCCTAGACCTGGACGACCAGGCGCTCGCGGCCGAGATCGCTGCCCTGAGCGATGAGTTGGGGGATGATGCGCCGCGCTCGAGTCTCGGTCGTGCTCGCAATCTGTGCCGCGACGCTGGTGTGTCGCCCGCCCGCTTTCTACGCCTGCTCGACGAGGCGGCCGCCCGGACCCGCGACCGCCAGGCGAGCATCGTCAAGCGCCGACGCGACGGGCAGGCCCCCAACGGCATGCCCTACCTGTTCGCCGTGCTGGCCGACCTGCTCCACCCCGCGCCGCCCCGGCCGGCCGACGTCAGCCCGGACGCGGATCGCCGGCGCGCTGGCCCGCCCAGTCGTCGTCGACGCCGGCGCGCTGACGACTGTGGCGAGCCCGTCAGTTCCTACGCTGCGTGGTCCGACAGCCCTGCGCGCCTGCCCATCGTCGAGGAGCATCCGGTGTGGCGCGCGGCCCTCGACGAGCTGGCCCAGGTCATGACCCCCGAGAACTTCAACGCCTGGCTGGCCTCGACGCGCGCCCTCGACCAGGACGGTGAGCTGCTGCGCGTGGCGGTCCCCACGCCCTTTAACCGGCAGTGGCTCGAAGCCAAGCTCCACGGCAAAGTGACGAGCGTGTTGCAAAAGATCGACTACGACGCCCTCGGTGCCGGGCGCGTCGGGCGGGTGGAGTACGTCGTCGAGGCGGCCGCCTGACACACTGAGGGGGCATCCGCACGCGCGGGAGAGAGGTGGAGGGAGGTGTTATCATGGACAAGCTCGACGGGAAGGTTGCAATCATCACGGGAGGCAGTTCGGGCATCGGCCGGGCAACGGCCCTGGCCTTCGCGCGCGCCGGTGCGCGGGTGGTCATCGCGGGACGCCGGAGAGAAGAGGGCGAGGGGACCGTGCGCGCTGTCGCGGAGGCCGGCGGCGATGCGCTCTTCGTGCAGACGGACGTGTCCCGTGCTGGGGACGTTGAGGCGCTGGTGGCGCGCACGCTGGACGCGTACGGCCGGCTGGATTGCGCCTGCCACAGCGCGGGAACGGGCGAGCCCGAGGCGCTGCTCGTCGATCAAGTGGAGGAGGACTTCGACCGCACCATCGGTGTCAACCTCAAGGGCGTGTGGCTGTGCATGAAGCACGAGATCCCAGCCATGCGGCAGGGCGACGGCGGGGCCATCGTCAACATCTCGTCGCTCAACGCGGTGAAGGCGGCGCCGACCGCCCCGTTCTACTCGGCGAGCAAAGCGGGCGTTGATTCCCTGACTAAGGCCGCTGCGTTGGGGTACGCACAGGACGGTATCCGCGTCAACGCCATCGACGCCGGCGCGTTCCGCACCCCCATGCTTGAAGGGGTACTCAACCGCGTGGGCGGCGGTGATGTCGAGGCGGCGGCCGCGCAGTACGCCGCAGCGATCCCGTTGGGACGGATCGGGGACCCCGACGAGATCGCGCGCGCGGTGGTGTGGCTCTGTTCCGATGCGGCCTCCTACATCACCGGCCACACGCTGGCCGTGGATGGTGGTCTCCTTGCCAGGTAGACAACGGCACCATAAAGGGAGGCCTATATGGCCGAACCAGCGGAGCGTGGGCGGCACGACGCCTCATCTATCAGGTATCAGGAGGAGTAACCCATGGCCCATCGGAGCAAGCTGAGCCAGATCGTCATCGACTGTGCCGACCTCGACGCGGGGCTCGCCTTCTGGGCTGGCGCACTCGGGCTCGCGGCCAGCGCGGCCCGCATCGAGGAGCCCTACGCGACCCTCGGCGACATCTGTGGGCTGCACATCGTGGTGCAGCGCGTGCCCGAGCCGAAGGCGGCTAAGAGTCGCGTGCACCTGGACATCGAGACCGACGACATCGCGGCGGAGGTGCGTCGCCTGGAGGCGCTTGGTGCGCGGCGCACGGTAGGGCACGAGGGGTGGTGGGTGATGCAGGACCCATGCGGCAACGAGTTCTGCGTGTTCGGGCCACATCTCTCGACGGACTTCCCCGCTGGCACCCTCATGTGGGACGACCAGAGCGGCGACCACGCCTAACGGACAGCGCTGTTGACCGGCACCGCTCACCAGTAGCGATCCGAGCCATCCAGTGCCCGCACATCGGCTTCAGTGAAGCAATGGTGCAGGTCGGCGATCCTGTCCGCCTCGCGTAGGAGGTCATAGATGGTGGCGTCGAGCTCCGCGTCGGTGTCATAGGTGAGCGTGAGAATGTAGTCGCCCCGGTTCGCGTCGGGCTTGCGCATCGCGTAGCGCCGCAGCACGGAGTCTTCGATCCAGGCGCGCGCCTTCGTCTTCCCGCGCACAAACTTACTGTTGTTCTCGACACGGAGCCAGAGTTCGACGTCGATGCGACGCAGGGTGTCCGGCTCTGTGTCCGGTCTTACGCTCGTCGGCGGCGTGTCCACCTGGCTCGGGACGGTGTCCAAGGCACGCGGAGTTGCTTTGGGCAGGGTCGGGCGCAGCTGAGTGACCAGGCTGTGCAGGACGGTGGCGAGGCGTCCCATGGGGGGTGGCAGGTCGTCGAGCCAGGCGACGAGGCGGCGGCGGTCGGCGGGCGTGAGGGCAAGCGTGACGACCTCGCCGGCGAGCAACGCGGCGATGAGCCGGCTGGCGCTGCCCTCGCCGGTGTGCGGCCCCCGCGCGGCGTAGAAGCCATGGCGCTCGGCGATGGCCCGCAGGGTTGCTTCGTCCTCGGACGACAGGGGCCGCATATCTCCCTCCTCAAGCGGTAGTCTTGGTGAAACTACCTAGTTTATACTGTTGTGCGGGTGGTGGCGTCAACAGGTGAGGTACGTCGAGGCGGCGGTATGTGCCTCCACCGAGACCACAGCGCGGGCCTCCTCGGCGACGGCACGCGGCACGCGGCACGAGAGGAGTACAGCATGTCTATACACAGCGATAGCCCTGCGGCACCCGGCCTTGATCGCCCGGTGTTGGAGCAAGTGACAACGTTTGAGCGCATCATCCTGCGGAATTCTATCGTCGCGGAGGTGTTGACGCGTGCCAGTGCGCTCGATCTCCCTGGCTGGTACCTCACCGCCGGCTGCTTGTTCCAAACCGTGTGGAACGTCGTCTGCGGGTTCGAGCCGACACGCGGCATCCGCGACTATGACCTGTCCTACTTCGACGCTCGGGACCTCTCGTGGGATGCCGAGGATGTGGTGATCCGCCGCTGCGCCGCGCTCTTCGACGATCTCCCGGCGACCGTCGAGGTGCGCAACCAGGCGCGGGTCCACCTCTGGTACGAGGATCGTTTCGGCGTGCCCTGCCCCCCGCATGCGTCGTCCGAGGCCGCGATCAACACCTTCGCCGCGACGGCCTGTTGCGTCGCGGTGCGGCGCGAGCGCGACGGCCAGCTCACCGTCTACGCGCCCCATGGGTTCAATGACCTGTTCGGTCTGGTGGTGCGCCCGAACCCGACCGTCGCCCCGGTCTCCGTGTACACACAGAAGGCGGACCGCTGGCGGGCGTTGTGGCCACGGCTAACGGTCTTGCCATGGCCATCGTCGTAGCGGCGAACGGTGGCGATCACATGGGAGAGCGAGCCGGCACCCCCACCCCTTCTTTTCCAAGCAGCCCCAACCCCGCCCCTTGCGCGCGCCCGACGCGACCGTGTAGGCTGACGGCAGGGGGTTGCGCAGCGAACCCGGACTCACTCTGGGTTTTGCCGGTCGGCCCTGGGGGGCCTCCCGCCAAACCCTGCGTTCGCCCCCGCCCCGGACCGCCTGACGGCGGCCGGGAGCGCGGGCCAGACGGGTCCGACGACCCCGCGCATAGTGGGCGCGGAGGCTTCCTACTTGGAAAAAGAAGGGGCGGGGTGCTGCCAGTGGGGAAGCGCACGACGGCCCCGGACAGCGGGACGACGAAACGGAGAGCGCCGGCATGTACGCGATCATGCGGACCGACAAGCACCACACGATGGGTGAGATCGCCGCGCTGGGCAAGCACAACGAGCGGACGCGGGACACGCCCAACGCGGACCCGGAGCGGCGGGGCGAGAACGTGCGCCTGGTGGGGAGTGGTGATTGGGTGGCCGACGCGCAGGCCCGCCTCAATGAGGCGACCAACCCGCGCTTCCGGCCCGACGCGATCCGGGGTGTCGAGGTGTTCATGGGGGTCTCACCGGAGTTCACGGACACGGCGACGGAGGCCGACTGGCGTGCGTGGGTCGAGCGGAGCATGGGCTGGCTCACGGACACCTTCCGCGACCCGCGCAACGTCGTGGCCGCCGTGTGGCACCGCGACGAACTGACGCCGCACATCCAGGCGCTCGTCGTGCCGCTCCGCGAGGACAACGGGCGCCTGAGCTACGAGCACTACCTCGGCGGCAGCAAATACCGCCTGTCGGAGCTACAGACCGCCTACGCCGAGGCCGTGCGCGACCTCGGGCTTGAGCGCGGGGTGCAGGGCAGCCAGGCGACCCATCAGGACGTGCAGCGGTGGTATGCCAAGGTCACGGAGCCGACGCCGGCGCCGGAGATCGTCAAGCGCGACATCGAGATCGAGCGCCCCAGTCGCCTTACGTTGGACCCGGAGCGGTGGGCCATGGAGCAGCGCGAGAAGGTCGTTGAGCGGATCGCGCCGGCGCTGGACGCGGCGCTGACCAAGGCCACGCACTACGAGGAGCAGGCGGCGAAGACCGAAGCCAACAACCTCGTGTTGCAGCAGCGGGTGCGCGAGGTGGAGCGCGAGCGGGACACGCTCCAACGCGACTACAAGGCGCTGGTGGCGCAGGCGCGACAGCTAGACCTCAGAGACACCATACAGACGCTCGGCGGCGCACACGACCGCTACGACACGCACAAGTGGCGTGTGAACGACGAACACATCTCGATCAATGGCGAGCGCTTTTATAACCACGATCAGCAGAAGGGTGGTGGCGGCTCTATCGACCTGGTGATGCACGTCACTGGGTACAACTTCAAGCAGGCCGTCGCGTACCTCAACCACGAGGCCGGCCCTGAGCTGGCGGTGGCGGCGGCCGCCAACCATGGGGCGCGAGAGCGCACGACGCAAGCTCAGGAGATCGTCGACCGCGGCGAGCGCGCGCCGTTCATGCAGCCGGCGCGTGACGAGGACCGCTGGCCGCAGGTCCGGGCCTACCTCGTCGAGCAACGCGGTATTCCGCACGGAATGATCGACGAACTGCACGAGCGGGGCACGATCTACGCCGATGGGCGGGCCAATGCCGTGTTCCTGCGCACGGACGCGGAGGGCCAGGCCGTGGGCGCGAGCCTGCGCGGGACGCTGCCCGGCTCGGAGTTCCAGGGGCTCGCCTACGGCAGCCGGCGCGACGAGGGGCACTTCTCGTTCACGGTCGGCACGTCCGAGCGGTACGCGGCACCGCAGTACCACATCACCGAGAGCCCCATCGACGCCCTGAGCCGGGCGGCGCTGATCCAGCGGGCCGGCGAGAGCGGGGAGTACGTGTTCCTGTCCAACGACGGCCACGGCGACCTCCCGAAGCGGCAGATCGACGAGGGGCTGGCTAGGGGCGCGCTCGTGCATTGTGGCTTCGACAACGACGCGGGCGGCGCCAAGCTGTGGGCGCAGGTCAAGGAGGCGTACCCGCGCGTCGAGGCCATCGTGAGGGAGCGACCCCCGGCCGGGGCGAAGGATTGGAACGACGCCTTACGCGCCGCGCCGGGGCGCGTGGAGGGGCCGGGGCAAGAGGACGACCGGGCACCGAGCAGAGGCCGGGGTCACGGCGGTAGTGGACGCGACGAGCAAAGCCGCAGCTAACCACATACCGCTGTCGCTCTCCTTATGAGCGGCGTATCCTCGTCAGGCCGACAGTGACCGCGCAGGCGCCGAGGGCCGCAGCGGCCAGCCCCAACTCGGCGCGCGGGCCGAGCGGCCCGAGGAGCAGCCCTCCCGCGGCCTGCCCCAGCGAGTTGCCCCCGAAGACCAGCAGCCGCGCCGCGCCGTTGACCCTCCCTTGCACGGCGTCCGGCGTCACCGCCTGGCGATAGGTGATGAGGGTGACCGTCTGGATAGGCGCGCTCAACGTGTAGAGCGCCCAGCCCGCGACGAGCAGGGCCGGCGTGGGCGCTGCGGCGAGCAGGGCCAGCGCGAGCGCCTCCAGGGCGACGGTGCCGACGATGACCCGTCCGTAGCGCAGCCGTGCCGTCGCCCACGGCGCGACGGCAGAGCCCAGTATCCCCCCGACGCTGCCCAGACCGAAGATCAGCCCGACCGCACGGGCATCGGCGTGCAGCGCCCCGCGCGCCAGCACGATCACGGCGAGGTAAGCGGGGGCCACGAGGATATTTCGGACCAGGTTCAGTAAGCCGATGATGCGCAGGACAGGGTGCGCCCACAGGAACCGCAGCCCGTCCGCGATCTCCGCGCGCAGCGACCGGACGGGTGCGGGGACGCGCTCGCCCTGGAACGGCGTGCGGATAAAGAGCAGCGAGAGGACCGAGGCCACGTAGGAGATGCTGTCCACGAGATAGGCCAGGGCCGCACCCGAGATCGTGGTCCGAGCCAGGCCGATGATGACCCCGCCGAGGCCGGGGCCGAGCAACCCCGCCGCCGCGTCCACGGACGCATTCACCCCATTGGCACGCGGCAAGTGCGCGGGCGTGACGACGCGCGGTAGGGCGGACACCTGGGCAATGTTGAAGAAAACGAACGCCGTGCCCCCGGCCAGGGCGACGGCGCAGAGTTGCGCCAGCGTGAGATGGCCCAGCGCGGACGCCAGCGGGACGGAGCCGTAGGCCAGGGCGCGGGCGATGTCGCAGCGGACCATCACCGCCTTGCGGTCCCAGCGGTCGATGAGTGCCCCGGCCGGCAGGCTGAAGACGAGATGGGGTAGGGTTTGCAGCGCGCCGACGAGGCCGGCCTGGGCCGCCGAGCCCGTGAGCGCGAGCACCAACAAGGGCAGCGCGAGGCCCGAGACCTGGCTGCCCAGCGTCGAGACGGCCTGGCCGGCCCAGAGCAGCACGGCGTCGCGGTTGCGCCAGAGCGCGTCGGGTCGCGCGCGCTCTCCGTCGGGTCCACCCGTCGGGTGCCGCCCCTCGTCCAGCCTCCCCCTGCCCCGTCGTCCTTTCATCATCGTCCTTTCATCGTCGCGCGCGCTCGCCGCGCGGACGCTGTACACGGCGACGTAGAATTGACCCATCTGCGCCAATTTGGCTTGACCCATCTTTTTCAAGTAGCTCGTTCTTGGCGTGTGCCCTCATCTCTGGTAGATGCTGATCGAGGCCTTTGCCATCTGGCCTAATAAGGGTCAAGCTACATTGGCGATTGCTGGGTCAAATCTCACCGGCGTTGACAACGCTCAGCCCTCTGCCCCCGGATCGGCGCGCCGCAGCCGTCGCGCCAACTCGACCACATCCATGACGAGGCGATCCAGGCGCCCGCGGACCGCGGCGTCGTGGACGCCACCCGTGTCCCGGTCCAGCGATCCCTCCGACACCGTCACGACCGTCGGCGCGGCGAGGCCATTCAGGGTGCGCGCCGCGTGGGACAGACTGTTGATGACATTGGTGCCGCCTCCGCCGTACGCCATCAGCCCCACGACCTTGCCGCCGAGGTAGGGCGGCATGTCCGACGCGAGGAACTCCAGCGTGTCCAGCACGTTCTTGACGCCGCCGGCCACCGTGCCGTGGTACGTGGGCGAGCAGAGAAGATAGGCGTCGGCCGCGCGCACCTCGGCGAGCAGCCAGGCGAGCGTCGGTGGGTACGCCTCCAGGGGCCGGTCCGCGTCGTAGACGGGCAGCGCGAGCGCGCGCACGTCGGCCAACACGGTCCGCGCCCCGGCCTCCTCCGCTAGACGGAGCGCCACCGTGAGCGTGAGCAGGCTCAACGACCCCGCCCGCGTGCTGCCGCCGATCCCCAGGAGGCGCACAGAGGGCGCCTGTATCGCGATCTTCTCGGTCATCATCGTCACCATCTCTTTCCGTTGTTCGTAGATCGCGTTTCACCGTTTTCGCGTCCCACATCAGCGGCCATCCCCTTTATGGCCTGGGGCCGCGAGCCCCCGTGCCAGGATGGGTAGCGCGAGGAGGAGGACGATGGCACCGCAAGAGAGCGCGCTCGCCGGCCCCACCACCTGCGCCAGGCCGCCAGTGATCAGGGACCCGATGGCGTCCATCGGGATATAAGCGATAGTTTGCAGCGCCATCACGCGCCCCCGCCAGTGGTCCGGGACGACCACTTGCAGCCGTGTCGCTAAGAGGGCATTGACCGATGCATACGCCACGCCGGCCAGGATCAGTAGGGCCACGCCGACGACGTAGACGGGGGTGTGCGCGACGACGAGCACAGCAAGGCCATAGAGGAGTGCCCCGCCCACCACAACCCGCATCTGGTGGCGGAGATGGCTCAATGCGGCCAACCCGAACGTCCCGATCAACGCGCCGGCGCCCGTCGCTGAGAGCAGGAACCCGTAGCCGCGCGCGCCGGCATGCCAGGTCCCCCGCGCGAAGAAGGGCAGCAGCACCATGTACGCCCCTTGCAGGAGGGTGAGCGCCGCGATCAACGCCAGCATGGCCAGCACCGGCCGGTGCGCCCACGCGTAGCGGAGGCCGCTCCCCCGCGCGGTCGCCCCGCCGACCGCCGCGGGCGCGCCACGCGGCACGTCGCGGAGCCCGACCAGCGCGGCGAGCACCGCCAGGGTGCTCAGCCCGTTGAGGGCGAAAAGCCAGGGGGCGCCCAGGGTCGGCAGCAGTAGCCCGCCGAGGGCGGGGCCGACCAGGCGCGCGCCGGTCCACACCGCCGACTGGAGCGCGACGGCACCTAACAAGGCGTCGCGCGGCACCAGGGCGGGCGTGAGCGCCTGCTCTGCGGGCGCGGTGAGCGCGTATCCCGCCGCAGCCAGCAGCGTATACGCATAGAAGAGCCAGAGCGGAGCGTGTCCGGTCGCCAACGCGGTAGCCATACCCAGGGGCAGCACGGTCAGCAGTGCCTGCGTCGCTTTGAGCAGGGATAGGCGGTCGAGGCGGTCGGCGAGGAGGCCGCCGAGCGGGAGCAGGACGAGCATCGGTATGGCGAAGCAGAGGCCGAGCGCGCCCAGCGCGAGGGCGGAGTTGGTGCGCTGCACCAGCAGCCAGATGAGGGCGACATCCTGCATCTGCGCGCCGGCATTCGAGACGATGCCCGCGCCCCACAGCGTGGCGAAGTTGCGCGACCATAAAGCCGCGAAGCGCCCGTGCGTACGGGATTCCCGGTCCGGCGCGTCGCCGTCCGGCGCCATCCGTCCGCTTGTGGTTTTCGTGGTCTCCATCGCCGCCCCCCTCCTTGCCCTTCCAGTGTGCGGCACGGGGCAGCGGGTGCGCGTCGTCCAATGGCACAGGAGGAGAGCCTGTCCGAAGGGACAGGGGTGGCCGCGCCCGAGCGCCCGAGGCGCGCCGTCGCGGAGACTTAGAGGAGGTTGTGCCGGTTGGCCAGGGCGACGACCTGGGCGCGGTTGGCGGCGCCCAGCTTCGTAAAGAGGGAGGTGACGTGGAACTTCACCGTCCGCTCGGTGATGCCCAAGGAGCGGGCGATCTGCTTGGTCGGCAGGCCCTCGGCCAGGAGTCCGAGCACCTCGTGCTCACGCGGGCTCAACCGCGTGGGCGGCCGCCGCGGAGTGCCGATGGCCGCCATGACGCGCGTCGCGACCGTCGGACCCAGCGACGAGCCGCCGGCGTGGACATCGCGGATGGCCCGCACGATCTCAGCGGCGGGCGTTCCCTTGAGCAGATAGCCCGCAGCGCCCCCCCTGAGTGCACCGAAAATCCGCTCATCGGTGGCGTAGGCGGTGAGCACGAGCGTGCGCGCCGCGGGCATGGCTTCCGTGAGGCGCGGGAGCGCGGCCACGCCGTCCAGGCCGGGGAGCTCGAGGTCGAGCAGCACCACGTCGGGGCGGGCGTCGAGTGCCAGCGCCTCCTCCGCCGACCCCACCGCCCCGACGGGCTCCAGGTCGGGCTGGTCGCCCAGCACCGCCAGGAGCCCCGCGCGCACGATGGGGTGATCGTCGACGACGAGGACGCGGATCATGCCTCCCCCTCCAGGGCCAGGGGGATGGAGGCGGTGATCGTCGTCCCGCCGCCGCGCCGACTCCGCACGCGCAACCGCCCGCCCACCAGCGCGGCGCGCTCGCGCATGCCCACGAGGCCGTGGCGCCCGGGCTCGATCACGGACGGATCGAAGCCGCGCCCATCGTCGCGAATAGACAGGGACACCGTGTGTCCCCGCCGGCGCAGTGTCACCATGACCTCGTGCGCGCTGGCGTGCGCGCGTATGTTCGCCACCGCCTGCTGGGCGATGCGGAACAACTCGGCTTCCACGGGCAGCGGCAGAGGTTCCGCCCGCAGCGCGCTCACGTAGACGCGCACACCCGTCTCGGCCGTCATGGCCCGCCCCACCGCGCCGAGCGCCTCCACGAGAGATGTGCCGGCTGGTGGTCCGGCGCGCAGGTTGAGGACCGAGCGCCGCGCCTCCTCCAGGCTCGCGTGCGTCGTTTCCAATGCGCGCGTCAAGCGGGCGCGGGCGCGCCTTGGGTCGTCCTCCAGGTGCGGCAAGGCACTCTCGACGTGGAGGGCGATAGCGGTCAGCCCCTGAGCCAGCGTATCGTGAATCTCTCGCGCGATCCGCGCCCGCTCCTCGGCGCGCACCAGGCGCAAACGCTCCTCCGCGAGGCGGGTGCGGTCTACGATGCCGCCCACCTGATAGCCCACGGCCGCGAGCAGACCCCGCTCCGTCCCGGTCAGCGCGCGCCGCTCCGCGGCCGCGACATTCATCAGGCCGAGCGGCGTGTCACCGACGACGAGCGGGATGCTGGCATGGTAGTGCAGCCCCGCCGTCGCCTCTGCCGCAGCACCCGCCTCCCTGGCCGCGTGCAAGCGGCCGCAGGCGCGCACGGCGATGTCGCGGGGGGTGAGCGTGCCGTCTTGCAGGGCGCCGAGGCACCAACAGGGCGTCCCCGTCATCTGGAGCGGGTCTCGGAGGTAAGGGGGCAGGCGATACGCGGCGGCGTTGTAGAACCGGCCCGTCTCGGGGTCGCGGAGCCAGACCCAGCCGGCCGGCAGGTGGAGCCATGCGGTGACCAGGCGGAGGGTCTGCGTCAGCGCCTGGGGGACATCGACGGCATCATTCAAGGCGCGCGCGAGGGCGGTGAGCAGGCGGATGTCTCCCGCCCGATCGTGGGCGAAGGCTAGGTCACCCGCGACGCGTGACGGCGGCACATGGTCGCCCTGATGTTCTCTCATTTACTGTCACCCCTTGTTATGATAGCACCGATCAGACACCCAGGGGACGGCGGACACACCGCCGGCCAGGACGAGGCACAGAGGAGGGTGTTGCATGTCCTCACAACCCTACGCCCCTCTACGGACTTTGTAGCGACTCTGAGAGCCGTGCTAGCGATCCGGCACGGCAACCGAGAACAGGGCGTCGGCCGCGTCCGCGTCGGGCTCCTTCAATGCGGAGGGCCAGGGGCAGGAGGACTACCGGGTGCCGGGGCGCGGCCGGGGCCACGGCGGGCGCGACGGGCATGGCTGCGGCTAGGGAGTCGCCATGACCTACTGCACATGACGCGCACGCTCCTCACGCCGGTCCAGTGCGCGCGCGTGGTCCGATAAACATCAACCTAGCTGCCTGCGGTCGCCTCCCAGATGAGGGGCGGCGGGAGGGTCAGGACCTCATTGCCTTCATATGTCGCACGCAGGTCGTTGAACGCGTCATTTCCCGCCTGTGTCACGCCCGCGACATGATCGAGCAGCGTGAGGTCGCCGTCGGTGAGAGCGGTATCCTCCACCGCGCCCAGGCCCCATCGATCCCACGGGCCAACCTCCATCTTATTAAGGGCGGCGAGATCGCGCACGAGTTGGGCGCGGATGTACCACAGCCCCGTCGTGGACGGGTCAAGGCCGAAACGCGTGGGGTCCTCCGCGCCGGCGCGGCAGCCTTGCCAGGCCTGCCCCGCGCTGATCCACTGATCGCGCGGCACGTCGCACGGATCGAAGGCGATGTGGTGCTCCGTGCGGAGCAGATCATCGAGCTCCGCGTCAACCAGCACCCACCGGCGCTCCGCCGCGTGCCAGTATTCGCCCACCCAGTGGTCGCCCGCGAAGCGGTCGGCGAAGTAGGCGGAGAAGCCACTGCGCGCGCGCGCCGGGACGCCCTGCGCGCGCAGGAAGGCGCAGAACAGGACCGTCGAGGCACGACAACTGCCCACCAAGCGTTGAGCGGGAGGGCGCGTGTGCGTGAGCGGGGCAGGGTCTAACTCCCGGATGCGCGCCAACATAGGGGCGACAGCGCGCAGGCGCGCTTCCTGACGCCGCGCGCCCAGTTCGACGCCGTAGCGGTCCCCCATGCCGAAGTGGATAACGAGCCCTTGCACCACCGTACACAGAGCGGGGATATCCGGTGGCAGCTCCGCGAGGAGAGGGATATAGCTTCTTGGATCAGTCATGCGACTGTGTGTCGCATAGAAATTGAGCGGGGCGGTAGAAGTATGCGGCATAATGCGTCCTTTGAGCGCGATAGGTGTGTTGCCCTGAGCGACAGGCCTATTAGCCCGGCGCGAGATAATAGTGCAGCACAGCGCGCTCGCCATGTTCCACCACTGCCCACGGGGCGGGGGCACTTGCCACGCGCTGCCACCCGGCGCGCTCGTACAGTGCCATCGCGGCGCGGTCGTGATCGAGCACGTCGAGCGCGGGACGTAGACCGCGAGACGAAGCCTCGGCGCAGGCGGTGGCCAGCAGGGTCGCGCCCAGGGCGCGGCCACGGACCTGCGGTGAAACGAATAACTGCGCGACGACCACCAGCCGCTCTGCCGGGATGCCCGCGGCTGCGGACCACACCGGCGTAGCCGCATCGCCCACGGCCCGGTGGAGCGCGACGTGGCCGACGAGGGCGTCCTCATCCGCGGCGACCCAAGCTGTCAGCAGCATCGGCGGCGTCAGCCACCCGCGCGGGTCCGCTGGCCAGTGTAGGGGGTAGCCATCTGCGGCATGAACGTCGGCGAGCAGCACCACGCATGTATCGATCTCATCTTGTCGCCGGGCGCGTATGATTGTCTTCATCGCGATAACTATCCTCCATACACCAACATCTGCGTTTCCACCTGTCATCAGTGTACAGTTCATACAACGTCGGGCTCCTCCGTCACGCCGACGTCCTCGCCCGCCGTCTCGCCCCTTCGAGGGCGCGTGGAAGGGCAAAGGCAGGAGGACGACCGGGGGCCGGGCCGGGGCGATGCGCCGAGTCGCGATGAGCACAGCCGCGGCTAGGGGCCAGACACTGATGTATATGTGGGGAGAGGGGTAAGGAGGCGCGAGGAGGGGGCGCATCGTCGCCGCCTTTTCCCCGCGCCGCACACGCGTAGCCGACGTTGCCGTAACCTATTGCCTTGTACCGGGTAACAACGCCTCCCGCTACTGCAACTACAGTATGACGATCACACATAATGCATAGTAGCGAGGCACGACCTAGGAGTCTGTCGGCGATTTCCTCGCTGCCCTCACCGGCTTCGCGCGGCGGTCGCCTGAGCGCCCGTTCCCCGTCGTCATCGACGAGTTCCCCTATCTGGCCGAAGCGGAGCCCGGCGTGGAGACCGTCATCCAGCGTTGGTGGGATCGGATGTACGATGCGACGCCAACCCTCAAACTCTTCCTCGCGGGGTCCCAGGTGGCATGGATGCGAGAGCACACGCTCACCGAACATGGCCCGTTGCAGAACAGACGGACTGGTCAGGTTGAGGTCCTGCCTCTGGAGTATCGGCACGCGGCCCTATTCTATCCGCGGTTGCCAGCCGAGGACAAAGTGCGCGCCTATGGCGTGTGGGGCGGACTACCGGGTTACCTGCGCGATGTCGATCCCGCGATGGGCCTGTGGGACAACATCGCGCGCACGCTTCTGCGGCCGGACGCGCGCCTGGCCGTGGAGCCGGACTGGCTACGCTTCACCGACTTGCGCGCGGATCGCCTCTACACGTCGCTGGTGCGCGCCATCGCGACGGGCGCCCATACGCCGAGCGATATAGCGCGCGCGGTCGGCCGGCACAGCGCGGCCGAGGTCGTGTCGCAGCTGAACCGTCTCATCGAGGCGGGCGTGGTCGAGCGGTCCGCCGCGCTCACGACACGGACGGGGGCTAGAGCCACGACGCGCTATGATGTGGCCGATCAATTCCTCACTTTTTGGTACCGCTTCATCGATCCGCGACGTGGGATCATCAACCGCGCACGGAGCGCCGAGGACGTCGCGGAGATTGCCGCGGAGATCGCCGCGACGCTAGACGAGTACATCGGGCGCTACGTATTCGAGGGGATATGCCGGGAATGGGTGTGGGACGCGGCCGCGCGTGGCGCCCTGCCGGCGGGTCTGCGCGTGCGCGCCGTGGGAACGTGGTGGGGCGGGCGCGACGGGACGCGGGATGAGATCGATGTGGTCGCGCTGACGGCATCGGGAGAAGGTATCCTTTACGGGGAGTGCAAGTGGAGCGCGTCCCCGATGGATAGGCGCGACCTTGGCGGGCTACGGGCCGCGATTGACGCAGCCCGTTCAGACATCACCCCAATCGACCGCCCGTGGCGCGCCCTTTTCTCCCGCTCGGGATTCCACCCCGACCTGCGCGCCGAGGCCGCGCTCGCCGAGAACCGCATCATCCTGGTCGGGCTCGACCAACTCTACGGCTAACCGCTTCCACTCGCCGCGCAACGTGCTTCGCGTCCGGTGTGAGCATTGCCCTGTATGGTTACGTCTGATCTTGACCGCCCCTCACAGGCCATTGTCGCACCCATACAAACAGCGCCCTACCAGTGGCTCAGGATCTCTCGGAGCTAGCGGTCGCCTTACGTCGCGTAGATCCGCATGGCTCATGACAAGGGAATGGGGCCTTGACAGGTGACTTTGTAGTAACGTATTATATGGGTGGCTGTTAGGTCACATGTGTCAGGCAACAGATGGACGAGGTATTCAAGGCCCTGGCGGACCCGCATCGGCGGACGCTGCTCGACCTGCTCTACGAGCGGGACGGGCGGACGCTGCTCGACCTGCAGGCGCACCTGCCGATGACGCGCTTCGGCGTCATGAAGCATCTGCGCGTGCTCGAAGAGGCCGGCATCGTGACCGCACGCAAGGTGGGGCGCGAGAAACACCATTACCTGAACCCGATCCCGATTCAGCAGGTCTACGACCGCTGGGTGGGCAAGTACGCCGCGCCGTGGGCACGCGCGCTCACGGGGCTCAAAGCTGTGTTAGAGGATGGGAGCATGAACGAGATGGGAGAGAAGCCGGCGCACGTCTACGAGATTTATATCCGCGCCACGCCCGAGCGCCTGTGGCGGGCCCTGGTCGACGGCGAGCTGACGCGCCGGTACTACTTCGGCTGCCGCATCGAGTCGGACTGGACGCCGGGCTCCCCCTATCGCCTCGTCGACGACGCGGGCAACGCGTTGGTCGCGGGCGAGAACATCGCGGTCGACCCGCCGCGCCGCCTCGTGCAGACGTTCGGCGCGCCGTGGGCGCCAGAGGTCGGGCGCGAGGGACCATCGACGGTCACCTGGGAGATCGAGCCCGTGGGCGGCGTGGGCGACACGTGCAAGCTCACGCTCGTCCACGACGGCGTCGACCCCGCGAGCGCCCGGGGCAAGGAACTCGGCGCGGGCTGGGCGCAAATCCTCTCCGGCCTTAAGACGCTGCTGGAAACCGGCGAGCCACTCGTCGTTGGCACATAGGGTTGGAATAGAGGGTGTACGCCTCGCCGCGTGAAAGGAGCGGTGGATAGATGGACATCGAAGCCTTCGAGCTAGTCATCCTGCGCCATCCCGCCGACGCCCCCTCCTACGCCGAGGAGACGCTCGACCGCATCCAGCGCGCACATCTGGCGTACGGGGACTCTTTGCGCGCCGCCGGGCATATCGTCACGAACGGCCCGGTGCTCGATCAGCTGGACGCGTCGATGCGCGGCCTGGCCTTCTACCGGACCGGCTCACTGGACGAGGCGCGCCGGCTCGCCGCGCAGGACCCTGCCGTCCGGGCCGGGCGTCTGGTCGTCGAGGTCATGACGTGGTGGTGTTGGCCGGGCACGATGGCCCGACCGGGCCGGCCCCTCTCGGTGCCCGACCCCTAAAGGCGACTGCTCATCCTAGCCGTGACCTCCGTGTCGCTGCCAGTGTGGAGTGAAAGGGAGTACGATGCCGGATATCGCACAAGAGCTCTTAATCGGGGCGCCGCCAGAAGCTGTCTTCGCGGCCATTACCCAGCCAAACGAGATCACGCGCTGGTGGGCGAATGATGTCGTCGCCGAGCCACGGGCTGGCTCGCTCGCCGAGTTGCGCTTCGATAATGGGGAGATCATGACGATGGAGATCATCGACCTGGTTGCGGGAAAGGGAGTGTCCTGGTTGGTAAGGCAAGCGCCGCAGTACGCCCATCTGTGGGAAGGGACGACGATCACCTGGGACCTCGCGCCGCGCGCGGCCGGGACGAGGCTGCTCTTCGGCCAGCATGGGTTCGCCGTGGCCGCTGCCGGCTACGAGCAGACGCGCGCCGGGTGGGAGTACTTCCTGAGGAGCCTGACGTCCTACCTTGAGACGGGGCGGGGGACGCCCTACGTGTACGTGCCGTAAGTGGCATATGGCGCGCATGCAGGAGGTACCCGTGTCATGAGTTATCCGCCCATCACGTCGGAGGATCGCTATGCGGCGCTCGTCGAGGCGCTCCGCGACCATACGGATGTCACCCTCGGCGCGACCGGGAAGAAGGGGTTCGGCTCGTCAGCCCTGCACGTCGGCGGCAAGATCTTCGCCATGCTCACCGCAGGCACGCTCGTCGTCAAGCTGCCGCGGCGGCGGGTGGATGTGCTCGTCGCCGGCGGCGACGGGGCACGTTTCGACCCGCGCCATGATGGCCGACTCATGAAGGAGTGGGTCGCCATCTCGGCGACGTGCGAGGAGGAATGGCTGCCCCTGGCGCAGGAGGCGATGGAGTTCGTGGCCGCGCAACGCTGACGGGGCCTGTCACGGCGCAGGTTCTCGATCATTCGAGCGACTTGCTCCGTCATTGCGAGATGCTCGCCCCGAACTGTAACCATCGGGCTCGGGCGGCACGATCCCCGCCCCGAAGTCTCTCACCAGCGGCTCAACGTTTCGCGGAGCCGCCGGTCGCTCCATTTCGCATAAATGCGCGTCGTCTCCAGTTTAACGTGCCCGAGGTGGCGGGCCGTTTCTTCCAAATCGCGCG
>JAABUJ010002033.1_pt1 | contig 26707 bp, 11 predicted proteins | sample 5559131 | NCBI WGS metagenome assembly JAABUJ01 (sample SAMN10711875, study PRJNA513366) | rock metagenome | isolation source: Antarctica rocks | place: Antarctica: Victoria Land, Mt New Zealand nord | collected 2016-01-07
GTAAGGCCGCGCGGAACTGGGCCTGCTTCGACGCTATCACCGCTACGCTGCGCCGGTTGGCCGATGACGAAACGCTGCTCGTGCAGTCGGGCAAGCCGGTGGGCGTCTTCCGCACCAACCCGTGGGCGCCGCGCGTGCTCATCTCCAACGCCATGCTCGTGCCGAAGTGGGCGACGTGGGACGAGTTTCGTCGCCTCGACGCGCTGGGGCTGACCATGTACGGGCAGATGACGGCTGGCTCGTGGATCTACATCGGCGCGCAGGGCATCCTGCAGGGCACCTACGAGACCTTCGCGGCGGCCGCCGCCAAGCGCTTCGGCGACCCGGCGGGCGGCGGCCGCGGCGGCGGCCGCAGCGGCGGCGAGGCGACCCTCGACGGGAAGATCGTGCTGACCAGTGGGCTCGGCGGCATGGGCGGCGCGCAGCCCCTGGCCATCACCATGCTCGGCGGGGTGGCCCTCTGTGTCGAGGCCGACCCTGCCCGCATCGAGCGGCGTATCGCCGAACACTACCTCGACGTCGCGGCTAGCAGCCTCGACGACGCCTTGGAGCAGGTCCGTCGGGCGGCCAGGGAACGCCGCCCACTCTCGGTCGGCGTCCTGGGCAACGCGGCCGAGGTCTACCCACGGCTGCTCGCGATGGGGTTCATCCCCGACGTGGTCACCGACCAGACCTCGGCGCACGATCCCCTGAACGGCTACATCCCCGCCGGCTACGACGTGGCCGCCGCCGACCTGTTGCGCCAGCGCGATCCGGCGCGCTACATCGCGCTGGCCGGCGCGTCGGCCGTCCGCCACTGCACGGCCATGGTCGGCTTCCAGGCGGCCGGCTCCGAGACGTTCGACTACGGGAACAATCTGCGCGGTCTGGCGCAGGACCACGGCTACGCCGACGCCTTCGCCTTCCCCGGCTTCGTCCCGGCCTACATCCGCCCGCTCTTCTGCCAGGGCAAGGGACCGTTCCGCTGGGTCGCGCTCTCCGGCGATCCGGCCGACATCCGCAAGACTGACCAAGCTGTGCTGGAGGAGTTCCCGGACGACGGCAAGGTGACGCGCTGGATTCGCATGGCCGGTGAGAAGGTGACGTTCCAGGGGCTGCCGGCGCGCATCTGCTGGCTCGGCCAGGGCGAACGGGCGCGGCTCGGGCTGCGCTTCAATCGCATGGTCGCCGACGGGACGCTCTCCGCACCGATCGTGATCGGGCGTGACCACCTCGACACAGGGTCGGTCGCCTCGCCGTACCGTGAGACCGAGGCGATGGCGGACGGCTCGGACGCCATCGCCGACTGGCCCATCCTCAACGCCCTGCTCAACACCGCCGCGGGCGCGAGTTGGGTCTCGGTCCACCACGGCGGCGGCGTGGGCATCGGCAACAGCATCCACGCCGGGATGGTGATCGTGGCGGACGGGACCGCGGCGATGGCCGAGCGCTTGGAGCGCGTCCTGACCAATGATCCGGGGACGGGGGTGATGCGCCACGCCGACGCGGGGTACGACCTGGCGATCGAGACGGCGCGGACACAGGGACTCGACCTCCCGATGGTGGGGCGGTAGATGCCGGGAACATGTGTCGTCATCAATACCGCCGCGCTCGTCACCGTCGCCGAGCGTCCGGTCGAAGGCGCCGCCGGGGATCTCGGCGTGATCCCCGACGGGGCGCTGGCGGCGCGGGACGGGCGCATCGTGTGGGTGGGGCCGCGCGCGGCTTTACCTATGGCCCTCGCCGACGACGCGGAGGTGGTGGACGCGGGCGGACGTCTGGTCATCCCCGGCTACGTCGACGCGCACACGCACCCGATCTTCGCCGGCTCACGCGCGGCCGAATTCTGCGCGCGGGCGCTGGGCCAGCCCTACGGCGAGTTGCTGGAGCGTGGCGACGCCGGGATCATGAGCACCGTCAACGCCACGCGCGCCGCCTCCGAGGACGAGTTGCTGCGGCTGGCCATCGCGCGGGCGGACACGTTCTTGCGGTACGGCACGACGACGATCGAGGCCAAGACCGGGTACGGCCTCTCCCCCGAGGGCGAGGACAAGAGCTTGCGCGTGCTGGAGCGGCTCCAGGGGCTGACGACGTTGCGGATCGTCCCGACGTATCTTGGCGCGCACCTCGTCCCGGCCGACTATCGCGCCGACCCCGAGGCCTATGTGCGGCTCCTGCTCGACACGATGCTCCCGGCCGCGGCTGGGCGGGCGCGCTTCTGCGACGTGTTCTGCGACCAGGGCGCGTTCACGGTCGCGCAGTCGCGCCGCATCCTGCGCCGGGCGCAGGACCTGGGCATGGCGCCGCGGCTGCACGCCGACGAGCTGGCGGATGTCGGCGCGGCGCGGCTGGCCGCCGAGCTTGGCGCCGCTTCGGCCGACCACCTCGTCCACGTCGACGATACAGGGATGGAGGCGATGGCGCGGGCGGGGACGGTGGCGACCCTGCTGCCCGGTACCACGTTCAGCCTGGCCTCCGAGCACTACGCGCCCGCGCGGCGGTTGATAGAGCACGGGGTGCGGCTGGCGCTGGCGACCGACTGCAACCCCGGCACCTGCTACATGGAGAACATGGCCCTGGCCGTGACGCTGGCCGTGCTCAAGCTCAAGCTGACGGCCGAGGAAGCGTTGCGCGCGGCGACACTGGGCGGCGCGTACTCGCTGCGGCTGCAGGACGAGGTTGGCTCATTGGAGGTGGGCAAGCGCTGCGATCTGGCCGTGCTCGACGCCACGAGCTACCAGGAGATCCCCTACCGCGTCGGCGCGAACCTCACGCGCATCGTCGTCGTCGGGGGGCGCGTCGTCGATAGTCGATGGTCGATAGTCGATGGTCGATGGTCGATGGTCGATGGTCGATAGGTACCGGCCGATTGTGTTGGTTGCCCCGCCGCGCGGCGTAGAGAGGGGCATGCGCCTCTTTTCTCTCTCCGTGCCTCCGTGGTAAATAATGTGGGTTAGCCGATGTAGGGGCCGCCGGGCTGGATTGGCAGCGTCGAGGCGCCGGCGTCGATGTGCATGATCGTGCCCGTGACCTGCGCCGACTCATCGGAGACGAGGTAGAGCACGGCGTAGGCGGTGTCTAGCGGTGCCTGGTGACGGCCCAGCGGCAGCGCCTCCCCCGCGCGCCGCAACTCTTCGCCCGTCGTGCCACGATCATGGTGCAAGGCCAACTCGCCCTCCGAGAGCACCCAGCCGGGGATGACATAGTTGACGCGGATGCGTTCGGCGGCGTAGGCTCCGGCGAGCGTACGCGTCAGGGCCAGCAAGCCGCCTTTGGCCGAGGCGTAGGCCACGAGGTTGGGCAGCCCCTGGATGCCGTTGATCGAGCCAATGTTGACGACGCTACCGCCCCCTGCCTGGCGCAGATAGGGCGCGGCGTGCTTGCAGCAGTAGAAGGGGCCGCGCAGGTTGATGTTCATGATGCGGTCCCACAACTCAGTCGTCGTCTCTTCAAGGGTGGCGCGCGGGAACCAGCCGGCGACGTTGACGAGGCCGTCGAGTCTCCCATAGTCCGTGACGGCGCGTTCGACCAGCGCGGCGCATTCCTCTTCCCGTACGACATCGGCGCGCCGGAACACCGCGTCGCCGCCGCTCGACCGGATGGCCGCCGCCGTGGCCGCGCCCTCATCCTCCAGTACATCGCCGATCACGACGCGCGCGCCCTCGCGCGCCAACAGCTCGGCGCACCCGCGGCCAATGCCCCGCGCCGCCCCCGTGACGACGACCACTTTGCCTGCTACTCGATCGGACATAGTTCCTCCATCAGCTATCAGCTATCAGCTATCAGCTACTCGTACCTTCAGTAGCCCGTTCCGGTGCAAGTCAAGGCAGCGATCAACAAAAAGCTGACGGCTGACAGCTGACGGCTGATAGCTATGGTATCAGCACCGCCTTGGCGATCTCGCCGCGCTCCATACGCGCGAACGCCTCTTGCCACTGCGCAAGGGGGTATGTTGTGATGAGCGGGCGCACGTCGAGCGTCCCGTCGCCGAGCAGGCGCAGCACGCGCTCCCACGTCGCCCAGGTGTGGCTGAACGAGCCGCGCAGCGTGGCCGCCTTTTGCACCAGCGGGTCGAGGCTATAGCCCAGCGGCTCGCGTCCCCAGCCCACCTTGGTGACCTGTCCGGCTGGGCGTACCGTGTCTATCGCCGTCTTGAGCGTGGCCGAGACGCCCGACACGTCGATCACGAGGTCGGCGCCGAGTCCGTCGCCGACCTCACGTAGCACGGCGAGGGGATCGTCGACATCGGACGCCACCGTGCGCGTCGCGCCGTAGTGGCACGCCAGCTCCAGGCGCGCCGCGTCGCGCGTGAGCCCGGCCACGATCAGGTGGCTGGGCCGCGTCGCGGCGAGCAGGGCCGTGCAGAGCAGTCCGACGGGTCCGGGACCAAGCACGACGGCCGTGTCGCCGGGCCGCGGCGACGACTGCTCCAGCACGGCGTTGGCCGCGACGGAGCACGGCTCGGTCAGTGCGGCCTCCTCCCACGACACGTTGGCGGGGATACGATGCAGCAGGGCCGCGCGCGCCGCCACGTAGGGCGCGGCCGCGCCGTCGACGCCATAGCCGAAGCCGAGGCGATGCGGACACAGATTGTAGCGGCCGGTGCGGCAGAGCGCGCAGACGCCGCAGACGCGCGCGGCCGTTTCGCAGGCCACGCGGTCGCCGACCGCCCAACCCGTCACGCCCGCGCCGAGTTCCGCGACCTCGCCGCAGAACTCGTGTCCGAGCGTGACCGGCCAGTTGACAGGCCACGACTGCGTGCCGTGGTACTGATGCAGGTCGCTGCCGCAGGTCCCCACGGCGCGCACGCGCAGCAGCGCCTCGCCAGAAGCGGGCGCGGGGATCGATACTTCGCGCAACGCGACGGCGCCGTTCTCCGGCCCGTAGTTGACCAGCGCCGTCATCGTCCGAATCGCCGCGACCATCCAGCCCTCCCGCCCTACGATCCATCCTACGCCATGCCGTGTACATGATAGCACGGCGGATGGGCGCTCTCTATCATCGGGGCACCACCGGGTGCGCCCCGCGATTGTGAAACGCGGCCTGCGACAGGGGGCACGGGTCACGGGCACGGGGCGACGGGCCGTGCAACGCCCGTGCACGGGCCGTATATTGCTCGTGCAACGCTCGTGCAACGCCGTGCTTCAGCGCCCCGCGACGGCCCCACCGGCGGGGGCGCGTGTCCGACCGTCTGCGCACAAGCGACAAGGTGAGTAGCGGCCCGCGCCCGTGGGGGCGCGTCCTGTGTCCTCGCGACAAGTCTAGGGTAACACGGATGGGGCGGTTGTCAAGGAACACGCGCGGCGAGGGGTACGCCTCGAGCTTATGCGATGACGCCTGCGCCTGAGGGCGCAGGGCAGACCACGGCGACGACAGGCGCGACCGCCCGAGGGCGCCCCCGCGCCCCCGCACGCCGGGCGCCTACCCGTGCAGCAGGAGACACGGCCGTGTCCGCTTGTGTGCCCTGCGCCCTCAGGCGCCGGCCAGGCGCGCTCACCATCACAAGCATGGGGCGCGCCCGACACCACCCCTATCCTCGGGATACCGCCTATGGGCAGTCGCGGACGATCTTTGCCCCGAAGGATAACGCCACCAGCCGCGGCGACACGAACGGCACAAACGACCCCTATGCGCGGCGTGGGGCGATCGCTGTGATGGACTAGGAAGCGCCGACACCCGCATGAATGTGCAAGGACATGCATAGCTATACTGCGCTCATGGCAGTCCTGACCAAGCCCGCCGAACGGCCGGTCGCCGTAGGGGCGCTAGGGCGCGTCGGTGACCGGCGAGCCATCGCTCCCTTAGAAGCCCCGCGTGACGATCCTAAGCAGCTATCCAAGACAGAGGCATGGAAATCTGGAGGGGACGCTTCTGTCCCGGCCAAAGGGTGTCTTCTATATCGGCGGCGCCTACGTCTTCGGCAGGTCCGGCATGTCCGCACTGTGGCCGTTGTGGGCTAGGTTCTGATCCGGGCGCCGCTTGATACGGAGACGCCCGGTCTCACGGCAGTACGCCAGAAAGCGTGGCCGACACAGCCCACCGTGCTGAGCAGGGACCGGAGCGACACAGCCCCTGCACCGGCGTACTCTCGCGCCCGTGCTGTCCTCATGGAGGACCGCTCCGCGAGAACCAGACCCGTCGCGATCCTACGTGGCCGGCTTGATATTCTGGTTGACGTGGAAGAGGTTGGTGGGATCGTACGCGGCCTTGATCTGGGCCAGCCGCGCGTAGTTCTCGCGATACGCCGCCTTGACGGTATCGGGGCCCTCGTCCATCATCATGTTCACGTACCCGCCGCCCGACGAATAGGGATGCAGCGCCAGCCAGTAGTCCTTGGCCCACTGGATCATGCGCTCGTTGTTGGCTGGGTCGGGATCGACGCCCACCACGACCTCGGCGAAGTTGGCGTCGCGGAAGCTGAACGCGGTGTCGGTCCGGCCGGCGCGATGCGCCGCGCCGTTGATCGGGTAGAGGTGCATGGTGGAGTGCATGGTGGGCAGGTGCGCCCCGTACTTCACGTGCAGGTCGATCGCGGCGTCACTCAACTCCTTGAAGAAGTCGGCCTTCCAGTACCACTGCAGTCCCGCTGGATAAAGCGCGTCGAACAAGCTCTGCAAGACAGGCCAGGGAATCGGCCCCGCGAGGTCCAGCGCGGGCGGACCGAAGGCGCGGATCGGCGCGAAGGCGGCCTCGGCCTCGTCCAGGGGTCCCGTGTAGCACCACACGATGGCGCACATCTTGGTGAGGTGCAGCGCCTCGGGGAACGGTGGCGCGGGCGGCACGGTGATGAAGGCAAAAAAGCCGTTGATCGTCTCAGGCGCCGAGAGGATGAAGTCGCGCCAGAACGCCAGCACCTCCCCGGCCGCTTCCATGGGCCACAGCATCGGCCCGCCGTAGACCGTGCCGATCGGGTGCAACTGGAACAGAAACGAGGTCACGACGCCGAAGTTGCCGCCGCCGCCGCGCACGGCCCAGTAGAGGTCGGCGTTTTGTTCCGCGTCGGCGGTGACGACGCGGCCGTCGGCCAGCACCACCTCCACGCCGAGCAGGTTGTCGATGGTCAGGCCGTGGGCGCGTGAGAGGTAGCCGATGCCGCCGCCCAGCGTCAGGCCGCCGACGCCCGTCGTGGAGACGAAGCCGCTCGGCGTAGCCAGGCCGAAGGGGTGCGTCGCGTGGTCGACGTCGCCCCAGGTGCAGCCGCCCGCGACCCGCACCGTCCGGGCGGCCGGATCGACGTGTATGCCCGTCATGCGCGAGAGATCGACGACCAGCCCGTCGTCGCAGGCACCCAGGCCCGGTCCATTGTGCCCCCCGCCGCGCACGGCGAGGGTGAGTTGCTGCTCACGGGCGAACGTGACGGCAGCGATGACGTCGGCCACGTCGAGGCAGCGCGCGATCAGCGCGGGCCGGCGGTCGATCATAGCGTTATAGACGCGGCGACTCTCCTCGTAGGCGGGGTCGCCCGGTTGAATCACCTCGCCGCGCAGGCGTCCGCGTAGGTCCTGTATCGCGGCCGCGTCGGGTGCGGATGCTACGGGTCTCTCCGTGATCATTGTCGTCCTCCCATCTGTGTCTCTGCGAGCCCCCTATTCCGGGGGTCACAGGCAGCGTAACAGTGGCGGCGTTAGGGAAACGTTAGCGAAGCGTTAGCTGCGACCGGGCTCCGTCAGGCCGTGTCACGGCACGCGCGCCAGGAGCGACCGGGCCGCCTGCAGATCAGGCATCTCATCGCCCTCGGTGAACCAGGCGCAGATGTCCTCCAGCAGGCGCCGGCCCTCGGCGGTGCGACCCTGCGTTTCCCACAGACGGGCCAGGCCAATCGCCGCGCGCAGTTCCAATGAGCGCGCCTGTTGCGCCCGCGCGATCTCGAGCGCCCGGAGTATGGCCGCCTCGGCCTCGCGCGCCTCGGCGCCCTGCGCGCGCAACAGCTCGCCCCGCAGCCGGTGCAGCTCCGGGTCCCACCAGCGCTCGTTATGGGCGCGCGCGGCCGCCAGCGCCTCGTCGAGGGCCGCGAGCCCGTCGTCGGCGCGTCCCGCCTTCCCATAGACCTGGGCGAGCAGGGCAAGGAAGTACGGCAGACGCAGCCGGGCGCCCGTCGCGGTGAAGGCCGCGATGGCGTCGCGCAGCCGGGCGATGCGCTCCTCGTCGGGCTGCTCCCACGCCTGCGTATAGCCGACCAGGATGGCCGCCCAGGCGCGGTAGTACGGCGCCTTGCACTCGCTTGCGAGCGCCAGCGCGTCATCCGCGTGCGCCTGGGCCGTGGCCGTGTCGGAGCATAGCTGCGCGAGCATGGCTAGATACGCCGCGGCCAGCGCCTGGTTGAACGGCTGCGCGAGGTCGCGGGCGAGCTGGACGGCCTCGTGGCCGCGGGCCAGCGCTGCCTGTGGGTAGCCCAGGCACCACAGCCCATGCGCTTGCCAGGCCAGCGCGAGCACCATGTAGTTGACGCCCTGGGCCTCCTCCAGGCGCTGCACCTGGTCGCGGTCGTGGCTGGCGGTGATCGCGGCGAAGTGCGTGGTGGCGTCCCGCAGGTGGCCCAGGTGCATGCGGGCGCCGGTGAGCATCATCCCGGCAAAGTGGGGCGGCGCTGTGCCATGCGAGCGCCGATACAAGGTGTCGAGCTCGTCGGAGATGTACTGGACCCTGTCAAGACGGGCCTGCACCACGTAGAGCGATTGCAGCCCATAGAGCAGTTGCGCGCGTTGCGCCTCATCGCCGACCTTATCGCACAGCGCCTGGGCGCGGTCGAGCGCGCGCTCCAGTTCCGACGCCGCCCAGCCCTTGGCCACGCGTAAGGTCGGAGCTAGCGTCAGGAGCAGATCGAGCTCCTGCCGATCGCGCGTCGGGTTGGCCGGGAGGCGGTCGAGGAGGGCCAGCCCGGCCGACAGCAGGCCGATCGCGTCGTCGTTCGCGTAGACGCGCTGGGCGACCGCCGCCGCCCGCTGGTAGTACGGGATGGCCTGCGCGGCCAGGCCCGCGCGCTCGTAGTGGGAGGCGATCTGGCCGCTCACGGAATCGAGGTCCTCGGCGCGGGTCGCCGCGAACGCCTGCGCGATGCGCCGGTGGAGCAGGCGGCGCTGCGGCGCGCCGATCTCCGCGTAGGCCACCTCGCGCAGCTTGTCGTGGGTGAAGTCGTAGCTGTCCACGCCGTGCTCGCGGACGATGCGCGTGGTCCAGAGCTCGTCCAGCGCGCCCACGGCGCTCTCCTCGTCGCTCGTGCCGGCGGCCAGCAGGTCGTCGAGCGTGAACGCGCGGCCCATCGCCGCGGCGAGCTCCAGCAGCGCCCGCGCGGGCGCGGACAGCTGCGCGAGGCGCCCGGCGATGACGCTGTACACCCGCGGCGGGAGAGGCGGCCGGTCGTCGCCAACCGGCGTGTCACGCACGAGGGATAGCGCGGGGCCCGGCTCGGGCGCATCGGCGCTGCCGGCGCGCACGGTTTCGACCACGAACAGCGGAATCCCGTCCGTCTCGCGATACAGGCGCAGCGCCGCCGCGACATCCAGCTCGCGCCCCACCACCTGCGCGGCAAGCTGGGCGGTCTCCGCGGCGTCCAGCGGATGGAGATCGAGCTCCAGCACCCCTGTCGTGGTCCCCGGATGCAGCAGGAAGCGGCGCAGGGGGTGCCGCGCCGGCAGCTCCTCCGCGCGCGCGGCGCCGACGATCAGAAGACGCGCCGCCGGGTCGACGCGCAGCAGGAAGTGCAGCCATTCCAGGGTTTCCTGGTCACACCACTGCAGGTCGTCGATCACGAGCAGGAGGGGCTGGGGCGCCGCCAGAATCGCGCGCGCGAGAGCGTCGAAGAACCGCTGCCGCTGGCCGTACTCCGTGATCGGCGCGGGGCGGGCCAGATCATGCCGCTGGGTCAGGAGCTCCGGCAGGAGGCGCGCGACCTCGCTCAGCCACAGCGGGTCGAGTTGGTCAAGATGGGGGCGCAGGCCGTCGCTGCGCAGCCAGTCGGTCACGGGCGCGAGCGAGAGTTGGCCCTCGGCCGCGTAGGAGCGCGCCTGGGCGACCACAACGCCTTGCCGGCGCGCCCAGGCCAGGAACTCCTCGGCCAGGCGCGACTTGCCGATGCCGGCCTCGCCGCTCACCAGGACGAAACGCGGCCCCCCCGCGCTGGCCTGCTGCCAGGCGGTCCGCACGCGCTCCCACTCGCGTTGGCGCCCCACAAAGGTGGGTAGGGCCGCGAACGGGCGGTCACCCTCCGGCGATGGCGCGGGCTGGGCGTCCAGGCGCAACAGCCGCTCGTGGGTCTCGCGGGTCGCCGGTCCCGGATCGACACCCAACTCGCGGCGCAGCGCCGTCACGCAGGTATGGTACGCGCGCAAGGCACCGGCGCGGTCGCCAGTCAGCGCGCACAGCTGCATCAACGTGCGATAGGCGTCTTCCGCGAGTGGATCATGGCGGACCCAGGACTGCGCGTGCCGGATCGCGGCGCCGTACTCGCGCTGCGTCTCCAGCAGATGCGCCAACTCCGCGAGCGCCCGCAGGAAAGACTGGCGCAGGCGCTCGCGTTCCGGCACGATCCAGTCGTCGTAGCAGCTGGGCAGCAGATCAGCCCGGTACAGGTCGACCGCGGCCACGAGCGCCACCCGCTGCGCGCCCCGATCGCCCTGGCGCGACGACGCGTCCGCTCGTGCCAGGGCGCGCTCGAATTCCGCGACGTCGAGGCTGCATGGCGCGTCGTCGCGCCAGCGCAGGGTGTGCGTGTCGGTGGACACAAAGCGGTCGGCGTCGGGCAGCGCGTGGCGCAACTGGTGCAGCAGCTGGCGCAGATTGTTGCGGGCCTGTGCCTCGATCACGTCGGGCCAGAACAGGGCGGCGAGATGGTGGCGCGGCTGAAGGGCATCGCGATGGAGGACCAGATAGGCGAGCAGCGCCTGCAGTCGCGCCGTATTGACGGCCGGTAGCGGCGCGCCGCCGTCGTCGAGACTGAACTCACCGAGCAATCGTATCTGCAGCATCGGCCACGCCACCCTCACTCCTGAGCTCACGCGCCGCTCCCGCCGTGGCGTCCCATGAGCTAGGCTGACCAATCACGTCAGCCTTGTGTCCATGTTCTACCATACGACAGGCACGGGTTCAAGCCAGCGATAGCCCCCATGGCGTCGTCATACGCGTCGCCAACGGCTACCTACCGTTTCTGTCATACCCGCGCATGTGTCCCCCCCGCACGGTTGGTGGCGGCCATGTGCCATGCGCGCGATCGTGCAGGGGGACTGCACGCGTGCTAGCCGCGGTGGCGTGAGCGGATTAGCGCACATGGATCACCGCGACGTCAAACTGATACCACTGGGAGTCGCGCCCATCCACCAGGTAGGCGCGCACCCGGACCACGTAGGCGCCCCGCTGGCGATAGGTGTGATGGACGCTCAGGCCCCCTGCCGCCGTGCCATCGCCAAATGTCCAGCGCCACGGGGTGCGAAAGGCGCTGGGTGGGAGTGTCCACAACACGCGGCCCCGGATCTCGCTCAGTTGCAGGGGCTGGCCCGCGCGATAGGAGCCGGGCGCCGTGAACGGGGCCCAGGTCGCCAGGTGTCCGCTCGCCGGCAGCGCCCGGTTCTGGCGAACCAGGCGCCCATTGACCAGGAGGGAGAGCACACCATCGATGCCACATGCCTGTGCCGTGCTCCCGGCGATGAGCACGGCCACCACGACGACGACTAGCGCGCGGAACGGTTTCTGCATCATCCACCTCCTCATGTGTCGCAGGCGCCACGGGACGACCATCGCTCCCATCGTCCGCGGGTCAGGGCAACCGGCCTGGAGAGACACGCCGATCCCGACCGTCCGGGGCGAGGGCAGGTCCCGCGCCGCATAGCGCCAGAACGCCGTTGTTACGGCCGACGACCCGGCCGGACCGCATCGCTGTGGTGGTAGCCGTCCGGTCGGGTCTAGCGAGCGTGCCCCGCGCCTACTTCACCGGGATCGTCGCGTCCGCCCCCGGCGGCAGGAAGGTGAGCACGAAAGCCTCGGCCGGGCGGGCCGTGTGCACGGTATGCACATGGCCGGGCGACTCCGCGAAGAAGGACCCGGCAGGGTACGTCTTGACCCCCGCGTTGTCCGAGATGGTCAACGTCCCCGTGAGGACATAGACATAGGTGGGGCCGCCGTGCGTGTGCTTCAAGGTGAAGTCGGCGGGGAAGGACAGATGCTGGGGCACGCCCGTGGATGGGCCCGCGGGTAGCCCCGTGGCCGGAAACGGCGCCAGGGAAGCGGGCGCCGCTCGCGTCGGCGCGGCAGCCGAAGCCGCCCGAACCGCAACTGTCGGGGACTGCGCGGTGGCGGCATGGGCCACCGCACCGGCCGTGTAGCCCGCGCCGCCTCCGATAAGCGCCGTTGCCGCCATGACCAAGCCGATACTCTGGCGCCTGCCGCTGAAACGTGTAACGTAATCCATGATCGCTTCCTCCTCCTAACGTTGGACCCCAACATGTGGGCCTTCTCCCGCGCCGTGACCGGCGGTCGCCTCCCATGGGCGCCGTCCTGCACCGGCGTAATTGCAGCGTAGCAGCGGCGGCGTTAGCCAGGCGTTGGCCCAAGAGAGGCGGAAGATCAGGGGCCGCAGCCGGTCGCCGTCTTCGGCCCGTCAGCCGTTAGCACGCCGTTATGGAAGGAACGCCTTGCTGGACTGGACGATACTGAACTGGGCGATAAGCCCATCTGTGCTGTTGCCTGCTGATTAGAGATGATCCGGTAGAAGATATGCGCGCAGCAGCCCACGCGCCGTGACGGTCCGCCCATACGTTCTGCCCGCCATCCTCGGCGCTGCCCTCACCTGTTGGCATAGGGGGCGCCAGCCTGCATAACTATACAGTCCCCGTGCTCCCCCTGCTAGAAACGAGGAGCCTACGCGGCCGGCTTTATCGACAACCCAGATCACTCGATGCAGGTCGCCGATGTTAGCCTTGCGCCCAAAGAGTAAAATGCTGACGCATACCCATGCTACACTATTTCAGCAAGGTGTTACGAGGATGGAGGGGAGGAGGACAAAATGGCGATAGAGATACGGTCACTGCCGGGTGAGGGTATGGTGAACCAAGACCGCGATGTCGTCAGTGGCGCGCCGGTTTTCGTCAGGACGCGTGTTCCAATCTCAACCCTTTTCGACTACCTCGCCGAGGGGCATTCTTTATCGGAGTACTACGACGATTTCCCCGGCGTGACGCCCGCACATACGCGCGCGGTCGTCGATCTTGCGCGCGACACGGTCACGCGCGAAGCGTTCCCATCACGCGACGTGTTACGAGGTTGCGCACGCTGATATGCGCATTCTATTCGATGGGATGATGCCGCGTCCGCTAGCCCGTGACCTAGCGCCGCATATCGTATCAACAATCGCGCAGGAGGGTTAGGGAGAGCTGAAAAATGGCGAACTCCTGGACGCTCCTACAACGAACCATCCGGCTCTAAGAGTTCCTGTACATGCTGCCATGAGCTGAAGCGATCCAGCACCGTTTTGTACGACGGGACCCTCCCCGCCTTGCCTTTCCTCCCCGTGCGCAACTGGTACAGGTAGCGCGCTGTGAGCGGACGGCCCATCTCCGCTTGCAGCTCACGCAGGGCGGCCAGGATCGCCCTATCCGTCCATTGCCGTGCGGCGCCCGGCGCGGGCGCCGTCCTGGGTGTGCGATAGGGCTGGCCCAAGAGCTCGCAGACGCGGCGCCACGACCCGAAACGCGCGACCACGGCGCTCGCGGACGGGCGGATGCCTTTCTGGCCCTTCTGTGGCGCGGGCAGCGCCTTCCCCAGCGCGGCCCGCGTCAAGACGCCACCGTTCGCGCGTTGCAAGGCGCGCAACTCCTCCAGCATCTCCTCGTCCGTCCAGCGCCGCAGCCGCTGTCCACGCGCCTGGAGGGCATCCGGCGTTTCGTGCTTTCGGCGGTACTCCGCGCGCCGCAGTAGCCTGCGGCGCCACCAGGCGGCTGGCTGCCCTTCGCGGCCGGGATCAAGCGGTGATGCGCCTGTGTTTCGGCGTTTTGTCGCCGCCGCAGCGCGGTGATGCGCGGCGTCTCCAGCGCCGTCGTCGCATTGAGCCCGTAACGCTCTTTGTAGTTCGCGATGGTGAGACCGTGCCGCTTGAGGTGGAACGAGGTCAGTTTCTCGAACCACCGCCCGCAGGCGTGACACTGGATACGGTCGGCGAGGTCGTCATACGCCAGGACCCCGAACTCCCCGTAGGGCACGTCATCGCGGCGTTCCTCTCTCGCCACCCTTGTTCGCGCGCGTCTTGGCGCCGCCACAGCCTTCCTCCTCCACTCATCCGGCCCTCTCACGCCGACTGTAGCGCCTCCTGTCTCATGAGGCTACCCCCCAGAAGTACCGGTCGCGTGATTTCGCGCATCAAAGAGCCATGTCGAGGGGTAATAAAGCGACTATTTCGGCCGATACAGTCATAGCAGCCCTATGATATCCCAGCAGGAAGGACATGCCAGCGATGCCCTCATCCCATCGACGCACGATCGACCGCCCAAACCATCCAATGCGTACGCTCGGCGCCGCCGCGCTCGGTGCCGCGCTGCTCACGGCGACCCTACATCGCACATCGTCGTCCCCTGTCGTCGCGGCGACCGCGCCGACGTCTACGTCGCCCACCACGACCGCGCCACTCGCGGTCCACATCAACTTCCAGCCGGCGGGCGCCGCCCTTTATCCCGGCTATCTCGTGGACGCGGGGCAGCGCTTCGGGGACCGCGGCAACGGCTATTCCTACGGATGGAGCGGCGACGACACCGCCAACGTGCATCGGCGGTATTCCTCCCTCTCGCCCGACGCGCGCTACGACACGGTCGCCTACATGCAACACGATGGCGTATACTCCTGGTCGATCGCCCTGCCCAACGGACGCTATACCGTGGCGATCGTCGCGGGCGACCCCAGCGCCACCAACAGCGTCTACGGGATCACGGCCCAGGGCGCCACGGTCGTCCAGGGCACACCGACCACGAAGGCGCGCTGGGTCAAGGGACAAACCACCGTGGACGTCGCCGACGGGACGCTCACCCTACGCAACACCTCGTGGGCCTGGAATAACAAGATCGACTTCGTCGACATCACCGGTGTCCTAGCGCCCACCGCGACACCGACCAATACGCCCTCCCCGGCGCCCACGAACACCGCGACCGCGACAAACACGCCAATCCCGCCGACGGCGACCATGACGCAAACGCCGGTCCCGCCGATGGCGACCGCGACCAGCACGGCGGCGCCGCCGACCGCGACCATGACGCCGGTATCGCCCACCGCGACGGCCACCCCTCTGACAGGGACAGTGGGGGTCGGCGCGAGTCCCTGGAGTATGGCCATCGACCCGCTGACGCACCGCGCCTTCATCCTCGGGTCGCCGCCCATGGGGGTCGTGACGGTCATGGACACACGGAGCGGCGCGACACTGGCCTCCATCGCCACCAACATGGTCATCGAGAATCCGTGCTGCGTCACCTCCACCGACTTCCCGCACGGCCGCCTGATGATCTCGTCCGGCTACAACACCGCCCTGATCGACACGCGGCAGATGCGCCTCGTCAGCGTGCTTAAGCCGTCCTGGGGCCTGGCGCTCAACGCATTCGACCCGGCGAGCGGCCACGCCTTCGTCGCGCAGCGCGAGGGCTCCACCATCGCCATCGCCACCGAGGCCGACGGCGCGGTGACGGGGACCATCGGCACGAGTTACGAACCGCAAGCCATGGGCGTCTACGACGGCCGCCTCTACGTCGGGGAGATGTACAATGGGACGATCCATGTGTACGACGTCGCTTCCGGCGCCGCGCTCGGCTCTATCGACACGGGCGTAGCCTATCCCGTCGGCGTCAACCACATCGTGGCCGACGCGTACACGAAACGGCTCTACGTCGCGGCGACCGATGGCCGGGTCGTCACGATCGACCCCGCGAGCGGCCAGGTAGTCGGGACGGCGCAAACGGGCGGCATGCCGGCCGCGCTCGTCACATTCGACACCTTCCAGCCGCGCGTGCTCGTCGCGGGCGGCGCCTCCGTCACCGTGCTCGACGGCGCGTCGGGCGCCGTCCTGAACCAGACGCCCCTGGACTTCACCGTCGTTGCGGAGAGCATCGACCCGGGGACGGGCAAGGTCATCGTCGCCGGGCAGAATAGCACGGGGGTCGAGCGCGCCGCCGTGCTCGGAGCCGGGGCGGGGCAGGTGTTGAGCGCGTTCACCGTGCCGGGCAACGCGGGGAACCTCCTGTTGGGCCTGCAGCCGGGGCAGGACAGCTCGCCGCTGTGGGGCCCGTCCGTCGTCGGGATAGACACGGGGACGCCCGACGCGCCGGCGCACGCGGCCTTTATCCTCGCCTATGGCGGCTCCACCATGCAGGCCCTGCAATTGGCGCCGTAGCTGAGAACAGGACCGCGCGACGAACGGAGGGGACGCCGCCCTGTATGGGGTGTCCCCTCCGTTCCTGTTGTCTCACATGGGCGGGAGCGTATCTCTCCCCGGCCGAATAGCCCAGACATGCTAATCGGCTAGTGGGTCACGCCGCAAATAGATGGACATGTGCTACCGGCTAAACGCATGCAAACGCAGTCCTAGCAATATCCACTTAAATGGGACGTGACCCACTAGCACAGGGTCCGACGCCGCGTCGACCGTGTCCACGAGCATGATCACGCCATATAAGGCCAGTCACGGCGCGAAGGCGAAGTAGGTGGGGAGCGAGCGGGAGGCGAAGAGCAGCGACACGAGCGACGCGGGGACCCTCGTCTCGCCCGGCGTCTACACCGCCACCGTAGCGGCCACGGCGGGCTCCGGTGCCGGGGCGCAGTCGGTCGCCACCAGCTTCCCCATCACCGTGCAACATGATGTGCCGCTCCCGCCGCCCTGCCAGCTCGGCCTCGGCGGAGCCGGCCCCGAGTCGGCGCACAACCCGTCGCCGCAAGCGGTGCGCCAGGACGTCAACACGGCCTCGGGCAACTACCTGGCGACAGCAACCGACCTCACACCGCTGTCCGGGCCCGGCGTGCCCCTGGAGTGGACGCGCTACTACAACAGCAGCTGCGCGGCCGCGGCAGCGAACGCCGGGAGCGCCCCGTTCGGCCCCGGCTGGACCTTCACCTACGACGAGCGCCTGATCCCCTCGTCCGACGGCACGACCGTCACGCATGTGCTGGAGAACGGCCAGCAGTACATCTATACCAATCCGGTGACGGTCGGCCAGACCGTGGTGTACGCGACGCCGCCCGGTACGAGTGATGGGTTGAGCTTCGATCCCGCGTCGAACGCGTACGCCATGAGCTACTGCGCGGCCGGCTGCGGGGCGACCTACAACGCGCAAGGGCAGCTCATTGCGCTGCGCTCGCCGCGCCACAGCGTCGTGACAAACCTTTCGTACAACAACGCCGGCCTCACGGCGGTGAACGTGCAGGATGTCTCCGGCCCCGTGACGCGCACGCTACAGAGCCTGAGCGTGACCAGCGACCCCACCAGCGGCCTTATCTCCGCCATGAGCGACCCGCACGGGCACACCTGGCGCTACGACTACACAAGCGGCTACTTGACGAGCGTGACCGATCCGACGGGCGCGGTGACGCGCTACCAGTACGGCAGCATCGGAGCCGTCGCCGCGCAGGTGTCGCCGGCCGCACACCCGCTTTTGACGCGCCGCGTCGCCGTGCGCACGAGCGGAGCGCTGGCGGCCCTGGGGGCGACGACGCAGGGCGCGACCGTGCAGGCGCTGACCGGCGTGCAGGACGCGGCCGGCGGCGTCACCGCGATCGGCTATGATACGCAAGGACGCGCGACGCGCGTGCAAGACGCCCTCGGCGCCACGACGACCATCTCCTACGACACCGGCCTGACCGGGACCGCCGGGACCGGCGCGCTCACGGCCACGGTGCTGACCGACGCGCGGGGCGGGACGACGGCGGACTACTACGACGACCACGGCCGGCTGCGCCGCGCGGTCGACCCCACCGGCGGCGTCGTCGCGCACAACGTCGACCGTTCCTACCACCCCGTCGGGACGACCGTCGACGCGCCGCAGGGCCGCGTCACCACCGATAGCGCGTACGACGCCAACGGCGACCAGACCAGCGCCGCCGACGGGCTGGGCAATGTGACCACCAATCAGTATGACGCGCAAGGCAACCTGCTGGCGCAGACCGACCCGCGCGGCTTCAGCAGCCTCTACGGCTACGACGCGGCCGGCGACCCCTTGACGAGCACCGACAGCCTGGGCCACCAGTCCACGTCTACGTACGACGACGCGGGCAACCGCACCAGCAGCACCGACGCCAACGGGCAGACGACCACCGACAGCTACGACGCGCTGGGCAACCAGACGGGCCGCACCGACCCGCTGGGCAACGCGACCAGCACGAGCTATGACGCCCTCGGCCATCCCGTGACGACTACCGACGCACTGGGCCGCCAGACGACCGACGCCTACGATACGGCGGGACGGCTCATCTCTGCCACCGACCCGCTGGGGCGGAGCACGCAGTACGGCTACGACGCGCTCGGTCATACGGTCGCGGTCACCGACGCCCTAGGCGACGTCACGCGCAGCCTCTACGACACCGACGGGCGGCTGCAGACCACAACCGATCCGTTGGGCGCCGTGACGGCCTACGGCTACGACCCGCTGGGCCGCACCGTGGCCGTCACCGACCCCCTCGGCGGCGTGACGCACACCGGCTACGACGCCGCCGGCCGCGTCGTCACGCAGACCGACACGCTCGGCGTGGTCGTCATGCACAACACCTACGACACGGCCGGCCAGCTCGTCGCGCGCGACGACGCGGCGGGCCACGCGACGCGCTTCGGCTACGACACGGCGGGGCGGCTGCTCACCCAGACCGACGCGCTGGGCCACGTCACGCGGTACGGCTACGACGAACTGGGCCGCACCGTCGCCGTCACCGACGCGCTGGGCAACGTCACCCAGAGCGCCTACGACGGCAATGGCCGCCTGCTGGCGCAGCGCGACGCGTTGGGCGCCACGACGACCTATGGCTACGACGCGCTCGGGCAGACCATCGCCGTGACCGACCCGCTCGGCGGCGTCACCCGCAGCGGCTATGACGCGGCGGGGCGGCTGCTCACGAGCACCGACGCCTTAGGCCGCGCCGCGAGCTACGGCTACGATGCCCTGGGCCAGACCTTGGCCGTGACCGACGCGGCCGGCGCCGTGACGCGCAGCGGCTACGACGCGGCCGGCCAGCTGCTGACACAGACCGACGCCCTGGGCAATCCGACGACCTACGGCTATGACGCGTTGGGGCGCGCCGTCGCCGTGACCGACGCCCTGGGTAACGTCACCCGCAGCGGCTACGACGCGGCCGGGCGCCTGCTCACTAGTAGTGACCCGCTTGGGAATGCGACGCGCTATGGCTACGACGCGCTGGGCCGCGCCGTGGCCGTGACCGATGCGCTGGGCGGCGCCACACAGAGCAGCTATGACGGCGACGGGCGCCTGCTGGCGCGCACCGACACGCTCGGCGACGCCACGAGCTACAGCTACGACGCGCTCGGCCACACCGTCGCGGTCACCGACGCGGCCGGCCACGCCACGACGACCGGATATGACGCGGACGGCCGCGTACAGACCAGCACGGACGCGTTGGGCCAGGTCACCTCCTATGGCTACGACGCGCTGGGCCACACCGTCGCGGTCACCGACGCGCTGGGCCACGCCACGGGGAGCGTCTACGACGCCGCCGGGCGGCTCGCCGTGCAGACCGACGCCCTGGGCGACGCCACCTCCTACGGCTACGACACGCTCGGCCGCACCGTGGCCGTGACTGACGCCAATAACGGCGTGACGCGCAGCGGCTACGACGCGGCCGGCCAACTCACGCAACAGACCGACCCCGTGAATCAGACCACGAGCTACGGCTACGACGCGCTCGGGCGCACCGTCGCGGTGACCGACGCCGCCGGCGACACGACGCGCAGCGCCTACGACCCGGCCGGACGGCTGCTCACTAGTAGCGACGCCCTGGGGAACCCCACGAGCTACGGCTACGACGCGCTGGGGCGGACCGTCGCCGTCACCGACGCGCTGGGCAACGTCAGCGCGACCGGCTATGACGCCGCCGGCCGGGCGGTCAGCACGACCGACGCGCTCGGCGACGTGACCGCGGAGCAGCTCGACGCGCTCGGCCGCACCATCGCCGTGACCGACGCGCGCGGCCACGCTACCCACAACGCCTATGACGCGGCGGGGCGCCTGCTCACGGCGACCGACGCGCTGGGCGGCCAGACCGGCTACGCCTATGACGCGCTGGGCCGCACCGTGGCCGTCACCGACGCGCTCGGCCACGCGACGACCAGCCTCTATGACGCCGACGGGCGGCTCCAAAGCGGCGTCGATGTCCTCGGCCACACCACGGCGTATGGCTACGACGCGCTCGGCCGCACCGTCGCCGTCACCGACGCCGCCGGGGGCGTAACCAGGAGCGGCTATGACGCCGCGGGACGCCTGCTGACCAGCGCCGACGCGCTGGGTCACACCACAGCGTACGGCTACGACGCGCTGGGCCGCACTGTTGCTGTGACCGACGCGCTCGGCCACGCCACGCAGACCTACGACGACGCCGCCGGCCGCCCCACGGAGCAGCTCGACGCGCTGGGCAACCCCACCTACCACTACTACTACAACGGCGGCCACGACGTCTACGACTGCCAGGGACCCACCACCACCGTCTGCGTCCAGAGCCAGTACGACGCGGACGGGCGCCTCCAGACGCGCTGGGACCAACTCAACAACCCGACCCGCTACGGCTACGACGCGCTCGGCCATACCGTCGCCGTGACCGACCCCACGGGCAGCGCCACGACGACCGCCTACGACGCGCTCGGGCGCGTCGTAGGCGGTGACGCGCTGGGCCACACCACACAGACGGGCTATGACGCGTTGGGCCGCGCCGTGGCCGTCACCGACGCGCTAGGCGACGTCACGCGCAGCGCCTACGACGCGGCGGGCCGCCTGCTCACCGCGACCGATGCGCTCAACGCGCCGACCACTTACGGCTACGACGCCTTGGGACGGACCGTCGCCGTCACCGACGCGCTCGGCCATGTCGCGCAGAGCGGCTACGACGCCGCCGGCCAGCTCGTGCGCGCGAGCGACCCGCTCGGCCACACCACACAGACGGGCTACGACGCGCTCGGCCGCACCGTAGCCGTGACCGACGCCCTGGGCGGCGTGACCACGAGCGCCTACGACGCCGCCGGCCATCTGCTCACCGCGACCGACGCCCTGGGCGACGCCACCGCCTACGGCTACGACGCGCTGGGGCAGACCGTGGCCGTGACCGACGCGCTCGGCCATGTCACCGCCAGCGCCTACGACGCCGACGGGCGGCTGCTCACCGCGACCGACGCGCTCGGCGCGCCCACCACCTACGGCTACGACGCGCAGGGCCGCCCGACCAGCGTCACCGACGCGCTCGGCGGCGTGGCGACGCGCCAGTACGACGCGGCGGGGCGCCTGACGTTGAGCGCGGACGCGCTGGGCCACCCGACCCAGTACGGCTACGACGCCGCCGGCCGCCGCACCAGCCTGACCGACCCGCTCGGCCAGACCAGCCTCTACACCTACGACGCCGCCGGGCGCCAGGTCGCCGCGTCCGATCCGCTCGGCCACACCACGCAGACGCGGTACGACGCGCTGGGCCGCGCCGTGCGCGTGACCGACTCCACCGGGCGCTACACCGCCATGACCTACGACGCCGCCGGGCGCGCCGTCGCCAGCGACGACGGCACGGGCCACCTCGCCACCACCCGCTACGACGCGCTGGGCCAGCCGCTCGCGCGCGTGGACGGGGCCGGGCACACCACCTCCGACGGCTACGACGCCGCCGGGCGCGCCATCACGCAGGCCGACGCCCTCGGCGACACCACCCGCACCGGCTACGACGCGCTCGGCCGCGCCGTCGCCGTGACCGACCCCCTGGGCCGGGTCGCGCGCAGCGGCTACGACGCGCTCGGCCGCACCGTCGCCGTGACCGACCCGGCGGGCGACACGACCACGACGAGTTACGACGCGTTGGGCCGCGCGATCGCGGTGACCGATCCGAATGGCCACGCGCGTACCAAGAGCTACGACGCCGCCGGGCGGCTCGTGACGAGCACGGACCCGCTGCGCCGGACCACGAGCTACGGCTACGACGCGTTGGGGCAGACCGTCGCCGTCACCGACGGCGCCGGCCACGTCGCGCACACCTCCTACGACGCCGCCGGCGAGCCACTCACCACCGCGTACACCGACGGCAGTACGGTGACACGCGCCTACGACGCGGCGGGCCGGCGCGTGGCGCTGGACACCAAGGACACGCACGTCGCCTGGGGCTACGACGCCGCCGGGCGCACCACGGACCTGACCGAGACGGTGGCGGCGCCCGCCCTGCGCGTGGGGATGGACGACGGGCTGACCGCAGTCGTGCCGGGCCAGCTCGTCACCTACACGCTCCCGCTCACCAACGTGGCCACCGACGCCGCTGACGGGGCGACGGGCGTCGTCGTCACCGCCACGCTGCCCGCCGGCTCCTTCGTCCGCAGCGCGAACTGGGCGCTGCCGGCGGGGGCCAGCGGCGCGTCCTATACCTTCGCGGGCAACGCCTTCACCCTGAGCATCAGCGGGACGGTGGCCGCGGGCGCCCGCGGCTCGCTGACCCTGGGCGGGCAGCTGCCCTCCGCCGCGAACGGGGCCCTGACCGCCACGGCCACGCTCGCCGCCGCCGACGTGGCCGGCGTGGCCCAGCCGCCGGCGACCGCGCGCGACGTGGACGCGGTGGCGCCGCCCCCGCCGCCCGCGCTGGCCGTCGGCGTCTCCGACGGCTGGAGCGCCGTGGCCCCGGGCCAGGTCGTCACCTACACCATCCCCTTCAGCGACGCCGCGACGGCGACCGGGGCCAACGCCACGGGCGTGGTCGTGACCTCGACGCTGGCCGGCCCGGCCTCCTACCAATCCTGCCGCATCGTGCCGCCGCCGGGCAGCACCGGGGGCGCGTGCCGCTTCGCCAGCGCGACGCAGGCGACGGCGACCGTCAGCGGCACGCTACTGGCGGGGGCGAGCGGCTCGTTCGTGCTGCGCACGCAGGTCGGCGCGAACGCGAGCGCAGGCGCGGGCATCACCGACACGGCGACCCTGGCCGCCAACGACGCGACCGGCGCGCCGCAGCCGCCCGTTTCGGCACGCGACGTGGACACGGTCGCGGCGGCACCCCAGGCCGGCCTGATCAGGTTCGCATCCTCCCCGACCCTCGCGGCGCGTCTCGCCGACCTTGCCGGCCTCGCCGACCCCGCCGGCCTCGCGGCGACGGGGCGCGCGGGCGTCGTCGCGGCGCGGATGGCTGCGTTCCCTGCCCCCACGCCCCATCTCGGGGCGTGGGTCGCGCGGGTAGGCACGGCACGACAGGGGAGCCAGATCCGCTGCCGGCTGACGGGCGCGGCGGCGGGCCGCCGCGGGCAGGCCGGCGTCAGCCGGGGCTGCGTGGCTGAGAGGCGAAGCGCCGGGCGACAGCCACGCGCGCGCCCGGCGTCGCCGTGGTCCCCAGCCCTCACCGTGAAGGGCAGCCCCGGCTCCGTCGCGGCGGCGCGCCCCGCCGCCGTCGCCGGCCTGGCGGCGCGCCAGATGTCCGCGTCGGTGGCGACAGCGACGCGGACGCCCACGCGGACGAGCACCGCCACGCCGCGCCCGACCGCGACCAAGACCGCGACGGCGACCGCGACCCGCCCCGCAGCGACACCCACGGCGACGCCCACGCGCGCGACCGCGACGGCCACGGCCACCGCGACGGCCACGGCCACGGCGACGAAAGCGGCCACGGCGACGCCGACGAGCGCGCCCACGCTGACGCCGACGCGCACGAGCACGGCCACATCCACCGCGACGGCCACCGCCGCGAATACGGCGACCGCGACCGCGACGCCGACGAAAGCAGCCACAGCCACGGCCACCACCACGCCCACGGCCACCACCACGCCCACGGCGACCGCGACGGGTACAGCCACGAACACGGCCACCAACACGGCGACAGCTACCGCCACCGCCACCAACACGGCGACGGCGACGAACACGGCGACCGCCACCGCGACAGGCACCCCAACGGCAACGGGCACCCCGACGAGCACGCCGACGGCGACGGGCACGCCGCTCCCGCCCACGCCGATCGTGATGCACCTGGGCTCCAGCTACGACGACGCGGGGCGGCGCATCGGCCTGACCTACCCCAACGGCACGAGCGCGGGCTGGGGCTACGACGCCGCCGGGCGCGCCGTCGCCCTCACCACGACCACCGGCGGGTCCTGGACGGCCACGCGCGACGGCGCCGGCGCCCTCACCGGCCTCGCCGTGCCCAACGGCGGGCAGGAGAGCTGGGGCTACGACGCGGCGGGCCGGCCCATCAGCACCACCCTCCTCTCGGGCACGACCACCGTCTTCAGCCAGACGGCCACGCTCGACGCGGCGGGCCAGCGCCGCGCCCTCGACGACGCGTGGGGCCACACCGCCTACGGCTACGACGCCGCCGGGCGGCTGGCGAGCGCCCTCTACCCCGATGGCACGAGCGAAGCGGACCAATATGACGCGGCGGGCAACCGCCTCGTCGTGACGAGCACCACGCCCCTCTCGGGCACGGCGGTGACCCAGAACCAGTATGACACCGCCGGCGAGCTGACCACCAGCGCCAACAGCGCGAGCGGCACGACCAGCTACAGCTACGACGGCGCCGGCAATCAGACCGGCAGCGCCGGCCCCGCGGGCGTCACGACCAACACCTACAACGACCTCGGCCAGCTCACGCACGTCACCGGCCCCAACACGAACGCGGGCTACGTGTCCGACGGGCAGGGCGACCGCCTGCGCAGCCTGGCGCAGGGCACGCCGCAGTGGCAAACGCAGACGCTGGCCCAGGACCTGGCGACGGGCGGCCTCTCGGCGCTGGCGAGCGACGGCACCCAGGACTATGCCTACCTGCAGCCCGGCGACGGGCAGGCCCCGCTCGCGGGGAGTACCCAGCAGACGGGGCAGGCCACCTACCTGGCGACCGACCTCGGCGGCAGCGTGCGCGTGGCGACCAACGGGGCCGCTCAAGTGATCGGCGCGGCCGCGTACGACGCCTGGGGCAACCCACGCCCCACCACAACCGGCAGCGCGGGCCAGACCTTGCTGGCGGGCCTGCAGGGCGCGACGCCGTTCGGCTACGCCGGGCAGTACCGCGACGCCGGGCCGGGCACGGGATCGGGCGCGGGCACGTACGACCTGCGCGCCCGCCAGTACGACCCCACCACGGGCCGCTTCCTCTCCGTGGACCCGCTGCTCGACCAGACCGGCCAGCCCTACCTCTACGCCGGCGACAACCCGACGGGCAACGTGGACCCCAGCGGGCTGGTGCCCGCGGGCGACCTGGTCGAGGTGGAGGGCGCGGCGAGCAACGCCGACCTCACGGACATCAAGGCCTACCTGAGCGCCGAGTTCGTGGCGCGCAGCCAGCCCGCGCACGCTTTCGACAATGAGTACATCGGCACGATCCCGCACGACCTCAGCGGCAAGGTCGGGCCGGGCCAGGCGGACCTGGTGACCGTGAACGCGGACAACACCGGCGCCGTCTACGACTTCATCCCTGACCCCCGGCGCGGCCCGAACATGGACGGCCCGCCCATCGACCGCTCGCACGACCTGTTCTATTTGATGCAACTCGCGCAGCGTGTCGGGCTCAGCAGTCAGTGCCGCCACCCGCGCCTGGACTATGGCACGCGGTACGCGGCGGACCCCGGCCCGTTCCTGCTCGCGGCGGGGGGGCAGTCCTTCGTGCAGCTGCCCGTGCCGGCGCGCTCGGGCCACACATACCTGGTCTTCGCGCGGCAGGACGCGCCCGGCTTCATCGCCTACTCGCTCTGTCGTCCGGCGGGGCCGGGCGTCGGCGGGGTCATCGGGGCCTGCCACGCGCCGGCGCCTGCCGCGTACAGCTGCGACTTCAAGAGCGGGCTGCTGTGCGTGGTGGACTTCGTGGCCTTCGGACAGAGCCTGCAGGCGGGCCTGGAGTGCGACTCGCTGGGCAGCTGCTCCCTGGCGACGGTGGGCATCGCGGTGAGCCTAGCCGGGCTGCGCGGCGCGGGGGGGCTGGCCCTGAGCACGGTGCAGCGCGTCGCGGTGACGCGGGAACTGGCGGGGCTGGGGCTCGACACGCTGCGGGCGCGGATCTCCGACAAGACGCTGGTCGAGCTGACCGTCAAGCAGGGCGGCAAGGATGTCACCACCGACTTGACGACCCAGGAGGCCGACCAACTCATCGACCGCCTCAAGAAGGCGGACAAGTCCGACACGCCCAAAGCGCCCGCGCCGACCTGCGCCCGGCCGATGTGCTTCCCGGCGGGGACGCGGGTGGCGACGCCGCGCGGGCACACCGCGATCGAGAAGCTGCACATCGGCGACCTGGTGCTGGCCGAGGACCCCAAGACGGGCACGGTCGAGCCGGAGCCGGTGCAGGCGCTCATCGTGCGCCCGGTGTCCGACCTGATGGCGCTCGATCTCTCAGACGGCAGCAGCATCAAGGTGCAGCCGGACCATGTGTTCTGGGTGGACAACGACCCGGCGCTGCGTGGGCAAGGCTGGCTCAAGGCGCGGTTCATGCACCGGGGCGACCGCCTGCGCACGGTGAGCAGCCGGGACGTCACGGTCGTCCGCCTGCGCTGGCACGTCGGCCGCGCCGTCGTCTACACCCTCACCGTCGCCCGCCTCCATACCTTCTTCGTCGGTGCGGCACA
>JAABUJ010002034.1_pt1 | contig 26705 bp, 30 predicted proteins | sample 5559131 | NCBI WGS metagenome assembly JAABUJ01 (sample SAMN10711875, study PRJNA513366) | rock metagenome | isolation source: Antarctica rocks | place: Antarctica: Victoria Land, Mt New Zealand nord | collected 2016-01-07
GGCGAGAGGCGAGAGGCGAGAGGCGAGAGGCGAGAGGCGAGAGGCGAGAGGCGAGAGGCGAGAGGCGAGAGGCGAGAGGCGAGAGGCGAGAGGCGAGAGGCGAGAGGCGAGAGGCGAGAGGTGGGGGGCGACAGATGTCACATCACGCTAGCCCGATTGGGGGATAGCTCACCGCGCGCGGAGCGTCGATAGTAATAGTGTAGATAAAGGAATGACAGTTCATCAGCGTAGGTAGTCGTGCGTTAGCTGCACGAGAGGGAATAAACTGCTAGTGGGCCGCACGGCGCTTGTGAATCGCCTGACCTCTCGTGGTCTGGTTACTGCCTTTATTGTCTTAATGGGATTCGCCCTGTGGGCGGCCGTGACCACGCGGGACGCCGTTGGGCACGCGCGTACGGCGATGTACGTGAGCGATCAGTATCAACAGGCCCGCTATTGGATCGCGGCGGAAAGGTCGCTCGAACGCACAGACCGCCGCGATCCTGCTCCCGCCGTCTACGCCGGCTATCATGCGATCGATGGCGCGCTCGTTTCCACCCTGCGCGCCATCAGCCGCGCAGGAGACGTAGACGACCGGACCCTCGTGGATGAAACGCTCCGGGCGCACATGGCTTATGCCTTTTTCTACAAGTTAAGGATTTTAAGCCGTTGTCAAGGCCATTTTTGCAGCTTTTAAGCCAACCTGACAGCTGCCATGTTGCACAAACGCATGAGGCGCATGGCGTAGCGACAGCCGTGTGTGGGAGCAAAAGGCTCGTGGACGTACGGCGTATATGCTGCTACGCTCCCTTTGCCACCCCGAGCGGCGGAAATGCGGGTACTTGACATGTGGCTCAGAACCTTAACTTGTAGGCAATAGGCTTATGCGGCGGCTATGCGCGGCATGTTCGCGGCCGCGCCCGCGGTGAATCGACGCCGCGCCGCCTACCTCGACCATACCACGATCGACGCCCTGGCCGGCATAATCGAGACGCGGGTCGACGGCGCGGCGAGCGCGCGGCGTGCCCAGGCTCAACGGCGCCTGGACGCGTTGGACCGCGCGCAGCGGATGGTGGTCGTCGAAATGGCGGTTGCCTTTGCTCTAGGGCTGATCTTATTCGGTCTCTCCGCCTCTGCGCGCCGGGGCTATAAGCAGCGCATCGACGAGGCGACGCGGTTACAAGCGGCGCAACTCGGGCACGACGCGCTGACCGATCACTTGACCGAGCTTGGTAACCACCGCGCCTACCAAGAAGATTTCTACCGTGAGGTCTCGCGGGCGCTGCGCCATGACGAACCGCTAACGCTGGCGCTCATCGATGTCGACGAGTTCAAGGTCATCAACGACCAGAACGGGCATATCCAGGGCGATCTGGTGCTAACCGCGTTGGCGACCTTGCTGCACGGCAGCCGTGCGGAGGACCGCGCCTACCGGCTGGGCGGCGACGAGTTCGCGCTGTTGCTCCCGTATACCGCGTTAGGGAACGCCACGGCTATGCTGGAGCGCCTGCGCCGCGACGTGCAACATACCCTCCGCACAACGACCGTCAGCATCGGCCTGGCCGCGCTTGCGCCCGGCCAGGCCGACGCCGATACGCTCCAGGAGCAGGCTGACGCCGCCCTATCCGAGGCCAAGCGGCGCGGGCGCAATACCGTGGTGACCTTCGACGAGATCCGAGAGAGCGCTTCGATCCTGCCGTCGGCCAAAGCGCAGGCGCTGCGGCGTTTGTTGGTTGACGGGCAGGTTGATGTGGCCTTTCAGCCGATCTGGGACGTCAACCGCGGTGAGATCCTGGCCTTCGAGGCGCTGACACGTCCGGCGGCGCACTACGGCTTCAGCGGCCCTCAGGAGGCCTTTGACATCGCCGAGAAGATTGGACGCTCGCATGATCTCGATGCGTTGTGTCGGGACGCTATCTTACGCCGCGCGCTGGAGTTGCCGCACGATGCGCTGCTTTTCCTCAATGTCTCGCCCCAGACGCTCGACCTTGACCTGCTAGCGGGGACAGCGCTCGTGGATGCTGTCGTGGCGGCGGGACTGACGCCGGGGCGCGTGGTGATCGAGCTAACCGAACGGTCTATGGCGCGGCTGGACGTGGTCGTGCGCGAGGCCACGCGGCTGCGCGGCCTCGGCTTCAGGCTGGCGCTCGACGACACTGGCGCCGGCAACGCCGGCCTGGAGATGTTGAGCCAACTCCCCGTCGACTACGTCAAGATCGACCGCGCCGTCCTCGTCAACGCGCTTGGCGACAAGACCGCGCGCGCCGTCCTCGCCGGCATCATCGCCATCGCACGCGAAACGGATACCTACGTCATCGCTGAGGGCATCGAAAACGCTGCTATGCTAGCCCTGGCGCGACGCGTCGGCGTCCAGGACGGCGACGCGCCAACGGGGGTACAGGGCGCGCAAGGTTACCTACTGGGCCGCCCCAGCGAATCGATCCCCGCGCCGACCGCCGTCGATCACTACCGCACGCATATCAGCGCCGCCTGAATGAGGCGGCAGGCGGCAGGCAGTATGTAGAGGCGTCGCCATCGCGTCATACACCGTGTAGCCCACCACATTGGAATCAAGCACTTACTGACGCCTGCCGCCTGCCGCCTGCCGCCTGCCGCCTACGGCAGCAGGCCGGCAATAAAGGATTGCCGGAACGCGGCGACGGTGCTGGTATAATGTGTCATCTCGGCGGTGGGCAGTTGACCAACCACGCCCATGCCGCCATGGTAGGCCGTGGCGGCTTTCGTCAGGTCGCCGCCGTACATCTGGCTGTAAACGAGCAGGAGCACCGCGCCGGCATGCACGTTATCGGTCAGATTGTGCGGGTCCCAGACGCCGGGCACATAGGTGCTCTTGAGCCAGTTCACCGTGTCGGGCATCAGTTGCATCACGCCGATGCCGCCGTCGGCCGCGTCAACCATACGCCAGTTGCTCTCGCGCCACGCGATGGCTTTGAGGAACGCGTCCTCGATGCCAACCGTCGCCGATTGCTGGTCGAGCACGGCGCCCACCTCGGCCTGCGAGGGGCCATTGTAGAGGACCACGGCATAGCGCAGCGCCTGGCCCGGCTGGATCGGCGTTCCCAGAGTAAGCCCATTCGACTGGGCCAAGCCATTCGGGGTGAGCCCCAAGGCGAGCGCGATGCCCGAGAGGGTATCGCCCGGCTTGACGCTGTATGTCCCGCTGGAGAGGACGGTCGTCGTGGCGGCGGCCGGAGTGGTCGACGCGCCGGGTACGCTCGACGCGATGGCTGCCCCGACGTTGGGGAGGCGCAGGATGGTACCAGCGCGCAGCAACCGCCCATTGGTGATGCCGTTCGCGGAGGCCAACGCGCCGAGCGAGAGGCGCCGGTTCAGGGCGATGCCGGAGAGAGTGTCACCGGGGCGGACCAGATAGCTGCCGTACGCGGCGGGGTGATAGGCGGTCGTGGCCGCGGCCGGCGCCGCCGTCGATTGGTAGACGCCCGTGACGGGCCAGCGCAAGACTTGACCTACCCGGATGAGGTTGACATTGCTCAATCCATTGGCCGCCGCGAGGGCGGCCGGAGAGGCGCCGAGGCGTTGCGCGATGCGCTCAAGCGCATCGCCCGGCCGCACCACATACGCGTCCGGCCCATAGGCGCCGCTCGTCGATCCTGTGGATGATGTCGAGGTGGATGGCGTGGATGTCGTATAAGCGCTCAGGCGCAGGACCTGGCCGGGCAGCAGGTAGCGGCCGAGCGTGTTGAGGTTACGGATAGTGGCGGGGCTGACGCCGCAGGAGCGTCCGATGCTCCAGAGCGAGTCGCCGGGGCGTACGGTATACGTGGCGGCGCAGGAAAGAGTGTCGGCATGGGCGGCGACGGGCAGCAGGGCGAGGGATGGCGAGGCGAGCAGGGCGAACTTAAGGGCCCGTGTGCGGGCGCGGCGGGAGCGGAGAGGTGTTTTCATATGAGTATGAAAACACGTTGAGGCCCCCGCGCACACGGAGTTATCCGCAATCCACGGCACATAAATTATTCGCAGTGTCGCATCGCGGGTGTCGTACCCCCTGGGACCGCTGGCATCTTGCCGGCATACGGTCGCGTGTGAGCGTATCCCCTGGGACCGCCGGCGTCTCGCCGGCATACGGTCGCGCCCTTTTTCTACAAGTTAAGGATTTTAAGCCGTTGTCAAGGCCATTTTTGCAGCTTTTAAGCCAACCTGACAGCTGCCATGTGGCACAAACGCATGAGGCGCATGGCGTAGCGACAGCCGTGTGTGGGAGCAAAAGGCTCGTGGACGTACGGCGTATATGCTGCTACGCTCCCTTTGCCACCCCGAGCGGCGGAAATGCGGGTACTTGACATGTGGCTCAGAACCTTAACTTGTAGGCAATAGGTCGCGCCGGCAGTGTTTGTTAACACCGACACGCGCGACCGCAACGGCAGGCCGGCGAGACGCCGGCGGTCCCAGGGGGCTACGGACCCGCGACGAGGGCCGGCGAGACGCCGGCGGTCCCAGGGGGCTACGGTGCGGCGTGTGTCCGCGCGCCACTGCTCCACGGCCACTCCTCGACGTATGCGCACAATCCGGCGCGCACGGGGTTACCTTCGATGTAGGTGACGGCCATGACGTAGTGCTTGTCGTTGCGTATGTAGCGATCAAAGTATTCGCGATGCCAAAAATCGCCTGTTTTCCGCAAGAGACGATTGGCCGCCTTGGCCGTGTAGGATTTCCACGAGTGCATGATGTCCGGCAACGGATAACCGGCCATGGGCGTTAGCAGCGCGTGTACATGATTGGGCATGATCACCCAGGCGTGGAGTCGATAGCGCGGTCCGTCGAAATACAGGAGGGCATCCTGCACGAGGGCAGCGACGCACTCGTCGCACAACCAGGCGGTGCCGGCGCCTCGGTCGAGGTAATCCTCGATGCGCCGGCGCCGCGTGCTGTCCTGCTCGCTTTCAGAGAGGTGCGCTAACTCATCGCGCCACGCGGCGAGGAGGTGCTGTGGGAAAGAATCGGCCAGCCGGAAAGTGACCATCTGCACGTTGGCTCCGCCGTCGAAGTGAGGTAGATAGCCGCGCGAGTACCATCCCTTCGCTAGCTTCTTTCCCTGGACAGTCTCGCCGGTGTTCTGGGTATTCGCTCCTATCTGTGTCACGGCAATCCCTCCACCGTTAATCCTAGCTATGCTATACGCGAGCATGAGCGCCTGTCCCGGCGCGTACCCTCTGGGACCGCCGGCGTCCCGCCGGCCTGCCGTTGCGGTCGCGCGTGTCGATGTTAGCAGACACCCTTGGTACAACCGTAGGCCGGCGGGACGCCGGCGGTCCCAGGGGATACGCTATCCCCAATCGTAGGCCAGCGCTCCCAGGGAGTCCGCCGTGCGTCACTATCAGGGGTGCGAGGGCGCCGGCGCGATGTCCGCCGCTGTGGTCGTCGTTGGCGGTGTGTTGGGCGACGCCGGCTCTTTGGCGGGGTCTGTCGAGTCTTTGGACGGGATGACTTCGCTGGCGCCGTGCAGGTGCGCCATAATGGCGCCATGCAGGATGCCATTGCTGACCACGAGGCTCTTGTCGTCGACCTTGAAGGGGTCGCCGTAGGGATCGGTCACCTGGCCGCCGGCCTGGCGCACGATGAGCATGCCGGCCGCGACGTCCCAGGCGTTGAGCGAGGAGCCGCCCATGCCGTCGATGCGGCCCGCCGCGACGTAGCAGAGTTCGAGGGCCGCAGAGCCGAGGTCGCGCAGCGCTTGCACATGCGGGCCGAGGGCACGCGCGCGGTCGAAGCGCCGTCCACTTGCCTCCCAGGGGCCGAAGGCCGAAGTCAGCAGCGCGCGGCGCAACTCACTCGTCGCCGAGACGCGGATGGGCGCGCCGTTGAGTGTAGCCGGCTTGCCCTGCTCGGCGGCGAAGAGCTCTTCGGCCAGCGGGTTGTAGACGACGCCGGCCACGATCTCGCCGTCGTGCTCCACGCCAATGGAAACGCAGGAGAATGGCAGGCGGTGCGCGTAGTTAACCGTCCCGTCGAGTGGGTCGACGATCCAGCGCCAGCGCGGGTCCTGCCCGCCCGTCGTGCCCTCTTCGGAGAGTATGCGGTGGTCGGGGAAGTGGGCGCGGATAGTCTCGGCGATAGCGGCTTCACTGCGCCGGTCGACATCGGTCACGGGGTCGTTGGCGCCCTCGCCCTTATAGTCGACCTGCAGCGTTTGTGCGAGGCCCTCCCTGATGATGGCCCCGGCGCGGCGCGCCGCCTCGTGCGCCACGTCGATGATCGCGGCCCCCGGCGCCATGTCGTGACCGGCCCGTGCGCGCTCGGACGATAAATCATCGGGTGTGTCTTGCTCTTGCGGCTGTGGTTCCGCCATGTTACGCCGGTCCGCCCACGAGTCGTACCAGCAACGTCATCAGATCGTCCAGGTCGAAGGGTTTGGGGAGGGTTTCACACCCTTTGCTTTGGAGGAAAGCGGCGCGCTCCTGCAGCTGCGGAATATCGGCTGAGCAGATGATGATGGGTTTCGTCGTCAGCACGGGGTCGAGCTTGAGTATTTCGAGCATCTGCCAGCCCTCGTCGGGATGCTCCATACGGATATCGAGGATGATGGCGTCCGGATCGAGCTCGCGCACGCGCGGGTACGACGTCGTACCCTCCTTACAGAGATGCGTGTCGTAGCCTTCCTCGGTCAGCAAGTCGCGCAGCAAGGTCAGGAAGGTTGTGTCATCGTTGATGACGACGATGCGTTTGGGCACGGCGCGTTCTCCCGTATAGTAGTTGATAGAGTGTGTTCTTCGTCTAGGATAGCACAACGTTTGTCCGACGCCCCATTTGCCGCTTGACGGCGTTGGGTTCGCCAAGCGCACGCTCCCGATCTCACCTACACTGAAGATTAGAGTTGGTTACAGCCGGGTGGGGCAGAGTGGAGGGGATGAGGGATGGACGGGACAGCGATGATGCACACAGAGACAATCTATTTCCGGTCCGGCGGAGCGACGCGGCCGGCCTACCTCGCGCGGCCGAGCGGCGCGAGTCCCTTCCCCGCCGTCGTGGTCATCCACGAGATTCTTGGCCTCAACGACAACATCAGGGATATCGCGCGGCGTTTCGCCGACGCGGGGTACGTCGCGCTCGCCGTCGACCTGTTCGCCGGGCGCAACCGCGCGGCCTGCATGGTCCGCGTCATATCGGGGCTGCTGCTCGACTCGCTTGGCAATAGCAGCATCCGTGAGCTTAAGGCCGCGTTGACGTACCTGGCCGCGCGGCCCGAGGCGGACGAGGCTCGGTTGGGCGCGATCGCCTTTTGCATGGGCGGCGGCTTCGCCCTTGCCTGGGCCTGTACCGACGATCGCCTCAAGGCCATCGCGCCGTACTACGCGACCAATCCGCGCCCGCTCTCCGCCGTGGCGCGGGCATGCCCGGTCGTCGGTTCCTACCCCGCGCGAGACTACACGGCTGGCGCGGCGCGCAAGCTCGACGTGGCGCTGGAGCGTCACGGGATCCCGCACGACATCACGATCTATCCCGGCGCCTGGCACTCGTTCTTCAACGACCAGGGCAGCACTTACGACCCCACGGCGTCCGAGGACTCCTGGCGGCGCGTGCTGGCGTTCTTCGCGGAGCATATGCGGTAGCTGGTCACAACGACATCAAAACCGTGCCGGCCACTGGCGCGCCGCGTGCTGTACGGCCAGGACGATGACCTCGTCATCGCGCACACGATACGCGACGATATACGGCGTGCGCGACACGACGAGTTCACGGGTACCCTCGACACGTCCCGTTCGCCCCAGTTCGGGGTAATCAGCCAGTCGCGCGACCGCCCGCTCGATCCGTGCGACGAGTTCGCGTGCCGCATCGGGATTATCCTCGGCGACATAGTCTTCCGCGGCGCCAAGCTGGTTGAGTGCGCGGCGGAACCAGCGAATCTTCATCAGTATCAGTGCGCGGGAGCGCCGGAGAAGCGGGCGAAGACCGCCGCGACTTCCTCATCACTCGCGAGAGTGTCGGGGTCATCGGAGTCGCACAGCGCTTGGGTAATCTCGGCGATTTGCTGCGATTGGAGATCTACGTACTGGCGCAGCGCATCCTCGGAGAGCAGGGATGTATCGCGGCCTGTTGTCACGGCCAAGGCCTCGATTTGATCTTTCAATTCCTGTGGTACCGTAATCGTCAGTGTTGCCGTTGCACTCACCATGTCCTCCTTATTGTATTGTCTCGTACCCGAAGTATAACGTGATGTGAACCGGCTAAAGCGTAGCCTTTGAGTGCGAGGACTGATTTATGCCAGCAGGCCCTCCGAGTCCAACAGGGCGCTGGTCTCATCTAACGTGGCGTCGGCGGGCGGCAGGATGAGGTCGGAGGCCGCGAGGTCGGCCTCGCCGAGGGGTTCGCCGCGCGCGGAGACGAGGGCGATGGCCTCGGCGAGCAACCGGTGTGTCCCCTCCGCGTCGCCCCCCTTGACGGCTCCGACCAGCCGCCCGTCGATCTCCTCCAGTTCGCCTCGCGCCGCGTCGTCGAGCCGATACTGGCGTTCGCCCTGTACACGTACGATCATGAGACCTCCTTATTCTCCGCTTTCAAATTGGCCGCTTTCAAGCTGTTTGGGGGCGGCGGGGCCGCCAGGCAGGGCGCGCTTCATGGCCTCGAGCTGCAACTCCACCTCGTCGCCGGCGCCGAGCCGCGCCAGTTGGCGGTCGAGGTCGTCCCCCCCGCCCATCCCGATCTCGGGGAGCGCCGACGTGCCGGCCAGTTCGTCGAGCGCGGTGGCGCGCGCCTGGATGCGTTCCGTTTTGTCCTGCACGCGCTGCATCGCCAGCTGCACGTCGCCCATCTCCTCGGAGAGGCCGGTCGCCGCCTCACCGATGCGCACCTGCGCCTGGGCCGCGCTGTACTGCGCCTTCATGACTTCTTTGTGCGTGCGGAAAGCCTCGATCTTGGCGGCGAGGCGCGCCTCGCCGTCCAGGAGCTTGTCCTGCTGCGCCTGCAGGTCCGCCGCCTGCGCGGTCAGCGCGCTGGCCTGCGAGTCGATGGTCGTCTTGCGCGTCAGGGCGGTACGCGCGAGGTCCTCGCGGCCCAGCGAGAGCGCCTGGCGCGCCTGACCGTCCAGGCGGTCGGTCTGCTCGGTGAGGCGCGAGAGCTGCGCGTTGACCTGCGCCTTGGATGTCGCCACCTCGGCGATGCCGCGGCGCACCTTCTGCAACATCTCCAATTGTTTCTCGTACGAGTAGTCTAGCGTCTCGTTAGGGTTTTCAGCCGCGTCCATCGCGCTGTTCATCTTTGCCTTGACGATGCCGGAAAACCGACCGAACATGCCGCTCATTGCTTTGCTCCTAAGTGATGAGTGATGAGTGTTTAGTGTTTAGTTGCTCGGCGTCAAGCGCCGCGCTCGACCCCAACCAACTAGTCACTAAACACTCATCACTAAACACTAATCGTTGATGCCGAGCACGATTGTCGGCTCGGGGATGGGGTGGTCGACGGCGCGGGGGATGACCGCCGTGCCGACGGCGAAGTACTCGATGACGTGGCTGCCCCAGCCGTGGCTGCGCTCCTGAATCTGCACGCCGACGATGCCCTCGGCCTGCGCCTCCTCGGCCTCCATCTGCATGCGCTCCATGGCTAGCTCTCGCGCGTCGTAGAGCGCCTGCGTGTAATTCGGCATCTCGATGTTGTTGCCGACGGTCTTGAAGGACTGCCGCAGCCCCTGATGCGCCACATGGTAGACGCAGCTGCCCATGACCAGGCCGCGCGGGATGTAGCCCATCGAGAGCAGCACATAGAAGTCCTGCCCCGAGAGGTCGCTGGTGAAGGGCTTGCCCTGCGGGGTGCGGTGGCTCTGCCCATCGCGGCTGCGCACAGCCGTGCCGATGGCGATGAACTCGGCCAGGTGCTCGCCCCACTCGTAGCGGCCCACGTCGAGCCGCACGCCCACGATGCCGTCGGCGCCGAGCGCGTCGGCCTCCTCTTCCATGCGCGACATCGCCAGTTCGCGGGCGTGGTACATCGCCTGCGAGAGCACGCCCATCTCCTGGTTCTGGTTCCAGCTCGACTGCTGGTAGCCGATGTGGTAGATCGAGGAGCCCACGACCAGCCCGACGGGGTCGAAGCCCGCCTTCTTGACCAGCAGGAACTCGTTGACGCTCAGGTCGCTCGTGAACAGCCCCTTCTTGCCGTCCCCGCCGCGCATCTCGCGCAACCGCTCGATGGCGTGCTGCGGCAGGTCACTGCCCGCCACGCCCGGCGCGCCCTGCGCCTGCGGCTGATTGGTGTTTCCTCCGAATAGTGGCATCTTTCCCTCCTGAGTGTTGAGTGACGAGTGTTTAGTGTTGAGTGACGAGTTTATCTGTCGAACTAAGCACTAAGCACTAAACACTCGTCACTCAACACTAAGATCTAGTACCAGCGCGGCATTGGCCGCCTCGTGTCCTCGGCCGATGGCGGCGACCGCCGTGCCGACGACGGTGAATTCGACGACGTGGTCTTCGACGTCCTCGGTCTCGTTGCTGTACGGCCTGGTGCGGTAGGCGCGTACCTCATAGGTCTCCATCGCCACGTCGGAGCCCACGATGCCGTCGGCGCCCCAACCGTGCGCCTCCGCCGTCATGCGGCCCATCGCGCCACGGCGCGCCTGATAGGTCGCCCCGGTCAGGCGCGCCATCTCGCTGTTGCTCCAGGCGCCCCAGTTACTCATCTGCCACAGGTCGTCCCACGTCGTCACGACGTAGTAGGCGCAGACGCCCATGGCGATGTCGACCGGCGTGTAGCCCGTGCGCAGCGCGGTGAGCGTCTCCTGTCCCGACATGTCGCTCAAGAAGGGCCGCGGCAGCGGCGGGACGCCGGCGACGCGCACGGCCGTGCCGATGGCCGTAAACTCCAGCAGGTTCTGCCCCCACTCGTAGGCCTGCCGCTCCAGGCGCACGCCCACGACGCCGTGCGCGCCCAGCAGCGCCGCTTCCTGGCGCAGGCGGCCCAGGGCGCGATTGCGCGCGTCGTAGAGCGCCTGCGAGAAGACGGTCAGTTCGCCGTCGTAGTTCTGCTGCGCGTTCATAGCGTTGTAGGCGATGTGGTAGATGCTGCCCCCGAGTACCTGGCCGAGCGGCTCCAGCCGCACGGAGCGCGTGGCGAGGTACTCGCCGACCGAGAGGTCGCTGCTCCAGCGCAACGCGCCGCCCCCCGAGTTCTGACGGTACAGCCGCTCGTGGGCGCGCAGCGGCAGGTCGCCGCGCTCCAGCATGGCCTGGCTTTGTACGTCGCGGGCGCGCTCCTGCTCGGCCGCCGCGCGCGCCGCGTCATCGCCCTGGTGGAAGAAGCGCATCACGTCACCATCCTCTCCAGCGCGGCGCGCGCGGCGGCGCTGCCCTCGGCGTAGCGGGTCAGGTCGCGCGCCAGGGCGTCGAGCCAGGCGTCGACCGGCATAGTCTCGTTCTTGATGGACACGCCGCCCACGATCTTGGCGCGTGTAGCTTCCAGGCCGCCGCGCTTGCCCGCGCTCAACGTGTAGCGGTGCGGGCTCAGGTCGACGCCGACGCGCTCGACGTGCGTCGTGCTCTTGAACAGGCCGTCGCGCGCTCGTTCAACGACCGTCTGCGCCGGCAGCGCGCCTTCCAGCTTGACCGCCAGCGCGCCGAGGAAGGCGTGCGCGTCCCGCTCGTCGGCGCGCAACGAGGCGGCCAACAACTCGAAGCCGAGGCCGTCGCCCGCGTCCCCCGCGATTAAGCTTGTCTCATCCACACGGTTGTCCCTTTCCCACTGGTCCCTTTGATCCAAGCGTACGTTTTGCCGGCGGTGCTGTCAATTTCTCCATTTCCCTGCTATGTATTATCGCCGTTATCCGACATTGTCGTCGATTCGATTTTCAACGGGCGAGGGACACATCATCACGATGTCGTCAACCGCTTGAGCCGCCGTCATATGCTTGGCGACGTGTTGTAGGGGCGGCGGTATACTGCAAAGAGAACCGTGAGCGCTCCCAGGACTGCTGTGCGCTAACGAAAATAGGAGGGGGCGATGAACGATCAGGGGACGGCCCCGTTTGCCTTGCGGCGGCTTGGCCTCATCATGGCGTCCGACGACGCGGACCCAGACGAACGCGGGGGCGTCCTCAATCCAGGCGTCGCGCGCGGACCGGACGGCGCGCTCTACCTCTTCCCGCGCGTCGTCGCCGCAGGTGACTACTCGCGCGTCGGCGTCGCGCGCGTGCGCTTCAACGAGCGCGGTGATCCGCGTGGCGTCGAACGCCTGGGCTACGCGCTGGAGCCGGAGGCGGCGTACGAGGTGAACCGGGACACTGGGGTCGGCGGCTGCGAAGATCCACGCGTCACCTTTGTCGAACCGCTCGGGCTGTATGTCATGGCCTACGTCGCGGGCGGCCGCATGACGCATGGTGAGCGCGTCGCCCTCGCCGTGTCGGACGACCTGCGGTCGTGGCGGTGCCTGGGACCTGTCGTGTATGAGCCGGCGCCCGACCCGGTCTACGGTGTGGACTTCAATACCTTCGGCGACAAAGACGCCTCACTATTCCCGCGCGCGGTCATCGGCCCCGACGGGCGCGAGTCGCTGGCGCTGCTGCACCGGCCCCTCTACGACGAGGCGCACAAGCCGCGCGGCGTTCACGACGCGCGCCACCGCATCTGGATCTCGTACTGCGCGCTCGACGACGCGCGGCGTGACCCGCGCAATCTGACTCGTCTGGGTCAGCACCATGTGCTGATCGGCCCCGAGTATGCGTGGGAGAGCGCCTGGATCGGCGGCGGCGCGCCGCCCGTGCTCACACCGCTGGGTTGGCTCATCATCTACCACGGAGTCGAGAAACGCGCCCCTTTCTATCAGGGTGAGCGCAAGTCGGTGATCTACCGCGCCGGCGCGCTGGTGGTGGACGTGCGCGACCCGCGCCGCGTGCTGTACCGCTCCCCAATACCGATCCTGTCCCCTGAAACCGCGAATGAGCTGGATGGTGTCGAGGACGACGCCGTGTTCCCGACGGGGACGGATGCGCGCGGCGACAGCCGCATCGACGTCTACTACGGCATGGCCGACACGCGCATCGGCGCCGCTATTTTGCATGTTCCGGATGCGTTGCCCTGACCGAAGCCGCGACTGCCCTTCCCTGGCCAATGAAGGTATTCCATGTCCCCTTATAGCCAACCCTTCTCTTCCGCGATGCGCGCGGCTTCGACACGGTTGTGCACGTTGAGCTTCTGGATGGCCACGGAGAGGTAGTTGCGCACGGTGCCCTCGGAGAGGTATAGCTGGGATGCGATGGCGGCGATGCTGGCGCCCGTCGCGGCGACGGCCAGCACGGCGCGCTCACGCTCGGAGAGCGGGTTGTTACCCTCGCTGAGCGCCGCCGTGGCCAGCGCGGGGTCGACGACGCGTTCACCGGCGAGGACGCGGCGGATGGCGACGGCCAGTTGCGCGGCGGGGGCGTCCTTGAGCAGGAAGCCGCTGACGCCGCTCTCCATAGCGCGGCGCAGGTAGCCCGGCCGCCCAAAGGTGGTCAGAATGATCACGCGGCAGGATGGCGCCTGGTCGTGTAATAGAGCAGCGGCGCTGAGGCCGTCCCCGCCCGGCATCTCGATGTCGAGCAGCGCCACGTCCGGCCACGCCCGCAGCGCGGCGGCCACGACCTCGTCGCCGCGCGACACCTCGGCCACGATCTCGATGTCACCCTCAAGCGCCAGCAGGGCCGCCAACGCGCCGCGCACCATGGCCTGGTCCTCGGCCAGCAGCACCCGGATCATACGCTTTGCTCTGACCTAGCTTGTCGTGGCGCCGGGTTCATAGCGGGGGCAAGGTCATTATGTGCAGCGGGCGAACGCGGCAGCCGCGCACACAGACGAAAGCCCCCCGCCGCGTCCGGGCCGGCCGTGAAGTCGCCGCCCTGCGCGGCCACACGCTCGACCAACCCGCGCAAACCGTTGCCTGTCCCCGTCTCGGGGCACGCGGCGCCACGGCCATCGTCGACCACGTCGAGGGTCACCGTCTCGGCGTCGCGCGTGATATGGATCGTGCACTGCGTGGCCCGACTATGCCGGATTACGTTGGTCACTCCTTCGCGCACGACCCAGGCCAGGACGGCCTCCGTCACGGCGGGCAGCACGGCGGGCGCGGCGTCGCACCAGTAGGCGATGTCGGCCGCGGCCAGCATCTCGCGCGCACCGCGCAACTCCTCGGCCAGAGTAGGCTGGCGGTAGCCAGCCACGGCCTCGCGCACCTCGCGCAGCGCCGCGCGCGCCACGCTCTCCACATCACGGATCTCCGGCCCGGCGCGCTCAGGGGCCGCATCGACTAGGCGGCCGGCCAGTTCGCTTTTGAGCACGATCAGCGAGAGGCTGTGCCCCAGCAGATCGTGCAAGTCGCGTGCGAACCGTAGGCGCTCCTCGCTCACGGCCAGCCGCGCGATCTCCTCACGCGCCGCGCGCAACTCCCGGATCGTCCTCACCATGCTGATACTGCTGATGATGCTGTAGCCGCTCGTGGGGATCAAAAGGACGACGTATAGCAGCGTCGACCAATCGGCATGCAGCCCCAGGCCAAGCGCGGCTGTGAACACCGTGAGGGCGGCGACTATGCGGCTTGCACGGCGCGCGGGGAGCATCATGCTCGACGCCGTACCAGTGTAGATGAAGAGGTACAGCCAGTTGCTATCGCGATAGGTCAGCGTGAGGGCGAGCGGCACGGCCGCGAGGAAGGCGAGCACGACCCATGTGGAGCCCGGCGTGCGGCCCGTGGGCGGGTGGGCGAACCAGTTGCGCCGCAGGGCAACCCCCCGCGCGTAGACAACGGCGAAGATGACGAGCGCGGCTAGCGAGATGAGCGGGCGCGCGGTCAGCGGCCGCATCTGTAGCAGCGTCACGACCGGGTACACGAGGAACAGCAGCCAGATCAGCCCGAACAGCCGCCCGACCAAAGTGCGGCGCGCGCTGGCCGCTGCGTCATCCTCTGTAGTCACAGTGGCGGCATGGCGCCGTCCCATACCTTCATCATGCATCGCTCACCGCGCCTTCATCGCCGATCACCCTCATTCGATTCCGAGCCAATCCCATGCTGTCACTAACGCGACGATCGGTGGCGACTTGACACTATTTACGCGACCTGATGAGTGACCTCGTCGAGGACGATGACCAGGCACAGGATGATCGGGATGTCGGCGCCCTCCGCGATGTCGACCGCATACGTGTCCGTGAGCGCCAACTGTTCGCCGATCCGCGCGACCTGTTGTCCGTCGCGCTCGACCGTGTAGTTCCAGTTGCGCCAATCACCGTGGATATCGTATGTCCCGCCCGGCCCCTGCACGGTGAAGTGCGGATGCACAAAGCTCACCAGGTCCCGGCGCACCTCGGCGACGAGCTGGCCGTCGCGCGAGATCTCGTAGTCCGGGGCGAGGGAGAGCACGCGCTGCTGCACATGGGCCACGCCGTTCCCCGCCAGGTCGAGCAGGTCCAGCTGATGGCCAATACTGAGGACGGTGCTCCTGACGGTATAGGTCGGATTACCCTGCGCGTCTTTGATAGTGTAGCTGGCGCCCAGTGAGAATGCCCGTTTCCTGATCTCGAACTGCATGTCACCCTCCTCTTCCTTCATAGACCGAACGCCTATTGCTATAACTGTATCAGGGGTGGAACATCGCTCGCTCTATTGATGGCGGCCGAGCCAATCGGCGAGGTCGACGAGGGGGGCGAGCGCGATGGGGCGGAAGTTGTCGTCGATGACCGAGGCCGCCGGGCCGAGCGAGTGGCCGAGGCCGGGATAGATGTTCAGCGTGTGGCCGCCGACGCCGCTCGCGCCCAACGCCGCGTTGAGTTCGCGCGCGCCGGCAGGCGGCACGTTGGCGTCGTTGGCCCCCTGTAGGATCAGCACCGGCAGCTTGAGCCGAGGCGCCTGCGCCGTCACGGTGGGCAGCGCGTATCCCGGACCGTATATGCGGAAGATCCCTCGCGGACTGAGTAGGACGTTGAGCTCGAACGGCAGGGCGGGTATAAACTCAGTGTCGATGTCGATAGCCCCGTCATGGTTGCGGTCGAGAATCGGATTGATCGCGACACGGCCCTTTTGGAAAGCCCGCGGGTCGGCGAGGTAGATCACGACGCCGCGCGCCACGAGGCCGCCGGGTCCGGCGTAGGCCTGGCGCAACGTCGCTGCCGTGACACGGCCATCGGGGGCGAAGCGGCGCAGGTAGGGGATGCCCACGTCCGTGATCTGGTACAGGAACGTGCCACGCCACGAGCGCGCGACCGGACCTTGCACGATCAGTCCCGCCAATTCGGGGTGGCGCGCGGCGAGGGCCGCCGCGATCGTACTGCCCTCGCTCCAGCCGTACAGGTAGATGCGGTGCGCGTCGACGTGCGGGTCGGCTTCGGCGGCGGCCAGCACCCGCTCGGCGTCGCTCAACATTTGCTGGAGGGTGAGCTTGGTATAGAACGCCTGGTAGTCGCCTCGGCACGGTCCCGTGACATAGTGCTTGTTATAGCGCAGCACGGCGAAGCCGCGCGGCGTTAAGTAATTGGCGATATCCAGGAAGTTATGCGAGAGGATGGGGCTGCCCGCCCCCGCCGCGCAGATGGCGGCATCCATGTTCTCGAGCCCCGAGCCGGGGATCAGGATAACCGCCGGACGGCGCTGTACGGCGCCGGCGGGGTAGGTCAGCTCGGCCTGTGACTGGAAGTCACCGAAATTGATGCGAAGACTCTCCCGTCCGATAGCGGCCAGAGGGGCGCCGCCGGCGCTGGCCAGGGATGGGGGTAGTAGGACGGCGATGATCAGCGCGACCATGACGAGACGAAGGCGACGAAGGCTTCCCATCATCAGTAGTTTCCTTCCACAACTCATCAGTACTTCCCTTCTACAAATATCGGGCTATCATAGAACCTGTCTTGGCGCACCGCTTGTTCGCGGCCTACATTAGTCTATCACGACCCCTGACGGCATCCTAGATGAGCTTTGTGTGCGGCTTAGCCAAACGACTTCTGATCCTCGCGGCGGTAAGCGCGTACGGCGATGACGACAAAGACAATACCATAGCCGAGCAGCCACAACGCAGGAGTGCTGAGAGGCTCTTTAATGTCGTAACCGATAGCGTTCCAGGCCAATTGCCCATAGCGGTAGGTCGGCAGGTAGGGCGCGATTTTCTGGATGAAGCTGGGCAACTGCTGTACGGGGATGAACAACCCCGAGGCGAACGAAAGGATCAGAAAGATGATCTGGATGATCGGAGCCGCCGCGCTGGGGCTGGCCAAATAACCGACGGCGAAGCCCAACGCGATGAAGGGCAGCGCGCCAAGCAGCAAGCGTCCCGTCAGGACCAGCCACATCCCCGCGTCCATACGTATGCCGCCGGCGATCGCCGCGAACGCGAACAGGATCAGCAGCATCAGCAGGGCAAAGACCAGGGCTGTCAGCACCTTGGCCCCCAGGTAGACGATCGGGCGCAGTGGTGTGGCGCGTAGCAGCACGTTCATACGTTGGCTGCGCTCGACCGCGACCCCTACACCAAACGAGAAGAGCATCACACTGATGACCCCATACGCCGCGAACGAGGCCAGAATATAGCGGCCCGCGCTCACGGCGCCCTCATGATAATGGGCGTTGGGCAAGCCAAAGAAAGCGAAGAAAATCGCCGGCAACGCCAGGCTGACGATACTGAAGCCGGGGTTGCGCCACAGCTTCAGAAATTCAGCCCTGGTCTGCCGCCAGAGCATCGGCCCAATGGGGGCCACGCCACGCGTCGTCGTGTTTGTTATAGCCGCGGGTACAGCGCTCATATTGTCTCTCCTTCAGTCGATGGTCGATGGTCGATGGTCGATGGTCGGAAGTCGATAGTCGTTAGTTGTGCCGCGACCGCAGTCGCCGTGCTTTGCCATGCGATGGCAGTCGCAGACCAAGCCTACTCGTTATGCGTCAGGGTCAGGAAGGCCTCTTCCAGGCCAGCGCCGACTACTTCGAGATTATGTAAACAAGCGCCACGCGCAAAGAGAGCTTGTAGCACCGCTTCGGGCTCAGGGCTCAACAGCGAGGCGTGATGCGCGGCCAGTCGCAGGTTCTGCACGGGCAGCCCGGCGAAAGCCGCGTCGTCGAGGGACTGATCCATGTCGAAGCTGACGCGCTTACCGGCCACGCGCGCCTTGATGGCGGCGGGCGAGGCGTCGGCGATGACCTGGCCGTGGTCGATCACCACCACGCGGTCGGCCAGCGCGTCGGCCTCCTCCAGGTAGTGCGTGGTGAGCACGATCGTCTTGCCCGCCTGTACGAAGCCGCGCACCTGCGCCCAGAACTCGTGGCGCGCCTCGACGTCGAGCGAGGCCGTCGGCTCGTCCAGGAACAGCACGTCGGGGTCGCCACAGACCGCCAGCGCGAAGTACAGGCGCTGGCGCTGCCCGCCGGAGAGCGTGCCGGCGCGGGCGCGGGCTTTGTCTTCCAGACCGGCCATCGCGATGGCGCGTTCCGCCGCGAGCGGCGCCGGGTAGTAGCCGCGGAACAGGTCGACCAACTCGCGCACGGTGAGCGTCATGGGCACGCCCGACTCCTGTAGCATCACGCCGCAACTACTGCGCGCGCGCGGGTCGCGCGGGTCCAGACCAAGCAGACGCGCCTGCCCCGTCGTGGCCGTGCGCAGTCCCAGCATGATGCTGATCGCCGTGGTCTTGCCGGCGCCGTTGGGGCCGAGCAACGCCACGACCTCGCCTTGCTGGACCGCGAAGCTCACGTCGCGCAGCGCCTGCACCGTCCCGAAGCTCTTGGATACCCCCCGCAACTCGACCTGCGCCTGGCCGACGCACCTGCTGTGGGCGCCCTGTATGGCAACCACGCCAGCGTTTATCGTCCCGTCTGCCGTCATCCCCACCATCACTCCATCTCCCTATCGCGTACCGTGTCATACCCTACACCACAAGCATAGGGCCGCGTGAGCGCGTTGGTAAGTGAGGGATGTTGCCTTTTAGGAATGACAAATGTCACGTAACCAAGATGTCGGAGGCCATGGCACGCTCGCTCTATGTGAACCATGCGGCCAAAGTGGTGGTATACACTTATAAAAGGAGTTAATCGGCAGCTACTGGCTACTAGCCGGCGGCTAACGGCTTGTAGACAGCGAGAGGACGCCATGCTCATACGCGTTGGTTGCGATTTCGACTACGAGGTCGGCTACCCGACCTCGACCGTGCTGCAGGTGCAGCCGCACGGGGACGGCGCGCACCGCCTCCTGCATGAAACGTGGGAGACGAGGCCGCCCCTCCTCTTTCAGGAATATCACGATCTCTACGACAACACCTGCCAACGCTTCGTGATGCCGCCGGGCGACCTGTTCCTGCGCTACGACGCCCTCGTCGAGGTCCCCGATAGCAAGGATGAGGTCGTGCCCGACGCCGCCCAGGTCCCCGTCGAGGACCTGCCCGACGCCGCGCTCCTGTATACCCTGCCCAGCCGCTACTGCCTCTCCGACGTGCTCTCCGACGCGGCCTGGCAGCTGTTCGGCGGCACGGAGCCCGGCTGGGCGCGCGTACAGGCCGTCTGCGACTGGGTGCATGAGAACATCCGCTTCGAATACGGGACCAGCACTCCACTGACGACGGCCGCCGACGTCTATGCGGCGCGCGTCGGGGTCTGCCGCGACTTCACCCATCTGGGCGTCACCTTCTGCCGCGCTCTCAACATCCCCGCCCGCTACGTGTTCGGCTACCTGCCCGACATCGACGTGGCGCCGCCGGACGCGCCGATGGACTTCTGCGCCTGGTTTGAGGCCTACCTCGGCGGCCGCTGGTACACTTTCGACCCACGCAACAACGAGCCGCGCGTCGGACGCGCCGTGATCGGCCGCGGGCGCGACGCGCTCGATGTGGCTATGGTGACGACCTACGGTGGCCCGCGCCTGCGCGAGATGGTCGTACGCGCCGATAAAGCGGAAGACGGGGCGGAAACGGCCGCGCCGCCTGCTGCGACGGTCGACGGCCCCGCGCAGCGTGAATACGACAAGCAGACCCGGTGAGAGATGGATAACGACAAGTTGGAGCCGTCACGCCCGCCGATCGCCCTCGACCACACGGAGATCGCCGCCCTCGACCTGCTCGACCCTCAAGGTGTCGATTGGAGCCGCGTGCGGCGTACGGCCTACCTCGTGCACCAGAGCTATCGCTATGAGTATCCCGGCCCCATCCACGACCTGCGCCAGCGCCTCATCATCGTGCCGCCCGCGCGTTTCGGCGACCAACGCCGCGTGCTGCACCGGCTGGAGGTCTCGGTCCCCGACCACGACACCGTCGAGGAACAGGACGCCTTCGGCAACACCATCGTCACCGTGCGCGTCCCCTCCGTCGAGCAGGCCGTTCTGTTCGAGGCATGGATCGTCGTGGAGCGTACCGACGGCGCGAAGCCGCAACGCCTGCCCGCCGCCGCGCTGACCGACCCGCGTTTCCTCACGCCGTCGCGACTGACGCAACCCGACAACCGGCTGCGCGCGGCGGCGGTCGAGCTCGCCGCGGCGGACGGTGGCGCGGGCGGATTAGCCCTGGCCGCGCGCGTCAACGCGTGGGTCTACCGCGCCATGAGTTACGCCCATGAGATCACCGACATCCATACCACGGCGGCGGACGCGCTCGCCGGGGGCCGCGGCGTCTGCCAGGACTACGCGCATATCATGCTGGCGCTGTGCCGTCTGTGCGGGCTGCCGGCCCGCTACGTCTCCGGCCATCTACTGGGCGAGGGCGGCACGCACGCCTGGGTCGACGTGCTGGTACCCGCTGGCGACGACTCGACTGTGGCAGTCGCCGTGCCGTTCGACCCATTGCACGACCGCCGGGCCACCCTGCGCTACGTCACGGTCGCGGTCGGGCGCGACTACGACGATGTCGCCCCAACCTCGGGCGCCTACGTCGCGGACTACACGGGCCGGCTCTCGGCGCGCAAACACGTCGGCATCACCGCCGTCGACTACGCGCCCGCCCCCGGCGGCTGACCGTCATCCGCTACGGCCGCGGGCTGAAGCCGTAGCAGTCTACGATCAGTTTCTTTTTCCCGCGCCATAAGGTATCATCTGCGTGTACGTTTGTTGAATCTGTACACAGAGATATTGACGGGGAATAGATGACCGCCACTCAAGAAAAGACGGCTACCATAACCGTCCGCATGCCCGAGTCACTAAGAGATCAGTTGGAGAAATTGGCGCAGGCGACGGGTCGTCAGCGCACGTACCTGGCGCTGGAGGCAATCCGCAAATATCTCGAGGTCGAGTCCTGGCAGATTGCCGAGATTCAGGAGGCGATCCGTCGAGCCGACGCCGGCGAGTTCGCCACGGATGAGCAGGTGGCCGCCGTACGCGAGAAGTTCCGCACCATGGGGCACGCATGAGGGTCCGCTGGGATCCCAAGGCGTTGGAACGGCTACAAGCCGAAGGCGAATACATCGCGCAGGACAGCCCTGCCGCGGCCGCGCGCGTTATCGCGCGGATCTTCGCTGCCACGGATGGGCTAGCCGCGCATCCTCTCATGGGGAGGCAGGGCCGCGTCACAGGTACGCGTGAGTTGGTGATACCGCGTACGTCCTACATAGTGGCCTATCGGGTGCGCGGCGACGTTGTCGAGGTACTGGCCCTACAGCACGCGGCGCAACAGTGGCCGGAGAGCTTTGACTAACTACTGACAACTATTGCTGCCCGCCGCCGAGCGAGGCCCAGCCCATCGTCGAGGGCGCGTCGCCACCGGAGGGTGGCTCATCGGAGGGGGTCACCTGCACGGAGACAGAGAGGTCGTTGCCGGCGCGGCCCTTGTACACGCCGTGCGTCGGCGGCACGTCGTCGTAGTCGCGCCCCACGGCCACGCGGATGTGGCGCTCGTCCACGATGAGGTTGTTGGTGGGGTCGAACCCGACCCAGCCGAGCGGGGGCAGCAGCACCTCGACCCACGCGTGCGTGGCGTCGGCGGCCGAGCGGTCGTCCGCGTCGCGGTGCGATAGGTAGCCGCTGACGTAGCGCGCCGGGATGCCCAGTTCGCGCAGCACGGCGATCATGATGTGCGCGAAGTCCTGGCACACTCCCTGGCGTGGGCGTAGCGCGTCGTCGATGGGCGAGTTGGTGCTCGTGCGCTGGGGCTTGTACTCAAAGGCGTCGTGGATGGCCGCGTTGATCGCGCGCGCCGTGCCCAAAGGATCGTCGCGACGCCCCAGACTCAGTTCATCGGCGAGGTCGCGCAGGAGCGGACTCGGCCGGGCGAAGCGGCTCGGCGCCAGGTAGTCCCAGTACTCGTCGGTGGCCGCGAGCCGCTCCACCTCGTCCCATGCGCGTGGCTCCAACTGGTCGGGGAGCGTCGGGCCGGCCGCCAGTGAAACGAGCGCGGCGGCCGTGATGGTCAGCGTGGTGTGGCTGTCCGGCACATCGAAGTGGTGGACGGCGTTGCCCTCCGCGTCGCTATAGGCCGCGACGGCGGCACGCGGCGACGTCTGCAGCGCGAAGCTCAACAGGCGCTGCCGGCCCTCGTTGCGCGGCCGCATGCGCACCTCCATCATGCTCTCCCGGATGGGGGCGCTGTAGCGGAACTTGCTGACGTGGCGGATGGAGTAGTACATAGGCGTCAGACGCCAGGCGCCAGTTGTTGCTGCTGCATCTGATCCTCGTTGTAGTCGCCCGACGTGTCCAACCGCGCCTGCGCCAGGGGCTCGCCCAGCGCCGTCGCGAGCGCCGCCTCGCCGTTTCCGCGCCGCGGCGCCGATTCCTCGACCCACCGCCGCCGCCCGTCGAGGCGCTGCTGCAAGATATAGGTTTGATAGACGGCCGCGTGGATCGCCGCGCACTGCTGTCCGATATCGCTTAAGTAGGGATGCATGGCCTCGCCCATGATCTCGTCGATCCCGCTATAGTCTAGCGTGGCGCGCAGGCGACCGGCCAGCCGCTCGGCGCGGCCGGCGCGCACGACGCCGGTGGCGCGCGCGATGGCCTGCAGCCCCACCTGTATCGCCGCGGCCATGAAACGCAGCGAGCGCGGGAACTCGGCGTCGAGCAGCAAGAACTCCACGATGCGCTCTGGCCGCACGTCGGCGGTGTAGACCTTGCTGTAGGCCTCGAACGCCGTGCACGACTTGAGGAGACTAACCCATTGCTGGTACGCGAGGGACGCGTCGTCATCCGGCGGAGGCTCCGGGGACAACGCGACATAGGCGTCGAGCAGGGCCGCCGTGGCCCCAGCGCGCTCGATGTAGCGCCCCAACTGGATGAAGCGCCAGCCCTCGCCGTGGCTCATCGTGGCGTCGGTGATACCCTGGAACAAGTGCGCCCCCTCGCGCACCATGCGGTAGAATTCGTGCGGCTCAGTGTGCCAGAGCCTATCCATATCAGCGTTCTTGACCTGTAGGTAGAGGCGATTGAGCTGCTCCCACATCTCGGAACTGATCTGCTCGCGCACCTGGCGGGCGTTGTCGCGCGCCTCATCGACGCAGGCCACGATCGAGGAGCCGTTCGCGGCGTCGAAGACCAGGAACCGCGTGATACTATAGGGGTCGAGCCCCATCGCGCCCTCCGATCCATCTCTCGCCCCCACTCCTGCCCCCGCCATCCCTTCAGGCCGCTCCATGACATAGGCAGGAAGTTCCGGCGCGCGCAACGCCGCCAGCGTCCGCTCCCAGCGCCGCCCGGCGGAGCCCGCGCGCTGGTCCAGCCCCTGATACTGCTGCACGTCGAGCAGGCGCGCTGTGTGCTCGGCCCGCTCCAGGTAGCGGCTCATCCAGTACAGACAGTCGGCTACGCGCGACAGCATCAGTCCCTCCGGGCTAATCGTACAGCACCCACGTATCCTTGCTGCCGCCGCCCTGCGACGAGTTGACGACGAGCGACCCGCGCTGCAAGGCGACGCGTGTCAAACCGCCCGGCACGAGGGCGATGCGGTCCCCGCATAGAGTGAAGGGGCGCAGGTCGACGTGCCGCCCCTCGATCCCGCCGTCGACGTAGCACGGCGCACGCGAGAGCGCCAGCGTCGGCTGCGCGATGTAGCCGCGCGGGTCGGCCATGATGCGCGCGCGGAACTCCTCGCGCTGCGCCGCCGTGCTGTGCGGGCCGATCAGCATGCCATAGCCGCCCGACTCACCCACCGCCTTGACGACGAGTTGGTCGAGGCGCTCCAGCACATAGCGCCGCTGCGACGCGTCGTCGAGCAGGTAGGTCTCGACCTGCGGTAGGATCGGCTCCTCGCCGAGGTAGTAGCGGATGATGCCCGGCACGTAGGCGTAGAGCGCCTTGTCGTCGGCCACCCCCGTACCGATGGCGTTGGCGAGCGCCACGTTCCCGGCGCGATAGGCGTTGAGCAGGCCAGCCACGCCGAGCGACGAGTCGGCGCGGAACGACAGCGGGTCCAAGAAGTCGTCGTCGACGCGCCGGTAGATCACGTCGACGCGGCGCAGGCCCGCCGTCGTGCGCATGTACACCACATTGTCGTGCACGAGCAAGTCGCGCCCCTCCACCAGTTCGATGCCCATCTGCCGGGCCAGGAAAGCATGCTCGAAGTAGGCCGAGTTGTAGACGCCGGGCGTGAGCAGCGCGATGGTCGGGTCGGGCCGCTGTGGTGGGGCCAGCGCGCGCAGCGTCGCCAGCAGCGCCTGCCCATAGCGGTCAATCGAGCGCACGCCGTAGCTGTCGAACAGGCGCGGCCACACCCTTTTCATCACCTGCCGGTTGGCCAGCATGTAGGAGACGCCACTGGGCACGCGCAGATTGTCCTCCAGCACGGCGAAGCGCCCGTCGTCGAGCCGCACCAAATCGGTTCCGACGATGGAGACATAGACGTCGCGCGGCACGCGCACCCCGCGCATCTCGCGCCGGTAGTGCCGGCACGAGTAGACGAGCGCGCGGGGCACGACGCCCGCCGCGAGGATGCGCCCCTCGTGATAGATGTCGGTCAGGAAGTGGTTGAGCGCGGTGAGGCGCTGCGCCAGCCCACGCTCGATCGTGCGCCACTCGGGGCCGGTGACGATGCGCGGCAGCAAATCATAGGGCCAGATGCGCTCGGTCCCCTGCTCGTTGCCATACACCGTGAAGGTGATGCCCTGATTCAGGAAGGCTACGTCGGCGGCCTGCTGGCGGCTCGTGAACTCATCGGCGGGCATGCGCAGCAACTGCCGGTAGAGCTCACGGTACGGCGGGCGCGCCGTACCGGCGGCGTCGAACATCTCGTCGTACGCCCCATCGAGCTGGTAGCCGGCGAACGGCGGGGCCGTCGTATCGCACAAGGAGTTGGAGCTGGTAGTCATACAGGTCATTGTACTCATATAGCCCACGCAGGGTACACAAGTAGGGGCTAGGCGAACAGGGCCGCGACGGGATAGGTGAAGCCCGATACCACCCCTTCGCCGTCGAGCGTATCGCTCTCAATGAGCGTCACAGCAGGCTGGCGCGCGTCGCCGTGGCGCCATACGTCCACCGTCCGCCGATGGGGCCACACCACCCACACCAGGCTCGTGCCGCCGCGCAGGTAGCGCCGGGACTTGATATCCATCGCGTCTTGCGTCTGCTTGGGTGAGGCGACCTCAACGGCCAGGTCGGGGGCAAAGGGGTAGGGCTGGTCGTCTTCGACCAATGATTCGCGGAAAGCGTAATAAAAGCCGATGTCGGGCAGTAGCCCGGTGTTTGGCTGTCCCGTGCGCTCGAAGTCGTACACGCCATGCGGCGGCGTGGTCGCCCCGAGGCCGTGCGCCTCCACGAAGTCGCCGAGCGCACGATAGAGGCAATCCGTGACACGGTTAGCTTTTGGCCTACTCCCTGCCATGCGGACGAGCACTCCCTCCACGACTTCATAGCGATACCCGTCGTCGTCCGGCCAATCCAGCAGGCCCTCGACGGTCATGGGGCCGACGCCAGGCACGATCTCAGCCCATGGCGCGAAGGGTTCCGGCGGCAGTACGCGTGCTTGACTCATGGTCATAAGCTCCCACACTCGCATAGTATCGTCAATCGCAGCTTGGCTCACCGACCAGGGCGCGCCAGGCGGCTTCGACCTGGCGGCGCGTCTCATCGAGCGTGCCGGAGTTGTCGATGACGAGGTCGACCTGATCGCGCCAATCCTCCAGGCACGGCTGCGCGGCCAGGCGGCGTTCGGCGTCCTCCGGCGAGAAGTGGCGCAACTCGATCAGGCGGCGCAGCTGCTCCTCCCGGCTCGCCGCCACCCACCAGCGCGCTGTACACAGGTGGGCCATATCGCCCTGCAACAGCTTGACCGCGTCGACCACGGCCACAGCATCGGGCGGCGTCTCGTCCAGACGCCGCCGGATCTCCGCGCGTACCGCGGGATGCACGACCTCTTCGAGCCGCCGTAGGGCCGCGGGATCGCCGAAGACGCGCGCCCCGAGCGCGCGCCGGTCAATCGCGCCGTCGGGTCCCAGGATCGCGGGGCCGAACAGGGCCACGAGCCGCTCCCGCAGCTCGCCCGAGTCACGGTAGAGTTCATGCACGACCAGATCGCCGTCGATCACGGGGTTAGCCCCCAACGCGCGCAGCATGCGATCGACGGTGCTCTTGCCCGTGGCAATGGGTCCGGTGACGCCAATGATGATCATATATGTAGCTTACCTCACGATCGGTCGAATTCCCCATGCTTCGATCGCGATGAAAGACGACGTGTTCAAAGCCCTCCTGGTACGTATAATCCATACGTGAGCGTTAATGCAAAGAGGTGTGCTAGCAGTCTGTCGGAGAGAACGAAGCGCTGGTTTGCATGACCGGGGGCCGCTGTCGAGGTGGGGCGTTCCGCCCATGGTCACGCGTGATCGACGTGTGGTTGCGGGCCGGACACGGCCGCAGATAA
>JAABUJ010002035.1_pt1 | contig 26700 bp, 17 predicted proteins | sample 5559131 | NCBI WGS metagenome assembly JAABUJ01 (sample SAMN10711875, study PRJNA513366) | rock metagenome | isolation source: Antarctica rocks | place: Antarctica: Victoria Land, Mt New Zealand nord | collected 2016-01-07
TTATATGCAATGTAGCAGAAGAGCTGCTTAACTTTGTTGCTGAAATTACTAATTGTAAACAGTTTATTTTATATGCATTGATTCAGAAAGTGATTGATGACAAAATGATACATAATAAGAGATAATCATTCTTTCTTGAACTTATTCATCTTTTGTTGAACACTGATGTTTTAACAGTAAAGATGCAATAAGATTTGAAATTACAAAGTAATTGCAGCTATTAAGACATCAGTGATAGTTTGTGAATGTTTAATTTCATTAACTTACTTCATTACAAGAACAAAATATATATATTATCTGATGAAGCTATTAAGAATGAGCTTATAAAGCTGTATCATGATGATATTTTAGCAGAACATTATAAAGTAGACAGAATGATTGATTTATTGTTTAGAAAGTATTACTGAATTAATATAATGAATAATGTTTAAGAATATATTACTTTGTGTGCTGTATGTCTAAGAATTCAAGTATTAAGACATTATTCATATAGCAAATTACAGTTGTTGTCACTATCTACTTAATCATAAGAGAAAATAACAATGAACATGATCACTAATTTGCTGTTTAACAGATAAGAGACTGATGTTTATGACTTTATACTGATAATTGTGAATCATCTTACAAAGATGACTCAATATATTTCTGTCACTAAAAAACTCACTGTGATCAAGTTAGCTGACATATATATTGAACAGATCATATGTTGCTATGAAGAATTTAGAAATATTGTCTCAGACTAAAAGTCAATTTTCATTAATGCATATTGATTTAAATTCTGTTATTAACTTTAAATAAAGCAAAGACTAAGTACTGTCTTTTATCTGCAAACTGATGATTAAACTGAAAGACAGAATCAAACTTTAGAACATTATTTACATTGTTATTGTTGTGAAGAATAAGATAACTGAGTGTTCTTTTTGTTAATGATAAAGTTTGTATATGCAAACAGAAAACATACAACAATCAGTTAAACACTGTTTGAAACATTAATGAGTTATTACTTAAGAATTACTCAATATGTTGAAAACAATATTTATGAAGAGAAGATGTCAGCAGCAAAAGACTGAGTACAGTAAATGAAGAAAATCTGTATTATAATGATAAAGTGATGACAAGTCACTGTAGAAGTGTAAATTAAGTATTTTGACAAAAATCATATTTAAAAAAGCTACAATGTTGACAATTTAATGCTATTGTTCATCAAGAACTTAAAGCAACACAGATTAAGCAAGAAACTGTTGCATAAATTTATTAAGTCTTTTTAAATTATCAATCTTATTGATAAACAAGCATATCAACTGATTCTGTTTACTCATTACAGAATTCATAATGTATTTTATGTTTCATATTTAAAGTTTTATAAATGCTGTCTAAACAATAATTCTTTGTCAGAACTGCTCTTTCTGAACCTCATAAATGATGAGAAAGAATACAAGATTGAAGATATCTTGAATAAAAGATAAAGAAGAGAACAGTTACAATATAAAGTTAAGTAAATAAAGTATTTGACAGAATATAATGAGTGACTTTGAGTAAAGAATATGAGAAATGTAGAAGTGTTGTAACAAGAATATGATGCAAGAATAGAGAGAAAGCATAAGTGTAAATGAAATTTAAGAAATTAAAAACTTTTATTGAAAATATTCTACATAATATCATTTAAGAGAAATGAAGTCAAAACATAATTAACACATCAATAAAATGCTATTAAATCACTCTGTTATCTCTGTATCTGTGTCATTATCAGAAGTGAAAAACAAGAACAGTGACTACTTATCAGTGTTATAATTACTGTTAAAGTGACTAAGCTGCAGCATTGAGTTGCAAAAGCTTTCTGAGATGTTGTTATTTAATTGAAGAAAGAGAAGCTCACACTTAAAGTGAAGTAAGCAACATGATGATGACAGTAAAGTGCAAGAAAATTAAGAAAACAAATTATGAAGTAAAAGATATTTAACATAAATGTCTGCATTACAGTGACTGTCTGTTGCTTTTAAATCATAAGCAACAATAAATTGTGAATCTCTACAGACTTATGATGACTGTTGTGATGTCTTGCAACACAAATAATGTAGATGATGACATGCTTAATAAATGATGTCTATATATAATTAAGATGATGCTGAAGTCAAGACTGATGAACATCATTAGTTGTTATAATGATGATATGATTGACAAGTATGTACAAGTTATTAATTCAATAATTAAAGAATGCAGAGATCTGTTACTGTTAATGTGTCACAAAATAATAAGAAACTTTCTGTTAAACTGAGTTGTACAGCTTTTAAAATGTTTTATAATAGTTGCAATTCTGATTCTTAACAATGTTGCAGTGACTAATGTTGTTGCTGATATGTTTTGAACAGTAAAGACAACAGAGAGAATTCAATTTGTTGTTGATGTAATAATTATGATGTGACATTGAGATGATGTCAGTGTGAGTAAACAAGAGAGTAAAGAAATTGTTAAAAGTATAATGTTATAAAGTGACAACATTCTTAAGAGCTGAGGCAAAAATGAAATTGAGATATAATGTGTGCAATAACATTATTGTGAAAGAAGAATGTGACATACAATGCAGAGCAGAAAGATATTCATTAATTATGATTTTAGATTTAGCACTCTTCTGAATGATGAGTTTCTGACAGATCAATTATATTGTGAAAATGATGTTCTATGACATCAATGACACAGCAACAGTCATTAAGCAAGCATTTTTAATCAGATCTGTCAATAATGACTTATCTGCAGCTTGAGAAAGCAGAGATAAGGTGTAAAAATACAGCATTTCATCATTAAAAAGATTGAGTAAATATAACTGTGTCTATATACAGCAACAAAATCTCTGCTGCTGTCTCTTCTGCACAACAACATTATTCAGAGCATGCATCTCATCATTGTCATGTAAGCATTTTGTTAATGAGTTCATCTTAAGATGCTTACATTTCTTATGCACAATATTCATCTTTATCTTGTTCTGTTTCTGCATTTCATTTCAGCAGAGCAAGTATGTTAACAGTGTTACTTATAATACTCATTACATTCTTAACTGACTTAATTCTTACAGACTTAATCTTCAGAACTGACTCTGACAAGTTTGTTAATTTATTAATGTTTAAAATTGTGTTGATGAACAGTGTTTAATGATGAGCACAACAGAAACTTAAAGATTTCTTATTGCATTTCTTTATATTTATATAAATGCATCTCTTAAACTGCAACATTATTAGAATGTATTGATGTCTTAAATGCTATACATATAAAAATCACTGACAATCTCACTAAATTCTTAATGAGAGACACAGCAAAGAGAATATCTCTTTTATTTTTCTTGATGATCATGATGTTGCTGTTGTTACACTGTCATTATTGTGTCATTTACAAGATATTACAAGAGAGAAGCACCATTTAAAGACACAGAGTTGCTATGACTTCAATTTATTAAGATGTTGAAGATGAAACAAATGCAAATTGCATATGAGAAAGAGTTTCTTATATATTGCAACTAAACAAAGAGATCACTGATCTAATCAATTCAGAAATAAAGAAAAGTTGATTTCACTTATGTTTTGTGTGTTATTCATCATTAAACAAAGCTGAATCATCATCTATTTAAATGTAACAAACTTGAAGTATTGCACAAGATCATTAGTCTAGCTAAGATAGACAACAAGCAAAATACATAAGAATGTTAAGTGAATCATTACTTATATCTTGCTGATCTAACATCAGTGATACATCAATGCACTGAAGAATCAGCACATAGAAGAGAAGACAATTGTTATGATATCACTATACACTTATATTAAATCATAGTCAAATTTCTTACATAACAATTGATAAGCAAAGTACTATATAGACAGCCTTTACATACAAATCTTTTAAGTTTCTTAGTTGTTAATCTTTATCAATACAAGACTTTAACATCAGAACTTCATTAAATAGCTGTTGTAATGTAGTGTCTTACATTGTTACATACCTTACTCATCAGTCTCTTATAGATAAGAGGCTCATGGGTTCACATTAACATAACTAAATGTCTCATATAATGACATGCTACTTGCTGTTACAGTCATACTCAGTAATGATTATGTAGTAACTAGTTATATGCATGAACAGCATATCATTAAGTACAAGATCATTAAGCTTACTATGCTTACAATGATCTCAGCAAGATAATAGAGCTCAAAAAGATCTATTAATTTATTATATTTATAATAATCTTAATGAGCATGATAGAACAGCAGTATATAGACAGATCATTTTTTCTAAAAAAATGAATATATTTAATGACAATTCTTACTTAACATACTGCTATCTATCAATTAACTTTAACATATCTAAAATCTCTCTTACATCACAAACTTTAATTTCTAAACCCTATATTGAAGAAATCTCTGATCAAGATATAATACATTAAATATTCTTACAATATAAGCATAATTTTCAGCACATAGAAAGCAGCTTTAATCAGCATAATTAATCTTTAAAATTTTAAAGATTTATGTAAAATAAATAATATCTTAAAGATATCAGCACTGAATGCATTCAGCAGTAAAAACAAGAAGTTGTAAAGCTTTTAATAAAATTTAATTTATGAATAAATTTTAATTAGAAGAAGTTTAGCTTCAAGATGAATAAAGATTTATATATAATAGTTTATTTTAAGAATACAGTGTTTAACTGAGTTTTCTTTAAACTGTATAAATTTTTAAATAAATCATTAAGAGAATGTAAAGCTAACAAAGAGATGATTTTTAATGATTTTAAAAAGTTTAAAAAAGAATTTTGAAAGACTTTTAAAGTAATTAATGAGAAAAGAGCAGTGAAATTACAATTTTATATATTAAAGATAAATAAATTAATAATTAAGTACTCAGTGAAGTTTCAGCATATTGCAGTTCTTACAGACTGAGATGATGATGTCTTAATATTGCAATATTATTAAGAATTAAGTAAATTTATTAAGAATAAAATAATGTAACAAGACTGCTCTGAAGAACTTTAAGAGATAATAGATATCTTTATTAACATTGATAGTTGACAGTGAGAATGATGAATAAAGAAAATAAGATCTTATAATACTTTAAGAATATAAAAACAATGATTCATTATCAGAATGCAAGAAGATCTGATGAATCTCAATAATATTAAGAAGTGTAATTAGAAGTCAAGATAAGCTAGATTGACAGAGTAAAAATAATGTATAAGTAAATTTTATAAATCTTATTCTTAACAAGAAGAAACTTGCAAATGTTATAATTGTGATAAATCTAAACATTTTTGTCAGAAATTGTAAGAAGTCTCAATGACAGAGAAAAGAAATTGCAATAATGAATATAATAATAATGTATAACTGTCTGAGCTGAACAGTCTGTTATAATGATAACTGTTTTGTTTATATGAGCAGTAAAGATAAAATTAAATAATGATTACAGAAGCTTAAGAAGAGAAACAATAACAATTATATTATGATGAGTAAATTGAAAGAATTAATTATTTTAAAGAAAGTTGTCAGAAATAACACTGACAAGATTGAAGAAATCAATATTTATAAAATTTAGATAAAAGAACTTAAAAAAGACATCTGAATGTATCTGAATTTAAATGTAAACTCAGAGAATATTGATAACTAAGAAGTTAATATAGAATTTAAGTAGAGCTATAAGTAACTTAAAAATAATACATTTAAAATGACATAAAAGACTGCTTTAAGAACAGTAGCAGATATTTTAAAAAGAAATTATTACTATTAAAAAACAAGAAGCAAAAAAGATATCTGTATAGCTAGAAGAGCTGATGACAATAATATAATTTGTAATATAAGATTAAGAAATGTCAGAATGATTAAGAAAGAGTTATGAGATTAAGATATGTTTATTTACAGATTATGTGATGCTTAATAGAGAACATTGAATATATATAAAAGAATATATGTTATTTAAGTTTCTTAACAAAGTAAAAGCACTAAAGAATCTCATTTAACACAAATATGATCAGTATAAGATGTAGAGTAAACATTAAGTTAAGTTAAAGTTAAGATTTCTGACTTAATTTAATCTATAGATTAAGATATCTAATCTGTAACTTAATCTATGCTAGAGCTGAGTCAGGTTAGAGTTGAGTTGAGTTGACTTACACTAAATATAATAGTATATATTAAGTAAGTAAGTTTTCTAATTAGACTAGTATATCTCTTTTAAACTAATTATATTGCTTATTTCTATAGCTTACATAACTAATGTCTTATGCAACAGATCAACAGTTAAGTTACTTATATATGTATTACTTTATTGTATTGATGAGATAAATGACACAGATAGCTAGTGCATTATTCTGATAACCTTAAAGATTAAGCAAAAATTTTCAGAAGTAATGACTTTAAAATTTTTTTACTTAATTTAAAAAGTCATGAGTTTGATTTTTATCTTTGTCACAAATATCATCATCAGATCTGACATCTTAAATAAGAAAAACAAGTAATAGAAAACTTTTACAGATCTTAGTTGTGTATAAAACACACTAAATTTACATTTATTTAGTCATTATTTGACATAAATATTTTATTTGTTACTACATAAAAGTTAATTAACAACTGAGAAAACAGCCTAACTGTAAAGAAGTGATCAATAAGCATATCTATATGTATTTTTCTTATAAGTTAATACATATATCTAAACATCTGCTCTGAAACCACCATAGCCTTATAGGCTGCATGCAATGTATGAAGAATAAATAAATAAATAAATAAAAAACTTTATTGTATTGCTTGCATGTCCTAAAAGAAAAAAAATATGAGACTTAATAGAGAATTGAACTTAAGTCTTTTTTTATGTAGTTTATTAAAGTTATCACAGATTCAAGATCAGATAGTTACTTAAGACTTGTTTTTCATTATTTAAACTGCTTAAGTTATGTAAGTTTCTTGTTACATAATTTATTTATTTAAACACTTAAGTGTTAATACAACTACAAATAAGTGAAAGTGTAAGTCTTAAAGATTAAAGAGTTACAAAAGCAATACAATAAAGTGATAGAATCATAAAAGCAACAGTAAAGTTATTTATTTAATTTTATAAAATTTATTTATATAATATACTGATATTCTTCTCTCTACACATACAGAACTCTCTTTTTCAGTATATTTACATAAATCTTAAAGATTCTTATGTAACAAGCAATAAGTGCTATGTTCTTTGCTTAAATTGTAACACATTTTATGTAAATAATCATTAAATTCATATCTAAAAATTATTAAGTTCTAATCAATAACATGCTGAAATGATTAAGCTTACTTTTAAAATAAATAATAAAATATATCTTAAAAGCTTTTTATAGACACTTTAAAGCACTTGATTAAATATAAAAATCTATCTTGTTAAACTCTTCAACAATAAAGAAGTAAATAACTCTCTAAAAGATTATTTTAAAAATAAAGAGTTCAATATTTTTTTAATAGCAGCAAATCTTTTTTAATGCTTTCACTATATATAATTGTTAATATATTCTAAGTAATACAATTAAATAATAAAAATAAATAATAAAAATGACTTACTTTCTGACTTAACATAATGTCATTAAGATTAAGATAACAAATTGTTTTACTTTTACTATTTATCATTTTTCTTTTTAACATCATCATCATTATTCTGCTTGTTATTGCTCACATCATTATTGTTTACATCATCAACATTTACATCATCATTATCTGCTTTATTATTATTTACATCATCATTATTTATCTCATCATCACTTTCTTATTCATTGTTTACAGCAGCTACAGCAAATGCAGATTATTTCTTAGTGACAGCTCATTTCTTAATGATAGAATGATTATAAATAGCAGATAACTTTTTTAATGATATAATAATTAGATTTTTTGTAGAAAGATTAGTGTGAGTGATAGAATAAAGTGATAGAATGAGATTGTATATTTATTGACATTAGAAGATTGAATGAATGATGTGTAATGTAATTGATGTGTAAGATGAATGATGTATAAGATTGATGAAATGTAAGAAAGATAAAATGTAAATGTAATATATGTTAAGACTATGATGTGTTGCTATAATAAATATGAGATTGAGACTTCATATTTACTATATTTACTTATAATATAAAGAATAAAAATAAACAAATTATAAAATTTCATTCATTTTTCTTTTAACTTCTTACATTCACATTACATCTATCTACAACACTGTCAGCTAATATATTTCTTAATTAAATACAATTCTATCACAATATTTTATTATAATAATTATATCTTGCTGAATCTTAATTAACAAATTTGCAAAATTATTCTTACTGCATTAAAAAAGCTTATTGTTTACTTAAGGTACTGTATTTTACATCTTTATCTTATTATCAGATCATAGCATTAAGATTTATATTATTATTTGTTCTATTAACTTTCTATTCAGTCTCTATCTAGATCTATGAGAGCAAAGTATCTTTATAACAGAAAAATTTAAGTAAGAAAATCTTAATTCTATCTTACAGACATTACTTTAACAAAATATTAATTAATTATTATTATCTTTCTTGTATATTAATGAGTCTGTATTGTGTCTGTCTCTTAAACATTTACTTTCACTGAACAGTAAATGATCTCTTTTAATTTATTAAATCTATCTCAATTTATTGAATCATCTTTTAATCATTTAAATATATAAGATCTTCATATTTTAAAATGTTCTTCTGAATGATCTACTGTGCAAGATTAAGATGACTAAATAAATCACTTATAATTAATTATTAAGCTATTTAATGAGTGCTAAGTGCTGTAAAAAGAGCTCTGCAAAGATCTGTAATTTCAGTTTTCTGAAAGTAATGAATGTAAAAGTCAGTGTGATTTAAGTAAAAGAGAAGTATATGCTGCATAATTTATGTTAATTAATTACATAAACATTGCTTATTGATCTTTAAGACTTTTATAGAGATCAATTAAACATTAAGACTTAACATCTTTATATAAAGCAGAAACAGTGCTGTTGCTTTCTTAATGAAGAGAATTGCAATCTTAAAAACTTCATTTAAAATGTTGTTTAACTTTGAGACTTTATCATTTAACAGTTTATAAACTGTCTGCTTAATCTGCTTTACAGTAATTGTTGAGAAGATATTGAATATAAAAGATATAAATAATTCATTATTGATGTTTTTAAGATCTACTTGCTTTTCTTTCAGAAAGAACTTCTCTGTTAAAATTTATATCTTGATAAGACTATCATTACTTACATTATTTTGATTTGATTTTCACAAAAATAAAATATAAAATGATGCTTATGATTTGTCTACATAGAGCTTGCTTCATTACAATAATTTTTATAAACTCTTTTTATAAGAATTGTTCAAGACTGAGATTGACTGTTTAATGAATTGTTGTCAATTTATACATCTTATATGTTGTAATTTTTTTTAAATAGACTTTAAAAGAATTGATAAGATGTTTTATTATGACTCATCTCAATATCATTATATTATTATCTTATATATCTTGCATTCATAAGAAGTTTCAAGATTCTTAATGATTACTGAGATTTTGTTTACACATAAGTAAATCTTTAAGCAGTATTTTTTTAAATCTTTATGAATGATTTATTACAGAACTATAAGTAAACATAATATATATATTTACTTTCTCTGACAAAGATGCTGTTCAAATTTCTTTTTGTTAAGCTTTTTCAGTGTATAGTACTTGCTTAATGCTGACTTCTTCATTAATATTGCAATTTAAATGTCTATTGAGATATAATCTTAAGTGATTACTCAGTGATTCATTAAATTACAGAATTGAATTAATTTCTTAATTACTACTAAAATAAATATAAAATCAATAACACTCTGTCAATTATCTCTCTTTCAGATTGACAGTTCTCTTAAAGTAAGTAGTGAGAGATCATTTACTATTATTGTAGTGTAAAGATATTTTGATTGTGTCTTACAAACAGCATGTGAGTCTTCTCAGAAGAAATAGTAAGCATTGAAATCTTTTAAAAGCATAATCTTTTCTTTGACTTTATAAATAGTCTATTATATGATATGCTAAGTCTGAATTTATAATCTGTTGCTTCATAAATTATATACATTTATAATGATGATGTTTTTATCTATAAGACACATGTGCAGTGCTGTCACATATTAATTATATAATTAAATCAATCAAATATGAGCTGAAGTCTTTTTACTAATTATAAAGCATATCTTAAATACTGAGTCAACATTATTTATTAGAATATAATTTCAAAAACAATAAATAAATATTATGTATTTGTTAAAAGTCTGTTTCTGTATAATCAATACTTGATGAGTATTTGAGTTGACTGCATCTAAAATGAGTTTTGTCACATTATAGTTTGCAAGACTGCAGTTAAATTGAAGAATTCAGATATTTAATATAAAAAGAACTTTAATTGTGCAGTATCTTCTTTTATAAGATTTGTCAGCATCTTATTATGCATTAAATGATTTTTTTTAAATCACTATTACTAAATTCTAACACAAAGAGCTTGATCTGAATAAGATTTTGTGCTGTTATTGAGATGTTTTATAAGTAATCAGAATTTTACTTAATTAATATTGATACAGTGTTCAGAAACTGTTCTCACTTTCTTAATTAAACAATTTTAAATTTGTTAGACTGTAATGACAGTTATATTGTAATTGTAAAATGACTACATATTGCTATTATTTTAACTGTTAAGATTACACATTTCTTCTAATAGATAACAAGAAAGCTTTTAAAAATTTTGCATACTATCTTTTATTATGTCATGTGAATCTAATCACAGTTTATGCATAAAACTCTTTTCTTAAAACAGTTCATAATTTAATGTATATCTATATATATGCTGCACTTCACTGTCTTTTCACAGACAGACTGTATATAATCTTACTGTTTATAGTTAAAACACTGTCTAATCTGTATGTCATGATCATGAAAATAAACATCATATAACTAAAAATTAATAATCAGTCTCTTTTAAATAATCTTGTGCTATAATGTCTGTGTGAAAAGACTAACTATTACAGTTTCTTTAATTTTATCTTCTTTCAGTCAGAATTCATGCTGCTTAAATGTGTGCAGTCAGTGAATTTTATTTATGATAAATATAAATAAAATGATCTTAAAAGTAATGCAGATTCTCTGCATAAAAATTGCATTATTTATGTCTTTTTTACTGTTAATCTACATAAAAAACAATACTTCTCAAAGTTTCATAAAATAGTTCTGATGCAGAATTCAAAGCTTCTTCATTTATAACTAATTAAGTACTTAATTCTTTATGCATTAATCAGAAATTGACATTTTAATGTTGCTGCTTTGTAATTATTTTACTGTATATGTCTCTGCAATTAAAAACTTAACTGTAACAAAAAGTTTAATAAGTAATTTGTCTTATAAGTCTGACAGTCATACTCTGATTACAGTGCATTGCAATAATTATTTAATTATTTAATGAATGTCTTGTATCATCATACTTATTCATATTTAATTCATTAAATCTTATTCTCTTTACATCTTCAGCTGAGCTTAATTTCTTAAATCATCACTTATTAATAAATTGTTCAGTTTTTTCTCTATTCTTAAAAGCTGCTTTTAAGCAGAGTCATTCTTTTAATTTAATTATGTTTAGAGAGTGCACATCTATCAAATCATATTTAACATTTTATTTTGTTGTTGATCTGTCTCTTTAAACTTTAAGAGATCATCAACAAGTTTATTAAGTCTGTTAATTAAAGTATATCAATCAGTATTAATAAGTTCAATAATGTTTTGTTGCTTTTTACTCTTTTACTATTGATATTTAAATATAACTAATCATCTAACAGAGTTTTCACATCTTCTTTGTGTTATATCTGTGTTCTTCATGTAAGTTGTTATCAGTGTGATGACAAGTAAATAAGAGAATAATTTTAAAGTGTTTTATGCAATCTATTTAATTGCTTAAGTTATGTATTGAGAGTTTTGCTGCTGTTGCTCACCAAGATTTATATTACTCTTTTGTATTACTCATCTTAAGAATAACAAACTATATTAATTATTTACAATATATAATATATCTCTTAAAAAGCAAAATATACATAAGTCTGTCTCTCTTAATTCTTACAAGAAGAAATACATTAAAATTAAATTTAATAATATATTCTCTTTATCTTCTGAGTATCTGTCAATCAGAGAATCTTTATGTTATAGTTGAGAGTTGAAATAAAAAGATAAAGTTAAGTTAATAGTTAAGTACATCTTATTAAAAGCATTAAGTAAGTATTTAATTCTGTTAAAGATCATTAAGATTAAGAAGCTTCAATAGATCTGTATGTAGAGTTTTAATAAAATTAAAATTGAATGTATTGAAGTAGCAGATTGTGCTGTAAGACAAATTGTATTAAATAAATTAAAAAGCTCAGCTCAGTACAAGCAGATAAATAAAAATGAAAAAGTATATATAATAACAGTTACTGAATGTAATGTTATAAATGACTGTTATCTTAAAGAAATTAATAATAAGAAATTCTATCATTTCATTGTATTGCTTACATATTCACACTGTGATATAAAGAAGTTTATAGTTGAGTTTAAGAAAATTTAAGAAGTAAAGAAATATTATGTAACTGAAGTGAAAGAGAAGAAGAAATGTCAAGACTATTTTGATGAAATATATAAGATATTAATGAAGAATAAATCTGTTAATGAGAAAGACAACAAAGAAGAAAACAAGATAAGTATTTAGAATCTTTAATGTATATAAAAATAATATTAATGTTAGATATATAACTCATGATAGCTATGCTATTAGTGTGGTGCCACCTTTTAACAGGTTATGAGCCTGAGTTAGTGCATGATAACTTGTGTAAAGTGGTGCCTAGGTCACCTCTGCTGGTGGTTCAAGTCCATGGTGAGAGAGTAAGTTCAAAAGGTCATGAGTTTGAACTGCTGTCTGTGCGCACTCTTTACACCTGCAGGTTGGTTGCGGGCCGATCGCGGGTTAGGGGAAGTGTTAGATATATAACTCATGATAGCTATGCTATTAGTGTGGTGCCACCTTTTAACAATTAACATAATTAAATTTATATATTGTTTCTTATTGACTTTCTAAAGCAGAATGTAATCTTTAAGCTTGAAGTGATGATTAAGCATTATAAGAAATTGATTAATAAGTATAAACTTAAGAAGTTAGTGAGTACTGAAGACTTTAATTTTAAAAATATTATGATTGAATTTTACTGTCAGATTATGAACTTAAAACATATAAAGAATGAAAATTAAAAGTATAATTTTATTATTTTATTTTATTACTTTCATCACTGACAGATCACTTAAATATAAAATGTCTTTATTGACTGAGCAGAATAATATTGATAATAAAAATGTTATTAAGAATTCTTAAATTAAAGTTAAGCTATTAGATAATGAAGAAAGTGCTGATAATTCATTTAAGTAAAAAACTTAAAGCTTTGTTGTTAGTGAGAAATCTGACAGTTAATTGATTAAAAAGATTGATATTGATGAGAATGTGAGTAAGAAATCTGAAAGTAAGTTGATTGAGAAGATTAATATGAATAAGAAAATGAGTAAGAAATTTGACAGTGAGATAATTAAGAAGACTGCAGAAAATAATGAAGAAATTATTTTAAAATTTATCTTAAAATCTGAGTTATTTATTTTTAAGTATGTGAAAAAACAATCTTTGTATAAGTTTACTTAATAAATTCATCAAGAAACTTTCTACAGATTTTTGTTAATTTTTAATTAATGTATTAATAGCTACTCTAGCAATCTTAATCTCATATAGAATGCAAAATTAATCTTTAATTTTTAAGTGTCTTGCTTATTTTTCTCATTTATAGATTAATGGTGTGAGCTTATATAAAGTGATAGAATTAAGCAATAAAATTTAATAATATAAATAAGTTATTGTAAGATTAAGACTGCTTGTCAGACATTTATAATTACATTTTAATAATATTTTAATTGTCTTTTTACATTCACAGTTCACTCTAGACATATTGTCATTATTGTGTTCATCATAAGTTTTTTATAATCATTTTTAATGATCAATACATTAAGTCAATCACAATATAATGAGATTAATGATAATGCATTATTTAAATTTTAACTAAATAATACTAATACAGTTTAGACTGAGTGTAGAGTTAAGTTAAGTTTAAAAAGATCATCTATAACTCTGTAAAAACCTGACTCAATCTGCAGATCAGGTTATTACTAACTCTATGTGCACTAGGTTAAATGAAGACATTAAAGTATCATTTTTTAAAACTAAGTTATGTGATTACAAATTACATAAGATCATAATATTAGCTCTAACTCTTACAAATAATACATTACAAAACTGAACTTTGTAATCTATTTTTTGCATTTCTTTTACAGACACTAATGTTATATATAAAATCTAAAATCTGCACACTCAGCTTACAGTAATACTTTGTTCTCTGATCTTTATCTTTTATCTGTGAAGAATTATGTATTATAAAAGAAAAAAATGAGTATAAACTTTCAGAAATAATGAAAAATTACTGTATAAATAAGAATGCATTCTAAATAATTAAATATTTAAAATTAAAAGAGTTGCTCTGCTTAAGTATGAGATTGTTATGAATAGATTGCTTAAATATTAAATGAGTTGTCAAAATTAATTTGCAAAGATTATATACTTTGACTTACTTATTCTGCTGTTAAAAATGTCAGTATAAGCATCATAAAACATTATATAAATCAATAGATATGTTAAAACATTAAGATTAGATATAATAACTTTTTAATTTTTAATTTATGTAAATAAAATAAGTTAATCTATACATTCTATAACTTAATTGTATTGCTTCATTCTATTGCTTCATGTTAATACACAAGTGTAAATAGAGTTGCAACAAGCTATTATAACATATTGAGAAATTTACTTTTCTGATCTTCAAAATATAGCTTTTTAACACTGTATTAATACTTAATATGTCTTTTTACTTCATTAAAAACTTTTAATTTTAAGAACTTATCAATATGCTGTGTTCAAAGATCAAGATCTCAGATTAATTTAAGATCTTAATTCTTTTAAAGAATCAACATATAAAGATTAAATGAGAAGTTCTACATAAATTAATATCTTAAATAAAGATTTTATTAACATTGAATTGCTGAATTAGCTTAAACAATTTTGCATTTATGAGTATTATAGAATATTTTGTTGATTTAAACTGAATTTATTGTAAAGCATTGTTGACTTTGAAAGAACTAAAAAAATTTATATTGATAAGAATTTAATAATCTATGTCTTAAAAACTTTAAATTAATAAAATCTGCAGAATTGACTTCTGATCATTATTATAGATAATATTTATAATAATAATATACTTTAATAACATTTAAGTGAACTTCTTAAGAAGCAGAACATCAAATAAGATTATTGAGAATGTATTGTTAATTGTATAATATATATTATATAACTGTTAATAAATAAGCTTCTTCAAACTTTAAATGCAAACATTAAGAATGATAACATTACTTTTATCTTTAATTTCAGAATTCTGTATCACATCAATTCAGATATAATGTCTTTTAATAATATTTTAAAGAAAATAAATTTAATCTTTATATTTTAAATGTATTGCTCTAATTCATTGCTCTTAAATTTACACTTTAACCATTATAATCAATGCTTCTTCTCAGCAACTTGCTAAGTTCAAGAAGCTTTAAAAGCACAATACTGTTGAGATGATATAGAATGTGAAGACTTAATAAAATTCATTATATAATATGTTAATTTATGCTTTCATTTTAAAGATTAAGCTATTTAGATGAATTGCAGACACAGCATTTCAAATTAAAGAAATGAGAATTTAAATAAATTAAATATATTATTATTATTTGTTCTATTAACTCTCTATTCAGTCCCTATCTAGATCTATGAGAATGAAGCATCTTTATAAAGAAAAAACTCAAGTGAGAAAATCTTAGTTCTGTCTTGCAGACACTATCTCAATAAGATGCTAATTAATTATCATTATTTCTTTTTATGCATCAATAAGTTTGTATTGTGTCTGTCTCTTAAATATTTGCTTTCACTAAACAGCAAATGATCTCTCTTAATTCACTGAGTTTATCTCAGTTCATTAAACTGTCTTTTAATTATTCAGATATACAAAATCTTTATATTCTGAGATGTTCTTCTGAGTAATCTGTTACATAAAATTAAAATAACTGAGTAAATTACTTACAATTAGTCATTAAGCTGTTTAATAAGCACTAACTGCTGTAAAAAGAGCTCTGTAGAAATCTATGATTTCAGTTTTCTGAAAGTAGTGAGTGTAGAAGTTAATGTAATTCAGATAAAAGAGAAGTACATATTGCATAATTTACATTAATTAATTACATAAATATTGCTTGTCAATCTCTGAGATTCTCATGAAGATCAGTCTAGACTGAGTGTAAAGTCAGATTAAATTAAAAAAAAGTGCATTTAATCTGAATCTGCACTAGAATTTAAATCAAGTCAAATCAGATTTATATATAAATTAACTTTATTTACAATCTGTGCAGATACTTATATACAGATAAGACTAATCATAATAAGTTATATTGATTTTAATTTTATGCTCTATTGAGTTAGTATGTAGCATAAGTTTATTATATAAATTTAAACAACATTATAATCATATTACAGTCATATTTCTAATGTGTATTTGTAATGAATCAAGAATAAGTATAATTCTATCATAATGAGTTAAGCTACACACATTGTAGTTTACAGACTACAATGTAATACTATCTTTAAAGATTTAAGAAGAACTTAAACAATATTAATTTATAATAAAAGTAATGAATTAATGTTATGTTCTTTGTTTGAATAGTCATGCATTTCATGTGAATTGCATACAAGTTGATGTCTATATATCTATTAGTAGTTAATAGACTGAGTGCACAGCTTTTAGATTTCATATATGACATTAGTGTCTATGAAAGAAACACAAAAAATAGATTACAAAGTTCAGTTGTGTGATGTATTATTTGTAAGGGTTAGAGCTAATATTATGATTTTATGTAATTTATAATCACATGACTTAGCTCTAAACAATAATGCTTTAATGTCTCAATTTGATCTAGTGCACATAGAGTTAGTAATAACCTGATCTGCAGATCAGGTCAGGTTTTTACAGAGTTATAGATAGTCTTTTTGAACTTAATCTGACTTTATACTCAGTCTAGTAGTTAATTTTAACATCAATATGTAAAGTATTACTCTTAAGATATTCTATTAAGAATGTCTTCATAGTCTTTGTACAGTCTGAATAGCAGAGCTTTGTCAGCAAATAGATATATTTAATTTGTAAAAATAAGATTTAAATAAGATATTCTGTACAATCTCTTTAATCAGTTACTGAAATGATAGTTTAAGAATTAAAAACTTTACATTCTTTTAATAATGTCTGATCTTTCTGAACACAATCACTATAGATACATTAAAAAGTACTGTTAAAAAATAGACAAAATGTATATATACTGTCAGTCTTGAATCTTTGCTTCTTTAATAATTGTAATGTAATCTCAGCTGTTATTTTCTTTTTTAACTTTATAATTATTTAATCTTTTTCTTCAGCTATATTTCTCACTTTATTGTAGTTTGCTGCTCTGCTTAACTTCATTATCTTTAAGATTCACTTTGTTCTGATTATATTATCTAAAACTGTTAAAATCATTCATTAAAAATGAGATAGATGACTTTGACTTAATAAATGACTTGATGATGATTGTGATCTCATAGAGATAAAATTTATTATAAAAATATAATGAAGATGCTTCTGTTTTAATTAAACTGTTAGAATGATGCATTAAAGACAAAGAATTAAATATATTTAATGTTATTGATGACTCTGTGAATGTAATGTCTAAGATAAAGACTTTCAATAAATGTAAATGTTTTATTTTAATATAAAATGTATTATTTCAATCTGAAATTATCAATGTAGTATTACTGAAACTATATTGTTGTCATAATGTTATTCAGAAATTCACTGAATAAATAAAATAAACTTAAAAGCTCAGCTTATCTTTCTTTACATAATTATTTAACTTTAAACATCTCATCTTCATCAGCATCATTAAGAATATGAATTTCAACATTTATATCTCTTTTTTAACTGACATGCACATTGAAATTATCTAATAGAAATAATATGTATTATGACATCTTCTGAAACTTTAAATGCTGTATCATGTCTTTATTAATGTCATTATCTTCAAAGAAGTGTTGTAATAATGATGATAAGATATATTTTAATATCTGTTTCTAATGCATTAATAACATTTAATATGTAAAGAGACTCTGTCATGAATGTTGTTGTCAATATGTTCACAAAATATTATAAGAACTTCAAAATAAGTTAGAACATCTATGTCTATCATATTAATAATACTTAAAATATAGAAAGACATCATTTCACATATTATATCATTTAAGACTATCATCAAGAATATTTCTTTATCTGCTGAATTTAACAATATTGACATTGATGTAAGTTTTAATGCTTATTTTTAACACATTAATAACATTAAGTATATAAAAGTCTGAAATTGAAGTCTGTATCTTACAACAATGACTGACAGAGATATGTAAAATTGAATTATTAAGAAAAGCTAAATAACATATTAAAGATGAAAGTGATAGTCTGTGCAAAAAGAAGAATGAATATTCTTAATATTCTTATATTGCTGCAGAGCAAAAACATTGAAGTGAGCTGTTTCTCAATGCTTATCTTTTTAATTAAGTGAATGATCATGATAAATTAACACATCATTATATTTTAAGTAAGCTTAAACTGACATCAGTGTGAATTAAAGCTGATGCAGAGATAAGAAAGCAGATAAAGAAGAATTTAACAGAGAATATTATGAAGAATTGTTATTGTATTTAATAAAATAATATGTTTATGAGCTTTATGAATTTGATACTGTTAACAGACATTAATGAAGTGACTGAAGTTAAAGATTAACTGAGAGAGACAGAAGGTTGTGAGAAGACAGAAGAAATAAGAGATATAAATAAAGATTGAAGATTTTGTAATTACAAAGAAGAATAAGAAGAAAGTGAAGTCTTTAATGAAGAAGAAGGTTACTGAAGAGATAAATATTACATATATATGTTAGAAAAACTCATTAAAACTTATTTATTATATAATAAATTTACTTAATAATTGAAGAGACAGCAGAGCAGAACATTAATTTTATGATTTAACATTAAGAATAAATAAATTATTTAAGAGAAAGACATAATCTTTAGATAGCTGATGATCTTAAGTCAGAAATGTATATGAGATACTTTTAGCAGCAGATAATGAATTCTGATAATATTATAAATATAATAGTGAAGTAAATGTTTAATAGTTCATTTTAACATGTATTTACTTATCATTAATAGCTACACAATTTCAAATTTAAAAGAACATATCTTGAAGCTTAAATTCTTCAGTGCAGTCAAAGATCTTAAGATCTTAAAGAGAATGTATATTTTTTTTTAATGATAAGAATTCTGTTATAACACTGAGCACAGAGAATGATGATGAATTCTGAATTATAAAGTCAAATTTAGATGAACATAAATATTTTAATAAACTCATAATGAAAGTAAGAGAATTTTAACAGTTATTTTTAACATATTAATGACTATTATAGATGATCAAGCTTAAGAAATTTGTCATTGTTATCTCATTAGAAGAGAATTTGTGTGTGAAGAAAGATGTTGATGAAGAAGAGAAAGATGTAGTTAAAGATGTTAATAAGAAAAAAGTTATGAAGAAGAATCTCAATAAGAAGAAAGTTGTAATTAAAGAGAATGTTATGATTAAAGAGATGATTAAAAAAGAAATTATAAAGAATAATGTTACTAAAGAGAAAGTTACAGTTAAAAATGTTGCTGAGAACAAAACTAAGAAGAAAAATGTCAGTGAGAAGAATGCTGCAGTTAATAAGACAGTAATGAAAATAAAAGAATTTTAATAGATAATTTTAATATATTTATGTCAATTGCAGACTTCTAAAGATGTAAAGAATAATTTAAGAAAAATCTTTAAAGAGTAAAATTTCATAACATGATTTTTATCAGCATTACATACATTATAATTTAAGAAACAGATTGTTAATAAAGTAAAGCTTACAGAAATGATCATATTGTCTTAAGTAAAAGCTGAAAGACTCTGAAACAGTTAAAAAAGAAAAGTAATTAGTGATGCTTTAATTTGCTGCACAAACTATAAATAAATAAGTAATTTTACTTTTTCTTTTTATATAAAGATTAGCTCTCACTATCTAATTCTTTTAATGCACTTTGAAAATGATCACATTCAATAATATTTAAACTGAAAAAGACAAGAAGATTATATATCAGAAAAGTCTGTTAAAAACATTGATTTTTAATTTTATTTCTTTAATTACAATAATGAGTGTTATGTGTTAAATGTGTTTGAATGCATCACAATATTGTAGAAGTAAAGATGATCTATAATATTTATAAATTACACAATACAGCTTTTAAATATATTTATAATAAAGTCATCAATATAGTTTCTGTCTCATCTTCTGATTTCTTCTCAGAGAAGAGCAGCAAATATATAAAATAAATAAAATAATTATTATAACAATTAAATTATATCATTTTTTTAATTTAACTGAGAGTAGCTCACTCAATAGTCAAATTAAGAATTCTTCTCAATTAATAAATATTTAAAATGAAGACAGAGCTCTCTGCAGTCATTGTACATTAAAAAACATGTTAAAAACATTAAATAGTAATTGTATTTAATTCTTAACTTCTAACTATGAAATATATTTATGTCTTTGAATGTGTCACAATTCTGTAAATACATTTTACACACTTTACAGAGTAATTCTTAAAGCTTTATATTTCTATAACTTAATTATTTACATGATTTTTAATTAATTAACATTATCTACACTTTATAATGATGTCATCAATTCTTAAACAGAATCTTTAAATACTTCAATTAAATCATTTTTAAAATCTTCTTTAAGCTTAAAATTCATTGACTTTTAAAGACATTTAATTCAATATTTAAAACATGATGGCTCAGTCAGAAAGAATGAGCTGCAGAGTGAATTTAAAGAGTGATAAATTTTAATTACTTATAAATAAAAGAACATTGATGACAGTCAATTTAGTATTGATAAATTTAATTAAAATCATCATATTATGCAATGAGATGATCATCTTCATGTTAATAATGAGTAACAAAAGTATTTAAAGACAGCACATCAATATATTAATGTATTTTGCTTGATCTGCTGCTATTGTGATGAAAATATAACTTATTCAACATTAATTAACAATAATATAAATTCTCTTTAAAATCATAGATCAATCAAGAACTATTTAGCTATCATTATGAACATTTATTTAAGTATAAATATTTGATTTACTTTTTAAAAAATTGATTTCTACTTTTTCAACATATATTTTTAATGTGTATCTTTAACATAATACAGCAGACAAAACTTAACAAGAAATCAGTAAATAAGCATTTTAATGTTAAAAACTTTATTGAATAACTTTTAAACAACTTTTTCTTTTTAAATCTTTTTTTTAAGTACTTAAAAGCTTTAAATTTCAAGACCTCATTTAAATGCTGCAGTTAGATACATTGATGCTTAATAGATACTGATTTGACAATTTATTAAAGTCATAACATTGAAATATTTAAAAAACACTTCTCATTGAGCTTAAGCAAATTATTAAAATCTTAATTGCACTTAATAATTAAATCAGTCTCAGTCATTTAATCTTTATGAGTGTTACTGCTTATTTTATTGACAAGAACTAAAACTATTAAAAAATTCTTTTTATTTTTTAATTTTTTTACAGTCAACATACTGATCAATCAATGACTACAGAGATCTTTGCAATTCTTTAAGAATATAAACTAAAGAAGTGTCTTCTTGCAGTGACTATGAATAACTGCAGCAACAATGAATTTATATAAAGAGCTTTGAGTAAGCTCTTAAAGAGAAGAGATATTGTATAATAGACTATAGTTAATGTCATTTTTTGCTTTGTATATGTTATTTAGTTAACTGTTAAGAATCTACTTAACTCATTAAAGACATCAATAGTCAATGAGTTAATTACTTTATCATTTAATGAGAATAATTTAATATAAATCATTAAGAAAATCACTCTGTCTAATACTTTATTCAAAATATATTACTATTTTATTTCTAACAGATAGTTCTAACAGATATGATTAACACATTCTTAAATATTTATATTTGACAGCTTGCTATTACAATTTCTCTTCACAGCAATACAAAATGTTTAAAAGAATTTAGTATCTCATTCATTCACATTCTGTTTTAACATTTATACAGAATGTTAAAACACAATGAAACTCTATTTATAATATAATGTAAAGAGTTTATCAACTTTACAATGATATATGTGTCTGAATCAGTCAAGAATGTAATAGAATTACAAAATTAAATAAGAAGCTTAAAACTCTATGTGTATTTAAGTAAAAATAACAGCAAGTTACATATATAATAATACTTCTTCAACTCTTTAAGAAGTACACAGAGTTAATGAGTTAAACATATAATTTAATTATGTATAAAACATTTTTTATATACATTAATCTTTTTAATCATCTAAAGAATCAGAATAACATAAAGAGATTAAACTCAATCTTGAAATGAATAGTGAAGCTGAAGATAGCTATTGAGAAAGCATTAATTAAGATGAAGAAATATTATGTTTAGATAGAAGATGAGAATAATTTATTATATAACATTGTCATCATTCTTAACTCTACACAGAAACTTTCACTGTATCAAATACATTTTTTATTGATTTTTAATATATATTTTTAATATACATCATTAATTACTGAGGTGTGCAGTCAGCTAAGTAAGATTAAACATATTATGTATAGTATTGAATTGAGTTTCAGACTTATTATAAAGATCATTATTATTTATATAAGAATGCTTTATTACATAATTGTATTCAGAATTCAATATTATCTGTCATTAAATTATTTATAAATCTTATCACAAAAGTACAGCAATTCAAGACTTAACTTAATGACATTATAACTATTAATTTGAAAGTCAATCAATACTTAGATTCTTCACTGTATTCAGTTAATGAGAATGATTTTAACATTTTAAAATACTGAAAGTTGCAGATCATGATCTTTTTAATATTAATTACAATGATTAAGAATGTTCTTGCTATATCTTTTGCTAATATTAAGATTGAATGACTATTCAATCTTGCTTAAGATGTCATTATTTATTGAATAGATTAATTAAATAAAGTTATCATTGAGATCATTATAATGATTAAGTTTAATTTACTTCAACATTAAAAACTGAATTATCTCATAACTAAAAGAAAGAATGTTACAGAAAACTTATTTTTAGATGAAGTTAATATAGACATGAAGTATCTATCTTATATATTTATTCTGAATTGCAACTCTTTTAACATTTTAAATAACAGTCTGACTGATACTTTAAATTAAATTATTTATGATATTTTAAAGTATAACTCTCATAATACTTTAAATGATGACTCTGATGATCTGAATAAAGATATAAGACTTAATATCTATAAAGACAGCTGACTAATACATATACATTAAAATTTCTTATTAAAAGACTAAAACACTGCAATCTGAATGAATCATTCAATATTACAGCATCTTTACAATTAACTACATTATTAATTTTCTCAACTCATCTCAAAAAGAGAGTCAGAAGAGATTTACTTAATAGTTACATCAATAAATGTAAAAAATTTATGAAATTACAATCTGTTCAAAATACAACATTAACTTCTCTGCTTTCAAGAGAAATACATTGTGTGTTAGAAAGAACATTTGCATTTGAAAAATGAAGAGAAAGAAGAGAATGAAGAGAGATAAATAATGAGTAAACTTATATGAAAGTAATTTGACAGTAAATAATACTAATTCTTAATAATGAATATCAAATTAACTTTAATTACATTGTCTTTATTTACATCACTTCTTCTTCATGCTTCATTATTTCATCATTTATCACATCACTCAATCACACAGTCAGAGATCTTTAATCTTTAATAAAATCATATAATTAAGAATTTTCAATCTCTGATGAAATCACATGATTGAGAGTCTTCAATCTATGATGAAATTACATAATTGAGAATCTTTAATCTTCAGTAAAATCACATGATTGAGAGCTCTTAATCTTGAGTGAAATTACATAGTTAAGAACTCTCAATCTTAAACAAAATTACATGATTGAGAACTCTCAATCTTCAGTAAAATCACATAGTTAAGAGTTCTCAATCTTTAATGAAATTACATAGTTAAGAGTCTTCAATCTTCAGTAAAACTACATGATTAATCTTTGATCTTTGATGAAATCACATAGTTAAGAGTCTTCAATCTTCAGTGAAATCACATAATTGAGAGTCTTTGATCTTCAGTGAAATTATATAATTAAGAATTTTCAATCTTTATTAACAAAGCAATGTTTAACATCACTCTGTTAATAAAATGATGTTCAACATCATTTTATCAACAAAGTAATATTAAATGATAATTATTTGTGTCTTAAGTCTCTTAATGATAAATTCTCATCAATAAATGATGATGATTGTTTTAAGTGCTGATTAAACTTTGTAGCATAGAGTTATAGCATATTCAGTGACAACATCATTATGCACTTTCAAAGAATAGTACATGCTATGATTTAAGATAAAATCTTCATTTTTAATGTGTAATTTTAACATGCACACTATTAAACTAACTAACAAAAACTTTCACATATTTATATCAACTTATACTTGCTTAATCAGACTAATTCTTGCTTACTTAGTCTGCAAATAATTTGTAATTCATGCAGAATCAAGTCAGATTAACTTGCATCTGACTTAAGTTAAAAAAAAGTTCACTTTACTTAACTTAATACTTAGACTCAGCTCAGATTTATGTAATCTATAGATAATCTGTGCACTCAGTCTAAACAGTAATAAATATATTAAATTAATTTATTTTTAAGAAGCTGAGTAATGAATTAAGAATTAATTGTTGAAGATTATATAAAATATATGTAAATATAATTAAATCATTAATAACACTGACTGCTTATATATTAAGAATGTCTGTATAATTAAAGTAAAGTAGATATAAAAGAGTCATTTAATGTAGATTAAATGTTAATGAGATTGAAAAAACAAATTGTGATAATTTTATTAATTAAATTAATATTTATACAAAATATTGCTTAGAACAAGAGAAATCTATATGTTATTTAAAATAAAAGAAATCTGTAGAGAGAAGTTGTTTTAAGAGTATAATAAACCATTAAAAATTAGAGTGTGAGAGATTAAAATAAGAATGAGAAATTAATATAGATAGTATTGAAAGAATAATGAGTACTTGTGCTATTTATCTATCTAGTGAATTTAATGCATCAATGTTGACTGCAGTCAACTTAAGTATTGTTAAATTGATGATAGAAGCTCTGTTATCTAAGACAGAAGAAGACTCTATTAATCTTTTATATTAAGATTAAAGAAGTTAAGAAAGCAGATAGAGCACTGTACTTCTTAACATTTTTATTTGATGCATTTATATCTATTGACTCTCACTGTTGTCAAGTCTCAGCTAACATACAAAGTGCTTAAATATCTGTCTTAATAAGAACTTAATTAGTTCATCAGCTATCATGTCTTGACTAAATACAAAGTTTATCTGAATTTAATTTCTTCTGTGCAGATCTTAAATGTAGTGATAGACAACATCAATGTGCTTTAACTACTTATGCACATAAGCATTCTTAATCAGTGTCAAGACATTCTGATTATTTCTTTTAAGCTAAAGAAATGTATTTTCTTTATGAGTCTCATTCTTCTGAATGCTCACACAATGTAAATTAACTTCAAGATACTTGTTTAATTTTATATTTCTTAGTATCTGAGTGAGTCAGACTTCAGTCTTTACACATATTAATATAATTATGTATTCAGTCTCTATAATCAATGTTGTTACTGACTTCTGTTTCTGACTAACTCATGACATAAATTCTTTTTTAAGCAGATAGACATAATCTAAAATAAATCTTCTGTCTAACTTGTCTAACACATAGTCAGAGTCAGAGTATTTAAGCAGATCTTGACTTTTACTAAGTTTATACATGATCTTAAGATTGATGATTAATCATATATATTGCAACAATCTCTTAAATACATACTCAAAATGTTCTGCAGAGTCACTGAGATACTGATTTAGTTATTTTAAGATAAAGAAGATATTTAAATACATATAAATTACAGTATACATAAGACTTTCAATGATTTGCTGATATTTTCTTTAATTTATATGCTGATCATTAAGATCAGCTAAGCAAAGAGAGTCATATTTATTCAGTAAGATCTTAATGCATTAATGCTTATCACTTCACATATAAAGATCTCTGAGCATCTTATTGACATAATGTGTCTAATTTATGTGCAGTGTTCTTTTTTTACAATTATAAATTATTTAAATATCAAGAATTTTCTGTGTCTCTTTTAAGTTCTTGACCTTGAATAAGCTTTTGAGAAACTTTTTAAATTAGAGAATATTTGAGAGATTTAATGAGATCATAATGATATTATTTACATAAAGAAGTAGTATGATGTTCTT
>JAABUJ010002036.1_pt1 | contig 26681 bp, 20 predicted proteins | sample 5559131 | NCBI WGS metagenome assembly JAABUJ01 (sample SAMN10711875, study PRJNA513366) | rock metagenome | isolation source: Antarctica rocks | place: Antarctica: Victoria Land, Mt New Zealand nord | collected 2016-01-07
GTCTCCAAAAGTGCCAAAACGTCGTTAAACGAGCGCCCAAGGGCCGAAAACATGGCCTGAGAGCGAGGAGATCGCGATGAACCTCGATCCGACAAGTAAAACCTCGCCTATTTCCGCACCCTGCTAAAGCAAAAGCGGCGACACTCGCAGGATCGGCACGCTCGTGCCTTCGTAAATCTGGCGCCACGAGATCGGGCCGAACGTCGTCTCGACGGTAGCGGACACGGGCGTCGGCACGAGCGACGCGCCAGCCCGAACGTGTCGCCAGATCTGCTGACGCTGGGAGTCGATGACGAGGTTCAGCCGGACGGATTCGAGCATGCTGTAACATGCAAGCTTTGCCTCCATCTCGCTCGCCCGATTGCTCGGTGAAACGACCTCGACCACCATCGAAGGGTAGCGGTAGCGGGAGCGCGCCGATTGCGGCCCGGTCGCCTCGATATCGTGCGAATCGCAAATGACGATCCAGTCGGGTTTGAACTCGTGCTGCTTCTCTTGACACCACACGGCGCCGCGGGTCACGTACCAGCAGCCCTTGTCGCGGACCGCCGGGCCGAGATGCAGCGACAAGTTGCTCACGATGAATTCATGCGCGCGTGACGGCTCGGCGAGCGCAACGACTTCGCCATCATAATACTCGAAGCGTGCCTCTTCACTTGAAGCATCGAGGCGCTCGTAGTCTTCGTAGCTCAGTGGTCCAGGCGCCGGCAGATCCATAACGACTCATACAGGTTCGCTCGGGGATGCCCCACGCCTCGCATGTGCCGCGTCAGCGAGGGTTGCCCTTCATATGGATCATGCATTCGAAGCGTGTTGCTCTGGGGCTTAGGTAAGCCGCAGTCAGTTCTGGTAGTGGCGCGCGAAGCGCCGCGTGGCCGCGATCAACACGCCGCCGACGATGAGTGCCGCGCCGAGCCAATACGGAGCGAAGGCGACGAGCACGAACGTCCCTGCAGCAACGCCGAGCGTGAATTCACTCAGCCGGCGCACTGCCGTTTGCCATGCAGCGTCCAGCTGCGTTTGCAAGCTCGGCTCCGCAGTCGCGGCGATCGCCTCTCCCGAGAGCGAAACCTCGATCGTCGCATACGCGACGCGGCGCTGGAGTGCTTTTGATTCCGCGTCGAGTCGTTCAATCGATTCGCGCACGGAACTGAGTTGATTTTCAACGTCGAGTACTTCGCCGATCTTTCCCGAGCGATCCATGATGCGTAGCATGTCGGCTTCGGTGCGCCGTAGATTGCGTAGGCGAGCCGCATCGTCAACGAGCTGGTCTCCAAGATCTTCGGCGCCGACCGTGCGCGCACGCACGCCGCCGAGCGCGGCTAAGCGATCGAGCGCGACGTCGAAGCGGTCGGACGGAACTGCGATGGTGATGTCGGCGCTGTGTCCATCGCGCTCGGAATCGGGGCGCTGATCGCTCAGCGCCGTGACGTCGCCCGCCTCGGCAGCGGCGAGCGTTCGAACGGCCGTCACGGCGCGACCCACGTCGGATACCAACAACGAGAGCGTCGCGCTGCGCGCCAGTTCGCCGTGCCGCACCGCCGCGGACGCCGCATCTTACGACGACGGGACGCCCTGTTCGCTGCCGGTTGCCGCGGCCGTTCCGGCCGGTGCGTTCACCTTCAGGTTCGGCGCCACATACTTCGACTCGACCGGCGGCGGCGTACTCTTGGACGCCGGCGTCGGAACGATCACTTTTATCTTCTTCGTAACGCTCACGGCTTGCCACGATGCATGCAAGGCGGGCGACGAGATTGCCGTCCGATCCAAGACGAGCCCGGCGGTCCCGACCGCGGTCCCAAGTGACGCTATAAGTATAGCGAGGCGGCGGCGGGAAAGGCGTATCATGCCATTCGAACGCCGGCTTCCCGCACGCCGTGACACTTCAACGTTATCTGCCGATTGGATCATCAAGCCGCCACCGCGGTTTTCCAGAGTAGGCAACGACGCCGTTTAAAAAGACAGATTGACACCGATCGTTTTCCCCGCCGCTCGTTCCGAGACCATGGACACCCAGCGATTTACGGCAGTGCTGCACGGCAGCAAGAGCGGCCGAGTTTGAGGTAAGGGCTGTCGACGCGGATCGTGAGCGTCGAGCGGAATCTCGGCTCCTGGAGTGAGCCCGTCGCGCCCAGCCTCCCAGCGGCTACATCGATCACGTACGGAGCGTCGATCCAGAATGTCGCCGATGGCATATCTTTCAGCTCGTCTCAGCATCACCGCGAGCTGGTAAGGGAACGCCCGCCGCAAACATGCCGTGACGGCTGCTCGAACGTCCGTGCGACCAAGGTACTTTGGCCTCGGGCCTTCGATGCTATACTACGAGGGTGATCAAACACGACGTTGTTGTCGTCGGTGGGGGCCTAGCCGGAATGCGTGCGGCGGTCGAAGCCGCCGAAGGCGGCGCAGACGTCGCCATCGTCTCGAAGATGCACCCCGTGCGCAGCCACTCCGGCGCAGCGCAGGGCGGCATCAACGCGGCGCTCGGCAATCGGGAAGACGACTCCCCCGAACTGCACGCTTTCGACTGCGTGAAGGGCTCCGACTACCTCGGAGATCAGGATGCGATCGAAGCGATGGCCGAAGACGCGCCGCGCCAGATCGTTTGGCTCGAGCATCGCGGCTGCATCTTCTCTCGCCTGCCCGACGGACGCATCGCGCAGCGACCGTTCGGCGGCGCCGGCTCCCCGCGGACTTGCTACTCGGCGGACGTGACGGGTCTCGTGATCCTGCACACCCTGTGGGAGCAGCTCGAGCGCTTCGGCGTCAAGGTGTACGAGGAATACTTCGCGACGGCGCTCTGCGTGGAAGACGGCATTGGAACCGGCGTCGTCGCGTACAACATGCGCACGGGCGACCTTGAGCTCGTGACTGCCAAAGCGACGATTTTTGCCACGGGCGGCCTAGGGCGCGTCTATGCCAAGACGACCAACGGGTATGCGTCGACCGGCGACGGAATGGCCATTGCATATCGCGCCGGCATCCCGCTCATGGACATGGAATTCGTCCAATTCCACCCGACGTCGCTCAAAGAGAACGGCGTTCTGCTCTCCGAAGCGGCGCGCGGCGAAGGCGCCTACCTTCTCAACAGCGACGGCGAGCGCTTCATGTTCAAGTATGCCCCGAACAAAGGTGAACTCGCGTCGCGCGACGTCGTCAGCCGTGCCGAGTGGACGGAAATCTTGGAGGGGCGGGGAGTCGACGGCTGCGTGTTTCTCGACTTGCGCCATCTCGGGCGCGAAAAGATCTTGGAACGCTTACCGCAGATTCGCGAACTCGCGCTCGATGCGACCGGCAAGGATGCGATCGACACGCCGATTCCGATTCTGCCCGGCATGCACTATGCGATGGGCGGCATCGAAACCGATAAGTTTGGCGCGACGAGCATCCCTGGGGTGTATGCCGCCGGCGAATGCGCCTGCGTCAGCGTGCACGGCGCGAACCGCCTCGGCGGCAACTCGCTGCTCGAAACGATCGTCTTCGGAGCGCGCGCGGCCAAGCACGCGGTGCAATACGTCAAGAGCGTCGGCAGCGTGCGCCAGTCCCAGCGGACCTTACTCGTCGAAAAGGACCGGATCGCCGGGATTCTCGCGCGCGAGGGCGGCGAGCGTCACCCGCAGGTGCGCAAGCGGATGAACGCACTGATGTCCGAGAACGTGTTCATTTTCCGCAACGATGCGGAGTTGAGCAAGGCGGTCGAGGGACTGCGCGAGGTTCGCGAGGCAGCGCAGACCATGACCGTCATGGACAAGTCCAAGACCTTCAACACCGACCTGACCGGTCTGCTCGAAGCCGAGTTTCTGCTGGACATCGCGATGCCGATTGCGTACGGCGCTTTAAAACGTGACGAATCGCGCGGTGCGCAGGCTCGCACCGATTTCCCCGAGCGCAACGATGATAAGTGGCTCGTGCACACGCGCATGCGCTACAACGGCGCCACCTCCGATCCGACACCAGACTACGAGCGCAAGGTGACGTTCACCAAGTATCGGCCCGAAGTGAGGAGTTACTAGTGGCAGCCATAGTTCTGGATCTGTTTCGGTACGATCAGGCAGTCGACGAGGAGCCGCATCGCGAGCGCGTCGATATCGAGTTCAACGAGAACGCGACGGTGCTCGATGCGCTCGAACACGCCAAGGCCGAAGTCGACGGTTCGATCTCGTTCCGGCGCTCGTGCCGTTCTTCGATCTGCGGTTCGTGTTCGATGAACATCAACGGGGTGACGGGGCTTGCCTGCAAGACGCCGCTGCGCGACGTGCTGCGCGCCGACCGTTCGGTCAAGATCGATCCGATGCCCAACTTCGAGCCCATGAAGGACATGGTCGTCCACATGGACCCGTTCTGGGACAAGTACTCGCGTCTGAAGCCGTATTTGCAGCCGGCCGACCGCGACGAAGAGCACGAGCGCGAACGCCGCGTCTCGCCCGAGGACATGAAGAAGCTGGTCGCCGTGGCCAATTGCGTGATGTGCGCGGTATGCTACTCGCTCTGCCCCGTGGTTAGCGTCGATCCGGCTTTCTCGGGACCCGCTGCAATTTCATACGCCTACCGCTTCATCGAAGACACCCGCGATGCCAAACAAAAGGAACGCGTCGCGCAGATCAGCGATGATTATCTATGGCTGTGCGCCCACTGTTACGCGTGCTCGTATTGCCCCAAACACGTCGATCCGCACGACCGCATCATCGACACGAAACGCCGCTCGATTCAGGTCGGTTTGACCAATGCCCCGGGTCCGCGCCATGCGCTCGTGGTCGCTAAGACGATCAAGCAAACCGGCATGCTCGCCGAAAACGAAGTGATTGCCGGCACGATCGGACGCTTCAACATCAAAGGGTTGCTCAAGGTCATGCCGCTCGGTTTGCGGATGGCTTCCAAAGGAAAGGTTCCACCGCTTTTCATGCATCCGGTGCAGAAAGTCGACGAGATTCGGACGATTTTCGAAGCCATGGAGGTCCCAATCGCATCATGACCGTCACAACCGAGGTTCCGCTCTCCGCCAAGCGTCGCTCGAAGTCGGCGGAGATGAAGCGTTACGGCTTCTTCCCCGGCTGCGTCGCTAAGGAATCGTGCACGGAGCTTTTCAATTCGACGATGCTGCTCGCCGACAAGCTGGGGATCGAACTGGTCGAGTTGACCGCGGCATCGTGTTGCGGAGCCTCCGTGCTCAACGACGTCAACCGCGACGTCGCTCGCGTACTCAACGCGCGCACCTACGCGCAGGCGGAAGCGCTCGGGCTCGACGACGTCATCACGATCTGCTCGACGTGCACCGGGCACATGCGTGCCGCCAACAAAGAATTGCTCGAAGACGAGCTACGGATGGAACAATCCAACGCCATCCTCGGCAAGTTCGGCTCGAACTACAAGGGCACGGTCTCCGTCCGTCACCTCCTATGGATGCTGATCGACGACATCGGTCTCGACGAACTCTCGAAGATGGTCGTCAATCCGCTGCAAGGGCTCAAAGTCGCGCCGTTCTACGGCTGCCACATTATCCGTCCGGAGTCCGTCAACGGCTGGGAATCGGCGCGCAATCCGCATTCGCTCGAAGACCTGATCACGGCGCTCGGCGGCGAACCGGTCGACTACGCCGGTAAGACGCGCTGCTGCGGTTTCCACGTTCAGCTCGAGAAGGACGGCATCGCTGCCAACATGGTGGGTCAGAACATGCGTATGGCCAAGGACAAAGGCGCCGAAGCCGTGTTGACGCCGTGTCCGCTGTGTCATCTCGCGCTCGACGGTTATCAGGCCGACTCGGCCGCACGCTGGGGCCGCACCGACCTGCCCACTTTCCATCTGCCGCAGCTCGTGGCCATCGCACTCGGCGTCGACCCGACGAAGCTCGGGCTCAAACGCCACGTCATTTCCCCCGGCCACGTTCTCTCCTCGCACGATCTGGCGCCGATGCACGTGGCTTAAACGACGAAATCTCGACCCCGGTCACATTTATCTGGCGGCCGCTTCACTACGAAGCGGCCGTTTCGTTTCTTGGTGTAGGGCGCGTCCGGGGCGGACGATAGAACCAGTGATGGATCTTCGCGAACGCGCCCCGTCGCAAATATTGAGCCTCGGGACGGGCGACGCTCGGATCGATTTCGGCATCGACGACCTTTGTCGCCACACCATGATCTTCGGATCGTCGGGATCCGGCAAAACGACGCGGGCTTATAACCCCATGCTGCAGGCAATGCTCTCGGATCTCGGCGCGGGGGCGTTCGTCATTTGCGCCAAGACCGAAGCCGTCGGCGAAGTTTGTGAGATCGCGCGGCGGGCCGGACGTAAGTCCGTCGTCGTCCAACCCGGTAGCGAGGTCGGTCTCGAGTTGATGTGCGGCAGCCCCGATGTCGACAGCGTCTATTTCCGCGATACCTTCGGGCGCGTGAGCGAGGACGCCAAACAGTGGGTCGACGCGGGGCTCGCGCGCATGAAGAACGCGCTGCGCATGCTGCAGGCCGCGGGCGCTCAGTACTACACCTTCGAGCACCTCACGAGCTACTGCTTCGACGACAAGTTTGCCGCGCTGGTGCGCATCCAAGCTACGGAGCGGCTGCGCGCGATCCGCAGCGATAGCGACGAAGCGTGGACGATCCACGAAGCACTGGGCTACGAAGACACGCGTTACTTTCAGATGATGCCCGAGACGCGGCGCACCGTCCAGTTCGCGATCTCGCAACTGCTCGAGCCGCTGCGCGACGTCGACATCGTGAAGACCTTCGCCCGCAAGCACAACCTCATTTCGATGAACACGGTCTTCGACGGCAACGTGATCGTCTTGCACGTTCCGCGTTCGCGTTACGAACGCGCCGCGCAGTCGTTGTATACCTTGGCAAAGCGACGCTTCTTCACGGCCGTCGAGAACCGGCGCTCCGATCCGACGCTCGATCAGTCGCGCCCGGTCATTTTCGGAATCGATGAATACCAGCTGTGCGTTTCCGAATCCGACGTCTCGTCGCTCGGCATCATCCGCTCGGCCGGCTGCATGGTGCTCGGCACGACGCAGGGCGTCGCTTCGCTGTACGCCGTGCTCGCGCCGCATCACGTCGACGCCGCACTGCAGAATTTCACGCAAAAGATCTTCTTCAAAACCGACGACGATGCGACGCTGGGACTACTCGCCCGCGCGACGAAGTACAATCAGAACTCCGTCAACCCAGGCGTCCTTTTTTCGATGACGCGCGACGAAGGCTTCTGTCACGTCACCGCGGGCGACCGCTCGATCGACGCCGTCGTCCCGATGAAACCGATGTATGTCACGCCCTCTGCGGTCGCCGCGCTGCCTTCGCCGCCGCCGCCGGCGCTTGCGCCTACGCCGCCGGCTGAAGCGGTAGCGTGAGCCCCTTCCGTGGGTTTTCTGCCGGTCGCGCGCACGCCGAGTAACTCGGCGACCCGGCCTGGCTTGAGGCCAACGGTCCAGCCATGAGCTGACGAGCGACGCTGCTAAGGCGTTCGGATTCGCTACGTTGCGCCATAAGCTGGAGCGACAATGCGATCGACGTCATCGCCTGACGTTTTATCGCGTGCCCCATCCATCTGGCTAGGTTTACTTCGATTCAAGAGGCGTGCTAAGCTGCCCTCACGGCATTCCGGCGGCGAGCCGCCTTGGCGCATCAGACTTCTTCGCCATTCCTGCGACGATGAGGAGATCCGCGCTGAAGATCATTGCGTACGACAGGTTCAAGCCGGGCATCACGATGGAGACAATCACCCCGCATTTGCCCGATGAAGTCTCCAACGTGTGGAGGCTCTGGAAAGCCGGCATTGTGCGCGAGAACTACGCTCGAACTGACGAACCGGGCGTCGTTATCGTGTTCGAGTGCGAGAGCGTGGAGCAATGCCAACGTTACACTGATGACTTCCCGCTTACGAAGGCCGGATTTATCGAGTGGTTTCACATTCCGGTGCAAGTCGCGCTGCCCATCGAGACTCTCTTTAGAGCGGACGTGGACGTCAACCAGCCCTACGATCGCACGATAGCGAAGCCTGGCGGCCCACCAAAGAAGGGTGGCCCTGAGCACGTAAGCCCACACTCCGATATTGCGAGGGCCTGAGGTCGTGTCAACCGCAAGCAACCCAACATCGCTCTTGCCGTCGGCCCTATAATGCAACGGGCGTTTGGACTTGACATTCCGGATTCTCTCGACGACTTGTGCGATCCTCAGAAGACGGCACTCCTCGTCTACGACATGCAAGCCGGGATTGTGTCGCAAATACCCGATGGCGCAGAGACGACGAGGCAGGTGTGCAAAGTCATCGAGGCGGCGCGAGAAGGTGGCTTCCGCATCTTCTATACACGCCACATGTACCTGCCGAAAGAAGTCGCCGGCGTATCCCAGCTTCGCACCGCCATGGCATGGCAGGGCGTTCGTCACGTCCGCGACGTGAAACCGCACTTCTTGCGCGATTCGCCGGAGTTCCAACTCACCGCAGAACTGGCGCCACGTGCAAGCGAGGCGATCTTCGACAAGATCACGATGTCGGCGTTCGCGGGGACGCCGCTCGACATCGCCCTGCGAGATTGCGCCATCATCGCCGTTGCGATCGTCGGCATTGCTCTTGAGATCGGCATCGAACCGACCGTTCGCCATGCAATGGACCTCGGATACATTCCTGTGGTCGTTAGCGACGCATGCGGTTCCCGGGATAAAGCAGCCGCCGAGCGTTCCCTTGCGAGCCTCGCATTTTACGGAGGCTCGTTGCAGACCGATGTGGCAACGGTCGTCCAAGCGTTCCGCGCGGTTCTAAAGAGACCCGACAACGCAAGTGAGTAAGGGGAGAGTGCAGCTGATAACGACGGTCATTCGTACACTCGTGCGAAGGTCCGCGATGAGGGTAATCCAGGAGTGCAGGGCGCCGGCGCGCCGGCGGTGGGCGACAACGGCGCGATGACGCTTGGGAAGGGACGCTTCGAGAGCTTCAGCGACGCGTGTTCGCCATCGCGATCACGCTGCTGATTCTCGAGATTCATCTGCCTCCGACGGTCTCGCGGGCGTCGGGCTCGTCGGCGCAAGCCAAGGCACTCCTTGAGATATGGCCGGCATACCTCGTGTACGTCGCCAGCTTCGCCACGATCGGGATCATGTGGCTCAATCATCATGCGCTCTTCGATGCCGCGCAACGGATCACGCACGGCGTCATCGTAGCGAACCTTGTGTTACTCGGATTGATTTCCTTTCTGCCGTTCACGACGGAGGTGCTCGGACGACTCGGGCTCACGCAAGCGACCGTCGTGTATTACGGCTTAACGATGACTGCGATCGCGTTCGCCTATCTCGGCGTGCAGATACAAGTCATCGCGGCACACCCGGGCTCCGCTCAAAAACTCACGCGTTGGAACATCGTCGGGATGACCGCTTATCCGCTCGCGACCGTAGTTGGGTTTTTCGTGCCGCTGCTCGGGGTCGTCCTCATCGCTCTGCTTGCCGTATTCTACGCGTTACCGCGCAACGTTCGCGTCGCCAGGTTCACGCCCGGCCCGAATGTGGACGCTGTACGGTAAGCGGCGGCCGGGGATACCGCCGCTCCTGCTCCTCGCTCATCTGAAAGGATCGACTCGTGTCATCTCCATCTGGGGGAAGCTCACTCCAGCCCGACCGTTCACACGTTGCGCCGGTCATCACGCGAGAAGAGCTTAGTTTTCTACTATCGCGGGCTTCGGAACTCGAACACGGCCTAGCTTGCATCTATCTCTACGCGGCGTACTCGCTGAATCGATGCGATCCGTAAGGAACTCGAAGATGTGATGGCCGAGGCGGGGGCGAGCGGTGTGCCTTTCGAGCCGGTTCGTCCCGTCGTCTCGAATCCGATGACGCGCTTCTACGATGATACCTCGGGCGGAACGATTATCCGCGAGCCGTTAACCCACGCCGTCGCCGACTTATTCAACGTTGCCTACGAGACGATGTTGCTGATGCTCCTGCGTTTCTTCGCGCACACCGAGGAAACTGAGGCAGAACTTGAGCACGTGTCGCGCGCGACGCTGCGACTCATGACGACCGTCATCCGGCCACTTGGCGAAGCGCTCGCGAAGATGCCCGTGGGCGATCCGAACCTTGCCGCAATGACCGCAGGCCCCGGTTTTGGCTACAACCGTGATGTCCATCTTCTGCCCCACAAGCGCGCCGCGTGGATATTTTTCGGTGAACGCCTGCGTCAGCTCGCAACGATCGCGACACGCTTACGCACCGAGCACGCGCTGCCACCGGAAGTTGAAGAGGCCGCGGCGGCGCTGCAGGATCTCGCCGAACAGTTCGCTCCCCTCGACCGCGCGTGGAGTTCATGGACCGAGCTTGCGGAGCTGCGAACGATCGAGACGGCACTGCCGTGCGCAATCGCGCCGGAACTCGACGGTCCGTATCTTCTCACCAACGTTGAGAATCTAACAAACTCGAGGGGCGAGCAATTGGAGGCGCGGCCGGAAATGGCGCTGTGCCGTTGCGGCGGCTCCGCAAATAAGCCGTTCTGCGACGGGACTCATGCCCGCATCGGATTTTCGAGCCGCAAGCTCCCGGGCCGAGTCGAAGACCGGCGCGACAACTACACCGCCGGCTCACTGACGGTCCGTGACAATCGCGGCATCTGCCAGCATTCGGCCTATTGTACTGACGAACTGGCCTCCGTCTTCAATAACAAACGCGAACCGTGGATCGATCCGAACGGCGCGATCGCCGAACGCATTATCGCGCAGGTGCGGAGGTGCCCCTCCGGCGCCTTAAGCTATTCCATTGACGGCGTCGAGCATCGCGATCAACAGAGGGCGCCGATGGTGACAATCTCAAAGGACGGTCCGTACCGAGTAACCGGCGGCGTCGCCCTGCAGCAGAATGCGTGGGCGCAAGGGGCGTCGCGTGAACATTACACGTTATGCCGGTGTGGTGGCTCGAAGAACAAGCCGTTCTGCGACGGAACGCATTGGACCAATGACTTTCACGACGACAAGAACTGACGCAAGACTGCGATTGTAAGCTCGCGGCCGAACTGGATCCCGTTGCGGCCAAGCCATGTTTACTAGATGATGACGACTATATAACTCAGGAAGTTCCATGCTTTCTTTCAAAGCGACGACGGTCGCTGCGTCGGCCGGGCGTTATTTTAACAAAAGTAGCGTGCTTGCGCCGGCGGATCCGAAATCGGAACGGTTGACCTTACGGCGTGGCGCGCCACGCGCGTTGCGCATTCTCGACTAGCCCTTTGACGCGCGTGGCCGGCAAGGCATAGTAGGTTAGGCCGCGCGCGCCGGAAAGCGTGCGAGCCGAAAGCAAAGCGTCGACGACGGCCGCTTCGGTTGCCTCCGCCGTTGCAGCAAAGAGTGCGTCCATGACGTCGTCACTGTTGACCAGTGCAACGGAGACCGGCGCGGCGGGATCGCGTGGATAGAGATGCGTCGTGCTGAATGCGATCAGGAGGTCGCCGCTCGATACGTGCGAGGTTACGCCCGTACGCGCTAGGCCGAGCGCCGCACGTTTGGCAAGCTCGCGCAGTTGCCGGTAATCGAGCGGCGCGTCGGTCGCGACCGTGACGATGACGCTGCCGTCTGCGGCGCGGCCGTGTTGTGCGGGCGCTGCCGACAGGGGGGCTGGAGCAACGGCGGTCGCTGCCCCCTGGGAGACCGTGGGCAACAGTTCGTGCGCGAAGATGCGACCGACCGGAACCCCGTCGATGCGCAGTTCTTCGCGTGAACCGGTGTTCGCGTTCACGAGTACGCCGACCGTGTACCCGCCGGCATCCTTTGCGATGACACGTGAGGCGGTGCCAATGCCGGCTTTGAAACCAAACGCGCGCATCCCGGTGCCGGCCCCGACGTCGCCGCGGGGAAACGGGCCGGCGCGCGCTGCGTCGAGCGCCGTGACCGCGTCGGCCGAGGACACATGCCGGCCTTGAATGTCGTTGATACCTTGATCGTCGCACTCAGCCACGACCGGAAGCGGTACGTCGGCGTGGACGCCGATCTCGGGGTGGCGTGCGATCAGCCAATCGATCACGCCGTCGTCGACGCGTGCAACGTCGAGCGTATTGGTCAGGGCGATCGGAACTTCGAGAAAGCCAGCCTCGTCGACCCAGTGCGCACCCGTCATCTCGCCGTTCCCGTTGAGATCGAAGGTGGCGGCGGCGACGCGCTTCGCCCAGGGGTCGTCGTTGGGTAGCACGACCGTAACGCCCGTGCGCACCGGGCCCTTGCCCGGAACCAGCGGTCCCGGCGGCCCTTCGATTTTTGTGACCTGCCCCACTCGAACCCCGGCGACATCGGTGATCGCATCAAAGCGGCCCGAGGGCAGCGTCCCTACGGCGACTCCGCCGCTGGAGGCGTGGACTGCGGTTCCGAGTGCCACGGCGGCGACGGTGAATAAAACGGCTCGAATGTTGAAGCGCACTAACGCCGCTTCTGGGCCCCGCCGAACAAGCCCGTTGCGCCTTCCGGAAAGGAGTGAAGGCGAGCCCGAAATCCGCGACAAAGCGTTCCAGTCCCATTCCGGAGGTCCGATCATTTTAACGTTGCCCCAAATCGACGAACGCTTCCACTCGCAATTGGACGCTCTCGGGCTCGCGAACGCGCAAGCGATCCACCGCGATCTCTCCGTCGCCGCCCTCTATGAGCACGCGCTGCGCCGGGGTGAAGGCGAGATCGGGGCGGACGGACAGTTCGTGGTCGAAACCGGCGAGCATACGGGGCGCTCGCCGAAGGACAAATTCTTCGTGCGCGAACCGAGCAGCGAAGCGAACATCGACTGGGGCGACACGAACAAGGCGACGACGCCGGAAGTTTTCGATGCCCTGTTCGAGCGCGTCGCTGCTTACCTCTCGCAGCGCGACATCTACACCCTCGATACGTACGTCGGCGCCGACGAACGTTACCGTTTGCCGGTTCGGGTTATCACGCAGTATGCCTGGCACTCGCTCTTTGCGCGCAATCTCTTTCTGACCCCACCGCATTTGCCGCTCGATTTCACGCCTGGGTTCACGGTCGTCGACGCGGCTGAGTTCGTCGCGCAGCCTGCCCGCGACGGCACTCGCAGCGGAACGTTCATCCTGATCAATCTGGCGCGCAAGATCGTCTTGATCGGGGGCACGCGCTACGCGGGCGAGATCAAGAAGTCGGTCTTCACGCTGATGAATTACCTCATGCCGCTGCGCGACGTACTGCCGATGCACTGCTCGGCCAACGTCGGCTCAACCGGCGACACCGCCATCTTCTTCGGCCTCTCCGGAACCGGCAAGACGACGCTCTCGGCCGACTCACAGCGGCCCCTCGTCGGCGATGACGAACACGGCTGGTCGGCCGACGGCATCTTCAATTTTGAGGGTGGCTGCTATGCGAAAGTCATTCGGCTTTCGCGCAAAGCAGAGCCGGAGATTTGGGCCGCTTCGCACCGCTTCGGTTCCGTTCTCGAAAACGTCGTGCTCGATGCGTCAACGCGCGCGCTCGATCTGGAAAGTGAAGCCAAAACGGAGAACACGCGCTCCGCATATCCAGTCGACTTCATTCCCAACATCGTGCCGAATTTGATGGCGGGCCACGCCAAGACGATCGTGATGCTGACCGCCGACGCGTTCGGCGTGCTTCCGCCGATCGCAAAGCTCTCACCGGAGCAGGCGATGTATCACTTTCTTTCGGGTTATACGGCGAAAGTCGCCGGCACGGAGCGCGGCGTGACCGAACCGACCGCAACGTTTTCAACGTGCTTCGGAGCACCGTTCATGGTACAGCATCCGACGGTGTACTCGAAGTTGCTCGGTCGGCGCATCGCCGAACACGATGTCACGTGTTGGCTCGTGAACACCGGCTGGACCGGCGGACCATACGGCGTCGGCAACCGCATGGCGATCGCATATACGCGCGCGATGGTCAACGCGGCGCTCGGCGGTGCGCTCGCAAACGCATCGTTTTCGGCCGAGCCGTTCTTCGGACTCGCGATCCCAAATGAGGTCCCGCAGGTGCCGGCGGAGGTTCTCTATCCGCGCAACGCTTGGTCCGACAAAGCGGCGTATGATGTGCAAGCGAAGAAGCTGGCGTCCCTGTTCTACGAGAACTTCAAGCGCTTCGAGTCGCAAGCTAACGATGCCGTGAAGCGCGTCGCAATCAAACCGTAATTGCCGTTGGGGTTCGCCGCTTACGGTGTTCTCAGGCCGTTGGCTTAGCGCAGGGCCACTACCCGGGCTCGCATCCGGCGGCACTCGCCGGACCTGTTCTCGTAGGCGCGCGCCGGCGGAAGTCCGCCTTCATGCGCTTGACTTGGCGGCACGCGCGAACTTCGCCTATAAACGTCGGTGAAGGCAGACACCCTTACACCGGGGTTACAAGTTGGGCTGGCAGGATCCGCGCGCTTGGGAGTAATCCTCTTGAAGGAAGTACGGGTGCGGCCCGATGTCGATGTTTCCGCCGTACTGGTCGATCGGGACGCCGAAGCTAAAGATGCAGATGTCGCCGATCTCGCCGTTGTTTTCATCGTACCAAGCGTTGAGCAGCGGGTCAGTGACCATCTCCATCTGCTCGTGGGACATATTGAGGATCGAGCCGTCGGCATCGGGATCGTTGTTCGGCGAGATTCCGAACGGTACGTCGCAGCCGTTGACGCTTCCGACGTACGGGATGAAGCCGTAGGCATACGTCTGCACCTGGCCTGGAAAGCCGTAGTCAAAGGCGCTGTGATACGCGCAGAAGTTGACGCTCGGCAGCGCGTTGCGGGCCGTGAACACGAAGAACTGCGCGTTGATGCCGGCAGGCCAATTCTTTACGCTCGTCGCTTTGAGCACTTCGTGTTGCAAGTCTTGATCGCTGATGCCGGCCGCCGGGTACGGGCTTCGGTCGATCCAACTTCCGCCGAAGCGCGAGCGGTTCGCGACACGGCCGTTGGACCCGCTGTACGTCGTCGCCATGCCGTAGATGGCGCTGCCGCCGACCTCCTTGAAGAATCGCTCGATCAGCATCCTGTACGTTGGGCTCATATAGGTATGAGGCGGCTGCCAGAAGATGGTATAACTCACCGTCGACGTCTGCACGGGTCCTCCGTGAAAACGCACGTTGAACTTCGGCAAATTGCCGGTTACATCGACGGAGCGCCGGCCCTGGCCATGGTGGACCATCGGCCCGTCGTAATGGATGGGGTACTTGTGTTGCGAGGCCGGTTCGGCCGCCTTCGTCGCAGCCGGAGCCATGAACAGCGTCAGCAAAACTGCCGCGGTCAGAAAGCGCATGCGAATATCTCCCAGTACAAAGCGTGAAAGGGGTTATGCTTCCCCCTTTCTCAGCCGCATCGTCGCGGGCCTCGGCCGGGCACTCAGCCACGCAGCCATTTCCCGGTGTGGGATCGTCGCGCAGTCAGAACAAACCGCTCGCAGGAATCATGCCGTCGCTACGACGCTCTTCACGCGTTGCAACCCTTACAGTGACGACTCGATGTGGCCACGCCGACTTCGCGCGACAGCGTCGCAAGCGCATCGCGCTCGTCTGGCGCGTGGAGTTCCTCGCCTACGGACCGCAGACCAGCAGCCCGCATCGCACCGCGCACGACTATGGGGGAACGCTATGTCTTTCGGCAAAACGTTCAGTGCGATAAGTGCGCTCTCAGCCAGTCCGACATCGTGCGGTAATACGCTGCGAGACGGACCGGATCCGAGGGCGTGTGGTGTGCGGTTGGAATCGCGACCAGGCGGACGCGTACGTGGCGGTCGCGTAGTGCGTGATAGTACTCCCACGATTCGCTGAAGGGGACCGTTTCGTCGGCGAGTCCGGTAATGATCAAGGTCGGGGTGCGCACGCTGCCGACGTATGTGATCGGAGAGCCGCTGCGGTAGAGCGGTGCGGAGTCAGGGGCGGCGGGCGTTCCGCCGAGCGAATCGCGCGTCCACGAGAGATTGCCCGAGCCCGAGAGATCGTAGGCTTGTCGCCAATCAACCGCGCCGTCGGCGACGATGGCGCATCGCCAGCGCGCATCGTGCCCGATGATCCACGCCGTCATGAAACCGCCGTACGAATGACCGCCGATTGCCTCGCGCCGTGTGTCGACGGGATAGCGGCGCTCGATTTCCGAGAGACCGGCCAACACGTCACGTGCGGGGCCGACGCCGGGATCGCGGTAGACGCCGTGTTCGTGTGCGTTGCCGAAATCGTTGCTGCCGCGATAGTTGGGGAAAAACGAATACCAACCGTTGGCGGCCGCCATGATACCCGCATCGTAACCGCCGGCATATTCTTGGCCGAAACCCAGTCCCGACGATTCGCCTTCCGGGCCGCCGTGGCTCCACAACAAGAGCGGATACTTGACGCCGGCGCGTTCGCGGGGTGGATGGATGACGACGCCTTCGGACCGTTCGCCGTCCGAAGCCGTCCACGTGATGCGTTCCGCGCGCCCGTAATCGTAACGACGTAGCGCGGCGTTCTCATGCGTGACCGCGTGCGGCACTGCACCGGGCTTGGTGACGACGTACAGTTCGGGCGGCACGCCGTAGGCGCTTGCGACAAAGGCGAGACGTAGTCGTTCGTCGGCGTCGACGCTTTCGACCGAGAGTCTTCCGGCGTTGACGCGTTGCAGCGCGCCGGACGGCGGGATGAGCACGATCGTGCCGAGCAGGTGATCCTGCGCAAGCGCGATGAGCGTGTTACCGGCAAAGCGGATTGCGCTCACGTCGCGATCGAGGTCTTGAGTACGATCGGTTTCGGCGCCGCCGGCCGTCACGACGATCGCGTCGTTCACGCTGACGGGTCCCGGTCCATGTGGACGGATGTACGCGTAGCGGGCGTCGCGCGGCCCGAATTGCGGAGAATACACGTAGTGCCGCACGGTGCCCAGTTCGCGCACCGTGCCGTTCGTGGCGTCGACGGCAGCGACGCTCGTGCGGTCCGTCGCGGCGGTCGCGGTGTCGGCATCGCGATTGATCAGCAACGTATGGCCGCCGGGCGACCACGACGGATCGCTCGCGCTGCCGGCAAATGGCGCGGCTGCTTCGAAGACGCTCCACGAACCATGAGTCAATCTGTGCGCGGTTCCCCCGCTGCTCGCGACCAGCCAGAGATGCGAGGGTACCGGCGGCTTGTCGACGAGAAAGCCATCGTCGCCGACATCGAAGAGATCATCGTGCCGCTTCGCGGCCGCGGCGTTGGGTTCGTCGTCGGGTGAATCGTACGCGAAACGCGCGCCGTCGGGGCTCCAAGCGTAATGCTGAACGCCGTTCTTTGCGTGCGTTACCGTTTGCTGGGAACCGCTTGTTAGCCGCGCGACGACGATTTGGTCCTCGTCGTGTGTAAGAGTGTGCCTGAGGTATGCCAGGCGGGTGCCGTCGGGCGACCAGCGCGGCGAACCGACGAACGGACCGGCGTCCACGATCGCGCGCGAGCGGCCGTCATTGCCGATTACGACGATCGCCGACACGTTGCGGTCGTGCTTGTAGTCGCGGATCGTGCGGACGTACGCGATGCGCGCGCCGCCAGGCGACAGGCGCGGATCGGAGAGGTTGACGAAAGCGCGAAGCGCCGCAAGCGTGATCGGATCGGCCATCGAGCGGCATTATCGCCGATCTCTCGCGCAACCCTCCAGCGACGCTTGGGCACCCTGCTTCGTCATCCTCCGCCGCCGCCAAGACCCTGAGATGCAAGCTCAGAGAGTTGAAGCGGATCCGTAGGCTCGGATTGCGGCGCGGCGAGCGGGCATTGCCACCACGATACGTCGCGCCAGCGGCCCCCTTTGTAGCCGACGTTGCGGTACACGCCGACCGGCTCGAAGCCGAGTGTGCGATGCAAGCCGACGCTCGCGTCGTTTGGTAGTGCAATACCGGCGAAAGCGTTGTAAAGCCCTTGGCGCTTCAGGATATCCAAGAGCGCATCGTAGAGCGCGTGCCCGATACCGCTGCGCTGCGCGTTCGCGGCGACGTAGAGCGCAACGTCGGCGGACCAACGGTACGCTGCACGCGTGTGATGTTCGCTAGCGTACGCATAACCGACCACTCCGTCTGCGTCGGCGACGAGCCACGGCATCCGGTCGCGAATACTCTCGATCCGCGAGCGCATCTCGGCCTCCGTGGGCGCGACCTCTTCAAATGAGATGTGCGTCGCCTCGACCACCGGCGCATAGATGACGGCGATCTGCCGGGCATCGTTCGCCGTCGCCGGGCGAACGTCGAACCTCATCTACAGCAGGTGCGTGAATTCGAGCGGGGCGATCGTCTGCGGAAAAGCGTACTGCACGAAATCGTACTCGAGACCCGCGACGTAACGGTCCATGCCGAAGCGCAACGTGTCGTCGGTCTTGATCTGCTGAACGTACGGCTGACCGTCGAGGTTGACATAGGTGACCGTCCAGCGAGCGTCGGCATAGGGCTTGCCTTGAAAGATGCCGTCAACGTCCAGCTTTACGGTTGCATAATCGCTTGTGTCGACCCATAGGTCGCGTAGGCGATACAGATGAGGCTGGCGCAGCGGCGTGAGCACGAGATGATACGCGTCGGTCGCGCGTATGCGCTCGACACCGGCAAGCGCGATCGTGTAATCACGCGCTACCGCCTCGACCCGCGCGATCTCGCGCAGCGGCGCGTCGGTTGCGACGCCGCGCGCGATGCGCGTCGGCAGCGGCGGGGCGGGCGATGGACTCGGCGCGGAAAGGGCACGCGGCTCGGCAGCCGGATCGAGCGTGACGGCACCGCTGAGTTGCCCTTGCGGATCGCGACGCAGCAGTCCAAACGAAGCATCGGGATCCATCAGCGGATCGAGTACCGGGAACGCGTCGGCGTTCGGGTTGGTCTCAAGCGTTTCGGCTCGCGCGGCACCCCAGTGCGTGCGCAAGTGGATTGCAAACGCCGTTCCGCGCAATCGCTCCGCTTCGTCTTGCGCAACGATGATGCGGTGTAATGAAAGCGCATGATCCGATACCCGATACGCGGCGTGCCACCAATTGTCGTGTGTCCTGTTACGCCACGTGTAACGCTCGAGGAGGCCGTACTCTACGAACGGCAGTGCTTGACGCGCGCGCCATGCGTCCTTTGCGTGCGCGAAGATGGCATCGGCGGTGGGCGGGTCGGAGGCTCGCACGCGCACGCCGAGGGACGACGCCAGCGCCAGCGCCGCGAGCACCGAAAAAACGACGCGGCCCCGCATGGTCCCCTAAGTACTGGGCACGTCACGTCGTTCCCGCTTGCTTCACCATCGAATGTGCGAAGTGTGAGGGCTCGCGGCACGCGCTCCCCGGATCGGGGGGACGGCGGCCCTGATATAGCAGTACGACCCTCGCCGGGAGACGGCAAGAGCGGAAAGATTGAATCGGTAACGTTGCAGTATGTCAGACCGCTCCCTCTCTTTTGCGCGCCTTCACGAACGCGGCAACCCGCTGGTTCTCCCCAACGCCTGGGACGCGGCAAGCGCGCGCATCTTTGAAGCGGCAGGATTTCCGGCGCTCGGGACCTCGAGCGCCGGAATGGCATACGCGCTCGGTTATCCCGACGGTGAACGGATGAACGTCGACGAGATGATTGCAGCGATCGCCCGCATCACGCGAACCGTCCGGATCTATGTTACGGCCGACGTCGAAGCGGGCTATGCGGCGGATGCCGGTGCTCTGGTCGCGATTATGGAACGCGTCAAAAGTGCCGGCGCGATCGGCGTAAATCTGGAGGACTGGAACGTGGGCGCCGGCGGTCCGTTTGCGCTCGATGTCGCGCAGGCGCGAATTGCGGCGGTCAAGTCGCACTTCGGCGAAGCGTTGTTCATCAATGCGCGTAGCGATCTGTATCTGCAGAACGTCGGCGATCCGGGAACACGCTTCGAGGTGACGGTCGAGCGGCTGCGCTCGTTCATCGGTGCCGGCGCCGACGGCGTTTTCGTGCCGGGAGTCAGCGACCCGGCTACGATTCGGGCGCTCGTAGACGCCGCTCGACCGACGCCCCTCAACGTTCTCGCGAGCCCGGCTATGCCTGCAGTTGGAGAGCTGCGAGCCCTGGGCGTCGGGCGCGTGAGCGTCGGACCCGGACCGATGCGCCGGGTTTTGGGAGAAACGCGAGCGATTGCGCGCGAACTACGCGAGCACGGTACGTTCTCGTTCTTGCAAGACGAGCGCGCCATCCCATATGCGGAACTCAACACCCTCTTCGAGCGACGCTGAAACCTCCGCAAACAAAGCGGCCTTACGGAACTTCGTAGATGTTCGCGCACAACGTCCTTCGCGTCGCCGAACTCGTCGTCGGTACCCTCACGGTCGTCCTGGTTTTAAACGACGTTTTTCAATCGGTCATCGTTCCACGCGCCGTCGGACGGCGCTATCGCATCAGCTCCAACATTACCCTACCGTCGTGGCAGTTGTGGCGCCGGTACGCGCTCCGGATCGACGATACCGAGCGCCGCGAAGATTTCCTGGGCACCTTTGCGCCGCTGATGCTGGTCGTTTTCCTCATCGTATGGGTCGCGGGACTCGTCTTCGGGTACGGTCTCTTGTTCGATGCGCTCGCCGGCCAAGTGCGCCCCCGGCCGGGATTCGGAGCGGCGTTGTACTTCGCCGGAACATCGCTGCTGACGATCGGCTACGGTGATTTCGTGCCCCTCACCGGTGCCGCGCGCTTTTTGGCGTTGGCCGCGGGCGCGTCGGGGTTCGGCACGGTCGCCGTCGTGACCGCGTTCTTGTTCTCGCTCTTCGGCGCGTTCTCGCGGCGCGAGGTCTTCGTCATATTGTTCGGGGCGCGTGCCGGCGCGCCACCGTCGGGGGTCACGTTGCTCGAAACCTACGCGCGACTTGGCATGCGCGCCGACCTGCCGGACATTTTCAAAGAAGGTCAGCATTGGGCCGCCGACGTGCTCGAGAGCCATCTCGCATATCCCATCCTCGCATACTTCCGGTCCCCGCACGACTACGAATCTTGGGTCGGAGCGCTAGGCGCCGTGCTCGACGCATCGACGCTCTTGTTGACGGCTGTTCGCAACGAATCGTTCGGGCACGCTCGGCTCATGAACGATATCGGTCGCCACCTGACCCACGATCTCGGACGATATTTCGCTTTGGATGTGCGCTATGCCGTCGGCGTCGAGCGTTCCGAATTCGACACCGCTCGTGAGCGCCTGCGCGACGCCGGCTTCGACGTCATCGACGGCGACAGCGCCTGGGAGGCATTTGCCACGCTGCGCCGCTTCTATGCCGCGCCGCTCGATGCGATGACGCGCTACTGGCGCATTCCGCCGGCCCAATGGGTCGGCGACCGCTCCACCTTGCCGGCGCGCCACGGAAACGAAGAAGTACCGCAGGAGCTACGCGAGGAGCAGATGAGGCCCATCGGTTGAAGTTATACGGGGGCGGGATCGCGTAGCTCGGCCGGCGCCTTTAGATCGTCGACTCTGAAGGTGGGCGGTTTCTTCGTGAAGCGCGGTTCGATGTGGCGCGCCGTCCAAAGGTAGAGCGTCGGGACGACGAGCAGCGACAGCAACGTCGATGTGATCAGCCCGCCAATGATGACGGTGCCGAGCGGTGCTTGCGTCGATGCACCGGGTTCGAGCGCGAGTGCCAGCGGCAGCATGCCGCCGATCGTGGCGATGGTCGTCATCAGGATCGGACGTAGACGACGCGGGCCGGCATGCAGCACGGCGTCGCGTGGCGACATCCCGTCGCGGCGTAGCTGCTTGGTGAACTCAACGACGAGGATGGCATTCTTTACCGCGATGCCGACGAGCATCAACGAACCGATGAACGCCGTCAAACCGAAGGCGCGCTGCGTGATGATGAGCGAACCGACGATGCCGACCAGCGCAAAAGGAACGGCCATCATGATGACGAGCGGATCGAGAAACGACTCGAACTGGGCGGCAAGCAACATATAGATCAGCGCAATCGCGAGCAGCACCACGAGGTAGAGTGCACTAAACGTGTCCGCGTTCTGGGCGTTCTCCGGACCGAATTGCCAGCGGTATCCGGCCGGAAGCGGATAACGATCCATGATCTGCTGCGCCGCGGCCACGGCCGTTCCGAGCGGCTGTCCGATGACCGGTGCGTCGATGTCGATGCGGCGCTGCTTATCTTGACGGCTGATCTGCGATGGCCCGACTCCGACGCGGATGTCGGCGAGTGCAGCGAGCGGCACGCTTTGGAACGACTGCGACGAGGGTCCGCTCGCGGTGCCGAGCGGCGTCCCGGCGGTCGAAATTGCACCAAGACCGCTCGTCGAACCGAGGGTGGGCGTCGCGCCCGCCGATCCTCCGACGCTCGGCGGCGTCAGTTGCAGTTCGGCGAGCGACGCGAAGGAACGACGCTGCGCCGGCGGCGCTTCCACCAAAATCGGATATTGAATGCCGTTGATCTGGAAGTACGATGCGATCGTTCCGCTCGTCGCGGTCGCAATATCCGCAGCAATGTCGCCAATCGAAAAGCCGTATTGGGCGGCCTTGCGGCGGTCGACTTTGACGTCGACTTCCGGTTGCGTCGCGGTGATGTTGGTATCGGGACGCACGACTCCCGGAATGGTTGCGAGTTGCGGGATCACGCCCTGCGCAAGCGCATAGAGTCGCGAAACGTCCGGCCCGTATATCTGCAGCTGGAGCGCATCGCTGCCTTGCGCGATCTGCTGCTGGAGGATGTCGATCGTACGGGCCCGCACCGTCGTGCCGATCAGCGCCCGGCGCAATGCGCGGAAGCGAGCACGCTCTGCGGGAGTGAAATGCGTAGCGCCGGCGGACGGTGAACGCGATGCACCGGGTCGGCCACGAGAGCCGCCGCCGAGGCGTTGCTGCCACTGATTAACGAAAAGCGTTGCTTTGTTGCCGATGATATCGGGTTGAAGCGTGACGGCGAGTGAGATTTGGTTGGTGACCGGACGCTGCGTGCCGTAGCCCGCAGCACCAACGCTTGCGCCGACCGATTGCACGCGCGGATCGCGCTCGAGCGCAGCTTCGACGCGCCGGGAGAGGCCGTTGGTTTGGGCGACCGAGGTACCGTTGGGCGTCCGCAAATCGAAGCGTGCAAAACGTGAATCGGCGGCGGGAAACACTTCGGTTTGCACGGCACCCGTGCGGAGCGCGACGATTGCGAGCACGAGCAACACGAGCCCCCCGCCGAGCGTGAGCAGGGGCCGGTCGAGCGCCCACGTGAGCGCCCGGGTGTAGAGACGCTCGGATCGGTCGTACGTCGCATCGAACCGCTCGGCGAAGCGACCACCGCTGTGTGCTTCGTTCGGGCGCAACAGTACGCTCGAGAGCATCGGGACGGTGGTCACGGCGACCAGCAGCGAGATCGCGACGGCCGTCATGACGGTCAGCGCGAAGGGTCCGAAGATCAGTCCCTGCAAGCCTGGGATGAGCAACAGCGGAACGAACACCGTCACGACCGTGATCGTCGACGACAGCACGGCTGAGAATATCTGTGTTGTCGCATTGCGGGCTGCGTGGAGCGGCGACTCACCATCGTCGAGGTGGCGGAAAATGTTCTCGGTGACCACGACCGCGTCGTCGACGATCAAGCCGACCGCAAGCGCAAGACCGCCGAGGGTCATCGTGTTGAGCGTCTGGTGGAACATGTACGTGGCGAACAGCGTTCCGAGCACTGCCACCGGCAACGAGACTGAAACGATCAGCGTCGAACGCCACGAGTGCAGGAAGAGCAGGATGATCAGCACGGCGAGCACCGCACCGATAGCGGCGGTGTGTTCGAGCGCGTTGACGGCCGCTTGAATGAAACCACGCTGCTCGAAGGCGACGTGGAAATCCATGGTCGGATATTCCTTATGGATTACCGCGGCCTTGGCGTACACGCCGTCGGCAGTCGCGACGATGTTGGCATCGGGCTGCGCCGTGATGGTGAGTCCGATTGCCGGCAGGCCATTGACGCGCGTGAAGACGCGCTGGTCTTCGATCGAATCGCTGACGTTTGCCACATCGCGCAAGTAGACGGGCGCGCCGTTTTTGATGGCGATGACCGCAGCGCCGACCTCGTCTGCCGATTTGTACAGCGCGCTCGTGCGGATGCCGAACTCGTCGGGTCCGACCGCGATGATGCCGGCGGGATCGTCGACGTTTTCGTTCGCGATTTTGCGGATGATGTCGTTGTTGGTCAGTCCGTAGCCGGCGATCTTCGTCTGATCAGGCGCAACCATGATGGCGCGCGTCTGGCCGCCGGAAATCGTCGCGCTTCCGACTCCCGACACTGCGGAAAACTCATCGGAGAGGACGTTCGTGAAGAGGTCGTTGAGATCGCGCTGTGAGCGCGTCGGGTCGGTCACGTAGAAGCGCACGACCGGAGCAGCGTTGGGATCGGCTTTCACGATCTGCGGCTGGCTCAAGTTACGGTCGTTCGGCAACTGCGATTGGGCCCGCGCGACCTGCTGTTCGATGTCGTTGGTCGCGACGTTGATATCGGTCCCGTACTTGAACTGGGCCCGTACGACCGTCTGTCCTTGAAACGAGTTGGATTGCAGGTAGTCGATGCCCGAGACGCGGGCAACCGCGTTTTCGATCGGCCGGGTGACGGTCGATTCCATCGTCTCGGGTTCGGTGTTGCCGTAGTTGACCGTCACGCTGACGACGGGCGGCTGAAACGACGGCAGCAGGTCGACCGGCAAGCGAGGCAGCGCAAAGATGCCGAGCACAACGATCGCCGTCGCCAACATGGCGACCGACACGCGGCGGGTAACGGCGAACTGCGCGATGGACACGGCTGCTCATTCTCCCGTGCCCGGCTGGGAGCAGCCTTGGAAAGACTGGTGGCGGCGGTCGATGCCGCGGTTAGCGAAATTTACGCGATCACGGATTGACCTCGGGCTCGACGATTCCGGCGTACGCCCGCATCGAAAGGCATCCTCGCGAACCCGGCCGGAAGCGGCGGCAGGCGCCCGGGCGCCGCTCGTAAATCGCACATCGCACGCGCGTCCCAATCTGCCCACGGAGCGCAACGCAAACGATGCCGTCTTCGGTTGTCTTCGTCTTCATCGCAGGATTCGCGCTTCCCGAGACGTGTCGGCAGCGATAGGAGGGCGAGAGTCGGCTGACATCATCGCGCGTCAGGTCGATATACGTCGGCGCGATATATGGTGGCCCACAGCAAGCGCCGCACGACCTGCAGTCCTTTTCGCTCAGGCCTATCATGCCGTGCCGGCTTTCAACGCGCTTTACCATTGCCACATCACAAAAAAACCTTCGACGGTCTAGAGATGCTGCTAACCCCCTAACGTTTTCGGGAGGACAGCGAAAGCAGCCTTTGCCACAGGCTAGCATGCGGCGCTTTAGCTCTTGATGAACATCTCGGCGTCATCGCGGTCGATGATGTCGATCATCAGCGTTTCTGGCGGCAACTTTGCCGCAGGCGGGTAGTAGGCAATAACACGCGAGCGGTCTTCAGTCCGCACATCGGCAAGGCGAATGCCGAGGAGTTGCCGGTGCCACTTTGCAACCCGTTCGTCGTCGATACGCGCTCGCAGCCATGCGAGCACCTCCGCGTCGTCTGCCGCACTCGCGACGGCAGCCTTGAACTCTTCGTGCGTCACGGCCATACGTCGATAGAAGAGACCGCTCATCGTCGGAATCCCGTCGTCGAGATTGATGTAGGCGCCGAGGGCGCCGCCGGGTAGACTGGCGCGGACCTTATCAATGGCGCGGGGCAGAAACGCGATACCGCCCAGTTCTTCACGGCACGGACGCGGCGCGCGTTGCGTCAGATCGAGTGGGTCCATGCGGCGCCGGTTCGACGCTCTGTATCACGAATTCTGTCTTTCGGGCCCTTAGCTCGAAAGACTACGAGCAACGAATCGCCCTACGAGGAAAATCCCGAACGATCTGGGGCGAGCGTCTTTGTCGATCACTATTACGCGTTCCAGCTGCGGCATCTGCTCATTGAGACGCTCGCGACAGCTTTCGTTACCGCCCATGCGCGGCTTGAGGGTCTGAGGATGTCAGCGCGGGGTCCGGCGTCGCAATGAAAACGACGACCTTTGCACGGTCGACATCGCTGCCTTCGGCCGCGATCGCGGCGTCGGTGAGCCCGCGCTGCCCGAGACCGAACAGGGCGCCCGCACGCTCTGGCCCGCGTCGATCAAGGTCGAACGCGAAAAGGCGCGCAAGGCCGTTGTCGTCCGCAACGCGGATCGCGATCGTCGTCTCGCCGGCGAGATGCTTGCGAATATCCTGACGCGATTCCGCCGGCGGCCGACGTAATTTGCGTCGGTTTGCCGCGCGCCGTGAAGCGCGCCAGTCTCACGCGCAATCCCGTTGTCTCCGCGACGCACAATGCCGAGCAGACGGCCAAGCGCGATCGCATCTGCTGCGGCCGCGTCCGACGCGCGCAATTCGAGCTGCGACTTACGGCGCTGCTTCTCTAAGTGTGCGATTGTGCGCGGCCTCGAAAGAGACATTTACGCGCACGACGGGGTAGACGGATACTGCCGCTCTGCGTTGTGCATGAAAGCTGCCGTTTTTTAGCGGCCCTTCGGACGAATGCACACTGTTCTGGCCAGAGCTAAGAACGCTTGAAGATTACCGTCCGTCGATTGCGTCGACTTCTCGACGAGAACCTTTACGATATAACCACGATAGCTTGGCGATGCGATAATCAATATCTTGGAAATGTTTTTGCCCTTCCACGATGCCACGCGGTCTCACATACTGAAGCTGAGATGACCCCATTGGGAGCTGGACACCCAATAGCGAAGAGATTCGCAGGGAGGGTGACCGATGCCAAGTCCCAAGCCGCAGCCGGCGGACGAACCGAAGATCGAACGATGGACGGCGCAGCGTA
>JAABUJ010002037.1_pt1 | contig 26664 bp, 31 predicted proteins | sample 5559131 | NCBI WGS metagenome assembly JAABUJ01 (sample SAMN10711875, study PRJNA513366) | rock metagenome | isolation source: Antarctica rocks | place: Antarctica: Victoria Land, Mt New Zealand nord | collected 2016-01-07
GATTTATAGAAATAAGTGTTTAGTTGTGATTTTAACATCAAAACACTGAATTTGAGTGTGATTTTCAAAAAAAAGTTGCAAAAAGTTCTGAGCGAACTGAGGAGCCAACATTCTAGGAATAGCTGTATCGATAAAGGACCCGTATTTTAGTACAGCGTGGCGATGACGTTCACGCGAGGCTTTACTCTTCCACCGACCTCAAATTTGATTACGGAGATGACCAGAGTAATAATGAACAAGGGAAGACTACGAATTACATATGTACTGTACCTACCAGGCTCAGGATTTACTATTTTTAGAAGGGCTGATTGATGTTCGAAAATTTGGGTAGCAACAAATAACTTCATGGCGCATACTTCGGTATCCGCACTGGTGTACAGATGGTGTACAGAGCCCGGAGTCTGGGCAGCACCTTCTACTCATCAGCGGCATCCATCTCAACATGCCCAATTTCATGACTTAAGGTAAGTTGTTAAGAGTTGACACTAATGTTAAAGTTATGCTAAAATTGACCGACTTTCTACTGTGTCGTGCCTCGGCCGAACCCCGCGCTATGCTTCTGTGTCCACGCCGAGCTCGTGTAGGGCTTTAACATATATCAAAAGCTTCCAATAAACGATGCCAATGCTTCCTCAATACTGACCACCTGCATTCCATGACCTAATCACATCGACAACAGCCACGTTTCACAAAGTCTCTACCCTTCCGACCTGCCTGACCTGCCGATACCCGTACACGATGCGCGCCATCCAAGTAAAGCAATATGTCAACGTACCTCATCCCACCCTTCATACACCTCCCCCCCCCCCAATCGACAAACCCCCGCTGACACCCACCTCACCCCAGGGCCCTGACGACCTAACCGTAACCTCCATCCCCGACCCGACCCCCTCCCCAGACGAATACCTCATCGCCATCCACGCTACCGCAACCAACTTCTTCGACCTGCTCCAGATCCGCGGCAAATACCAACACCAACCGCCCCTCCCCTGGACCGCCGGCTCCGAGTTCTCCGGCGTCGTCCTCCGCACCCCATCCTCATCCTCCTCCTCCACCTCCTCCACCCCCAAATTCTCCATCGGCGACCGCGTCTTCGGCGCCACCCAAGGCGGCTACGCCACCCTCATCGCCGCGCGCGAGTCCCACCTACGGCCCGTCCCCGCCGGATGGAGCTTTTTCGACGCCGCCGGTCTGTTCGTGACGGCGCCGACGAGCTACGCCGCGCTCGTGACCCGCGCGCGCGTCCGCAAGGGCGACTACGTGCTGGTGCACGCGGCCGCGGGCGGGGTCGGGCTGGCTGCCGTGCAGGTGGCCAGGGCGTTCGGCGCCACCGTCATCGCGACGGCCGGGTCGGCGCACAAGCTGGCGGTGGCGAGGGCGTTTGGGGCCGATCACGGCGTCGACTACCGGGATGCGGCGTGGCCGGAGCTAGTGAAGGCGTTGACGCCGCAGGGCCGCGGCGTGGATATCGTGTTTGATCCGGTGGGCTTGATCGCGCCGTCGATGAAATGCATTGCGTGGAATGGGCGCTTGCTTGTTATTGGGTTCGCGGCGGGGGAGATTGAGAGGGTGGCGATGAATCGGGTGTTGTTGAAGAATATCAGTATTGTGGGGCTGCATTGGGGGGTGTATGCGAGTGTGGAGCCCGAGACGGTGGAGGAGGTGTGGAAGGGGCTGTTCGAGTTGATGAGGGATGGGAAGTTTAGGGGCACGGGTTTCACGGATCGGGAGTTTGTCGGCTTGGAGAGCGTGCCGGGGGCGTTGAGGGCTTTGGGTGAGAGGGGGACTTGGGGGAAGGTCGTTGTTAGGTTGCCGCAGGAGAGGGAGGGGAGTAAGATCTGATCTTCATACGTCCTAGGAACTGTCTTTGAAGGGGTCTATATCATTGTATTTATCAGGAAGATGAATGTACATAGTCTCTCGGAAAAGTAAGAGTACCAAGAGACATTATTATATCCGTCGCAGCGAAGTAGATGAGGATCTCAGTCAGTCATGGAAAGAGAGCATTGATGGACTCCGCCAACGGTGTTCTGTATCAATTATTGCGTCGGACTCCTCGTATGTGTAGTTGTGCGTCCTATGCGCCCTGAAACAGGATTAAGCTTGCCACCATCCCCAATTGCCCCCTATATCATCCGAACAGATAACCTCGCCGACATAGCTGATCCTTCCAAGCCGAATCATAGCTTAGAGCATGGCCAGACCAGCAGCAAGACCCATCGCCAAACCAGCCACCTCCTTGTTGAAGCCGAAGACGCTGGCGGCACCAGTGAAAGTCGCCGCAGCGGGCTTGCTCGAAGTACCTGTCGGTGCTGCAACCCCGGAAACCGTGGTTGGCCCTTGTGCCGTTCCGTTCCCGAACATGACGCTCGTGGCCATTGTCGACTTTGGCGCTTGAGGTTGGCCGTCTGTGAGCTGGCTAACGGCAGGTACGGTGACACTTGACGGTTGTGCAGGAGCGGCCGGAGCCGAAGCCGGAGCAGAAGAGACGGGGGCAGCGGAAGAGGCCGGGGCCTGTGGTTGACCATCTGTGATCTGCGAGACGGCAGAGACGGTCTTGGCTGGTGCTGGTGTCGAGGTCGCTTGGGGCGCTTGAGGCTGACCGTCGGTGATCTGGCTCACAGCAGCCGCTGTCTTGGTTGATGCTGCGCCAGTCGGTGCCTGGGGCTGGCCGTCGCCAATCTGGCTGATCGGAGCGGCGGCGGCGGCGGCAGCACTAGTTGCCTGAACCTGACCATCGCCGGCCTGGCTGACTGCAGCTGCACCGGTGAATCCGGGGAGGAAACTCGGCGAGTAAGTTGCTGTGCCCTGGTATCCGGCGCACGCAGGGTTGGTTGTGATTGGAGGAGCTCTCCCACCACCGCAGTCGGGAATGTCGCAGATCTCACCGGTGCCAGGGACGTAGTTAATGAAGCCGGTGCCCGTTCGGGATGATGTACAGCCGGCCAAGTCGGTACGGGCAGCGGTTATTGTGGCCAAGGCCAAAGAGAGCGTGAGAACTTTGATTGACGGCATTGCTAGAGATTGGAAATAACGCGTTTGATTTCTAGATGCAAGAGATGCGTGCTGCGAAGATTGAAGCGAGTGGCTAGATCAAATTGATCGAAAGCGAATGTGAATATTGAGTGGACGCAAACAGCTACCGGAAGACGAAGAAAAGAGTTGAAATATGGATGAAGGAGAGTGTGAAAAGAGGAAAAAAAACCGACATATATACCTAAACGAAATTGCTGACATCCAAATTTAGAACTCAGGGGTAATCAATATAGGTAAGGTAGTTAATGTTCCGCTTGCGTGGATCCTAAGTAATGCTTTAGGCTGACTGCGGCTACAGGTGACGTTACATGCCTTACCTTAAACAGTTAATGCTGACTCAGATCATGTGCGCGGTACGGACTGACGTACGATTAAGGTAAGCGTACTACAGCCTCTGAAATGCTATAGCATCGGAAATCTCACGATGAGGTCGGTAACGTGTGACATCGAAGGTTACCTTATGTATCCAGGAGGCTCACAGCATCGAGGTATAGATGCATGCAATGAATCAGCACATACCCTACGACGTAGCGATTCAGCTTTTTCTTAAGACAATCCAGAGCAGCTTTGAGACAAATGCAGCGTATAATCACTAGTCTGAGAGCGACATATGCTAAGAATACCAATCTACCTCACCACCGAAACCGGATACGATGTGATCGTTCGTTCAGTGAACGCCTGATCCAGTTCCGAAGCCCCGTATCATACAGTGGTATAACCGACGAAGACACCATGACGCAGTGCGGAATTCATTCGAACACAACAGATAGGAAAAAGACCAACGTGTAATGCAGACTATATCAACAAAACAGTCGACCCAACTGTGGCAACCATGAACCAGTATCCAGAATTTTCTAGCACTGCCTGCTTGAAACCAGAAGCTCCAGAAATTGCATTACCAGAACTTGAATCAGTCTGGACTCCGTCGCCGGTGGTATCGTTCGGGAGGGTTCCGTTGAGGATGAGTGTCTTTGTCCCGTTCACCGGAGCAATCTGAACAAGACTGCTGTTCATATCAGCTGCACTGCCGTTGCCGACTAAGGAGTCGAGGAAGGTGGAATTGTCATTGTCGTCGCAGCCACAGGCGCTGTACTGTTGGCAGAGGCACTGCACTGGAAGCGACTCGTCCGTTCCGTTAGGGTTCGTTGAGTTTGCCGCCGTTTGATTGTGGTAGTTGTATGGATGACTGTACGGGTATGCGTACGCGCCGTAGAGCCATAAGCCTGGAAAGAAACCGAGGGCTGCGCCGCCTAGCAAGTATGGCGCCACACCGCGTGGCGAGCGAGAGCCGGCGGAATATGCGGATGTTGAACCTCCGCCGTAATATCTGCCTCCGCCATAACTCGGTGCGGCGCCGGTACCAGCGCTGCCACGACCGCCGGACGAACTGAAAGTAGATGTTAGCCACCGGTGTCGGCAACAAGCAGCAGACGCCGGACTTACCCTGCGGCCCCGGAGCCTGGACTAGATGAACCACTTGAGGATGATCCACTACTGCGGCCACCTCCGCCAGACGAGCCGCCACCTCCGCCAGACGAGCCGCCACCTCCGCCAGACGAGCCGCCACCTCCGCTAGACGAGCCGCCACCGCCCCTTCTCTTTTCCAGATCGTTGAGTGAGGCATCGAAGCGCTCCGCTAATGGTGCGGAAACAAGCTCGGTTTCGATTTTCAGATCCCGCTGCGACAGAGCGCGGTCGAGGTTCGGTACCGCTGAGGAGCTCACTGCGCATGCACTTGCGAGTAAAACGACGAGGAGAGACTGAGGTGTCTTCATGATGGTGGCCTCAAGTTGTTTGTTGGATGTAGGTAGAAGACTGCTGGCAATGCTTATGAGGAGAGTCGTAAGTGTAGGAGAGAATCAATCAGTAATAATGGGGATAAGGTATTCTGTCGCCATACGAAGTATTTCATATCCAAATGGGCGTCATCGCAAGCAACCTTAATTATTACCTGCCTTCTGGAATGCGCCACCCTTCGGTCAGAGTACGGCTGGAGTTCCGCCTTGGCGATTACGTAGATATTACGGTAGCAAACAATAGGATTTTTGCTGTTTGACATGAACTTTTCGATCAGATATCTTCCTTTACAGTATGTAGGTATGTATTGAGCAATAATTAATATGTAATTCACGGACTTGTTCTGTGAAATATTTTCTCAAGACACTCTCAGCCTTGAGACACTTTTGAGATCATTTTGACGGCCCCTTAGGTGAGATGTCATCAGGTTGTAAGGCTTTCTCAACTACTCATGGGCGGTACTGCCCTGCGAAGCCACGATCTTATTGTATCGGCTGTTCATAAGGCGACTCCGAAGGAGTGAAATCAGTACCTGTGCCTGGAACACCGCATATTTGCACCTATCTTGAGTAGTCGCTTCTACTACTTCGTGATACTATCAATGTAAGGGGCACATGCAAACCTTGGTGCCGTTAAGGTCCTGAGGCCTTCAAAATGCTACACTTTGTGATCTATCAGTCAAAACGCTCTCCAGACAGCAAACCTACCACAAAAGTGCGAGTTGAACCCACCAAGAGTAGCCTGAAGCGGACTGGAGAAGTACAGAGTGGAGTAACTAGTGAGTCGTGGTTGAGGAGCGCCAAGAGTGGAAGCGGAGCCAGAAGTGGAGCATTGCCAATGTGGAGTGGGGGAGTAAAGACGTGGAGCGGGAGCGAAATTAGAAGCGCGGGAGCCAAGAGTTCGGGAACCAGAACTAATGGATGCCAAACGTGCCGAGAGATGCGGAATGTATCTACTCCGTCGGCGGCCCCGATAGGGACCTCGGGCGAGCGTCGCCCTAATCAAGCATGAGACTCGTGTCTCTGGCCTCTTCACCCCCAAAGGAATATGGATGAAAACGGGCGGTTGCCTGCTGGGAACCCCATCCCAATCGCTGTTTCTGATGGGATCATGGGATGGGCATTCGCCGATATGCAATCGAATTTAGGAAAGTGATGGTCCCGCCTGGAATGGTGGACTGCGGAGAAAGCGTGGACCGCCCCAGACAAATGTGAAGAATTCCGCATCCATCAACCAATCTCGTGAGCTGGTCGTGCACCACTTGCAGGATGGCCCGGGGAGTTTCGACTACTTTGCTTACGTTATGACCAAACATGGTCCTTCCCTCACTCCAGCTTAAAGCGATATCGTGCATACAGGGTACATGCGCATCAATCAGTCCAGTGACCCTCACCGACAGCTCCTTGGGCAGTACCCTGAGATCTTGGTCTGAGCCGTTCTCGAAAGTCTTGTAGTATGGATTGTGTCGTATCATCCCAACATCTGTTGCCCGGACCACCCCTCGAAGAAGCTGATCATGCCTTTGAGATCTTAGCGTCCCCATGTCGTTCGAGGAGTACTTATCCTACCAGCACTCTAAGATACTCCAAACGGCCAGGGGTCAGCTCAGCTTTACTGATAGCACCTTCACTTAGCGTTAGGTCAGCGAGGTCCTGTTTGAGACCCTGCAGCTTCTGGACTTGCTCTTCCCAAGTCCTGTTCATAATGTAACGAATGATCTTTACATCATTCTTCTGTCCTAAGCGGTGAATCCGATCCATGGCTTGAGATTCGCTCATAGGGTTCCATTGGGGCTCCAATATGTATGCCCTGGAGGCTGCAGTAAGGTCTAGACCCACTCCACCGCAGGTGATAGTGGCGAGGAGGACCTTGATACCGGAATTTGTGTGGAATTTGTGGACCACATTAGTGCGGCCGGACGCTGACAGTTTCCCGTCAAGCCGAACGCATCTTACTCCCTTCATCATGAGCTGGGGTTGGAGACTGTCAAATGAGCGTGTCCATCCGGAGAAAACGACACTGCGTATCCCGATCAGCAGAGGAACGAAAATTCTGATGGAGCTTCACTACCCTTTGATCCCTTCAGGTGTATCATTCAGATCGTTCACGAGCCGGCGAATCTTACTTGGAGTATCTTCTCCCATGTATAGACCGGACGATCTACCTATCGAGCCATCATGTTGAGGCGCATGTGAAGAACACCTTGGTAGATGGTTGCAGACCTTGAAAAACTTGGTCGCTTTTCTTGCCTGCCTATCGAAGCAGGAAGAGCATAACAACTCAAGAGACTCCTCTTTATTGGGCTCGTCCACATGTGGCGCTACTGTCTCACTCGAGAGACCAATGTCAGTTCTTGACGAGAAATTTGCGTAGGATGCTTTGGACAAATGAGGAGAACGATGTAGTAGCGCCAAAGTGTTTGTCGAAGAAACTGCCGCAGGAACGCAACACAATCAGGGCAAGAAATGAATCAACGCAGCAAGACGACACAATAAGGCTTAGATAGCGGGAGGATGGCTATGCTCCTATAGGCCCGAACTAAAGAACGATCGATTTACAGGGAAGTGCAGGTATGTAGAAAGCCGACAAGGCTGCCTCGATGAGCATCGAACGTCGCTTTTGATAGTGCAGATATTGTGTGTTTATGTGATGGAAATGGTCAGAAGGCACAATTCCCTTACTGTAGTGCTTCACTACAATATTGTCAGCGAAAATTCGCCAATCACAAATTGTAATCTGTCCTCGTACTTTCAGTAGTAGAGTGACGATATCAGAACCCGCCCTATCTTTATACAATCCAATGTCTTCTGCCTCTTCGACTCCTTGTGCAGCATGTAAAACACAAAACGTTGTGCAATGGGTCCTACCGTCTTTGCCGGGTGCTCGAGGCTTGTGGAGGGATTCCCTCGATTGGATTGCAATTGCGATGAACAAAGATTGTGGACTCTGCAAACTTATCGTTAGAACGTTGTTCCAAGATGCTAGCTTCAGAGAGGCCACAAGAGGAGGCCAGGCAGTCAAAGTAAATATTGCCGCGAGCGATGTTGGAAAGGTAATATGGAAACCGGTAGAAAAAGACAGTAAAGAGTCTGATGTTGCCAATATGGTCTTACGCAGCGGTTGGTGTGTGGAGAACGGGTGCATGGTCAGATATGTCAAAAGAATTGATGTCTCGGCAGAGCTGAATGGGCGTTATTGGCAAGGAGTGATTCGAGCTTCGGGTGACGAGGCCATTGACGAGAAGGATCGTTTGCTCCTCGCACGGTCAATGCCACCTGACAGAGTCGACGTACGGCGAATCAAGGACTGGTTAGGCGACTGCGAAGCATATCACGGTCCTACCTGCCAACCCGCCATATGGAGTGACTTGAATCTCCTTGGCGTTCGCATGATCGATGTGAAGGGCCGCTGCATAGTTTCTGCGCCGGTAGGCTGCCAGTATCTGGCGTTGAGCTACTGTTGGGGTAGCCCTACGAAAATGGAGCATCTACAACTGACGAAGGGAAATTTCGCACAGCTCCATACTCCTGGGGAGCTTTCGAAAGAGAATTCGCGAGTTCCATCCACTATTCGAGATGCAATTTATCTTACGCAATGTCTAGAGTACAAATATCTTTGGGTGGATGCCCTCTGTATTGTTCAAGATGACATGGCGGACAAGAAAGCCCAGCTTCATCTAATGGACCGATTATATAATTCGGCTATACTGACTATTGCAGCGTCAGCCGGAGACAATGCATGGTCCGGATTGCCAGGAGCTCTTCCTCATTCTCGCTCGAGCTTGTCACCGAAGGAGGTGATAGACGGAGTTACCTTCGTTACTGCATCAAAGGACTATATCGGAGCGATTGGGTCTGCTGCATGGTCCAAACGAGCCTGGGTATTACAGGAGCGTATTCTTTCTTCTCGTCTCCTCGTGTTCACTCCTCGGCAAGTATTCTGGGAATGTAAGAAGGCAACATGGAGCGAAGAGCTGCAACTAGAATCTTTCGACCCCGAAGTCCAAGTTGAAATTGATCATTCTCTTGAAAGATTCAAGAAACCTCGTTCTGACCTCAGCCCTGTGCAAAGATACGCTTTCCTTCTAGCGCAATACACTCTGAGAGAACTGACAAATCAACACGATGCACTAAATGCAGTCCAAGGGCTACTCAACGACTTTCGATCCATATATCCAACAGGCTTCTTCTGGGGCCTGCCAGAATCCATCCTCGACACAACTCTCCTGTGGAACTTTGGAGTCTACCAGCAAGCGCCAAAACCTCGGCGTGCTATGTTCCCAAGCTGGTGCTGGGCGGGCTGGCGAGCAGTAGCTACATTTTCTGTTGGGGGCCCATTCGACTCGGGATTCCAAGGCCAGGATTTAACTTCCAACTCTTCTCTCGGAAAACCCGAGAGCATCAAAGATGCATCAACTGTGCGCACCGAAGTGGCTTGGTTCCGGATCACTGAAGCCCCATTATTGTGGGAAGCTATCCAGAACAACTGGATCAGCCACGCCGGGTCGACTTTCCACGCCGAGTCACTAGCAAAATGGCAGGCGCAAGACTCAACTAGCGTTCTGGAATCGACGCTCCAAGTTCTTGAGCGAGCAGACATTCCTGCCTCGCACGCGCTGGTGTTTTGGACCCAGGTCGTGCAGCTTGATGTTGACAGAACTCCACACAAGGACAACCATACTGCAATGACAGTGCGTGACCGAGACGGACAAGATGTAGGCCACATAAACATTATGGCGGAATGGAGAGAATTGCGTCCGGACCGACTGTCTTTTATCCTTGTCGCGCGAAATATGCGTTGGATTGAGCCATTCCTCGATCTCATGTGCGTTGAGTGGGTGACTGGGATTGCCAGCAGAGTGCAGGTCGTTCGTAATGCAATCATTACTGATAGGGTCTGGGCTACATTAAGTCCAGAATGGAGGCTTGTTATTCTTGCTTAATGGAAGGCCACGAAGACAGGATCTTCAATGGGGGGACCTTGTTCAAATTACTTCTAGTAAGCTGAGCCGTTACCTAACGACAAAGAATCTTCTCTTCATTGTCAGCAGGATCTGACTGCGCCGTCCAGTCTCCTTGCCATCCTTCAAGATAAAGTGCACAGCTCGACGCTGACAAGGAAATGAGAGAGTGGCTCTAGAGATGTAGGGCACGTTGGTTCTCACACCTGATCCCAATGTCTAGAGTGAAGATGTCTACAACCACCAAGAGTTGTGTTTGCAAGCATCAGACGAAAGGCATCTGTGACAACAGAGGCAAGATGCACGCCGAATGATCTTTGGAAACAGATTACAACATATGGGCCTGCAGTGCACTCTCTCATGGACTAGATGGATGACCCTTGCGGTATATGGTTATTCCGGTTGAAATTCTGGCCGGCCCGGAAAACTTCACTGTTTCTTGCATTGTGGCCGAGACGTTTACAGACCTGGGAGCACTCGGCGCTGGCTTTCTTTCTCAAGGCATGTGAGTGTGGCTGCGGTAACACAGCCTTGTTTTTCCCCACAATTGCGTAAGCGCTGTGTCAACGACGTAGAGCATGACACATCAACAGGTGGTTTTCTTGCATGAATAGGTTCGATTTGCTATGGTTTTGTAATTACGGCAAGAAGAAGGCTTGGGCTGTAAGGAAGTATGCCTTTACTCTCTGGAATGCCGAAAGCAGAATGAGGCAAATAAATTCTCTATGAATAGTATCAGTCGATAGATTGGTTATTGGCGTGAGAAGAAAGCCTATGTATCACCTGAAGACGCCTTTTATTTCCTGCTTTCTGTTCTTCAGAGCATAGGATGACGCATTCTAGCCACTTTTGACAGATCGTATCGCAGCTCTGTCCATTGTCGAGACAACGGAGAAGGCATTCTTTTAGGGGTCCAGTCTTCCACCCAGCTGTGAAGTATGTCTGAGTCCCATATGTAAACCAGGATGGCGGAAGAGTAGTCCTGTTAGCCCTAATGCATGCGGGGAGACTAATGCACTTTTTGCTCCTATCTTGGCCTCCAGAACTTTCAATGCACAGTAATGTTCGTTTCTCAGTTACATCAATTAACTATCAAATTGGCAGTATATAAAGTCTAGTAACGGCATTCAGAAATTGGCCAGGGTAGTCGGAATTTCAAGTAATGATTAAGACGTGTCCCGTCAATATTGCGTAGGAGACTCTTAAGACGATTATATAGCGACTAATGAAGCCGCTGACCCAAGTTTCTATCAAAGAACCCCTGCACTTCTTCTGTGCGGTTGTATACAATGCTACTAATAGGAGGTATCTCTCGATCGGTCGTTGGATTGATATGCCGTATCAGGGCTTCGTTTTGGGCAAGGGTGGGTCGTTGCATCTGTTTTGAACCGGCAGCCTCTAATGGCAGCGTTTATCATTTGTAGCATCCACCATCTTATCAACAGTGCTTCTAATAATCTGTTGGTCCATATTGGGCTGTGCGAGGCAGCAGCCATAGGCAGCAATTCAGCAGACACCTTGATGATATCGGCCGCCAAACTTATAGCCAAACTGAACCGGGCTTTCTGCTACATGCTTCCGTACAATTCTGGATTGCTTTCCATGCTTCCCATGCTTCCCCGGTGCTCCCTCTCAAGCTGCTCAGCTCCCTTTCTATGTACACGTTGAAGTTCGACGTTTCGCCACATGTTATTACTGCTGTTGAATGGCTTTCCACATTGAGAGGCATGACAGCTCTCATTAAATCCAGAGATTCTTATCAAGTCATCGCCGAGTCGGTTTATAGACTCTGCTTCCCTCTGGTCTCGATCGGGAACAAACACATCGCCAAGAAAGCAGCCAAGATCAACCCTCCTGCCGCGTAGACTGGAGCATTCGGATTGACACCGCCAGCATGAACTGCGACGATTGGAGCGCAGAGACCTGTGATGCGGTTGAGGAAGGACGCAATACCCGTGCCGGTACCTCTGTTCGGAGCGGGGAAGACTTCGGGAGTACTGGAGAACTGCGTTAGGACTCTCGTCTGTGCTTGATCCAAGGACGAGAAGCGGAGACTCACTATGCGTATAGGACACCATACATAATGTTCTGGAAGAAAGCTTCGAGACTCGACATGGTTGTCTGGTAGTTCGGGTTAGAGGAGATGGTGAAGAGGAAAAGGACAATTCCTGTGAGTAAGGTTGAGACGGCGATGGTGCCCTTGCGGCCGATATATTTGATGTCCACAGTGTAACATGCTATGATCGAGCCCGGAACGCCAACGATGGAGGTGATGGCGTAGTTGCGGTAGACGATGTTGGTCGGAGTGGGTGGGGCGTTTTTGCCAGCGTTTTGTAGGTACTGTGGTAGGAAGGCATTGAACAGTGGATAGCCCATGCCGATGGTAGCCCAGCAGAACCAGATGAGACATGCTGCATAAAGAGATCAGCAATATATAAAAGCGCGAAGATGGATGTACAGAATGCACTTACTGGTGATACCGAGTCTCTTGGTGGCAAACAGTGGCCGGATTCTGTCCCCGGAGAAGCTTCCAAGCTTCCTGTTAATAATCTCTCCAGTGCTGAGCTTCTCTTTGGATACTACTCCGGGCTCTCCGCCAATCTCATTCAAGATATCCACGGTCAACCAAGTTTTACGTCTGTTCTTATAGGCGATACCATGGACGGTAGCCACTGCCTCAGCCTGGCGTCCTCGGGCGAGGAGGTACTTGGGAGACTCGTAAAGATGGAAGAAGAAGAAACGACAGATGAACATGAAGAAGGTAAGTGCGCCGAGAGTGATGGTGAAGTACCTCCAGCCTTTATTGTCGGCACTGTGGCAGCACGCAACGCCCGGGGCAGAGACCGCACAGGCCTTGAGTGAAGGGTCGCAGCTATGGCTAGGAATTAAACCCCATGCGACTATAGCAAAGTAAGCTTGTATGAAGGAAAATCCGCATGCTGGTTGATCGACTCACTCAAGGAAGCGATGAGTTGTCCGACGGGCCACCAGATAGACAACATCGTCAGAAGGTTCCCAGATGCGAATGGCAAGAATTCAAGGAACAGCGCGCCATCGACCGGTAAATTTCCGCCAACACCTACACCCAGGGCGGCGAACAGGCCACAAGTTCCGATCCAGCTGTTGCCGCCGCCGACAGCAAGGCCGAAAACGCTCGCAATCAACAAGGTCATATTGAACGCAGGGCGGCGACCGATGATGTCCGATCCAATCCCCCAGAAGCTGGCGCCGACGCAAAGACCGACGAAAGTTGCACATGTCGTGTAGCGAACCTGCGTGCTCGAAGGACCGAACTCGAGTGTCAACTGGGGCAAAGTAAGGGCCACACCCTAAAAACGACGTTTAGCAGTCAACGAGTAGGTGCACTTTCAGAGTCAGGTTACCTGAAGCCAAAGACTGCAATTGTAACGATTAGTCCATATTTCATAATCAAGCCCTAAGCGACAGGGATTCCGGAGCCTCACTTGTCAGCCAACCATCCAAATCCACAGAGCACGAAAAGCTCCCACTGGTATCGACCCATGCCTATATCCTGTATGGCTATGTTAATGATTTTGGATTTTCCTACGCGACGTGGTCAGATCAATAACATATATATCCACAGCTCTACGGGCCAGACGTCGACCATCCAATACTCCGGACTTCACCAACGCAAGAAAAGTGTCACTTCACATACGATCATAGACGGCATCGTGTCCGGAAACGGCCAGGTCAGTCTCGATTTCGGCTCTCAACCCCTCGATGGTATACGCGCTGTATTCGAGGCCTGGCCGTCCGCCAGCCTCGCCGCCTGGACCATCACGGCTGCTAGATTTCTCTAACTTATCCTCGTGCTGGGCAACGACCGAGGCGTGGCGGTGGGCGTCGGCCAGCGGTACGTAGACGTCGGGGAAGTCGCTGACGTCGTGCTTCGCGAACGGGTTCATAAAGATAGGCATGCTGTCGACGGATTGGCTTGGTGCTCTGGCAGTGCGTCAAAGGCCTTACGGCGATACCGATCAACACTCGAGTTGTTCGTATAGGTTGAGTATAGGCCGAATTGGTGCTTAGGGCTCTGTTGGCGACTTTGGCGCTTTGGGCTTTCAATTGCTGGATGACGAGGGCTGTGAGGGCGCTCTGGGCTTGCTTCAGCGCAACCGATAGACTTGCTCTACACCAGCCTGAATCGAGGCAAACTGTTCGTACACACGAAACTGGCCGTTGATATTGAGATCACTGGATACTCTCGATCACTGTTGCTAACATTGAAATCTCCAGGTCTGGTGCGGTTGAAAACTGTTCTTGCACAATTCGTTTCCTGCTTTCCAAACTGCTCGTGTGTCTATAAAGAGCAAGAAATTCGAGTGAAAAAAGCAAAAAGCAAAAGGTAAAAGGTGGGACAGAGCGGGGCGAGAAGGCCATCGTGACTGGTCCTTAGATATCGGAATGACAGAACGCTACATTAGTTTCTCGGTGCCGTGGAGCACCACACCTACTGTACATACCTAGGTACCCACTACCTTACTGTACCATAACAACATGAAGGTGCTGTACTTTAGGTATGTAGGTAAGTACGGTAGGTAGGTACGGTAGGTAGCATGGCTAGGATGACAGAATGAAAAAACGGTTGGGTGTAGAGATCGCCTTGTGGGTACCATAGATCAGAGTAGGGTAACGTTAAGCTATATGGAGTATGGTGGGAGGCTATTCAATAAGCTAGAATTATTGGAGAAGACTAAGAATGCCTTGTGGACCCTTCCCGGCCCTCAGCGTGGCTCTCCAATGGAGAATTTGCAAATTGCAAACCGTTGCAGCACGTATGGAAAATAATTACATGTGGTCAAGTGTTACCTTACCTTAGTCATCTTCCGACAGCCTCGGTATAATTACGATAAGGCCTACCCCATTAAGGTCAAGGCGACGTTTCGACATGTCTAGGCGTTGCGCACCCGGGCGAAGCTGCTCTAACGGCCACTGCTTAAGCTGACTACAGTAGAGCACATGATCGTATCACCAGCTTCAATAATAAAGGCTTCCAAGTAGATAGATGATTTGGCACGCTTCAATGATAAAACAGCAGATCATGTGTCCTGCTAGCATATGTAGCAAGCTCAGTAAATCCGACCCACGCTACTCCATAGCGGCGCGCCGAGCAGAGGTGGATATCAAAAGCAACTCAGTGAGCCTGACGGGAACCCATCGTCTCGTTCCTGGTGACATGACGCTCGGCATTCTGCAGACGCACGTCAATGAGACCGCGTGCCTAAGGTAGACGCCGGACCTCGTAAGGGTTGCCTTCACTCACCTCCGTCTCCTGAATGTCCCCGCTCTCCAAGATCTTCGTCATACACTCGTCCTCGTTGTGCGTCCCGAATTCGTTTTCCAAAGTTGCCTTGGACGCGCTGTCGAGGACGCCTTGAGCGCCGTGCCTGCCACGGTCGTCAATACCTGCATTGGCCACGTTGGAGACTGGGTAGTGGGTGGGGAGGGGGCCTCACTTGTGCGTGATGAAGATCTTGAAGCCGTTGACAACCTGGGCGAGAGGTATGGATCGGTCCTTCCTCCAATTCTGTACCGCCTGAGGGTCGTCCACGAAGATCACGAAGTCCTCTTCTGTGCCTTGGTAATGCACCTTCGAATTCACGGCATTTCCACGAGTCATCTTGGCTATGTTCTTGTTTCCGTGACTGAAATCTAATGTAGTGTTCTCGACTGCTTGGTTTTCCTGTGATAGGTCTTTGATGTGATGTTGCGTTGTGTATTCGTAGCTTGGCAATCTGTAGGTGACTTGAGTGATACGCTCGGCTAAAACTACCCCACGTCATGTGCCGCATAACTTATCGATAAAGTTCTCGGACGATGAAGGGCAGTATAAACGGACCGATAATACTACGAATTTCAATCAACTGTCATACATGGGCCTCACTCTCGTGAGGCTTCTCCCGACCCTGGCATTCTTGCTGTTATGTGAAACGCTCAAACAAAAAGTGGAAGCGATGTGGTACTAGACCAGAAATCCTCCATGGCCAACCCAAGAGGCCAATCCATCCCAACGAAGGTAAGGTGAACTTGAGGCGGTCCGGCCGTTCAAAACAGCCAGACGAGCTGAATTCAGAGAAAGCACCTGGAGGGAATGATGATGGACCAATCCATCTATGTGTCGAACCGCAATCACACACCCATACAACCCCCGGACTCCTTCGGACGTGAGCACCTAGACCATCCCAGCCGTGTGTTCCATTTGCTCTTGCTTTTGGGTATTTGCTTCACGTCTTGAACCCCTACAAGAGGACCTGAAACTTTGTAGGTGCTTGAGAGCAATGGATTGGGTAGCTTAGGAGTTTTGAGGAGTCGGTTGCTCTTCCAACGTCTGGTGCCGTGAGCTGAACTCCTGCGGGGTGGTGGCATCATTGGTGGCGGGGTCCCCACACTGGCAGTAATGGGACCATGCGAAGAGCTCTTGATGGACTCGGCTGCTGACCCGTCAAGATCCGACTTTTCGGCAACATCTCCCAACTCCGTTTCAGCCTCGTTTATTTTGGTAGCTCCAAGACTCGTATGGCTGGCGGTCCGTTTGGCAAAGCTGCTGGTGAGGCTCGCCATACTCAGTTTTCGCATCATCGAACTTGCAGAAGCCCTGATCAGATGATCGCCCCGGACAGCGCCCATACCTGGATATGGTAGAAGGTCTCGAGTCCACACATCACTGAGAGCATGCTCCAGCCGAACCCTGTCTGAGCGCTTTGGGGCTAGCACAGGAATACGGTTGTTGGCGAGAAGCGATTGAGATCGGTTCATTGAGGGTGACGTTGGGAGCGGAGAAATACCGTTATCTCGTAACGCGTGGGTATTCTTGATGATGACTTGGCTGATGGTCGCTTGTGGTCCAAGCGTGGCCGCGCGTTGAATCGCGATGCGACGAGCGAGCGTGCCTCGTTGCCCAAAGCTGTTTCCAATCTTTTTGAGATCTAATGTCAAGGTCGAGTATATTTCGAGTGGAGCGGTGTGTCCGTCATAGATATCTCGACTCTCCGCCGCAGACCTTTCCAGAAGAGAGGACCTCCACCCTTCCTCTTCCTTGGCCGAACACGCACTGAAGATCAACTCGAACAGGCGATGGTCTGACTCAAAGACGACCTTCCACGCGTGAAGCGCGGTGTAGCATTGGAGGCCTAGGCTGGAGATTAGTAGGAATTCATGTGAGATGATACGCGATCCTACACACCTTTACCATTATCGGTCTCCTCAATCTTTAGGTCGCTAAGACCTATGCCGGCGGTAATATCATAGGTGGCCCCACCTGCACCCAGTGTTGCCAGAACTAGACATGATTTGAAGAGCAAGCAAACCATATAATCACCCTCTACCCCTATTTTCGTCTCATATGTCACATGAAGAACGCCGCAGAGCAATACATGTCCTAGCTGCCGGAGTGCCAGGGTTGGCAAAGCCTTTCTTACACATCAACATTCGTAGACTTCTAGGCAAAGCTTATTACAAATTACGTACTTCATTTTGGAGAATCATCCGATCTTGCAGGAGCCATGTTTTCTGGATTCGGTCCCTTGTCCTTGGGTCATCTGTTGCTTTGTTGATTTCCTTAGTGGTTTCTCGCAACCTGCAGAGGATCTTCTCAATCTGGCTGTGTGTCTCTGGACAGTCGATTACCGGAGTGTGTTTGTGCAGGTCCAAGAACAGCAGCGGATACTTGCAGACCCTTTGTATTGGCTGTGTGTTTCAATCAGCGCCCAGACAGCAACACGAGGGTGCTCGGCAGTACCTTGATTAGCAGATCACCGAACGTCAATCCTTTCCTGCTATGAGCTTCACGACCATTCATCGAAGTTAAGGAATTGGCTAGAGCCTCGATGCCTCTTTCGTAGGCGTGCCAATCGGGTATGGAGTTATAAGTTGCGGCCATATCTTGTACCATCATTTCGTACTTAGCGCCGTATTCCTCATATGCGAAAAAGCGATTCATCTAAATCAGGGTCAGCTTCGACCATGTACACACAAGCCAAACCACCCTGCACTTACCATATTTTGGAAGACCAGAGCAACTTCGGCGACTTGCTTGGGCTCCGCTACTAGTGCTGTTCTTTTGTCGTTCTGCGTCTCGCAAATATCGAAAGACTTCCTCCTATCCCCTGCGATGTTTAGACCACCGTTGTTCCCCGATATGTCCATGCTGTGCCATCTGACACGCCCCCCGGACTTAGCTGAAGGTCTTCGATGTCCGTAGATCTGATTCACCTCGACATCGCGGACAACATGTTGAAGCTGACGTAGGAGATCCTCATGGATGCGGAGTATCTCAGCGATATTTCTCTGGATGGATGATTGTGTATGCTGAGACAGACTGGGCACCGACGTAAGCAAATTGAAGTAGACCTGAGCTTGTATGTCAGCCTTTGGGTTCCGAGACGCCGCGCGTAATAATGATTGGTTACATTTGTCAAAACTTTTAGATCAGCGACATAGCTTTCTTCTGAGCTCACCAACTCCTCCAGTATCTTACGTCGACTGTGCGCACGATCCCAGGCAGCTTCATCCATGAACGCTCCTGAGAGCTTTCTGTTATTGTCCATGGAAGGTCGACCGTCAGTCTGTGATTGTTCACTGTTACGGTGCTCATTCCGAAACTGACTAGATCTTGCAGCATGGCGCGATATCGGAGCTACACTGAAGCTCGCGAGGCTGATGCTCGCAGTCTTGACGGCAGTGATGAAGGCCGATGATGAGTGAGAAGAAGTCTTTTGGTGCCTCGAACGAGCCACCCCTTTTCGTTGTTCGGAGTCTTCGCAATCATCCAAAGACCAGCGTTCAGTACGAACAGTTAAGGATTTCCTCCCACTCAGGTTCTTGTGACGCAGGGTGCTCATCCAGCGGCGAAATGGCTGCGAGATAGTGTCTGTGACATGGAAAGCCGATTGTGATTCTTCAGTCGTGGTTTTCACTTCCGCTTGAGCGCCTATACCTCCTAGACGGTCTTTTGTCCTAGTTTCCTGATGCAATATGCGACCAACCCCGTATTGAGCAACCTCTTCGGGCTCGCTCTTCCTTTTCGGTGAGTTCAAGGTGCTCTTAGCATCCAAGTCTATCTCTTCGAGTGGGCTCTCGTCCCTTGTAGCAAGTGAAAACTTCCAAGGGGGTGTTGCATTACTGAGGACCTCCACAACATCTTGCGTAGGAAGGGAAATACTCCGAGATGGTGGATGATTCTCATATCTTGATCGTAGAGGACTCTCTCGCGTAGAGACGATTGAGATGTACGAGCTCGAGGAAGATGCTCTACGCTCTTTGAAATGCTTGACCGTGCCGATGGAACCAGCCGAGCCAGTCCGGGGCGAAGGTGACGTAGAACATAGGTACGGGCTGGTAATGAAGGAACCGGTGAAGGGACTATGAACATTCGTAGGCAGCAACGTCGCCATACTGAGTCAATCCACGAGAGGTAAGCCAGAATAAAAGCGCATGACAGTTGGCCGAACTCCAATCCGATGTAACCAAGAGAACATAGGTAGCAAAACGAAGCATGGACAAGTGGTGACGAAAACTTTTAGTAAATAAGGTACTAGAATCCTAATACATTGTTTTTTCATTTGAACCAAAAAGGAGGAACAAAGCGACAACGAGATAGCTTTGCATGGAAGGAGCGATCATGGTGGATTGTGGAGAGGATAACGCTTTCCAGGTTGAGGTCTGACCTCAAGCGCCAGAAGACCACTCCATCAGGTATCTACAGAGCGGGTACTCGAAAAGGCAGATGTACGACCTGTATGTAGCTTACATGTACTACATTAGAAAGGAAAACGTCCGGCTCTGGAGGAGAAAGGGAGGATGAGGAACTTGGAACCTTTGATGTAGGCCAAGTAGCGTAAGGTAAGGGAACCCTAAATCTGGTGGTGTTTGCGCCACGCTAACGTTAAATAAGGTCCTCCACTAGCCCACTGGTTATACCAGGTCGGTCGATATTATTACGAAGACAGAGTACCTTACAGACTACCACACCCTCGATACGTACCGCAAGATGGGCATGCCGATGGAGAGCATACATGTGCCTTCAGTGGCATCTGGGGAGAGATCTGACCGTGACCTGTCAAATGGAGTGGGGAGCGACAAAAGCTCCTTGATGGAGATTATAGCGGAAAAGGACAGGGTCGAAAGTGAGTTGAGAGCTTTAAGCAGCGTCTTGAATTCGGTAAGCTGCCTACCGGAATCTTCGAGAATAAGCATCACTCTGATTTACCGTCTGCCATCGCAGCATGGTGTGAACATGAACACTAGCCTGACCACCTTCGACGGTTACCCACGGGATGATATTGATGTTGCACAAAGTGTGTAGCTCTCTGCCAAACTGCTGTAGGACTCTCTGATGGTAAGGGCTGCAGTCCGTACAACAAGATCAAGAATTATACATTTGCGAAACGATTATAAGGGGCTCATGTCACGCATCGAGGCCGGCTTGCACGCCCATCATGCCTCTGTGCAACGAGAAGCTTCTCTGGCGAACGCTTCATCTACCGGTGCTGGCAACTCTATTCCGCTTACCGCGGCATCTTCGAGCAATATCCTACCCGCAGGCATCATAGACACACCATTTGCCAAAGTCAACAGCGTTGTCGGCGGAAGTCCTGCAGAAGACGCGGGGCTCAGGGCGGGGGACGAGATTCGCAGATTCGGGAGCGTGAACTGGACGAATCATGAGAAGCTCAGCAAGATAGCAGAAATTGTGCAACTTAGCGAAGGGGTAAGTGCATACTGCTCCTGTTGGTCTGCTCAAGCCTTGACTGAACTTGTGCTTTAGCGGCCTATAAGTGTCAGAGTACGCCGGACCAACCGGGAGGGTCAGACACCTGAGGACCTGCAGTTACAGCTCACCCCCAGAAGAGACTGGGGCGGCCGAGGCATGCTTGGTTGCCATCTCCTTCCGGCTTGAACACATGGACATTGCAAGTCTGTCGTACTAAACGGCCTATAATCTAACTCATTCACAATCCTTTTCGCGGCATAATTGGCGAAGGATCCGTAGTGAAGAGGCCAAGGGCGAAGGGTGAAAGGCGAAGAGTGAAGGGTGTAGGGCGTTCTGGGGCTCCTCCGATTTGGAGATTTATGACAGTCGATGAGACCACACAATTTGCTCAGCTCCAATGCTTGTAGGAAACTGTCTGATGATCTGAGCGATCTTTATTGACACCATCGGTCAGTAATATATGGCAAGAGATGCTGCAGAGTGATGGTTCTCTTCTGCGCGTTGAATTATGGAATATCTGGTTCTAACCTTGGCACTTGAAGAAGTGGCTGGTATATCACGTGACGTGCGGCTAACATTCTGCTTGACTTCTAATTGGCTTGAACCCTCACCCCAAAATTTGTGCCTCTTCATCCCACCGCCTTCTGACACCACAACAACAATACCTTGTCTCATAACGGTTTTTCCACCTCAACACATTATCACCGGCTAAAGGTACCGCGCAATCCTCCCATCACCGAATTGTGTGCTTCAGTTTAAATCGGCTCTGTGAAACATCTTTGACGTTAGTAAAGTCGCAGAAACTTCAACATTCCAATACGGTCACTGCCAGCGAACATCAGGATGGCCGAAGCTCCTGCCTCCGGGCAATCTCCCCCTACGTTCAAGCTCGTCCTTGTCGGCGATGGAGGCACTGGGAAGGTGGGTCTTTTCAAAGACGAGGTATCTGCGACACTACTTCAGCGACTGATGAGTCTTCTCTGTTAGACGACATTCGTGAAACGTCACTTGACAGGAGAATTTGAGAAGAAATACATCGCCACTTTGGGTGTTGAAGTACACCCGTTGGGATTCACGACGGTTCGTAGGCAACTCCCGCCGCCTGGAGAACAATCCTCTTCAATGGAGCTTGCCTGACAGATGCATAGAACTTGGGCCAGATTCAGTTCGACGTATGGGACACAGCTGGCCAAGAGAAGTTTGGTGGCTTGAGGGATGGGTATTACATCAACGGGCAGTGCGGCATCATCATGTTCGATGTTACATCCCGGATCACGTACAAGAACGTACCGAACTGGCATCGTGAGTTAACCATACACGGGAGAGACTTGCCGCATGTTCTCTGACACTGTTAGGTGATTTGGTTCGCGTTTGCGAGAACATTCCCATTGTCCTTGTCGGCAACAAAGTTGATGTGAAGGAAAGGAAAGTCAAGGCGAAGACCATCATTTTCCACCGCAAGAAGAACCTACAATACTACGACATCTCCGCTAAATCCAACTACAACTTCGAAAAGCCGTTCTTGTGGCTTGCGAGAAAGCTGGTCGGCAACCCTACTTTGGTAAGCATCTGGTGAGTCGGCGAGTACACGCATTGCCTAATCAACCTTAGGACTTCGTTGCTGCGCCTGCTCTTGCTCCACCTACGGTCCAGGTTGACGAGGCCTTGCTACAACAGTACCAGAAGGAAATGCATGACGCCGCACAGATGCCTCTTCCGGACGAGGAGGACACAGACTTGTAGATCCACCGATGGAATCACAAGATGGCCTGAGATATGGACCGAAAGTCGGCTGTTGGTAGCTTTGATATCTCAGGACCAGGTTCGGCAGGTCCAAGTTCTTTTCATGACCCCAATCAGCTTAGACCGTCATCATGCATGTCTTTCATGTAACACGATCATCATAAATTTCTTTCAAGTACGTACGCCGTCGAGCGACTCTGGCATGGAGAGATAATCATGGCTTCGGGAGGATTCACAAGAGCGAGCGACTGAGTCTGCATGATCAAGCAAAGATCATACTGAAACAGCTTCAGATATAAAAAGTTTCAATCCAGGGGCTCTCTTTGTTCCAGCAAGACGCTCTGTAATTGCAGGCACTCGCATCGTGTGACTCGAACCCCAGATTACTTGAACATTCGTCCGGCCAAGTTAAAGTACTTTTCATTCCGATCTCATCGCTGTTTGATGGGTGAAAATTTCGGAAGTTTTACGTGCAGTCGACTTATGTTGCACGTGGCCGCCGTCGCGAGATCGGCAATTGAAATTATTCACAGGTATCTTGAATACAAGTATTCTTTCTTGACTTCGTACCAGATCAATCTCTGTTTTCCTTGCGCTGATAAGTCTGAACTAAAGCCAGGGCACCTCACGGTCAATGACTCCTTCTGGCAGGCTAGCTCAGTCATGGCTCTACCTGCGGATATACGCCGTATCTACATTATACATATAGTAGAACAGCTCCTGTTAGGTTTGGTGGGTGGAGGAGTCTCGGCCGGCTCTTGTTCGAGCCAAGAGCACGTCTCAGTTACTCCTGGACAAACAACGCAATGGGCGGTTTCCATGACCGTACAAAGCTACACATGGTAGCACGGGCAGTTACACAGCAAGTTAATCTGCATCATTCGTGGAATTATCTCAACCTTACACTTCAAGCTGGCGATGTCGCCGAAACGGGGATCGAAAGTGTGAGGCCATGGTAAATCCGTGAAAGGGTGGACCCTCTCTCTTGGACTAGCACGAAGGTGTCCACAGGTCAGCAGCTGGGATCAGATAACGCAATCTTCAAGGAGACGCAACGATTGCGGAAGATACGGTGTACACCGTCCTAGGGCACATTTTCATGCAACGGCTTATCGCAACAGCATTGAGCAAATGAAGCTAGATAGGAAGAATTTGGGACGAGGTCAAGGTCCTCTTGGTTCCTGGTGTCGGTTACAAGGTGGGGGCCCCTGTCGTCATTGAAGCTTAGATTCGTAGCGTTCGTGACATTTCTTCCGATGCCGGCGCCATTCCCGAGGCGAAGCTGGGTATGCCGTTCCATGATCCCAGTCCAAGTTGATCGGAGAGTAAGTCGACCAAAATCCCTTCAAGAGAAGGTATAGGACGGTCCAGGTCTTATGCCAATCACTGACTAGAAGTGGGAATACCCATCTCTCTACGAGAAATGAACAATCAGAGTCAAACGGAAGAAGAGCCCGCAAGTAAACGCCCTGTTTCAGGCCCGGAGTCTCCAGACTCTGCGTGCGCTAAACTATCACAAGTTGCTGCCAGTGTCCCTCCTCGCTCAGGGCCTCGCCGTGCATGATACCATGCACATAACACTCGCCAAGAAGTTCGTAGTAGCCCTGGCTTAGCTCCAACTTTCGGCGCAGGAGAAGGGGAGTCTTGACGCTCGGAACAATCGCGACCAAGTCCCCTGGCTCGACGACGTGCGGCCCGATACCTAGGAGGGCGTTCGAGGTGCAGAATGGGCGGTTTTGGGAAGTCCTAAGCAGACGACCGTACTCGTATGCGTCGTCGTACAGCTTCGAGCGGTGTGCGTCCACCACGTGGCTAACGTTGGGGTCATATGCCGTTTCGGAGATGCCGGCTCTTACGCATCCATCAAGGAGAGTGTCCAGGCTAGGTATGATGCGGCTCGTATCCTGATTGGAGAGTGCTTTGAGATTAACCATGGTCGATAGTATGTCTTTTCGGGAGGCGTGTCCGGCAAGGACGACGCGGCCAACGCGCTTGACCATTTGTGTGAGCAGATAGGCCGAAAAGGATGCGGACAGTGCCTCGGGAGCTGGAGACTGTGCGTCGGCATGGTCGTGAATGATAGTTCTCCATAACACACCAATCGGGCTCTGGCCCGTCTTGTATGGTTCGGGAAGACCTAGAATGAGCTTCGCGGTCTTTTCAAATTTGCCTTTGTAAAGTTCAATTCCCGATTCGCCTATCCCAATCACCTCACCCGCAATCCAGGCGCGAAGGTGCAGCTCATGGTCTTGGATCATGAACGCGATCTGATCAGGTCTGTCGGACCCGGACGCGCTGAAAGCATCGCCCTGGAGCCGGGTCATGCCAAATAACATCGTGTTTACCTGCGGCAGGGAGAAGTCTGGGACCCAAGAGGGTAGATCTCGAACTACACTCGTCTCATAGTATTTGCTTGAAACTCTTGTCAACAGCTGAAGAGAACTGCTTTCTCTAATGATGTACGAAGCGATGCTAGAGAACAGCGAAGCAGGGTCGATTTTGTAGTCAACCTCGATGGGGTACTGCATGCCACGATGGGTTTGTCCCGCTCTCTTTAGGAAGCCTAGGAGGCCAAAGATCTTATCTCTGGGGTCAGTCGCCTCCTGGTCACCGGCAGTTTCTAGACAAAGGTCCAGAAATACAGCGTCCCTATATATGTCACGGACTCTAGGCACGGCTGTGGTATAGCCTTCAGAGCCAGAAGATAACCGCTGAAGAAACACATGCATCTGGAGGGCGGTCATATGCGCTGGCCGTCGAAATCTTTTCCAGGTATCATTCGGCTGCCGCGGCAGCGCTAGTTGTGTGAGCACGTTCAAGAAGGATGTTCTTGCCAGGAACGACGTTCCATGTACGAGATCTTGAAAGGACACCCAGTATGAACCCCAGAAGACTTCGATACTTCGTGCTAATGGCACCTCTTGCAGGACCCAAAGACGCCGAAACCAACCTCTTCCTTGGAATATGACAACGTCGAGCCAGTCGGATAATGTCGTTCCCTGGAGACCAAGAGTCCGGAGTTTCTCAACATCTTGGTAATCATTGCGGTCATTGAATACATCACCGGGGTCCTCGTTCCGCTGCCTAAAGTCTCTATGAGTGGATGCCAATTTCGTGATGATCTGGAGGACGGAAGCGGTGGACTCGTCGTCTGTTCCGAGCCACACAACTACTTTGAAAGCTTTCGCGTAGATCTCATCCATCATCTCTACCTGCGAGTTTCGCTCTTCCAAGTCGCTTTGATTGATGCAAATTGCATCAATCCAGAAGTAATGACGCCAGAGCTTGGACTTCCGAATATGAAAAAGCGCATCGTAAAGATTCCTTGTCACCTTGAGCGTCCGACCATCGAGAAGTACCGGGAAGCGGTCGCTCCACTTCTCTGTTTCGGCATTATCATCTACCTCTCGGCCCTCGCCGGATCGATCGATCGGCCATGTGCACTCGGGATTGCCCCAGGTGTACGACAGAGCGCAGTAAGGAGGACATTTGTTCAGAGGGTAAGCCTCGATCTTGAGATCGAGATATCGTTTGCGCAGGGTGACCTTCAGAAGCCGTATTGCATGAGGGTCTTGCAAAGGCTGGTAATCGAACTGGGGAAATTCCGAAAAAGTGGCGGAGACTATTTCATACGGAGCAGCATCTGCTAGGTTGGAAAATACGATGAGTCTCAAGAAAGAGTAAAGAATTGTTTTTGGTATACGCAATAGGATAGCAAAGACTGATTTTGGAGATATTGGTCGCTCAATACTGAGTGCCATAGAGTAAACAAAGTATTGTTGATTGCAGACATGTTGATGAGGAGAGGTTGTTGTCTCTTCATTACCATTGAAAGCTGCCTGCAGCACAGCCTTCTTTGGTCCTTCAGGCTGCAAGGCTGCATGCCTAAGGCTGTGAGTGGCAAGCCCACGCCGATCATAACAGTTGCTATGTATAACTGGGGTTTTTGCTTTTGGTGGTGTCCAATTGATAAAGATCTGATACGATACAGCTGCTACCAAGAATTGGAGCGAAAAGGCCTTGTCAAACGGTGTCAAAGCGATCAACAGTTGGGATGCATCTTCACTCTCACACTGTCACACGGAGAATCCGTGTTGAGGTGCTACTGTACCTTACCAACGCCTGGATTTCTAGAGCCTCAAGACTTTTGGCCGGGTACCTCAGGCTTAACGTTACCCCGCGCTATGTGTGTGCGGATGTAACGTCAACTTAACCACCTCGATACCTACCGTATCCATATTCATCCGTCGTCTTACCAAGCGGATTTCGTATACAGCTATTCCTAGAATGTTGGCTCCTCGGTTCGCTCAGAACTTTTTGCAACTTTTTTTTGAAAATCACACTCAAATTCAGTGTTTTGATGTTAAAATCACAACTAAACACTTATTTCTATAAA
>JAABUJ010002041.1_pt1 | contig 26549 bp, 14 predicted proteins | sample 5559131 | NCBI WGS metagenome assembly JAABUJ01 (sample SAMN10711875, study PRJNA513366) | rock metagenome | isolation source: Antarctica rocks | place: Antarctica: Victoria Land, Mt New Zealand nord | collected 2016-01-07
TTCTAAATAATCTGTTGCATAAGATTAAGATAACTGAATAGATTACTTATAATTAGTTATTGAGTTATTTAATGAGTATTAATTGCTGTAAAAAGAGCTCTACAGAGATTTGTGATTTCAGTTTTCTAAAAGTAGTGAATATAAAAGTCAGTGTGATTTAAATAAAAGAGAAGCACATACTGTACAGTTTTTACTAATTAATTATATAAATATCACTTATTAATTTCTAAGACTTTTATAAAGATCAGTTAGACATTGAGACTCAGCATCTTTATATAAAGCAAAAACAGTGCTGTTATTTTGTGCTTATAAAGACTATTGTAAAGTTGATGAACTGATTAAGTTCAGTTTAACTTTTATATAATTGCTTTTTGTTTTACTGACTTGTAAATTCATCTTTATTTTCATTTTAAATTTATTTATTTAATCAATACTTTCTATAAATACATTTATCATCTTCTTCATTGTATCTAAAGCTGTCTTTACTTCTCTATTTACATCATTACTCTTTGCTGTAGACTCTTCATCATTATTAATAACTTAATTGTGAAGACTGTATTACATCTACATCTTCTTAACATTTCATCAGTAGAAGCTTAAAGTGCTATTTAGACTGTATTGATCACTTATTTAATTCTTATAGAGACTGAATTGTCAGTAGACTGAGTATAAAGTTAAGTTAAGTTTAAAAAGATTATCTATAACTCTGTAAAAACTTAACTTAACTTACAGGTCAGATTATTACTAACTCTATGTGCACTAGGTTAAATTGAGTCATTAAAGCATTATTTTTTAAAGCTAAGTTATGTAATTATAAATTACATAAAATCATAATATTAGATTTAACTCTTACAAATAATACATTACAAAATCAAACTTTGTAATCTATTTTTTGCATTTCTTTCATGAGCACTAATGTCATATATAAAATCTAAAACCTACACACTCAGTCTAATTGTTAACTGTCTTAAGAAATTTCTGCATTGTCTTGTGTTTTATGTATAGATTCAGAGACTAAACATTGAATTTTTATTTTAAAGTAGCTATAAATGTATTTCTATAGACTTTTATTATCTTTTTTAAACAATGATTCTATAGATACTTCAGTGACTTAGTAAATAAGATAGCTAATGAAACATTATTATTTTACAGATCTTATATCTGCAACTTATATAGCATAATTGATCAGATCACTGCTGTATAAAGTAGTTAAGATTATTTTGTGAATGAGTCTCATATAAATAACATAATATATAAAAGAACTTTAAATATCATAATATTTTTCTGAGCTATCTATTATATATATTCTCTTCATCTTAATCTTATGTCAATCTGAACACTTAATACTTACAATGTTATTTTTATCAGAATTATTTAATCATTAAAATACACTATGCTCATCAGATTCTCACTGAGATCTCTGCAGCATCTTATAAAAAAATTAATTTATATTTATTTAATATAAATCTTACTTTATGTCTCTTTACTTATACAATGCACTGACTGTGAACTGACTTCAGTTTGTAACAATTTGTATATAATTAAATTTATATTATTTACAAAGTTAAACATCATCATTTTATCTTCTAAGTACTTAAACATTGTCAGCAGTTTTAACACAAAGAACAAAAAGAAAATTAAAGAGAATAAGAATTTCTGAAGAATTTTTATTTTTATAAGTATTTAATTATTTTTAAATTTTAAGAAAATTATTCTTGTACATTATTTGATCAGAAAGCATTTTATAATGTAAGTAATTTATGATGAAAACTCTGCAGATTATATGATGTGTAATAATTTTTTATGTAAAACATTATTAAATATTTCATTAAAATTAAGATTAAGTATTAAGACTATACACTTTGACTTTATCTTTCATGCTGTGTTAACACAGAATATAAACAGCTTTAAAACAGTAAAATTAAATCTTTTTTTTTAACTTTTATTTAATTTTATAAAAGAAAATTATGTATCTTTATTGTCTCAGCAATTCACTCTGCAATTAACTTTTTCAGTAGCTTTATAATTGTGTTCTTCAGTGCAATAAAACAATAGCTACTTAACAATAAATAATTTATTTTTCTGTTCTTTTATAAAATTACTATAATAAATTCTTAAAAGCTTTTAAATATCATTTTATTGACAAAGTATCTATTAATTACTTGTACAAGATCATTTTTAATGAAGAAAATTACAGTTTTAAAAGCTTTATTTAAAATATTATTTAACTTTAAAACTTTATTATTTAACAGTCTATGAATTGTCTGCTTAATCTGCTTTACAGTAACTGTTGAGAAATGTTAAATATAAAAAATGTAAATAACTCATTGTTAATATTTCTGAGATCTACTTGTCTTTCTTTTAAAAAGAACTTTTCTGTCAGAATTTATATCTTAATAAAATTATCACTACTTATATTATTCTGATCTGATCTCTGTAAGAGTGAAATGTAAAATGATGTTTATAATTTATTTATGTGAAGCTTACTTTACTATAATAGTTTTTATAAACTTTTCTTATGAAAGTTATTCAAAGCTGAGATTAATTATTTAATAAATTTCTTGAAAGAAAGTAGATACTCATGCTATATTATGTCATTTAGTGAAATCTCTAAATCTATTATCTATGAGTACATCTTGATTAAGAGAGTTACAGAAGAAGTAAAAAGAATGTTGACTGCAGTTAATATGAATAAAGTTTTTACTCAGTCTTTAATATTAATTTTATTTTACTTTATAGAAATAGCTAAAACATCACTTCTTAACATTTTCACTTAATAAGACTGCATCTATTAACTCTTACTGACAGCAAACATCAGATAACTAAATACATTATTAAGAGTTTAACAAATCATTTAAGAATTTAATTAATCATTAACAGTAAATCTTATAAATTTAATGAACTGCTTAAAGATCTGTTTAAATAAAGATTTAATAAACTTGTTAACAATTATCTTTTAATTAAATATAAAGTTTATCTGAATCTGATTGTGCTTATGCAGATTGTAGATATTGTAATAAAAGATATTAATGTATTTTGACTGCTTATATACATGTATGTTCTTGATTAAGATCAAGATAGCTTAATTGTCTTCTTTAAGTTGAATAAATAAAGATATTTAATGAGCTTTATTTTCTTAAATGTTTACACAGTGTGAATTGACTTCAAGATATTTATCTATATTTATGTCTTTTAATATTTATTCAAGTCAGATCTCAATCTTTATACATATTGACATAATTATGTATTCAATCTCAGTAATTAAGATAACAATAAACTTTTACTTTTAACTTATTTACAACATTAATTCATCTTTAAGCATATAGATACACTTTAAAATTAATTTTTAATTTTATTTATTTAAAACATAGTTAAAGTCAAAGTATTTCAGCATTACTTAACTCTCATTAAAGCTGTACATAATGCTGAGATTAATGATTAATTTTACATATTGCAGTAATTTCTTAAGTATGTATTTATAATGCTTTACAGAATTGCTGAAATATTGACTTAATTAATTTAGTGTGAAGATGATGTCTAATTAAATATGAATTATTGTATACATTAAACTTTTAATTGTTTATTAATACTGTCTTTAATCTATTCTTTAATCAGTTAAGTTGACAAGACAAAGAACATTATATTCATTAAATGAAATGTTAATGACTCTATATTTATTAAATTGCATATGAAGATTCTTTAATATCTTATTTACATAATGAGTCTGATTCAGACACAGAGTTCTTATTTTATAATTATATATGACTTAAATGTTAAAAATTTTCTGTATCTTTCTTAAATTCTTAACTTTAAACATGTTCATAAGAGCTTGCTTAAATCAGAGAATGTATAATAGATTTATTAAAGTTATAACAATATTATTTATATAAAGAAGCAGCATAATTCTTTTAATGCTGTAAAGAAGAAGACAGAAATCAGTTTTGCTTTAATGAAAACTTAATTTAAATAATTTAGTAACACATTATTTATATTAATTCTGTGAGACTTACTTAAGATCATAAAGGCTATGCAGTATGTGCAGAACATAATTAGATGCAACATTAATTTTAAAAAAGAATGTTATATAGATTGTTTTCTTCAGAAAGAATTCTGTAAAAATGTTATTAATATTTACTTAATGACACTTTAGATTCTTAAGTGCAATGATAGTCAGAAAGATTCACAGAGTGTTAAATTTAATAATAAAAGTAAAGATATTCTCATAATCAACACTGTATATTTATAAAAAGTCTTTTGTCACAAATCTTATCTTAAGCTTATTTAAGAATCTGTTGATGTTCAGCTTAAGTTTAAAGATTTATTTATTAATTATAATGTTGACTCTTCTTAATAACACAGTCTCTTCTTATATTTCATTTGCTGTCAAGACTGTCAGCTTCACATAAATAATGTTCTTTCACATTTCTTCTCAGATTGAGTCTCTCACTGCTTCAGCATAGATAACAGATATTGAAATATTAAATTTAATTATAGAGTCTTCTTTGTCTGCAGAGAATGTCATAAGTATTAATATGACTTTTAATATTTTAATTAAGAGCTTATTTACATCTTAATTATTGTTGTTGTCATCTCTCTTTTATTTCAGAATCTCAACACATAAAAAGATTCTAACTTCTTTAAGAGTCACTATCTTAACTTAATCAGTATTGATCTTTTTATCTAATAACTTATTTAGATTAACTGCAGTTAACTTAATTTCATATTATTTATTTTAAGACTTATCAATCTTAACTGTAATCAAGTTAAACTGCATCTTACTGTTTTAAGTTATGAATGCCTGATCTAAAGCTGTAATCTTTATAATGATTAACTTATTTTATAAATATTCAATAAATCTTCTGTTTAAAAGAACATTTAATGTTTATCATTGCAGTTTAAGATTAACAGTGTCTCTTTTCTTGTTTTCAGTAAACTTTACAGCATAATTTTTAATGATGCATTTAAGATTTAAAGCTTAAAGCTAATACTGCTTTATGATTTTCTCAATGTAGTTCATAAAGATTCTTACTTATTCTTAATTTATGAATTTATTGCATTTATCTTCAGATAATAACTTAAGATCAATGTAGCTGTAGCACTTACATTCTTATATATAAATGTAATTGATAAATGACTTTACATCAATGAAAGCTTTCTTAAGAGTTATTTATTTGCTGTTAATTAAGAAATTAATTGCTATTTAATTATGAAGATAAATATCTGTCTATGCTGTCTACACTTAGAACTTTATTGATAGTTATGTCTCTTTAATTATGATGTACACTGAATTCTCAGTGATTTAAATGACTCTTTTAACAATGTCATTCTGAATTAACATATAGAGCACTGTGTATTGCAGTGTAATGTTAAGAGACTTACATTAATTGTTTAAAGTGAACTTTAACTTTATTTCATTGTTACTTTATACAACAAAAATCTTTGCATCAATCTGAAGTTCAGTCTTTAACTATTATTCTTACAGTGTCTATAAGATCTTATTATGTCACTTTAACAGTATCATTTACATTTTTCAGAAATAATTATTTATTATCTTCAGAAAGTACTGATATCTGTTAAATGACAAGAACAATAAGCTATATATGTCAATAAAAACAAAAACAAGAATGTTAGTCTTTTTTTTATTTACAGTGTAATCTTATTTATTGATGAACTTAATTAAAGCACAAATCTCATACATATTCTTGTTGTTCTCAATAATGAGAATTGACTTTTCAAGAATTGTCATCTTATAAAGATTATACAACTTCATAGAATTAAGATAAACAAATTGTTAATGTTAAAGTCTGTAAATCTTAATTTTTTCATTTAATGATGCAGTGTTGATGTCTAAGAAGTTAATTATAAGATTATGCTCATAAATCTAAATATATGAGCTTACATTTAAAGCAATAACAGAAAAGATGATCTTTAAATGTAGTGTGTACATTACAAATATTAAAGCAAATTCATTAAGATTCTTTGCAATATACTTAATTATATAGACTTTATCTTGCTTTAATGCTTCTATTATAGTCTTGCTGTGCTTATTATACATTTAAAGACAGTGTTAATTAAAGCTTTTATGCAGTTTTATTTTGCATATCTGCTTTTCTGACAGAAGATTGATCTCAAGTTTAGACACATAAAGTGTCAAATTCAATCTTATAAAATTTTCTGACTCAACTTGCATAATGATTACTTCACAATAATGAGAATATAAATGTTCTTTTTTAACTTTAATTTACTGACATCTCATTTATATAAGAAAGTCACTGAAGAGTTAAAGTTAATTAATTATATATGAGAAGAATTTAAAGTCTATAACTCATTTAAATTTAAGTATTTTACTGATAGTCTTCTTAAACAGAGCAGCAATTTTATTATTAACTTTCTCTTTCTCTTTAGATTCAGAGAAGAAATCATCATTATTATTATTATTAATTTCTGCATCAAAGACTCTGTGTTTCTTTTCTTTTTCTTTATAAACTGACTTTTAATACAATTTAACTGCAGTCAATCTGTACAGCTTAATTGTAATTGATTTGCTTGTTTTCTTTTAAGTATTTTACTTAATGTTAAAAAGAAATTCACAATCTTTAATGAAATGAAAGATGTTACAAAGAAAACACTTAATAAAGCAGCAAAAAAGATAATCACTGTCTAAGCTGAATGATCTGTAATAGTATTACTTAATATTAATTATGTAATAATTTAATGAACTGCAGTTCTAATTCATTAAATGTTGATCTTCTTTTTATTTATCTACTTACAAAACAATGACAGTCTCATCAGTCTTAAGCTATATCTCTTTTTTCTAAAGCTTTTATAAATCTTTCTTGATGTCTGAATTGTTCTGAATGTCAATGCCATTACAGATCACAACATATTTAATTAATAACACTTAAAATAATGTTTAAAATCATTATTTTAATTTGAATAACTTAAGAGTAAAAGACTTTGCTGGTTCATGCAACTGCATAAAAGACTCAGATGGTAGTCAGTCTGTAAAAAAGACTCAGATAGACTTTACTTTAGTGTTAATTCTTTGTCTATAGTAAACATGTTGCTGTCATCAAGCATTTGATGTTTACATTCATCATTTGACACATTTTGACCTCACTGCCATCCACACACTCATGTGCCTCACAGAAGGCCTAAGAAGAAGTGAATTCAGATGAAGAATATATGTGCTCTGTGTGAGCTGCATTAAGATGATTTGAAGACAGCTGGTGAGAGTTTAAGGCTAAAAAATGCAGTTCATCACTGCAGCACATGCCACCAGGTAGAGCATAATGCCTCTACATGCCATAGGCCACATAATTAGTACTAGAATCAATTTAAATACATGAATTCCTATTGTTTGTTTACTATCTTAATGTTTATTTACATCTTGACACATCAACACATTCTAAGACACATAGACTATTCAGGTTAGCACTCAGTGTTAAGTCTATCTGAGTCTTTTTTTCAGGCTGACTATCATCTGAGTCTTTTATGCAGTTGCATGAATCAGCAAAGTCTTTTACTCATAACTTAACTATGTCAGACTGAGTTGCAGCAATCTTTTTATTGAGTTTGCTCAGATAAATTTATACTTCTTTAATGAATACATTCTTTAATATTTTATATTTAATAAACTTCATTAAATATTGTCTCTCAGTCATCTGCAACTTCTTTTTGTACTTAAACTTTAATACATTTCAAACATTCTTTACATTAATTTTGTTCATCAGATATTCTTAATTATCTGTATTTATGTAAATAATAAATTAATATAAAATCTTTACATCAGTTTTCTGACTTTTAAAGTCAAGACTGCTGAGAAAAAATGAATCTAAAAATTCACTAATCAGCATATTGACTACTAAGACTTCAATAACATTTTATAGATCTTCTTTTATTAATTATTTTTTCATAAGAGTAAATCATTGATTGCAGTTCTTGTAAGTAAGAATTGAGATGAATTATTGCTTTATAAAGAAGTTGTTGAAGTTTATGATGATGATAGTTGATATGTAGTATAAGAAATGAATAAAGTAAAATAACAATGTATATATTGAAGATAATATAAGTAAAATAAATAGAAAGCTTTTGTATCTTTTATTCTGTAAGATAGTAATGTTTATTCATTTTAATAACTTATATTAAGTTACTGAAGAACAGTGCTCTCTGAGTAACTGTAAATGCTGATTTTTGCTGAGATTAATTCTTTATAAATCTCTTAAGTTAAACATACTCAGCTGTTACAAAATGCTGATTCTGCTAAAGCTGAATTTATTATGAATCTTAATAGTCAGTAATATTGTTAAAACTGAATTAACTGTAAATCTTAATAGTCAATATATACAGCTATTGTCAGTATGCTGATTCTGCTAAAACTAAATTTATTATAAATCTTAATAATTGACATATATAGCTGCTGTCAGTGTGCTGATTCTGCTAAAGTCAAATTTATTATAAATCTTTTATGAATCTTAAAAATCAACATACTTAGCTGTTGTCACATTAGAAGTATGCACTTTCTTTAAGAAGCTTTTTGCTAATTTGAGCTCATAATTTCTTGAAAGAAAGTAGATACTTGTGCTATATTATGTCATTTAGTGAAATCTCTAAATCTGTTATTTATGAGCACATCTTAATTAAGAGAGTTACAGAAGAAGTAGAAAGAATGTTAACTATAGTTAATGTAAATAAAGTCTTCACTCAGTCTTTGACACTAGTTCTATCTCACTTCATAGAAGTAGCTAGAACATTGCTTCTCAACAAAACTGTTATTAATTTGTATATCTTACATATTGTAGTTTCTTTTTAAGTAAATTTTGAAAAAATTAATAAAATATCTTATTGTCACTTATCTCAGTGTTATTATACTGTTATCTTATACATCTTACACTCACAAGAAGTTTCAAGACTCTTAATGATCACTAAGAATTTACTTATGCATATAAATAAGTTTTTAAGCAGTATTTCTTTAGACTTTTATAAATGATTTATTGCAAAGCTGTAAGTAAGCATAATATGTACAATTACTTTTTTTAATGTAAATACTGTTTAAACTTTTTCTTATTAAGCTTTTTCAGTGTGTAGCACTTACTTAATGTTAGCTTTTTCATTAATATTGTAATTTAAATATTTATTAAAATGTAATCTTAAGTGATCACTTAGTGATTCATTAAATGACAAAATTAAACTAGTTTCTTAATTGCTATTAAAATAAACATAAAATCAATAATACTCTGTTAATTATCTCTCTTTTAAATTGACAGTTCTTTTAAAGTGAGTAATAAAAAACTATTTACTATTATTGTGATGCAAAGACATTTTAATTGTGTTTTATAAGTGACATGTAAGTCTTTTTAGAAAAAATAATGAGCATTAAAATTTTTTAAAAGTATAATTTTCTTTTTAACTTCATAAATAGTCTATTATATGATATATTAAGTCTGAATTTGTGATCTGTTGCTTTGCAAATTATATACATTTATTATTAAAAAGCAGTGTTCTAGCTGCTTTTATTAAGTCAGTTAGAACTAACATTCAAAGCTGAGTGAAGTCTTTAATAATGTTGATTATAGTCAACATTTTTAACTCTTTCAGACATAATCATCACAATTTATAGATATGTAATCATAGAATTTCATTAAATAACATAATATAATATAAATATCTTTTTTCTTTCAATACATTATGAGCCTGAATTAACAAGAAGCTTCTCAGAGAAAGTGTATATTTTTAATATATTAATAGCTTGATATGCATCTTATTAAATAAATGAATAAGTATCTGTAACAACTAAATATGTAAGCTTAAATTGTTAAGCAAAATCAGCACTTTTAGTAGCTTAATATGTATCTTGTTAAATAGACAAATAAGTATCTGCAGTAACTAAATATATAAACTTAAATCATCAAGCAAAATCAGCATTTTCAGCAGCTTAATATGTATCTTATTAAATAGATAAATAAGCATTCACAGTTATTTATTAAGAGCACTGTTCTTTATTAACTTAATATAAATCATTAAGATAAATAAACATTTACTATTTTACAAAATAAAAGATATAAGACTTTCTTTATTTTATTTACATTATCTTTTATGCATATATTATTATTTTACTTTATTTATTTCTTATACTACATATTAACTATCATCATCATAAACTTCAACAACTTCTTTATAAAGCAATAAATCATCTCAATTCTTACTTACAAGAACTGTAATTAATGATTTATTTTTATGTAAAAATAATTGATAAAAAAAAGATCTATAAAATATAATTAAAATCTTAGCAGTCAATGTTTTCATCAGCAGATTCTTATTTCTTCTCAGCAATCTTAACTTTAAAAGTCAGAAAACTGATATAAAGATTTTATATTAATTTATTATCTACATTAATGTAGATAATTAAGAATATCTGATGAATAAGATTAGCATAAAGAATGTTTAAAATGCTTTAAGATTTAAGTATAAGAAGAAGTTGCAGATGATGAGAAGACAGTATTTGATGAAGTTTATTGAATATAAAATGTTAAAAAATATATTTATTAAAGAAGTATGAATTTATCTGAGTAAACTCAGCAAAAAGATTGCTGCAACTTAGTCTAATATAACTGATTTATTTAAGTCAGAATAATGATTTTAAACATTGCTTTAAGCATTATTAAATAAATATGTTATAATCTGCAATGCAATTGATGCTTAAAACTCTCTTAACATTAAAAGAGATCTGTAGAAGCTTCAGAAGAAAGAGATATAATTAAATATTAAGAAAATTGTTAACATTCTGTAAGTAAGCAAATAGTAAGAAGATAAACATTTAATGAATTATAACTGTGATTTATTGAATCACTATATAATCAACATTAAGAAATATCATTAAAGATTATTTAATTTTAATAGTAATTAATTCTTTTATTATAAAATCTTTAAGTATTTTCTCTGTTAAGACATTCATAACATTTAAAATTACAAATATCTTTTTAATGCTTAAAGAGATATTTGAAAGAAGATAAATAAGTTGATTGTAGTTAAGTTACATTGCAAATTAAGATTTAAGCATAAAGAGAAAAGACATAAAGTCTTTAATATAAAGATCAATAATGATACTGTCTTCTTTTTTTTAAACTTTAAAGAGAAAAAGAAAGTCAATAATGAAATTGCTGCTCTGTTTAAGAAAACTGTTAATAAGATGTTTAAATTTAAATAAGTTGCAGACTTAAAATTCTTCTCATATATAATTGATTAAATTTAACTCTTTTATAAGACATCAATAAATTAAAGTTGAAAAGAGACATTTATACTCTCATTATTGTGAAGTAATTATTATGCAGATTAAGTTAGAAAATTCTGTAAGATTGAGTTTAACATTTTATATATCTAAACTTAAAGTCAATTTTCTTTTAAAAAAGTAAATATACAAAATGAAATTGTGTAAAAGCTTTAATCAATACAGTCTTTAAATGTATAATAAGTGCAACAAGATTATAATAGAAGTCTTAAAGTAAGATAAGATCTATATAGTTAAATATATTGTAAAAAGTCTTAATGAATTTATTTTAATATTTACTACATATATATTATATTCAGAGACTATCTTTCCTGCTGCTGCATCAGATGCAAGTTTGCAGAATCAGACTCATAAATATGATTTTATAATTAATTTCTTAAATATTGACACTGCATTACTGAATGAAAAGATTAAGACTTATAGACTTTAATATTAATAATTTGCTTATCTTGACTTTACAAAGCTGTGTAATCTTTACAAAATGATAGTTCTTAAAAAGTCAATTCTTATTGCTGAGAACAGCAAGAACATATGTGAGATTTATGTTCTTATTAAGTTCATTGATAAGTAAAATTACACTGTAAATAAAAGAAAAATTAATATTCTCATTCTTATCTTCATTAATATATGTAATTCATTATCTCTATTATTTATTAAATATCAGTACTTTCTAAAGATAATAGATAATCACTTCTGAAAGATGTAAACAATACTGCTAAAACAATGTAATGATAGCTTATAAATGTTATAGAAATGATAATTGAAAACTGAACTTCAAACTGATGTAAAGATTTTTGTTATGTAAAGTAACAATGAAATGAAGTTAAGATTCACTTTAAATGACTAATGTAAGTTCTTAACATTACATTGCAATACACAGTATTCTACATGTCAATTCAGAATGACATTGCTAAAAGAGTTATTCAAATTATTAAGAACTCAATATATATCATAATTAAAGAAATACAGCTATCAATAAAGTTCTGAGTATAGACAGCATAGATAGATATTTATCTTTATAACTGAACAGCAACTAATTCATTAATTAATAATAAATAAATAATCTCTGAGAAAGCTTTCATTGATGTAAAGTTATTTATTAATTACATTTATATGTGAGAATGCAAATGCTACAGTTACATTGATTTAAAGTTATTATCTGATGACAGACATAATAAGTTCATGAATTGACAATAAGTAAGAGTTTTTATAAATTATATTAAGAAAATCACAAAGTAGTATCTGCTTTAAGTTTCAGATCTTAAGTGCATCATTAAAAGTTACATTGTAAAGTTCATTAAAAGTAAAAAGAGAGACACTGTTGATCTTAAATTATAACAATAAATATTAAATGTTCTTTTAGATAAAAAATTCATTAAATATTTATAAAAGAAATTAATCTTTGTGAAGATCACAGTCTTAAATTAAGCATTCATGACTTAGAACAGTAAGATGCAGTTTAACTTAATTATAGTTAAGATTGACAAGTCTTAAGATAAACAACATGAGATTAAGTTGACTGCAGTTAACTTAAATGAATTATTAAATAAAATAATGATACTTAGAGAAGTCAGAACTTTTCTGTGCATTGAGATTTTAAAATGAAAGAGAGACAGCAATAATAATTAAGATGTAAATGAGCTCTTAATTAAAATATTTAAAGTTATACTGACACTTACAGTGTTCTCTGCAGATAAAGAAGATTTAATAATGATTAGATTTAATGTTTTTACATTTGTTATCTATATTGAAGCAGTGAGAGACTCAATTTAAGAAGAAATGTAAAAGAATGTTATTTACACAGAGTTGACAACTTTAACAGTGAATGAAACATGAAAAAAGACTGTGTCATTAAGAAGAGTTAATATTATAATTAGTAAATAAATCTTTAAATTTAAACTGAATACTGATGAATTCTTAAATAAGCTTAAGACAAAATTTGTGACAAAAGACTTCTTATAAATATATAGTATTAATTATAAAAATATCTTTATTCTTATTATTAAGTTTAACACTCTGTAAGTCTTTCTAGTCATTGTTGCACTGAAGAATTTAAAGTATCATTAAGTAAATGTTAATAACATCTTTACAGAATTCTTTTTAAAGAAAACAATCTATATAACATTTTTTTTGAAATTAATGTTACATTTAATTATGTTCTACATATACTGCACAGTCTCTATGATCTTAAGTAAATTACATAAGATTGACATAAACAATATATCATTAAATTAATTAAGTTAAGTTTTTATTAAAGCAATACTGATCTCTGTCTTCTTCTTCACAGCATTAAAGAGATTATGCTGCTTCTTTATATAAATAATATTATTATAATCTCAGCAAATCTACTACATATTCACTGATTTAAGCAAGCTCTTATAAATATGTTTAAAGTTAAGAACTTAAGAAAAACACAGAAAATTCTTGACATTTAAATTATATATAATTATAAAATGAGAACTCTGCATCTAAATCAGACTCATTATATAAATAAGATATTAAAGAATCTTTATATGCAATCTAATAAGCATAGAGTCATTAGTATTTCATTTAATGAATATAATGTTTTTTATTTTATTGATTTAACTGATTAAAGAATAGATTAAAGACAGTATTAACAGATAATTAAAAGCTTAATGTATGTAATAATTTATATTTAATTAAACATTATTTTCATATTTAATTGATTAAGTTAATATTTCAGTGATTCTGCAGAGCATTATGAACATGCATTTAAAGAATTATTATAATATATAAGATTAATCATCAATTTTAACATCATGTACAGTCTTTATAAAAATTAAGTAATGCTTAAATACTCTGACTTTAACTATACATCAGATAAGCAGAATTGAAAATTAATTTTGACATATATTTATATGCTTAAAAACAAATCAGTATTGTAAATAAATTAAAAGCAGAAGTCTGTTATTATTTTAATCATTAAGATTGAGTATATAATTATATTAATGTGTACAAAGACTGAGATCTGACTTGAGTAGATGTTGAGAGACATAAATATAAGTAAATATCTTGAAGTCAATTTACATTATGTAAATATTTAAAAGAATGAAGCTCATCAGACAGCTTTATTCATTCAGTTCAGAGAAAATAATTAGATTATTTTAATTTTAATTAAGAATGTATATATACATAAGTGATCAAAGTACATTAATATCTTCTATTATAACATTTGTGATTTGTATAAGCAAAATTAAATTTAAATAAACTTTATGCTCAGTTAAGAAATAATTATTAATGAACTTATGAAGTCTCTGTCTAAATAAATCTTTAAGTAATTTATTAAACTTATAAGACTCACTGTTAATGATTAATTAAAGTGTTAAATGATTTGTTGAACTTGCAGTAATGTATTGAGTTATTTGTTATTTGCTGTCAGTGAGAGTCAATAGATGCAGTCTTACTGAGTAAAAGTATTGAGAAATGATGTTTTAACTGCTTTTATTGAGTCAGTTAAAACTAATATCAGAAGTTGAGTAAAGTCTTTAATGATGTTAATTGCAGTTAACATTCTTAACTTTTTCAGACACAATCATCACAATTTATAGATATATGATCATAGAATTTCACTAGACAGCATAGTATAGCATAAGTATCTTTTTTCTTTCAACATTTATAATAATAATGTTCTTATCTGTAAGACATATGTATAGTGCTATTACATATTAACTATATGATCAAAACAATCAAATATAAGTTAAAGTTTTCTTACTAATCATAAAGCATATCTTAAATGCTGAGTTGATGTTACTTATCAATATATAACTTTAAAAATAATAAATAAATGCTATGTATCTGTTGAAAGTTTATTTCTGTATAATCAGCACTTAGTAAATATTTAAGTTAACTATGTTTAAAATGAGTTTTGTTGTGCTATAGTTTGCAAGACTGCAGTTAAATTAAAGAATTTAGATATTTAATGTAAAGAAAACTTTAATTGTGTAGCATCTTCTTTTATAACATTTATTAACATCTCATTATACATTAAGTACCTTTTCTAGTCACTATCACTAGACTTTAACACAAAGAGCTTAATTTAAGTGAAGTTTTATATTATTATTAAAATATCTTATAAGTGACTAAGATCTTATCTGATTGATGTAGATACAATATTTAAAGATTAATTTTACTTTTTTAATTAAATCACTCTGAACTCATTAAACTGTAATAACAGTTATATTATTATTGCAAAACAACTGTAAATCACTGTTATTTTAACCATTAAAGCTACACATTTCTTTTAATAAATAATAAGAAAGCTTTTAAAAATTTTGCATACTGTTTTTTGTCAGATTTTATGTATCTATTTATAGTTTATATATAAGATTTTCTTCTTTAAGCAGTTTATAGTTTAATGTGTATCAGCACATATGCTGCATTTTGTTATCTTTTTACATACTAATTATATATGATCTTATTGATTACAATTGAAGCACTGTTTAATTTATACATTATAATTATAAAAATAAACATCATATAACTATAAGTTAATAATTAGTCTTTTTTAAATAATCTTATATTAAAGTATCTATATAAAAAAAGTAATCATTATGATTTCTTTAATCTTACTTACTTGTAAATGAGACTTATGCTGTTTAAGTGTATATAGTCAGTAAATTTTGTTTATGCTGAGTATAAGTATAATGATTTTAAAAGCAGAGCAGATTTTCTGTATAAGTGCTATGTTGTTTATGGTTTTTTCACTATCAACTTATATTAAAAAAAATACTTCTTAAAGCTTCACTAAATAGTTATAATGAAAAATTCAGAGCTTCTTCATTTAAAATTAGTTAAAAACTCAGTTCTTTATATATTAATCTAGCATCATCATCTTTATATTATTGTTTCATAGCTGCTTTACTATGTATCTTTAATCAAGAACTTATTAACTTTATTTAACTTAATTTTGTGTGTAAATAATATGATGCAGAAAAAAGTTTGATGAGAATTAATTTAGTATGTAAAAATTTTAAAATAATTTATTTTGAATGTATTTTCTTTTTTGTTAAGAAAAGATTACTTTACTATAATTAAAAGACCTTAATGAAAATCTTATTAATGATGATAATGTATTATCTGACTATGATGATGTTGTAAAAGAAAATATTTATAATGCTATTTTAATAAAAAATGTAAAAAACTTTTTTAGTTTATGACTAATCAATAGACTTATGAAGAAAAGCTTAGACTTATAATATATTTATAAGAAAAAGTTTAGCTTGTGACAGACTTATAAAGAAGAAGTTTAGCTTGTGATAAATTTATAAAGAAGAGTTAAACTTATAATGAGTTTATAAGAGAAGAGTTTAGCTTATAATAAGCTTATAAAAGAAAAGTTTAGCTTGTGATAAGCTTGCAGAAAAGAGTTAGCTTATAAAAAAAAGTTAAAATTATAATTAAATTATGAAATGAGAAGCTGAAGCTTGTGATAATATATAAATGTAATATAAATATGTTATAATTATGAATTCTGATAGATTCATTAAACATAATAAATTTTATAAACTACATTTAAAGAGTATGCTGAACAGTATAAGCTTATGATGCTCATAAGTAAGTAAAGTAAGCTAACTTATAATGCTTATAAGTAAGTCAGATGAGTAGTTTAGTATATATATGAGTTATTTTTCTTAAAAAGATAAGTATATTCAATAATAATTATTATCTAGCATTTACTATCTACTGATTAACTTTAACATATTTAAAAACTCTTTTATATTATAAGATCTAACTTCTAAACTCTATATTGAAGAAATCTTCAGTTAAGATATAATATATTAAATTCTTTTATAATATAAGCAATGTTTTTCAACACACAGAAAGTAGTCTTTATCAGTATGATTAATCTTTAGAATCTTAAAAATCTATAAAAAATAAGTAATATACTGAAGATATCAGTGTCAGATGTATTCAGCAGAAAATATAAATAGTTATAAAGCTTCTTAATAAAGCTTAATTTATACATAGATTTCAATCAGAAAAAGTTTAACTCTAAGATGAATAAAAATCTATATATAATAGTTTATTTTAAGAATGTAGCATTCAACTGAGTTAATTTCAAGCTGCATAAGTTTCTAGACAAGTCATCAAGAAAACATAAAGTCAATAAAGACTTAATCTTTAATGATTTTAAGAAGTTTAAAAAAGAACTTTGAAAGACTTTCAGAGTGATTAATGAGAAAAAAGTAGTAAAATGATAATTTTATACATTAAAGATGAATAAGTTAGCAGTTAAGTACTCAGTAAAGTTTCAGTACATTATAATCTTAACTGACTGAGACAATAACATCTTAGTATTACAATATTATTAAAGATTAAGTAAGTCTATTAAGAACAAAATAGCATAATAAGACTATGTCAAAAAACTTTAAAAGATAATAAATATCTTTATTAACATTAGTAGTTGACAATGAGAATAACAGATAAAGAAGATAGAATTTTATATAGTTTTAAAAATATAAAAACAATAATTTATCATTAAAACACAAGAAAACTCAATGAATCTTAACAATATTGAGAAGTATAATTAGAAGTTGCAAGCTAGATTAGTGAAGTAAAAATAATAAAAGAGTAAGCTTTATAAGTTTTATCTTTAATAAGAAGAAACTCATAAATGTTGTAACTGTGATAAACTTAAATATCTTGTTAAAGATTGCAAGAAATCTTAATGATAAAGAAAAAAAGTTATAGCAATAAATATAATAATAAGACATAACTGTCTGAGCTGAACAGTCTGTTATGAGAATAATTGTTTTGTTTATATAAGCAGTAAAGATGAAGTTAAATGATAGTTATAGTGATTAAAGAAAGATTGAAATAGTTATAATATGATAAATTAGCTGAAAAAATTAGCTATTTTAAAGAAAGTTATCAGAAATGATATAAATAAAATTGAAGAAATTAATACTTATAAAACTTAAAAGAAAAATACTACAGAAACTAAAAATTTAAAAAATTTCATTTAAATGTATCTGAATTCAGATGTAAGCTCAGAGAATGTTAATAACTGAAAAGTTAATATAAAACTTAAAAATTAGTAAGAGCACTTTAAGAATATATACATCAAGATGCAATAATAGATACTTAAAAATTAGCAATAAAAACTGAAGCAAAAACAATATTATTTACAAAAGATAGTTAATGATCTTCAGAAGCAATAAGAAGTGAAGAAGATAACTTATTAGCTAGATAAATTAATAAAGAAAATTTACAATATTGTATAAGATTAAAAAATGACAGAAGAATGTGAGTTAAGCTATAAGATTAAGATTTACTTATTATTAGATTAAATAATATTTAACAGAAAACATTAAATATTTATAAAAGAATATATGTCATTTGAGTTTCTATATAAAGTGAAAGCACTTCAGAACTTAATTTAATAAGAGTATAATTAGTATGACATGAAGATATACTCAGAACAAAATGTTAAGAAAGATACTGAAAAGTATGCAAAATTGATTATGATTAATGAAAAATTGATATAATTTAAAAACTATAAAGAAAGTTTATTAAATCTAAAAATTAGTTTAATAAATTTTAAAAAGAGTTCAATAAACTTTAAAGTAAAAATTGAGCTCAATGAGCTTCAATAGAAGTAGAAAGCTTTAAGAAGTTAAAAAATCTTAAGTTTCTTTAGTAAAACTAGAAAATAAGAAGCTTTTAATGTCTTAATAAACTGACAACAATAACAATTATAAGATATAAATTGATGTTAAGATATTAAGAAACAACTTTAAGTAATGATAAATTTAGAAGTGATTAACAACTTTATATTGCAATAAGTAATTAAATAGTTAAAATTGACATTATGAAGAGTGTTAAGTTCTATATAAGTATATATGATTAACAAAAAATATAAATAGATTCATAAAGAAATTTATATCAAAGCTATAATACTGAATGATTTACAGAAATTAACACTGAATGTTTTTAAGTTAATTAAGTATAATGCTATACTAAAGATACTTTGATTACATAAAAAGAACTTTTAAATTGACTGAATTAATAAAGAACTTTATGCAATAAAGAATATATATAAGATTTCTGAATAATTAGAAAAGAACTTATTAAAGTATAAGTTTTAAGATTATAAAATATCACTTATAGACAGTAAGTAATTAGAGTGAATATCTTTATATTTAATGAGTGAAGATCAGCTAAGAAAAGTTCAAAACTATTTTACTGAAATTTAAAGAAAAAATTCATTAAATTATTAAAGTCATTAGGTAATTATCTAATACTTTTTCTATTAAAGAAGAATGACATCAAGCAACTATATATTAACTATAAATAACTTAATAAGATAATACATCAAGACAGTTATTTTTTATCACTGATAGAAGAGTTGCAAGATAAACTAGAAAAAGCTAAATAGTTTATAAGTTTAAATTTGAAAAAAGCATATTACTGTGTATATATGAAGAAGAATAAGAAATGAAAAACAGCATTTTAAATAAGATATAAACACTATGAATATACTGTTATATCATTTAAGCTTAAAAATGTCTTAATTATCTTTTAAAGACTTATTAATGATATATTAAAAGAATATCTTAATGATTTTATAATTATATATCTTAAAAATATTCTGATATACTTAAATGATCTTAAGATACATCACAAACATATGTGTAAGATTTTAATAAAGCTCAATAAAAGAGTTCTGTATGTGAAAAAGTTAAAGAGTAAATTCAAAATCAAAAAGATTAAATTTCTAAAATATATTATTTAATTTAATAAAATCAAAAAGAACTTTAAGAAGATAAAAGCAGTTTAAGACTGATTTACATTATAAAAAGTTAAGAAAGAATAAGTTTTTCTAGATTTAATGAACTATATTGAAAGTTTATGTTTAACTATATAAAAATTGTGAAATCTTTTATGTGTTTGACATACAAGAACAAGAAATGACATTGAAATAAAAAATAAAAGAATGCATTCTGTATATTAAAAAAAAGTCTTAATAAAACAGCACATCTACAAATACTCAATTCAGTATGCAAGAAGATACTGAAAATCAATATATTAAATTTTGCAGTTAAAGTATATCTATATTAGATTAAGAATGAACAACAGAAGTTTATTATATATTGATTTAGAAAACTGTCAGAACTTAGAAAAAGATATGAAATTTATAATAAGAAACTTTTTATAATAGTGAAAGCACTATAAGACTGAAGATCTTATCTTACAGAGATAGAGAAGTTTATTTAAATCTTTATAAATTATAAGAATTGAAAAAACTTCACAACAATTAAGCAACTAAATCAGTAACAGATTTACTAAGTAAAACAGTTAATAAACTTTGAATTTCAGATTCATTACAAGAAGAATAATGAAAACAGTAATGTTAACACTTTAAGTAGATGATTAGATTATAAAGAAATGAAAATAATTTATGCTGAAATTTTGTGTAAAGATAAGCAAGAAACTTTTATAAAAGACTTAGCAGCAACATTTAAGATAAAAAATACTTTCTTAATAGATATAAAACTCATTAAAGTATGTTATAACAGCTGAGCTGATGAATATTTAGAAGTTAAATATATAAAAGATTTTATATAAAGAAGATGCAACATAGATGATCTTAAAAATTAAATTACTAAATATATTGTTAAATGCAATTTATGCTGACACAATAAAATTTAAAGAGATAAGCATTATGATAAAGTAATACAACTAAATGCATTAAGTGCACTTTGAAAGTCTGTTATCATGAACTTTATTATTAAGTTATTAAAGTCAAAAAACTTAGCATAAAAAGTTAAATTTGACAGCATATTAATTATAATAAATAAATTAATAAAGTATATGATGTTCATTTCATTCAAAGAAATCACAACAGCATCAATATTAATATACATTATACTGCAAGAATTAATTAGTAATCATAAGCTATCAAAGAAGTTTATTATTAATAAAGATAAACTATTTATAAGCAAGTTCTGAGAAATGCTTACAGTGAAACTTGAAATAAAGCATAAGATGTTGATAATTTATTATTTAGATAAATAAATAAAGTGAATGAATAAATTAGACAGTCAAGATGTACTTATAATATTATGTTAATGTGAAACAGAACAATTAAGTATAACTGCTGCTTATGATATAGTTTATATACAATAATGCATGAAATAAAATTACAGACAAGGTGCTGTTTAAAATAAACTATAAATATAATTTAGAGATATAATAAGATCTGAGAGTGCATAGATTATGAAGTCAGAAAGTGATATTGAATATTATTGAATTAAAAAAACTGCATATAAATCTTATAATAAAGATATAACAGCAGATGAAATAAACAATTATGATAAAATTATTTAAAATTGAAGAGAAGATATATTTATAAACAGATAACATATGAATAAAGAAGAAAAGCAAGAAACTTATAAATAAAAATATTAAATCATTTATGATCAAGAGAAACATTAAGAAGTTAAGCTATAAATTAAATTTATTTTAGAAAATGTAAATATACTTAGTATTTTATATATTAATGCTTCAGCAATACAATCAATTTATATTACTTTAAACTACATCAATATCTGTTGAATCTAAAAATAAATATGAAGTTAAAAACATTCTAAAAAAAAGAATGATTAATAAGAAAGCTTACTATCTCATTAAATAAAAAGATTATAATATCTTTAAAAGCATTTAAAAACTTAAGAAATTTTTTAAGAACTGTGTGAGAATGCTGTAGCAGTTTAAGAAGAAAATATGACAATAAAACTTTCTTAAAAATCAGAATTGAAGAAATTAAAAGAATTAAAATTATTTTTATCTTCAGAAATATCATCATTATCATTGATAAGCTTACAAGCAAGACAGAGAGTCTTTTTAATGACTTTATTCTTTATATATTTCATTATCTTATAAAGATAAGTAACTCATACAAGAGTCTATACAAGATCTTTCTCAGCAGTGATCAGATTAGACTTTAGTTTATTGTGTGCATAGTTAAGTGATTCTTACAAAATATCAACATAAGAATGATCACAACAAACATACTTAGCACACTTTAAGTGATTTTTTATTTTAATGCAAAAAACTAAAAAAGTAAAGCAGTAAAGATAGACAGTTCTTACTGAATCACTGTTCTTTAAGATGAAATTGTAGAAATAAAGATAATTATGTGTCTTAATGAATTTCATTGTATAATTAACAGATTAAAGTCAGACAAGTCTTTATTTAAATAGATTTAGAGAACTAGTGTTTAGAAGAAAGAAGATAGTGTTATAATTATAAATTCTGATAGATTTATTAAATGAAATAGATTTTATGAACTATACTTAAAGAGTATGCTGAACAGTATAAGCTTGTAATGCTCACAGATAAGTTAAATGAGCAGTTTAGTATAAATATAAGTTTTTTTCTTAAGAAAATAAGTGTATTCAATAATAATCATTATCTAGCATCTACTATCTATCAGTTAACTTTAATGTATCTAAAAACTCTTTTATATTATAAGCTTTAATTTCTAGACTCTATATCAGAGAAATCTTCAGTTAAAATGTAACAAAATGTTACAAAGATTTATAAAAGAATTGTGAAGAGATATAAAGCTCAGAAATTTAATTGCAAAAAAAATTTAATATTTATAAGTAAAATATACTGAAGAATCAGTTTAATACTTTTTTTCTTAAGAAATTTTCAGTACTAAAGTAAATCTTATTCACTGTTTTTTTTCTCTATGAGAAGTTTTTTCAACAGAGAGTCAGCTGAATGCAAGTGTTATAAGAATGTGATACATAAAAGAGAAAATAATTGTAAGCTTACTTTTAATTTATAAGAGTTAAAATTCTTTTACATAATTTTGTGTAGCTAGTATGCTTAATAATTGTAAGCTTACTTTCAGTTTATGAGAGTTAAAACTCTCTTGTATAATCTTATATAGCTAGTATGCTTAGTAAGCTAGTCTTTGTGAAAAGATAAAAGCATATAATTTTATCTTTTACAAAGATTAATCATAATTCTACATACATATCAGACTCTATCTGATTCAATGTTATGCAACTGTCAAGATTAATTTCACATTAATTCTCATTATTTAACTTTCTAACACTAATCTCTAATCACTAATCAGTTATGAATGAATTCTTAATAAATTTGTAATTAATTAATAATATATTGTGTTTATCTGAACTGACTCATCAAAAAGTACACTAGTTGTCTTGATGTCAAGTTTGAGATCAGCACAGATCTCTTATGTGAGTTAGTTGATCTACATTCTTCATCAGTGTGTACTACTACCTAATCTTCTAATTTTTCTGAATCAGTATTACATGTTACTTTCACATGTAATCTTAGCTCTTAATATGTACTGTGACTGCGCTGGCTTACCTAGAATAAGCTGTGATGATGATAAGGTATGGAATAGGAAGAGGCGCTAGCTTAAAGATTCATAAAGATGTAAGTAAGAATAAAAAGGGGAAGTCTATTATGTGAGCTTATAGCACGTTTGAGTGGTGTTTATGTCTATCTTGCTGATCACGATTCCAAAGTAGAGCGAAGAATTGAGAGTCAAGTTCAAGCAACACCTCATCAATTGAAACCGTCATCAACTCTTACCAAGCGACTTAGGTCTTCGGGAGTGCCCGGCTGCGATAGCATACACTTACACATACCATACCTCTAGCGGCGTACATTTTCGTGCAAATCTACGCTAGAGGGGCGCCGAAGCCTCAGTCAAGGGTTCAACTCCGCCATCACAAGGTGCTTTGGCCGTCTTCTAAGGACTTGGGCTCGATTCAAGGCAGCTTACGCACCATGTACAATGCATCAATGCCGACACAGCCCACTCGATCAGCCATAAGTGATACCTCCATACAGATGGAATGGGAAGCCAGAAGTTATGATCATTCAGCAACAAGGAGGTCTGAGTGACCTGTCCAACAACGTCCGTTTACGCATGGAATGGAAACAAGATTCAAAAGCTCGCCAGACTTTGGTGATCGCAGAACAACAATACGTGAGCTTCAGCGCGCTTCAGGGAAACGGACTTTCGTCTGAATGTGAGGATTACGCCGCTTCTTCTGAATACCGTCAGTCGCTGCCCGCAATGGCTCACGAGCATTGCCCAGTCCACGCATGAGCCATGGCCATCGTCAAGTCTGAGAGCGATTGATGCAAGGAACGCTGCATGCTGTCACCAGCAAGGGGATTCCTAATTGAGAGACCAACGGTGCAGGCCTCCGCCTAGCCGTTCTCCAACATGTCAACGTGTCCGAGCTAAAGGCATCCCACGAAAGGCTCATGCAACTCTGTTTGTGACTACAAGCCACATCTGTTTCAAGGTTCCGATTCGCTATACTGTCAAAGGTGCTTGCAAAGAAGCTAGGCCCGGATATTGAAGGGCAAGCGATCATTGAACATTGGCAGGCTGAGACCCAACGTACTTTTATACGGTGAGCCTCACCCAGATAACAAAAAGTATGACGCTTGGGTGCAGATTGGAGAGCATCGCGGAGTCCTAAAAAATGATACGTTAGCAGATTGCGTGTTGATCTTCAAATTAAGCTTTATACCACCTCAATTCAATATGTGATTAAATCCTTATTCGTGGCATATAATATTACTAACCTGAGAGTAGCAACCAATTAACCCTTTTTTAAAGCGCACTAAAAGTTTGCTTATTCGCACCAGTTATTCATATCGCTGTCGTCTCGTCTCTCGTATGGATCGAAAACAGCCTCTTGACGCCACCGACCTTCTTCTCAAGCCACAGGCGCGTGTAATCGCAGGCAATCACAAACGCCATGTGCCGCGACGGGTCTGGGAGGCTGGCCCACGCGTTGTGCAGGTCCCGCAGATACAGTGTAAGCTGCGACAGCAGCCTCTCCAGCTTGCGAAATGACAGCAGGTACAGCCTCTGCCGGAGGTCCATCTCGTCGTCCTCCTCCAGTTCGAGCACGCCCCACGACAGCCGGGGCTCCATGAGGCCTCCCAGGGACATGTTGGTGCTATTTGGACTGGCGACCCTGCCGGAACTGGACTTGCTCCCCCTCTCAGCGTTTCCCAAGGTCGCTATCTCGGCCGCCGCCGCCGACGACGACGACGACAACGACGATGACCTGCGCAGCGAGGACTCGCTGGCGAGCATCTTGAAGTCGTCAATAACGTAGCCGATGAGCATGGCGACGGCCATGATGTGCATGGGCTCGGAGTCCTCGCGGCCGTGCGCGCACCCCATAGACGTCTCGGACGACACGATGCATTGCTTCAGCTTGGCGAGCTGCGCGTCGAGCGACAGCCGCTGATCGTTGCTGCTACCGCCGCCGCGCATCGACGCCAGCAGCTCCGTGACGCCTGCGTGGCAAGTGCATTCGCCCTCGCCGTTCAGCGCCCGACACGTCCCCATGTCAATGGCGTCGCTGTTGTGGTTGGCGCTGAAGAGAGACTCCAGGTTGGCGTACTCGGCTCCCGTCGTTGAGAAGTACCCAGGCGACATGGCCGTGCTGCTGGTGCTGCCGGTGACTAGGCCGCTAAAGTCCAGCAGCTGCGTGGCGCCGTGCATTGAGTCGGTCTCGGCTGCCGTCGGAAACATGTAATCGCCGAGAAGGTTCCCATTATTATCGTGCGCCTCGGCCGGTTCGTCGGGCATCGCACAACCGTTGGACCAGGTCGCAGTTTTACTCGTACTGTTGCTGGTACTGGTACGAGTATCGCCACTGGACGGGAGCCGCGGAGGCCTGCCTAACCGCGAAAGCCTTCCTCCCCGCTGCGACGGGGGGATCAGGATGGGCGGCGCGTCCTTGTGTGTCCTCCGCGACAGACCGTAGATGCACTCGGTTCCGTTGCGCTCACACTTCGTGCAAGTCGGCTTTCGCTGGCTGCACCGCACTTTGGACTCGTTGCAGGCGTTGCACGACGCTCGTAGTCGCATCCTGTTTTCGTCTATCATTGCTGGCCAACTTGGCATGTTGTTATGTTCGATAAAAGATATAGTAGGCGCCTTACATCCTACTATAGAATGAGGTGACAGTGTTGAAAACTATCCTGTTTAGACGTTCACGGTACGCCATGCCACCGGGCCCTTTATTGCGTTATGTGTGAACCGGCACTACCGGTTAAAAGGCGGTACAGATGGAGTTAAAACAACTTGCACACCTCACAGGAAAAGAAATATGGTGGTATGTACAATACCACGTCAAAAGTCTTCGCGAATGGCCTGTTTACCACCAAAACTCATTACTATCAGTGCTATAGAACTCAGAACTCTAGGCAGTCAAAAATT
>JAABUJ010002042.1_pt1 | contig 26547 bp, 29 predicted proteins | sample 5559131 | NCBI WGS metagenome assembly JAABUJ01 (sample SAMN10711875, study PRJNA513366) | rock metagenome | isolation source: Antarctica rocks | place: Antarctica: Victoria Land, Mt New Zealand nord | collected 2016-01-07
AAAGCCGCTCCCGTTGCTGCTGCTGCCCGCATCGGCCGCAGGCGCGGGCGTCGCCGCGCCTGCCGCCAGGCTTGTGGTGGCCGGCGACGCGGCGTCGGCCACCGCGCTCGTTGCTGCGTCGCCGGCCGGTGCGGCAGGGGGGCTGCAGAGGCCGTTTGCGGCGGCCGCAGGCGCGGGCGACGTCGCCGCGCCTGCCGCCAGGCTTGTGGTGGGCGGCGACGCGGCGTCGCGCGCCGCGCTCGTCGCTGCGCCGGCGGCGGGTGTGTCGGTGCGGCTGCTGCAGCCGTCTGCGGCGGCCACAGGCACGGGCGGTGTTGCCACGCCTGCCGCCGGGCTTGTAGTGGCCGGCGACGCGGCATCGCGCGCCGCGCTCGTCGCTGCGCCGCCGGCAGGTGCGGCGGGGCGGCTGCAGCGGCCGTCTGCGGCGGCCGCAGGGGCGGACAGCGCAGCCTTGAGCAGGCGCCCCGCAGGGGCGAGCGCCCACTCGGGGAAAGCGTGCGCGGCAGCGCTCTCCTTGGTGTCCTTGGCCGCGGCCGCGGGCGGCAGCGGCGGGCTGCCGACAGGAGCGTTCTTAACCTCGGCCACGTCCGCGCCAGGGTCGCTGGCAGGCGCGGCCGTGGGTGCCGCGTCGTGCGGTGCGGCCGCGGGAGCCGCGGCGATGTCAGCTGCGCCGGCCGCGGAGGCGCGCGGCGCCTGCAGCCGAAACGCCACAGGGTATCAGTGCCATATCCTGAGCATGCAGAGGGTGGCTTCCGCGTGTTGCTGCGCATTTTGCGGGCAAACGCTTTATTCAGACTGACAGGCCACACAGCCGTGCGAGCAGCAGCGCTTGCCACACGAGCACAAGCTTGAGACATATACCTTGAGGCCTCTGGACATGATGAGCATGGTGGCCGCACCTCCAAGGACTTCTCATATGAGAACTTAATCAGCGCCGCCGCGTCCAGGAGCGGAGGCCGGCCCGGCTGCGGGGCGGGCGCAGGCACCTCGCGCCAGGTGAGGCCCTGCACCATCCCGCACGGCACGCCGCTGAGCAAATGTAACGCGGGGCGCAGGCTGATGTCTTCAGCGAGGTCTCAGGTGAGGCATCCATGCGGCGCTGGTTGCGCACAGCATAGGCTCGCTGCGGCTTACAGATATTCCTGGCAGCAGAGGACAAACAGCACTGCACCCAGGCAACAAGGCCTGACGACGCAAGCAGCAGCACCTGGCCGTCGTCGTGCGCCTCAAAGCAGTAGAGGTACTTCACGGGCTTGCCCCTGCGCATCAAACGCACATGGGCTCAGAAAACATCTGGTCGTGCAGGTGTGTCGCTCCTGCAGCTGCAGCGCTTGACAACCCCTGTAAGCACTGCCTGTGATGCTCTGCTGCAACCTGACAACCGCAGGCATGCCGTTCCTGACGAGTGCCGGCCGGAACGATGCCTCAAGCAGCGAGAGCGGCGTGGGGTGGGCATGCGCACCCATCGAAGCGCAGGCGCTCGATCTTGACCATCTTCCACCCGTCCGCGCACCTGCGCCACGGAGGCACGTCCAGAGAGTGCGAGGCAGTATCCTGACGGCCAGGTGACGCCCATGCCGCGGGACGGCCACCACGGCGGGCCGCACCGCCGTGCGGGTGCCTGGTCTGCAGCAATTGGTGCAAGAAGGCTGTAGTGTGCCACTTCAGCGGTGGCCAGCAGCCAGTGCTGCGGACAGACATCAACGGCAACATAACAAGATGTTGCCCCCGGCACCAGCACCGGGCACCGCAACACGCCAGCAGTCCACAGACCTCGCATTGAGAGTCACAGAGCGCACAGAACAGCTTCAGCGCCGGGGCTCACCCGTCCAGCGAGCGGCGGCGCGAGTCCGTGCGGCCAGCCACTGCAGCCATCTCGCAGGAGCGTGTCCAAGAAGCCGTGTCTCACCAGCAGGCTTCAGGATCCAAGGCTGCAAGGCTGGTCTGTGAGAAAAGTCACCAGGGGCTCCAGTTCTGGGACTCAGCCATCAGGGTTTACGGGAGTGAGCAGTGAGCCTCAGCTGCTCGGAGCAGAGGGCCTGCAGAGGACGCCTGAAAATGCATCTTTCACGCCCTGCTGAGCTCTTGGCAGCAGGAGAGACCAGCATGGCAGCACCACCGCAAGCTGCCCGGCGCCAAAGCAGCGATGGCCACGCGCCAGAGGCCAGCCTCCTGGTCCGGTGTGCAGTATCCCACCTTGCCTGCCTGCTGTTGCGTCGCAAACACCCGCCACTAGGCAACAGAGGCTGCGGGTAAGCGGCGGGCTCTGCTGGACCGTCGTGCGCGCCGCGCCGGCAGCAGGCAGGCGAGGTGGGACACAAGGTGCGCACCTTTGACAAGGTGCGCATTGGAGCAGCAACGCGGACTGCAGCTCGAGGCCCGGGTCTGGAGGGGCCGTCGCGTCAGCCCTCGTTCGCCCCTGACCACTGGGCATGCCTGCGAGCGGCGGGCCAGGCGCGCCGCCCGCGCTGGACGCGGCGCCTCCGGCGGCTGCAGCACGGGTGGCACAGCGACTCGCAGTGTCTCCAGCGCAGTGGCCGTCGCCGCGTCGCAATTACAATCGCAGGTCGCGCTGGTCCCGCAAACGTGGCACTCACTGCGCGCGCATAGCAAGAGTCGACCTTGCTACTAGCTGGCTGCTGGCAGCAGGGCGGACTCGCGCCGTGCGCGCGACTAAGTACCACTTTGTAACACCATTCGAGCTGTCCCTGGTACCGCAGTGCAGCGACGGCCACTGCGTTGGAGACACTGCGAGTCGATGTGCCCCCCGTGCCACAGCCGCCGGAGGCGCTGCGTCCAGCGCGAGGCGGCGCACCTGGCGCGCCACTGTCCATTCGGCGGCAGCGGCCTTGGCGAGGAGCGCATGCGCGCGGCCGCTAACATAAACTCTGGCGCGCCCAGCTGATCGTGCCAGGGGCTGGAGGGAGGCTTGAGAACGGATTAGCTTTGCACCCATTAGCCACGAGCGGGGTGGAGTGGACTCTGCGCCAGCAGCGTGCTGGATAGGGCATTTGCTGGGAGAGTGCTGTACCGTACCCACGCACACCTGCTTGCTTTGGGGCGGGAGCGGCGCAGCGAGCGGGCGCCCAGCCCGCTGACGCCGCCGGCGGCATCAGGAGCTGTCCGGCAGGGGAGCCGGGCCGTGCGCAAAGGTGGCATGCGTGCGTGTGAGGCATTTTGTGGCGCTCGTCGCTGCGGCCTGAAGGGCGGAATGGCCGGGCGGCCTGTGATTTGCTAGCTATAGTTCCAGGGACATGCGGCAACGAGCCATTGCAGGCGGTGCACTTGGGGCACCGCCTGCAACAGCTCGTCCGCCGCACGTCCCTAGGATGGGAACAGGCTAGCGGATCACAGGCCACCCGGCCGTTCCGCGTGCCTGCATCGGCCTCGCTGCCGCCGGTGCTTCAGGCTGTGCTATCAAGGCAGGAACGCCCCATCAAAGTCACAGAACCTGCTTGCAGCGCCTCGCGTTTGCTCGAATGCTTTATGGTGGTGTTTTTCTCCAGCATGGGCGTCAATCGGATTCTTTGAACCTGCAGCATGTATGTATGTTGTGCTGTCTATTCTCTTATCAGATTTGGTGCTTGGTGTGCTGGGTGCATCATGTGGTTTCCTGAACGTGCCATCTCTTCAAGCTTTCCTGGGTGTGCATCATGCCTGGTGCCCTGCACATGTCATGCCCGTCCAGTGTTCTCCTGGGGGGGGTTATCTGTGTAACTCCTGGATGGTTGGGGCTCAATCCCCAAGTGGCCTGACTCAGTGAGGCCTTGAGCAACGTTGTATCAAGTGTTTAAGGCTTTGCATTGGCCCTGTCTTGCCAATGTGGCACAGCCAGGCGCTTTACCACAGCAACCCGTGCCTCTAGCAGCGTATACATCTGTGCTGGGTGGGTGGGTGCAGCTGTGTTGCCGGCGATGGATAAGCACAGCGTCTTACAGATGGCGCTGCAGGAGCGCAGCATGCTTTGCAGCGTACAGGCCTCGGGGGATCCAGGCCCCACGTATATACCTCCGCAGGCGATTGCCATTGGCGCTGCAGTCATTGCGGTAAACGCGGCCGTGTCCGTGTGGCTGCAGCTGGGCCTGCACTGGCAGCTCGCCATTGGCGCCGTGCGGTAAGAGCCGCACTGCTGGACGTAAGGCTAGTATGCGCATGTGCCACCGTGCATGCATGATGTTGCGTCCGGCGCCCAGTGCACACAGCCGACTAGCTGATACGCAGTGTGCAATGTGACAGGTGCATCATCCAGCTATCTGTTCTCGGCTATATACTGGCACGCCCGCGTTCACTGCCACCATCAACTTGCTGAACTGCGCCACAAGATGCCTGCCCGGCTGCCGCGTCTGCACACATCGCCCTGAAAGGCCAGAAGCGATGACGTCACAACGAGCCTGAGCGAATTGCGCAGGTGCCCATCTTTCAGTACAACTACTGGTGGCTGGTGATCCTGTACGGCTGCTTCATGCTGCTTGTGGGCGCGTACGAGGCCGTCTCGCGGCCGGCCTATACCTACACCGTGCGTTAGGCCCGAGTCTGCGGCCGCTGCGTGCCTGACACCCGAATTCGCTGGCTGGACCGCCAGGGCTCCGGCCACTGCGTGCCCAGTGTGCTGGCTGGACGCGCAGGGAGTGGGGCCGCGTTTCAGACAATCATCTGAAGGAAGCCTGCGCCCGTGCGGGGGCGGGCAGGGGATGCTGGCCAAGGTGGTGGCGTGCGTGGGCAGCAGCGCGGGCGTCTTCCTGGCGTACACGCTCGTCCTTGTCGTGCGGACGCAGCCGTGGTGGCAGGCGCGTCCCATCTAACCGCCATCAGCCCCGGTGCTGCACAGTCCCAGAGCTGCGCGAGGAGGTCGCCGCCCGGGCGCAGGCCCTTGCCGGCGCAGGCATGTTTGCACATCAATGTCTGAAGCGCGACGGTGTAACAGGACCTGTTTATCTCAAGAGCTGCATGCAGGCACCGATGCGGGGGCCTGTGCACGGCAGGCGCAATACTTCATCCCCATCCTGGGCATGCTGCTGGGCAACGCGATCTCGGGCGTCTCCGTCGGCCTGTCCACGCTCCTGGAGGAGCTGGCGTCCGGTGCGCGGGGCCCCCGCATGCGCACCGCACCCCCGTCGCTGCAGCCGCGCCCTGTCCACGCAGCCCATCCCCTGCCTGGCCCGTGCCATCCGCAGAGCAAACTCCGCAACTCCGTGCCAGGTTGTGGCATCTGAATGGCGCGCGGCTGCTGCTACGCCAATCCAAACATACCAATGGCCTCCGCATGCCGCAACTTATAGCTGCACATGGAGGGAGGTACTCGCCGTGTGCCGCACAGCCCGCAGCACCCCGCGCCCGGGCCGCGCGCAGGCCGGGACCGCATTGAGCTGAAGCTAGCCATCGGCGCCAGCCGCTGGGAGGCGACGCAGGAGACTCTGCAGCGCGCGGTGCGCGTCGCGCTGACGCCCATCCTGAATCAGATGAACGTGGTCGGCATCGTGTCCATCCCCGGCATGATGACCGGCCAGATCCTGTCCGGCGCCGACCCGTCCCAGGTGCCCCCCTTCGCCAGCGGCCCCGCGCGGCCGGCCTGCTCCCGAGTCACCCGTTGACGGTGCCTGTCAACGAGCTAGAGGCCGCGGGGCCAAGGAAGCCTGCGCGGAGGCAGGCTGGCACAGGCGCAGTACCGTGCTGCCGCATGCCTGGCGAGCGGGCACCCGCCAGGCTAAGCGGCCGGCGCGCGCACGCAGGCCGCGCGCTACCAGATGATCATCATGTTCATGATCGCGGCCAGCACGGCCACGGGCTCGGGTGCGCTGCGCGTGCGCGCGCCGAGCACATGCGGGCGATTAACTCTGTGCAGAGCGGCTTTTTGAGGACGGCGGCCGCGCTGTGCTGGGCCTCCCCGCATGCACACCCGACCTCTGGTGACCCGGTCATCATGACGACCCTGCCTGTGCGCTGCTCGGGCGGCGCTGCGCGCCGGCTGCCCGGCTGCGGCGCGTCTGACACGGGCGCACCATGCAGTGAGCACGCTGATGCTGGCCACGTTCTACATCGTGGACGGCTGCGCGCGGCTGCGCGCGGACCGCCTGCACCGCCGGGAGCGCAAGCGCACCTGGGCGACCCGGCTGCAAGCGTGGCTGTCAAAGGCGCGCTACCGCCCTGCCGTGCAGCGGCTATCCGGCCTCACCGTACTGTTTGTGTGAAAGCAGCCTGCGGCTTAAGAGTGGAACACAGGCGCTTGCAGTAAGTTGCATGTGCCTCTGCGCATCCTGTGTGAGTAATGATTGTGTTTTCCTGGTGGTGTCGTGAGGGCCCCAATGTGCAAACATGCGTGTGTTCGAGCAGGAGCTCGCGCCAGTGGCGGCAGCCCTGGGCCGCGCGGGCAAGGGCTGCACGTACCTGCTTGGCTGCGGGCCGTGCCGGAGGCGCGGCACGGACGACGCAAGGAGGCCACTGCTCAACGGTGAACACAGCTGACGCAGAGGAAGTGGTGGTGTGGTTTGCATAGCTATCAAGGGCACAGCCTGTGCACGCACAGCCCCTGCTCGTGTGCTCAGAAGTGTGAGGCAGGCGTGCATGCAGCGTGGCCAGATATCCTAAAGTGAAGAGTGTCCAATGCGTGTGAGGTGGAGGTATCTGTGGGTTGCAAAGTGTGGTTCAAGGGACTCGATTGAAGCGCCTGCGCACTTTCACGGAGCGCTAGGTGGCATGGTGCCGGCCGTAGAGACATAGGCGTACCCTTGCTTATAAGACATTACACGATGATGCTGTGGAGACGCAGAGGCAGGCATCATCAGGGCTATAGGAGCAAGGCAGGTAGGTACGCCAAACACATTCAATCCATGGCCAGGCACGTGCTGGCTAGGTAGTGACCCCATCCAGCCGAAGGAGGCACTTCTGCCCGCAGAGCACCGTGCGAGCCTTTTGGCAGCAGGACTTATCACACATCACCGCGATACGTAATAGTATAGCTGCAGCGGCAGTGTGTGACGTTGCAAGCGCGCATGTGTGGCGTGCCCGCAGGCGATGAGCGCGGGTAGCGCGGGCGCCTTTGTGCCCGTGCGGCGCAGATGGCACAGGCTGTGGCGGGAGCTGAGCCTGGCGGAGGTGTCAGGCGCCTTTGGCGACGTGGGCACGTTCTTGCCGCTGCTGGTGCGCCTCCCGGCGCTGCCGGGGCCGGACAAGCCCGAGCAGGCGGGGGAAGCGCTGCGGCGGTCTGCGCCTGCGCAGCCCGGGAGACGAACGACCGCAGGCCACAGCGGCACGCCGGGAACTATTTCCTGCCTTGTGGCCGTCCCTGCCGGGGCTGCGCCGGCAGCTGTTGGACGCCTGTGGAGGGCGCCTGGTCTGTGCTGCGGACGCCGCAGCCGGATGCCCGGCATCGCCGTACCGCCACCTTCTGGCCGCGCCGGCGCCGGGCTCCCCGGGCGTCGCTGCCTGTGGCGTGGAGTCGTGCGGCGCCGGGCGCTCCGGCCTGCCAGCAAGCAGAGGCGGTCGCGGAGCGCGCGCGCGCGACGGCGCGCAGGTGGGGCTGGTGCAGTGCGCGGGGCTGGACCTGGGCACGACGCTGGTGGCGACGGGCGCGTACAACATTGCGCTGGGCGCCGCGTTCGGCATCCCGCTGCCCGTGCAGCCGATGAAGGCGATCGCGGCGGTCGCGCTGTCGCGCGAGGGCCTGGGCATGGCGGAGGTCACGGCCGCCGGCCTGTTTGTCAGCGGCGTCGTGTTCCTGCTGGGCGCGACGCGGCTCATCAACGTGTTCAACAGGCGCGCCGCCGAGCGCGGGGACGCCGCCTGCTCGCCGCTGCAGCTGCCGCTGCGCGAGCGACCGAGGCGCTGCTGAGCTTTTCGGGCTGCTGCAAGGGGCTGCCGCTCGAGGCAGCCCTGTGTCCTTGCGGGGTTCGGCGGTGGGAGGGCATTGCACCGAGGCTCTGTGCGCTCGCCGCGCAGGATGGTGCCCACCGCGGTGGTGCGCGGCGTGCAGCTGGCGGTGGGCCTGCAGCTGAGCGAGAAGGGCCTGCAGGCCGTCTGGTTCACAGACTCGCAGGCGCGCCCTGCCGGCGGGCGCAGCAGCCTACATCATGACAAAAAACAGGGCGTGTGCAGACGAGAGTCGTCCGTCGGAGGCCTGCAAGACGCTGCGCAGCAGCAGCCAGAGCCATCTTGGTGTCCGGGAGTACGGAAAGCAAGATGGAGTGCACGTTTGCTCCTTACCTGTCAAGGCCCGTCCCTCACCCGTCCAGGCCCGCCGTGCCGCAGGAGCGGGACCTGCAGGCGGGGCTGCCGCGTGGGCTGCTGCCCAGCCGCGGCGGTGGCGACGATGAGCGGGAGGTGGAGAGCGCGCACCTGGTGTACCTGGGCCTCGCGGCGGCCGCGTTCCTGCTGCTGACGCTCTACCCGGACGCTGCGCCGGCGGGCGGCGGCTCGCCCAAGGCGGCCCTGCCGCTGGCATGCAGCGGCGCGCTGAGTGCCTCAGGTGAGCGCCCCGGAGCGGTACAGCTGCCCGATTTTTACCCTCGGCGGTTATTTGCTGTGCTGCGTTGGTGAAGAACAGTGGGAGCGCGTGTTGAGTGGTGTGCCTGACATGTGGCTGCTTCTTGGGAGGGCGGGGTGTGCTGTTCATCGTACACACGCGCATGCCGGGGCCCTGGCTCGTCCGCCTCACACAGAGGGTAGCGGACTGTGTTATCTGAGGCGCGCGCGCGCCAGGTGACCTGGACCACCTGGCGGAGGAGGGCGGCGGCGCGCCAGGCGCGCGCCCGCCGGCCGGCCGCGCGCAGTGCGCGCCGGGCGCGGGCGCCGGTGCGGCGGCCGGCGGGCCCTGCGGGCCCAGCCTGGTGGCCGCGGCCGCGGCCGCGCCGTCGGCGCGCGGCCTGGTGCCCAACCGCGATTCGTCCGCCTCGCTCAACATGTGGCTCGGCCGCGACGGCTCGCGCCCGGCCTCGGTGCAGGGCGAGGACGCGCTCGGACCGGACAAGGCGCGCTGCGACGCCTGCGCCTGCCCGCCTGCTCTGGGCCGTCCGGCCGTGTCAGGAAGGAGGTGGCTGATTTTTATTTTTTTTTGAATAAGATGACGGGTTCAGGTGGATGCAGTGCAGGACGTAGTGCAGGATAGGGTGTTGGGCTGCTGGCCAGGGTGCCGGAGCGCACGCGTATGTAGCCCGCGAGGCATGCGTGAACAACCCGTGGCGTGAACATCCTCGCCTGCCTGGGCGTGCGGACCTGTGCGGCTCAGCAGCCTTGCCGGTCAGGGCTATTGCAGGGAAGGCAGCTCCCTCGGCAGCGCAGCGCTGAGGCGCGGCGGCTGCGGGGCCAGGCCGTCGGCGGGCTGCTGCGGCACGTGCCCGCCGCGCTGCTGGTGGTGGCGACGGGCCTGGTGGTCACTGTCGCGCAGTACCCGTCCGTGCTGCGCGCACTGCGCCTCGGCCCGCGCCTGCCCACGCTCGCCGCGCCCACCGGCCGCCAGTGGGCGACAGGCGCGCGCGGGGCCGCGCCCCGCCGCCCTCATAGAGCCTGTGGCCGCCCCTGACCAATTGTGGATGTGAGCTGCCAGCTGAGGCCATGAGCCGGCGCGAGAGAGCCAGGACCGCCCTGGCCATACCTGCCTGTGATCAGCGAGGCCGTCGCAGTCGTGTACAGCGCATCTGCTCGGCGGGTTGTTTGAGTCGGCGCGTTGTCCGAAGACCAGCAGGTGTGCCTGCCTCATGTTGGCGCGCCCCCGCCGTGAGAAGCAGTGCCGTAGTGGGATTGGCGTAGGGCAGCGGCGGGCGCGTAACCGGCGCCCGCGTCCGCGTCTGCGCGCGCAGGCATCCTGCGCGCGGGGCTGCCGCAGCTGCCGCTGACGACGCTGAACTCGGTCATCTCGGCCAGCCAGCTGTCCGGCGAGCTGTTCCCCGGGCGCGGCGCCAGCCCGGCCGCGCTGTCGCTGGCCATCGGCGCCATGAACGCGGCCGGCGCCTGGTTCGGCGCCATGCCCTGCTGCTGCGGCGCCGGCGGCCTGGCGGCGCAGGTGGCCACCCAATGCTGCTGGTCCTGCGCTCTGACATCAGAAACTTTCTCACACGCCCTCGTCGGCGGGCGTCGCCTTGGTACTGTGCAAGGCCGTGTGCGAGGGCCGGAAGGGCAGACTGGGCTGAAAGGGCGCACGGGCTGGCAGGTGCGCTTTGGAGCGCGGACGGGGGCGGCGCCCATGTTCCTGGGCGCGGTGAAGGTGGCGCTGGGGCTGCTGTTCGGCGACAGCCTGTTCCGGCTCCTGCGCGCCTTCCCGCGGCCGCTGCTGGGCAGCATGCTCGTCTTCTCTGGTGCGCGGCTGCCCGCGCTGCCCGCGCGCCTGTCGCTCCCTGCAGCGCCCCTGCGCCAGCCTGTGCTCGTGCGCGGGCGGCACCCGGCGGCACGCGCGGGCCCTCTCGCCCCCGTGCTCGCTGCGTGAGCCGGGGCTTGTCTGATGCTCGCCCCGGCTTGGCGGCCACTGCATGGCGGTGAGCGCGTGCCCGGGCGCCAGGCGTGGAGCTGGCGGCCAACTGCCGCGGCGTGACGAGCGAGCGGGGCACGGCGCTCATGCTGCTGACCGCAGGGACGGGCCTGGCGCTGCGCAGCGTGTCGCACGGCTTCCTCGCGGGCGCGCTCACGCCCGCTGTCGCGCGCGATGCCCGTGCCAGGGATGCCAGCCGCGCGCGGTTATGTCGCGCTCGACCAATACACACTGGGCACTGCATGACGCTGTCTGTCTCGTTGCTCCTGCAATGCCCAGTGCGCAGCTGGGGCAGGGTGCACGGCACAGCCTGGATGCTGTCGCGGGTTGCGGCGCGTCTGTTCAGACTCATGGAATGCTGACGTCAAGAGACGGGGCGTGTGCAGGCCTGGCGGCGGCCGCGCTGCTGGCGATGGCGGACGGCGCGCCGCTGTGGGTCGCGCGCGCCGCGGGGGCATGCGCCGCCCTGCGCGCGCGCGCGTTCCGCGGCGCGCGCGCCCGCGAGACGGCCTGCCCTGGGCCCCGCCCTGGGGTCCACCCCGGACCTGGCGCGCTGCACGTCGATCCGCTTGGCGAATGCGCCGCCGGCTACGAGGCGCTGCCAGGCGACGACAACTGCACCGTGCGCGGCGGCGTCTTCTTTCGCCGCGCGGGCGCCGCGAACGGCGCGGGCGCCGCCGCGCACGCGCTGTGGCCGGCGCCGGCCGTGCACATCCCAGTCGTGACTTTGGCGGCGGCGGCGGCGGCGGCGGCGGCGGCGCGCGACGCGCGTGCGGAGGAGGGCGAACCCTTCTTTCACCCGTCGCTTGCGGCGCTGCGGGTGCCGAGGCGGGCCGAGCGGCAGGCCGCGCACGCGCCCGAGGCCGACGCCGCGCCGGTCGGGTCCCCGACGTACCCCGCGTCCTTCTTCGCGTCCATGCATGCGAGCGTGCCGCAGCGCGACGGCCTGCGGTGGGCGGAGGCGGCGGCCGCCGCGCCCGCGTGGCGCGCGCCCGCCGGCGGCCAGGGGCCCAGCGAGCCGGCGTTTCTCCCGGGGCCGGCGCGGCCTGGGCCGGCCGCCAGGGAGCATGGGGCGGGGCAGGGGCCCGGCGAGGTGGCCTTCCACCCGTCGCTCGCGCGGTCTGCGTCTGCCAGCTGGCGGCGCAGCGAGGCGCAGGGCACCATGGTGCGGTGCCAAGCTGGCGCGGCGCGCTGACGATGCCACGTATATAGGCTGTTGTAGGTGAGTGCCAGCCAGCCGTGACAGAAGGGATTTCTCCATTTTGAGGGTGACAAGGCTCTTGTCTTCGCGTGCATAATCCCTGCGCTGCTGCGAGCTCGCATGCGTGCGAGGTCGCCACCCTTGGCATGCGCCATAGTGACACGCAGAGGGTGACATGGCGAGCGTGATTGGCACGGCCACGGTTGCAGTGTGCGTGCTGACGATGCTCTAAGCAAGTGGCAAGTGGCAGACAGCGCGCTTTGCGCTACTGCTTAGTGAAGAGCCGGGAGCGGTCCGAGTGCAGCGCCAGGGGCAGGAGGGCTGTGTGCCCGTCGTGCGTGAGACGGCCTCGGCGCCGCTTTGCTTTGCTGCCTTGGTTTCCAAATTCCTCCATCCCCCCCTGGAGGCAGGCTTGCTGAGTTTTACACATTGCATACAAGGCTGCGTCTGTGAGAGGGCGCCCTGCCCAGGGAATGTGGGAAGAAACGTGCGGACCGGGAACAGAACTTGGGAGGTAAGCGATTGTTGGAACTGTTTTGCTGGTAGGACATTTTTGGGTCCATTCAAACGTAGCGGTGCAGCTGAAGCGCTGATGTGCAGCGTGCTTCATGTAGGGGAGCAGGCTGTCGTAGTTTACATGGCGAGCATTGCCATGCTCCACATTGTGTAGTTGTTCTGGGATGGTAGACAGGCCGTTAGAGCGTGTTGAGGGATGAGTGGCAGGGTGCGCCTGCTCCAGGCATCGGAAGTAGCATTGCCAAACTCTTGTGTTTATGGTGAGTGCGTGGTTTGACAAGCAGAGCACATGTGATTGTTGTACACGAGGAATGAACTTGGAGCGTTAATGTATAGCCTTGCTTCTTTATGGCCAGCCCATGTTTGTAACTACCTTTTCGCATGCAGCCAGCACCCTTTGCACCACTTTTAACACATCATGACCTCTCCTGCAAGTAAAGAGAGGTCGGGGGGTGGCTGGCTCTGCAGCAGTGTCGCAGTTTACGAACAGAATTATAGCAAGTGTGAGCAGCAGAAACACGCTACAGTTTTGGGGGAGTTGGCCAGGATAGCCTATAGCGCCACTGCGCCAACACGAGCTTGGACGTGAGCTGACTCAGCTGTTTCAACCTGTGCTATTGCTCACACCATGCTGGCTCTCACGCTGCTCGCGCACACCACGCTGGCTCTCACGCTGCTTCATCACAGCCACAGTACACTGTAGTTTACCTGCTCTACAGCATCGTCCCACCTCACTTGCGCTTGATGCAAGCAAGGGACAAAGGGGCATGGCCGCCAGCGCTGCCGCCCAGCAGGATGATTGCGCAGATAGCAGTCTGTGGCAAACAGGCCCCATCTTCGAGGCCGTGCAGGCAGCCGCGCTCTTTGCAGACAGCAAAACGTTTGTGTACGCACTGCCTGCACCATCAGCTGAAGCTATGTTCGCTGTTGCTGCAAAAGCAGAGTTATGCTCACAGTGCGCTCACAGCCTGCTACCCTGGCAGGGACATGCCCCTGAAGGTGGACCCAGCTGCAGCGCTGGCAGCGTTTGCGCAGCTGCCGCGGAGCCCGGTGGGGGGGCTTTCACGCCCTGCGCTGTGCGACTTTGTAGAGCAGCACTTCGACGCTGCAGGCAGGTGCAGCTTGCGGTCTGCTTGTAAGCGAGCGCTTACATTCACCAGCTGAGTTCCTGGATTGTGCTTGCCTGCCTCAACATGCAAGGCTCTGACTCATGCATGTCATTTGTACTTGCCACGAGCATGGAGTGGACAATGAAGTGTGGAGGCACGCAGCGACCTGGAGCCTGTCATGCCGCCAGACTTCACTGAGGAGCCTGCTGCATTTCTGCCAGCCGTCACAGATGCTGACACGCGGGCCTGGGCGCTAGCCGTGCACCGCCTGTGGGCCCAGCTGTGCTGGCAGGCGCGTGCTGGTCATTGTGCAGCCAGTTCTGGTCATCATGCCACTGCTCTCCTCAAAGGTGGTCATACGGCCACTGTGCTGCTCGAGGAAGTGTTGATGCAGGATCAGAGTGAGCACGTACAAATGCAAGCTATGTGGGACACTCGCAGGCGCACGACATCGGCCATGCCCCTGGGCAGTGGGGCAGCTGTCCACTCCATGCGCACGCGACAGCAGGCAAGCAGCATCAACCCTAGCAGACCACAGCTGTGCATGCAGACAGGCCAGGATTGGGGCACCCACCGCGCACTGCCCAGGCACGGCCCTGGCCACAGCACTACTTCTCAAGTGCAGTGCCCAGCAGGAGGCGGCGAGCGTGGCGTCGCGCCCGGAGCGCCACAGCCTGCTGCCACTGCCGGCGTGGGGCGTCGTGCCAGGCGCGCGCTTCCGCGAGGTGTACTACTGGGACTCGCTCTGGGCCGTGCGCGGGCTGCTCGCCAGCGGCATGCACGCCACTGCGCAGGCGCGCTGCGTGCAGAAGCGCCTTTTTCAGCCAATACGAAGCAGCGCGGCATCCAGCAGTGTAGTTGGTGACTTGGCAGCCAGGCACGCACTGCGGCTACGTGCGCGGATCCCTCTGGAGAGCGCACTGTTTAGCTAAATACTTCAGCATAAACTCGCCAAACTGATTGCACTTTGGCTGTGGGGAGCCGCGGGAGCAGCTCACGCGCTAAATTCGTGCCTGGCGTGCCATTCTTTGCGCAACATGACTAAGCAGAGCTGGTGTATAACCACGCAGCAAGCGGTTTTGCTCAGGACCACTAACAGCCGTGCCGCGCATGCCGCTACGCGGCCGTCACGTGCAGGGTCGCGCTGCTGCGCCCATGACATGACTTGCATGCCCTGCGCTGCTGCATGCAGGCCGAGGTGCGCAACCTGCTGGCGCTCCTGCGCACGCATGGCCATGTGCCCAACGGAGCGCGGCGCTACTACCTGAACCGCAGGCGCGTCCAGCTCATTTGCCTACGCATGTGCCCCACGGGCTTGCTTGCGCAGTATTGCTGACATACAGGGAACTGAATGTAGCGAAGAGGCGTTTCTGCCACGCCCGCATTCACCACACCCAGCCTAACAGAGAACAAGAAGTGTCGCATACCTCGAAGAGACTGCTGCTGCAAGGTTTGTGCATGCTGGCTGCTGCGGCTCTTCTTCTTCCTGTTCCTACTCTGAGTGTGCAGTGCGGGGGTCGGCCGCGCGCGCAGCCAGCCACCGCTGCTGAGCCGCATGGTCGCGGACCTGCATGCCGCAGCCGGCCCCGGTAAGGATGATCTGCTCCGCGAAGCTCTTCCGCTGCTGGCTGCCGAGCATGCACACTGGACCACCGCGCCCAAGCTTGTGCGGGTGCGCGCGGCCTGCCGGGTCACCAGCCCCACTCGGCAGGTGCAAGCAGCCGGGCCGGCCCTCGCACACCCCGCTGCTGCTGCTGAGGGACTCTTTTATTCCGCCAGGAAAGCAGGCACTTGCAGCTGGGGGACATGCTCTATTTCTTGTGTGAAGGGTGTAGCGCCTTCAATTTCGTGGTGTGCAGCGTTTCAATGGCACATACAGAATGCTGTGCGGCTGTATGAGCGGGTCCTGTTTTGGCGCAGGTGAGGGGCGCGAGCGGTCGCGTACACCAGCTGTCACGCTACTATGCTGCCTGGAACCGCCCGCGCCCAGAGTCCTACCGGTGCGCTGCACGCTAGGGGCTGTGCAGCGCATCCCTGAGAAGCGCGCTCGTTGTGCGGATGAGCAGGCACCAACCTGCTTGCGCTGAGAGGATGCTCATGCTCACGAGCATGGCTGCTCCTGGTTGGATCCGGGAGCATCGCACCGCTGCTGTTTGGCAGCGGCATGCTGCCAAGCGTGCATGTTTGCATGATGGGGGTTGCTGCATGCATGGTCGAGACAGTGAAGCCTGAAAACACGCAGCAGTGTCCCTGCCATGACCACGGTGCAGCACTGGCCTTGTATGTTCTTAACATGCACGCCTCAACAATCGGGCCCGTTTAGGGCTGGATGCAGGGAGGGCATCAGGGGGGCATCAGGGGGGGCATCAGTCTATCAGGGAGATGGCGCCCAGCTTTGAAGTGTGCAGGTAATATCCTAGCCCTCGTCGCACTAGTAATTATGGGCTTGACCAGCGCAGAGAGGACGTTGCAACAGCGGCCGGCCTGGAGCCTGCAGCCGCTGCCGCCTTGTATTGCGAGCTGGCATCTGGCGCGGAGAGCGGCTGGGACTTCAGCTCGCGCTGGTGCACACCCCAGCGCCTGGCCTGCCCCCATGTTCTTCCCCCCACATCACCAGCATAGCAAAGCCAGAAAAGCACTGGCTTTGCACAGAGGTGCACAGATGCAGTGCAGCTGGCGCCTGCTGGTGAGGCGCCGCAGCGTGCGCATGCTGCAGGTGCGGAGACGGGCGCTCCCTGGCGACGCTGCGCGTCACCATGACAATGCCTGCGGACCTGAATGCGATCCTGTACGCCATGGAGCGCGACCTGTCTGCCTTTGCCGAGGTAGCGGCCCCTTGTAGGTGCTGCTATTCCACTGACATCAGACTCTGATTGGCTACTTTATGCTCTGCGACGCCAGAACCGGCTCTCGCTGCATGCATTCCAGCAGACAGCCCGCCTCTGTATCCTGTGCTACCAAAGTGCAGTAAAGTCTTCCATACTGGTGCAGCAAGCTCTGCGTCCTATTGTGGGACGGGCGCGCAGGCGCTGGGTGATGGAGCAGCGGCAGCCAAGTACACGGCGGCCGCCCTGGCGCGCCAGACTGCGATGCAGGAGCTCATGTACGATGCAGAGCACGGTCCGCCCCGCGCGCACAGCGTGCCACATCAAGCAGCAACCAGCCTCAGGCATCGTCTCTGCACTCTCTGCTCGCTCTGCAGGCTTGCTGGCCGCAGGATGGAACAGCCTGCATGGTTCGGGGCCGTGCAGGCCGCTGGCACGACCTGGTCATAGGCGATGCGTGCATCGACGGCGATGTCTTCTCGGCGGACCCCGCGCCCGCCGTGTTTGCCTCCGACTACGTGCCGCTGTGGGCGGGCCTGGCTGCGCCTGGCAGCGCCCAGGCTGCTGCAGTGGTCGCTTCGCTGCGGCGCAGTGGTGCGCGCGCCACCCCCGTGCGCACCACACATGGTCCTCGTACGACGTGCCTGGTTCGCACAATCATAAGCTTATCAGTGCTGCAGGGCGCATCGGCTGCATCTTTCTATCAGCGTTGCCTCGAGGAAGCATGCCCATGTCTGATGTCCTCGCTAGGTCTGGATCTGACAGGAACAGCACCAAGCCTGCGTCACCCCATGCAGGGGTGTGCCTACGCCGCGTTTGCTGATGTGGCTGCATGGCGCTTAGGACTGCTCCGGCGCGGAGGGGTCATGGCATCGCTGCAGGAGACGGGGCAGCAGTGGGATGCGCCCAACGCGTGGCCGCCCCTGCAGGCGCTGCTGGCTGAGGGCCTGGCCACCTATGGCGGCGCGCCCCTGCTAGTCATGTCAGCGGCATGCTGCATCCTCTGGTTGTGCGTGGCTCTGCTGGTAGCACAGCGAATGAGCTGCATGCAGTCGGGTACCGGCATGATAGAGGTGCATGTACAGGCAGGTATGTGTACATGCATGCAAGTGCACGTTCTTTACAGAGGCAAGGATGTCATGTAGTAACATTGCTGACGTGGCTGAGAGCAGCTTGGCTGCCAGTGGTCTCTCAAGCGCGGCTGGCGTCTCCGCCCGCTGTCGTTTTAGCCATCCTGATACTGTGCATGCGGGTGTGCAGGTCCGGAGGGCGAGGCACTTGCGCACCGGCTGGCGCAGGCGTGGCTTGCAAATGTGCATGCGTGCTGGCGGCGCACCGGCGGGATGGCAGAAAAGCATGACGCTGTTTGCCCCGGCCGAGCGGGCGGCGGCGGCGAGTATGATGTGCAGGCGCGCCCATGCGCGTGACGGGGGTGTATGTGCCAGCTGCAGCGCATTATTGCCATCTTGGATTGTCTAGAAGTATGTCACTTTTGCTGATGGACTGATATGCGCTGAGGTCAGCCAGCGCCGACCGATTCCTGTGCTGAGAAGCGCTCTCCGCGCAGGTGGGCTTTGGATGGACCAATGGCGCCGTTCTGTTCCTGCTGGACCGTTTTGGCTGGCACCCCGGCATGGAAGCTCTGGCCTGAGAGGAAGCAGTATTGTCTCGTCTGATTTCTTGTCTGATTGAAATGCAACTCAGCTCCCTTCTCTCCCTCTCTCTATAATTGGCTCAGCGCGGTGCTGGTGCACGTTTCAGCCATACACAAGTGCACATTTCAGCCATGTTGAGCTGCATGTGGCCAGCAACCTTGAGGGACGGCTGCTGTGAGAAGCTGACGGTCCTGCGGACTCACTCATATGCTTCATGCTTCCGCACTGATGTATGCACACTTTACGCCCCTGCAAATCTCCCAGACCTGTAGAAAGTCAGACATACCCAAAATGCTTCCGTGCACACAGAGGTGCCAGCAGCAGCCTAGCAAGGCGTCACGAAAAGCGCCCAAAATCCTAACCCTACTTCTCCGCCAAGCACTGCAGCGCCAGCTCCTTCTCCTCCACGAGCTCCTCGCCGGTCACCTTGAGCTTGCCCGCGGCGTACTCGTCAATGGACAGGCCCTGCACGATCTCCCAGCGCCCGCCGCTGCACTTCACCGGGAAGGAGAACATCACGTCCTGCGCGCACGTGCGTCGCACGCCGGCGTCAGCGCAGAGGAGGTGCCGCGGCCGCGCGCTGTGCAGGCAGGGGAGCTTGCTGCCGGCGTCAGCGCAGAGGAGCTGCCGCGGCCGCGCGCTGTGCAGACAGGGGAGCTTGCTGCCGGCGTTAGCGCAAGGGAGCTGCCGCGGCCGCGCGCTGTGCAGGCAGGGGAGCTTGCTGCCGGCGTCAGCGCAGAGGAGCTGCCGCGGCCGCGCGCTGTGCAGACAGGGGAGCTTGCTGCCGGCGTCGCGCAGTGGAGCTGCCGCGGCCGCGCGCTGTGCAGACAGGAGAGGTTGCTGTGGGCAGGGCCCCGCAGGCACCTGGGGTGTGAGCAGGCCAGGGGGGGCCGGGCGGGGCCGCGCCTTGGGCGCGCCGTAGGAGCCGTCGGAGATGACGCCCATGGACACCCACACGCCCGGCTCGGTGCCCAGCACCCAGTTGCGCACATGGTCGCACGCGCTGCTCGCCGCGGACAGCGCGCTGCTCATGCCGCGCATCTGCCGCAGCGCGCGCGCCCATCAGCGCAGCGCCGCGCCGCGCTCGCTGGAGAGTGCGCCGGCCCATGCAGCTCCCACACGGGCTCAGAAACTTGGCAGTCGGCCAGCCCCCTTATGCACATGCACAAAGGCAAGCCAGGCTGATGCATGAACATGCAGCAATACGCGCAGGCCGGGCGCGCGCGCCTTGATGATGGCGGCGCCGCGCTGCTGCACGGTTGCGATGAACTCGCCGTGCAGCCAGGCGTCGTCGGCGACGGCCTCCGCGATCGGCTGCCCGCCGACGGTGCCATGCGAGACGTCCGGGAACTGCGTGGACGAGTGGTTGCCCCAGATGATGACGTTGCGCACCTCGCCCACGTGCACGCCCAGCCGCTCGGCCACCTGCCGCGCCGCGCGCCCGGGCTGCCACCCTCGATTCGGCGCACTGTGTGCACGCAAACTCGGCCTGGTCGCGGCGCTGCAGGGATGCACGCGCTGGGCACCCAGGGCGCACCCGCAAGCAGCGCTCTCACCAGGCATGCCCCAGACTTGCAAGTGTATCATTCGTGAAATACATTTCAGATAAACAATGTGAAATGCCTGGCAATCGGCACGGTGCTCGGCACGCAGGGGGCCCGGCGCGCCTGGCCGAGTGCGCGGTTGTGGTCCAGCCGCGTGAGCGCGGTGATGTTCTCCGCCGGGATGCTGGGCGCGTTCTCGCGCAGGATGAGCGCATTGGTGTTGGCCGGGTTGGCCACGACCAGCACCTGCAGCGCGGCACAGCCGCCCTGCGGGCATGCATGCGGACATGCATAATATCAGGCACCCTCGCAGAGGTCTGCATGCGCCGAGTGTGACGAGAGGGAACACGCGGCGGTGCATTCATGCACATGCACAAGCATGGCTGATCAGGAGCCTGCCGGTCAAGAGTAGGCCGTGAATGCGCTCTCCCCGCAGCAGGCGGCGTCGGGCGCGGGCGGCGCGCCTTGACGTCCTTGGCGGCGTGCTTCTCCAGCGCGGCCGCCTGGCTCTTGTAGATGGACACGTTCTTAGACATGACGTCCTTGCGCTCCATGCCGGCCTTGCGCGGGAAGCCGCCGACCATGACCGCGATCGCCACGCCCTTGCACGCCTCCTCCACCTCCGTGGTGGCGAGCACGCCTGGCGCATATCCACATGCCGGGTCACATAAGCAGGTCGCCCGCTTGCTTGGACACACAGGGCAGGGACCTTGTACTCTGCTTGCCCCTCCAGATATCACACAGCTTCCTGAGTAGGAGCCGGGCTGCCAACCTGCGTATCTCAACAGAGCAAGACGTCCTCGGCCCTGTCGAGGGGTGGTTGCATACTGTTTGCAGGGGCTCAGTGCCTGGCTAGGGCCCGCACCGTGCACGAGCGGCAGAGCGGCATCAATGAGCTCCATTTTTACGCCGTCCAGGGACTGCGCAGCAGGGGGGATGTCCAGCAGGTGCAGGATGACGGGCTGGTCTGGCCCCAACATGGTGCCGCGGGACACCTGGATGGCCAGGCTGTAGCCAATCTGGCCTGCAACTCGGCACTCACACCCTTCAGTACTTGCTGTATCACTGACGCTGCTGCATAGTGGGCCTGCTCAATGCCGGGCAAATGCGCTTTCACGCTCACGCACTGGGCAAACAAGCAGCATCTGACAGTCGCCAGGCGGCAGCGCAGTTTCTACAGCGCACAGCACCTCGTGTGCCAACCTGCAGCGCCGGTAATCAGCACGCGCACAGGTGCCTTCCCCATCTTGTCTGCCCTAATCAGTCTCTGCTGCACCAGAGGAGTTGTTATATAAAGTTTAGCGAGGCTGTAAGTGCTCTTCAAATCGAAAGGTAGTCTTGAGCTGAGAGTGCCGCATCTGTCAGTCAGCTAGGGCCTCTGGCGTGCTGGTCCCCCACACACAAGAAAGTCACGTGCAGAGTGCATGTTGGCGCTGAAGATCTTGGAAATGGCTCTTTGCTCGATGGAGGCCGTCCAGGACAGCACCAATGTGGTCCACTGATGGGCAGGGGTCGCGAGTGGTGAGGTGATGATGCCGCAGCTTGCCTGATTACACAGACCTGAAAAAATGAGCGACAGCACTGAACCAGTACGCAGCAAACCACAGTGGGACATTGACACCTCAGAGTCTGAACCTACAAACTTCACTTCGGGGAAAACAAGCATCAGCCCTGCGGTAGCGCAGGGGCTGGGTGCCCAGACGCCAGCGCTTGTTAAAGGGCCCAACGCCTTGCTCGTGGGAAACACCTCCCCACCCAGCTCTCACAACCACAAGCCCACTTCGACAATGCTCTCTAATCCGCGCATGCAGGCTCTGCGCAAATGCGCGCAGTTCAAGGCCGCGGGAGCCAGTGCACGCCGCGCGCAGCAGCACTGGCAGGCAGGCAGCGGCGCGGCATGCTGCCCGCCCCAGTCCATGGCCGCGCAGGCGCCCACACCAGGCGCTGCCTGCCTGGGACGGCTGGGGGCTCAGCGCATGCATGGCCGCCCCCGCCGTGCAAGGGCGCAATGTGTCACGCGGCGGGTGGCCGGCGCGCGGAGTCCAGCGAGGTGTCGACCTGTGCCGCCGGCATGAAGCCTGCGGGCCCCACTGGGAAAGGCTGCGCGGCGGCGCGCGCCCCGCTCTCCTCCGCGTCGGGCCCCGCCCTGCCGCCGCCGCCCGCGCCGCTGCCGCCCGCGCCCGCGCCCGGCGCACCGTCGGCGCCCGGCTCCCCCTTAACACGCTCGGCACCCGCGGCCTGCGGCCGCAGCCACAACCTCAGCCTGCTGCGGCAATGACAGCAGCCACTGGCGCTGCCCTCAGCCCGCGCTGTGGCGCTGTTGGAGTTATGAACAACAGGCGTGCACACATGCACCCAGTTGGCTGCGGAGGTGTCTTGTCCTAGCCGCATGTGTACCTTCAGGAGCTTCGCCCTCGCGTCCAGTCCGCGACCAGCAGGGAACCCGTAGCAGCTTTGGGCACTGGTGTCAGGCAGCGCCCCCAAGCTGCAGGGCCGCGCGCCTGAGGTGCGCCTGCGGAGCTGTGCGCCGCGCCGGTATCTGCGCTGGCGGCCGGCGCCGCAGCTGGCCGCAGCTGCTGCTGCAGGTACCCCATGGCGTGCATCCCTTGCACCTGCATGGGGCCCATCAGCCCGCCGAACTGCGCGCCCATGCCCAGCGCGCCGCCCGCTCCCACCATGCCCATGCCGTGGCCTGCGCGCTGGCGCTGCTGTCAGCGCCCGACCGCTGTGGCCCGCTCACATCACACAGGCCCGGGCGGAGGCACGGCACGGCAAGGTATGCTGGCAACGGACCGGGCATGTAGTGCGGCATCATGACGCCCGGCTGCATGTGGCCGGACGGCCCCGGCGCGGCGCCGCCCTGCTGCTGCTGCTGGATCAGCTGCAGCTGCAGCGCCAGCTCGCACTTCAGCTTTTCCATGTTCTGCGTCCGCTCCTGCGCGGCGCAGAGCCCCGCGTTGACGACGAGGCAGTCGCGACAGCCACCCTGCGTGTGAGTGTAGGCAAGCAGGCCGGCGCCTCGCCGCCGCTCCTGCCCGCAGCCCACACGCAGGGCCGGGCCCGGGCAGCGGGGCGCGCCTCCAGGAACTTGTTGAGCTGCCGCAGCTGCCCGTTCTCAGCGCGCAGCTGGGTGACTATCCTGATCGCGTCGGCGATGATGGACGTCTTGTCCGTCTTCACCACCTTGCCCGGCTCCAGCACCTTTGACAGCTCCTGGAAGCTGCGCGCGCGCCAGGAGGGCGCTCGGGCGCGGCGGGAGCATGCGCCAGCTAAGTGAGGCCGGCACAGACGAATACATAGAGCCTGCCGTGCCGGCGGCGAGCGGCGCGACCGCCGCCGTACATACCACTCGAGCAGAGCGCATGATACTCAGCGTCTGCACGCATTGCCTGCCCGCACTCAATCAGCCTACCCTAACAGCCCCCTGAGCGCAGGGAGTGGACCTGTGCTAGTGGCCGCTGCGCGGGTTTGCGCAGCGCGACGGCCATGTGCGGCTGCACGCGCTCTCGCACCGAACACACGCGCGCCCAGCCCGCATGCCGTCGCCCCAGTGTGCGCAGGAGAGGGCCAGTGAGGCGCAGGCCTCAGGCATTATGATAAGATGCCCGCACCTCTCATTCAGGCGCTCACGCCGGGCCCGCTCGCGGCCGGCCTTGGCGCGCGCGGCCGCCGCGGCGTCCGAGGGCTGCCGCGCGCGCTTCTCGTCCCCGGACGAGCTGGGCTGCGGCTCGCCACGCTCCGCCTCGGCGGGCTCCTTGCCCAGCTCCCGCAGGAAGGTCTCCAGCGACTCCCGCTCTATCGCCTCCCGGCTGCGCTTGCGGCGGTCGTCCTCCTCCGCGCTGGGCCGCAGCTCGGCCTGCAGGCCGAACAGCGGGCCCGCGGCGCCGGCCGACGCCCGGCCGGCTGCCTGCTGCCCCAGGGGCCCGGCCGCCTGGCCAAACGTCGGCGGCTCCAGCAGGTTGAGCTCGTCCAGGCCGGACTCCGGCCAGGGCAGCTTGGCGTAGTCCATCGACAGCAGCCCGTTGGACGGCGAGAAGCTGCCCATGGCCCGGTCTGCCTCTTCGAACGCACAGTGTGCCGAGGCAGAGCTGCGGTCCTGCATGACCGGCGAGTCATGGCAGGCTGCAGCCATTGGCAGCGGCACGTGCAGGGCCTCGGAACCTGCTCTGAAATCTGCTTGGGACCCAAGCTTTTGTGGAACCAAGTGACGGATAGAGGCTTGAGGCCTCATCGTGAGTCAGTGGTACGGCTGCCGCTGCCTGCCTGGCGCGCCCGTGCTGTGAGTGGCTCTCGCAACCTTTTGTGAAAGGCCGACTGCTACGAGCACCCCCCAGCTCTCTGTGAGGCCTCGCATACTCAACTTTGGCCACGCCCCCTCCCGGGGGGGTGGGGAGGGGGGGCATGATGGCGCACCTGGACACCAGGACGAAGAGCTTGGGTCAGAACGCTGACGGCGCGGACAGGTGCTCGCCAGTGTGTGTTGACCGCCTCCTACCAGACATGTTTGCCCGAGTGGGCTGATGCCCGAGGCGCCTACGTCTGGATTGCGACCGCACGCCTCCTGCCTTGCCTTGCGCGGGTGCTGTGGCTGTCAAAAAACGGTGCGGCATTAACAGCCGACAGCCGGGCATGCTGTGGGGACAAATATGCAGCAGCTGCAGACTCCCAGAGACGCGGCTGTGCTGCTGCGACCGGCGGGCAGGAGCACAGACGGTTGGGGGCCCGCGCAGGCTGCGGCAGTGCGAGGGCAAGATTGCGACGCTCACCGTCATCAACAGCGCGCTGCAAAAGGAGAATGAGGAGCTGCGGCGCGCAGCTGCGCAGGAGCCCGCCAGCCACTCCGAGGCAGAGCTCCGGGTGCGCCCGCCGGCGCGGGGGTGCTCGGGCGTTCGCTTGCGGGTGCAGGCAGTTCGCTGGCGCTGCCGCGCTGCTGCAGCGCCACACAAGCGCTCGGGTCGGCGCTCGCCTGCCCCAGGCAGCGGCGCCGCTCGCCGTGCGACCCTAACCCTGTCACCGCGCCCCCGCGCACGCCAGGAGCTGCAGGAGGAGTTCACGCGCCGCCTCGCTGCCGCCGACCGCACCATCGCCAGCCTGAAGGTGCGCCGCCGCACGCGCCTGACTGGGTGCCGCTGGTGGGGGCGCGCCGGCCTGGCGAACGCGCACAGGGCGCCTTGTTCTCGTGTGCAGCAAGGGTCCATGCGCGCCCCGAGGCGCCGCGTGGCGCGCAGGAAAAGAACGAGGGCCTGCGCTCTGCGGCGGCCGCGGCCAGCAAGGGCGGCACCGCCAACGAGGCCCGCCTGCAGGACCGCGAGTCGTACATTGCCAGCCTACAGGCGCGGCGCCTACACCCTTGGTGTTCCGTTCCTGGGCTGCAGCTGTAGGCGCAGGCCGACTCCTGCTGCGCCAACCCCAAACCTGTCGGCAGGTCTGCTTGATTGAGAGCAGAGCCATGAGCTGTACGTTCCAGTCTGTTTGCGGGGCGGCCGCCCTACTTCACGCTTCCTGGCACCGCCCAAGCAACGCGCAGTTATGCCACAACACTGTCACATGGGCGCACGGGGCAGCTGCGTGACGTTGGGCCGCGCCGTGGTGCCTGTCCTGGGTGATGCGGCGCGCTCTGGCGGCAGACGCGCAGAGCAGGGGCGGCGCATGTGGCGGCGCACCGACGGAGGGCACGGCAGCGTTATCGCGCAGCATGCCAGAGTCTGGCACGTGCAGCGCGTGGCACGCGCCGTGACGGGCGCGCGCGCGGCCGCGCGCAGACGGAGGGCGAGGTTCTGTCGCGGCGCAACGGTGAGCTGGAGGCGACGCTGCGGCGGGCGCGCGCCGGCGCGCGCGACGCGGACGCCGAGCGCGAGCGGCTCGCCGCGCGCCTGGCCGCGCTGGAGGCGTCGCTGGGCCGCGAACGCGAGCGCGCGGCTGCCGCCGCGGCCGCCGCCACCGCGCAGGCGCGCCGCCCGCGCCGTGCGTGCCGCCGACGCCGCCACGCCGCCATGGCGCCTGCTTGGGCCGCGGGCGGGGAGGCTGTGCAGCCGCGGCAGTGGACGCATGTCTGTCGCCCCGCGCGCATCCAATCGTCACGGCTGGGGGCCGCGTCGTGCGACCACCTGTCGCGGCCGCGCGCAGGTGGAGGCGGCCGAGGCGGACGCGGAGGCCGCGCGGCGCGAGGCGGCGGCCGCCGCGGCGGCCGCGCGGCGCGAGGCCGCCGAAGCCGCCGCGGCCGCGCGCGCGGCCACCGAGCGCGGCGACTCGGCGGCGCTCGCGGCCGCGCTGGAGCGCGAGGCCGCGGCCGCGGCCGGCCTGGCCGACCTGCGCGCCGAGTTCCAGGCGCGCGCGGGGCCGGCAGCGCCCGCATGGGGCAGGGCTGGCGGACCTGCGCCGTGCTCGCTGTGGCCCGGGCCGCCTGTGGCTGGTGACAAGCCGGTGCGCAGGGTGTGCTGATCCTGGGTGATGGTGCCGGTCCTGGTGCGTGCACTGAAGGCTGGGCCAAAGCGGCGAGCACCAGCGGGCGCCTGCGCGGGCCTGGAGCGCTCCATCTTCGCCGGCCGGGCCGCTGACGGCCGACGCTGCTCGTTGTGGCGCTCGCGCGCTTGGCTGTGAGCGCATCCCTGGCGGGCGGGCAGGCGGCTGAGGCGGCGTGGTTCGAGCGGGAGGGCGCGCTGCGGCGCGAGGTCGCGGCGCAGGAGGAGCGCCTGCGCGCGCTCGAGGCGCAGCGGGCGGAGGCCGCCGCGGCGTCCGCCGAGGGCACGCGCCCGCTGCTGCGGTGCGGCCCTCACGCGCGCACATGCTTTGCGGCAGAGCTGGTCGTCCCGCCCTCGTGCGCGCGGTACTTTTCTGGACAGCCTCTGGCTTGCAGACCCGAGCCACAGACAGCGCCGGCGGCGCATGACGCGCGACCGCGGGCCGGCGCGCGCGCAGGCAGATCGAGGCGCTCGCGGCGAGCGCGGCCGCGCAGCAGGCGTCGCACGCGGGCGCGGAGCGGCGCCTGCTGGAGCGCCTGCGCGCCGCCGAGGCGGGCGCCGCCGACGCCGGCGAGGCGGCCGCGGTGATGCAGGCGCGCCGCCCGGGCGCAGCCCTGCCTGGGCCTCTGCAGCGGCCGCGCGTGCGCGCCTGGGCGGCAGGCGCAGAGCTGCCACCTCACAGCGGCCAGTTCCGCTGCCGCCGCCGACTGCGCGCCTCCTGGGCGCCCCCCATGCAACACGCCGGCCAAGCCTGGCTGCGCTGGTCCCTTGTCATGCATG
>JAABUJ010002045.1_pt1 | contig 26530 bp, 27 predicted proteins | sample 5559131 | NCBI WGS metagenome assembly JAABUJ01 (sample SAMN10711875, study PRJNA513366) | rock metagenome | isolation source: Antarctica rocks | place: Antarctica: Victoria Land, Mt New Zealand nord | collected 2016-01-07
TCCGTCCGTCCGTCCGTCTGACAATCCCATCCGCACCCACAAAGATCGAAATCACGCGCGAAATCGGCGAATCCAACATCTTCCTCTTCGGCACCCTCGCCGAAGACGTCGAAGACCTGCGGCACGCGCACAACTACGGCCCCGCGCACGACCTCGACCCAGACCTGGCCGCCGTCTTCGCCGCCATCGCCGGCGGCCGCTTCGGTGCCGAGGGCGCCAACAACTTCGCCGCCCTCATTTCCGCCGTCCGCGATCACGGGGACTATTATCTCGTCAGCGACGATTTTCGCTCGTACGTCGAGACGCAGGCGCTGGTCGATGAGGCGTATGGCGACCAGGAGGGGTGGGTGAGGAGGGCGATTATGAGTGTGGCGAGGATGGGGTTCTTTTCGAGTGATCGGTGTGTTGTCGAGTATGCGGAGGGGGTGTGGAATGTTGAGCCGCTGAAGCCGGGGTGGGGTAGGGATGGGTAGGAAGGAGAGGGACTGGGCGATAGATGAGGTAGATGAGGTAGATAGATTAGGTCGATGGATTGCGGAGAATACCTAGAGCTTTCGATTTCAACTTTATCTACAAGATAGGTGTTTATACCCTGAGAGTTGTGAGAGCAGGATTGAATCGAATCGAATCAAGTGAAGATCGTAGCATGCATACCTAAATCTCGACTTGCCAGATCTAGGGTATGGTGGGGGGAGGGCGACATCAACACCTCACCTCACCAGGAAGGAGTACCAAGAAGGAGACTGAGTACCATGTCACCGGCCAACGAGACCCAACCAAGCGGCATCGGCATGTTCGAACAGAAGTCGTGGTCGATCCTTGGACTCAGCTCAGGTATATATGTACAGTTACAGGTCGTAAATGAATGCCGGGAGACGCCTTGGTATCGCTTATTGTCCCGGCATTCATTTACGACCTAGAACTGTATGTACCTTAGGGGAAAAGGCTAGTTCCAGGAAAGTCTGTCATCACCAGATCAGTGGCAGCAGTGTGTGTGTAGCAGTACGTCTATGTATATGTTTTGAACAAACAAAAGCACTGACCATCAACTTCAGCATACCGTAAGTTTCTGTCTTTCGAAGCAGATTACCTTACATGTCGACTCACTGCTGTCACTAATACAGTAACAACAGACATTCCTGAAACCAGCGACTTCCTCTGAGGTATACAACTATACCAAGAAAGAAAGAAAGAAAGAAAGAAGGAAACTCAGTCGGGGTGAGTATCGGTCGGGGCGAGTACCTCGGGTTGGTAGGTACTTTGTAGGACGAACATGCCTTTTTCTTTCCTTCCCTTCCCTTCCTTCCCTTTCCTTCCTTCCCCCTCCTTTCTATTCCTTTCCGTCCTTTCCCGAGCTTCCAGGGGAGAGAGAAGGAGAGACACCCAAGTACGACTCGGGTCGTGACGGGGAGGGCGGGTCTCTCGTGTTGGGAAACGTCCCTGAGATCGGGAGTAGCCTGTAAGTGTCAGACCTTCCGGCATCTCTCGGCATCTCTCATCGAGCCGAGGTCACCGCAGCTTTTCGAGCGTACGTTGATCACCCATCACTTCCCATGACGGGTTGTTCTTCCCAGAAGGCTACTTGCCCTCCGAAATCGACGGCTTGGCCCGAAGCTAGGGTCCCGACACATATCTCTGTCGTGGCTGCGGCGGTGTTTCGTTCCCTTGCATCAAGACATTTGCATTCATGGATGCTGATGACACTCCAGTCTCGTCTTCAGTCACGTATTTTTGCCTTTTCAATATATCTAGCCCAAGTAGTAACCTTCCCCTCGTCGTCACTGCCCATCGCCAGCTCACTCAAGCCGGCAATTCCATCCCCTTCGATCCAGCTATCCCAAGTATTGAGGCCCATCAGATGCCTCATGGTCGGTCTCCCGTGGGGGCAGTTCCACGGCTTATCAATCTCACCCATATGTGTCACGATCTTACCCATCTGCTTCCGCGTCAAAGTCTTCCCGACCATCACCGAAGATCTGCAAGCACGCATCGCAAACATACGGCGAACCTTGCTGGGGCGAGGGGTATTCGAGGTTGAGGTTGAGGTTGACTGTGGCGACTCCGCTAGGAGTGCGAGTAGTTCATCCAGATCTCTCGTATTGAAAACTACTTCGCGGCTCATCGGTAGGCTGACCAGGTTGCACCGTTTCCCAACCGCCGTATCGCCACTGGTGTCGACATCGATGAGGAAGCCATTCTTTTCTAGAGCCTCGAGGTTTCCCATGACGATCTCTTCTTCCATGGCGGTCAGATCGAGGAAATGAGGCCTGACCAGCGGTTGGTTCTGTACTGTTGTCTCTGCTTGCAGACGCTCAAAGTTGTACTTTTCGTCTGAAGCATGTTGGTCTATAATAAAGACCTCGTCCTTGTTCGTTGCCTTGGTACCGTCAGGAAAATTCCCAGGGCGTGTTACAAGTACGAAGCCGAGATTAAATTGACCGACAATGCGCATCCGTGCAAAATCATTCTTCACAACTGTAAGAGACAGATATTGCTCGGCGGATTCCTCAGGAGTGGTAGAGTCTGCCTTTTCTGGACCCTCATCATCTCTTATCCCTTCGCATAACCCTATAGCTTCCACAAGGCTTTCCAGTCTCTTCGCGATATCTAGCACATTGACACTGACAGTTTGTACGAGCTGGATAGTACAATCTTTCCGGATACGACCTCCAAGAAGACGTTTCGCACGCTGCTCGTTGTCTTGCGACGGTCGGGCGGCGTCTTCCTCAGCGTGTTGGATCATTTGAGCGACTTTCGCTTCCTCCTGGGCTCTGTTCTCCGCTTCATCGAGGTAGTCCTCATCCGTGTCTTCATGTGCTGCATTGTCCCCTTCATCCAGAGACTCTCCACCGGAACCTTCTTCCTGAGACTCGAGAGGTAGTTGCCCAGCACGATTCTCTTCAGCGGCACTATCATCAGATGAACTTGCCAGCACATCATTACTATTAGCAGCATTGTCATCCAGTTCCGAATTCCTCACTCTACTGCTTCGTTTTATGTAACCGCTGTTATCCTCCTTCTCGTCCTCATTCAAGTCGTCTCCACTATCGTCTTCAATTCGGCTCCCTGGGGCTGCGAAGGACCTCAAGCTACTGCCAAACTTAGATGGCTTGGCAGCGTTTACTGAGTTGGACTGCTGCCGGTCTACTTGCTGTCTCTTATTCGAGGATGTACCGATAGAAGATACGATGGTCTTTGAGCCGATCGTGATCGTGGCTATCTCAGCGAGATTACGCTTGGAGGCAACTCGGCCCAAGGGAGCTTGCATTATTCCCGACGGCGATAACGATGGGATCTTCGATTCGCCATGTACCTCGTGACGTGTAGCAGTGCCATCGATTGAAGATTTGTCCGGACCAGCCCTCAAGATTTCTTGCTCGGCGATTCGCTGATTGAAGTCCAGTACTGGCACTGCAATTTTCACAGCTCCGTGCACTGTCTTCTGGGTATCATCTACCTCAAGAGTGTTTTCATCGTCGTCGTATCTAGTGTCATCCTCGAGCTCTTTGCCTACTTTCTTCAGGAATTTCCGTTTCTCTTTCGAGATGCCCTCATTTTCGGATCTACCGCCTTGCTGCTCTACCCTAGTCTCCGCATTACGGCCAGCGAACTTTTGGATTAAGCTGGTAGATGCAGCGACCGTGTCGGTGGTGGGAGTCTCAGTGCGTATTTCACCGCCGTCGTCGTCACTTTCGTTCGTTAAAGGGACCTCTTCCTCTACGGATTGAATGGTAGACGTAGGGAAAGGCTGTCGCTTGATATTGGTCTCTTGGTTAAGGGTAAGTTGTCTGAAAGGTGGCATTTTCTGCGCTGAAAGTTGGGATTGGGGCACCGTATGGTCCTGTCGGTCGAAGAGCTCTGTAACAGACACCTATGTACATCAGTGATTGTGTCATTTGGGAAATTCATTGTAGTATCCTAAATACCTTAAGAGCCTCTAACATTGAATTCTGATCATGCAGTAGTATCGTCCGCTTATCGGGCGATATGTTCACGTCGTACGCGTCTTATTTCCGTTAGTCGGAATCTGATCTCCAACACGTCAAAACTTACTTGTATCCAACACAAGGTTTGCGCAGATGAAGGGTGATTGTGAGATATTGTAGGACTTGTAAACTTCGTTGAAGGCTTTCGCAACCTGAGGAAGACTGCAGGGTCGAGCGTTGACGAAGAACATCTGACGATCCGGAGTCTGCCTTCCTTCCCCAAAGATGGGCTTCGAGATGTGGCCGACGACGCGGACTTCTTTCGTACTTCGTAATGATTATCAACATCTAAACTGCCTAACTTTGGGCAACCTCATGAATAGTTGCTCACCCGCCGTCTTCCTGTGTGCTCCATCGCTGGCCCGCACCTGATTGCAGCTCAAGTCTTAGGTCAAGTGGTATCAAGGCCGTGAGGGTCTTTGCCCCAAATACATTGGCGATATTTTCTCTTGTGGAAGGATTTGCCTTCGTTGCAAACACAACAGCCTTCTTTCCATTGCCTACCTGATGGCTGACTCCGAACTTCACCCCTGTACTTATACATGCGTACGCTTGCAGCACCCCTAGGACCTTGCCATACTCCCTTTTGATGTTTTTCTCCAACTCCCTGCGTCTGACCGGCAAGTTCTTGAAGAGGTTTTCTACCGCAACCGTCGTTCCCTGTTGGCATGCAACCACCTTTGTGTCCTTCAGTGCCCCTGAAGTTTGGAAATCCAGTCTTGTACCTTTCGGCACTTCCTCAGCGCGAGCTGTGACCACATGCAAGCTCGAAAGCGCACAAAGAGAGGATAGTGCTTCGCCACGGAAGCCGAAAGTTTTAAGAGAGGTAAGGTCGTCATAGTTGGAAAGTTTAGACGTATAGTGCTTCAAAGCTGCAAGTGGTGGCTCAGCAGGAGCTCGTAATTGAGCAGATGTGATGTAACCCTACCAAGGCTTTGATAATTCTCCGGGGAGATGCCGCTGCCATTGTCTTGAACCTCGATCGACTCCAGGCCATGGTTCTTGAAGCGGACATCTATATGAAGAGGTAAATCAGCAGCTCTAGAGTAGTGACGAGGGAAATTCATAGCATACCAATTGACGTAGCGCCCGCATCTAAGCTGTTCTCAACCAGCTCCTTTACCACAGAGCAGAGGTCAACGATTACCTGACCGGATTGGATTTGATGAACCTTTGAAGCCAGTCAGGAAACTGAGAGATAGAGAGGAAAGCTTTTCATTTTGCCACTTACAGAACGGCCTTCAATGGCCTTGATGGTAGCCATTTCAACCCATGGCGTTGGCTGGCTTGACGGCCGCGCAGTGTTACGAAGGCGGAGTCGTCGTCGTCTTCGCTTCACAATCTGTGTTTAGGCCATCCTTGGACAAAGTAATCCCGTGTCTTCGACAATGCTCGTAAGGAAGGTCGAGAGGTAATATGTAACGGATAAGGTGTTTTCTCAAAGTTGCTCTGAAACCTTCGACAAGACTCTACTGACTTAGGTATTGGCATATGTTACAGATTAGGTTATGGCAAACATCAACATATATTTATTCCAGCACCTGATGAGATGAGATCCTACAACCACTCCACCTAACCGACGTACAAATAATGCACTACCCATCCGTATACATTTGTGACACTGAATATATCAGTCTCAGACTCCAGCTCCAGCCCTCAATACCCAAAACGATCCGGCAAGACGACAGGGGCCACCAAGGACCACGTGTAGATACCATAACAGACCCATGCACTTACAATCTTCACCCAGCTAGCCCAGTAGGTTCTGCCTACCGGTGCAAAGTCCCCTTGTGCGTCCGCGTCGATGTTTTGCGTCAACAGGGTGGCGACCCATGTCGTGGCAAGTAAGAAGATGACATGGAAAAGGGAGTAATTGTATTGGGTCGAGGCGCGTTCATCGTCTCTCGAGTCCCGTCCATCCTCAGACTCGTCATCATCATCATCCAGTGCGCTAGCGGGAAGACTACCGCTGTCCACAGCGGCGCGCAGAGCCTCGGCACGCATCTCGCGCCTGGTGTTCGGCTGCTGAGTTACCAGACCGTGCTCAGCTTCCTCGTTGTCAAGCTTGGAGTATGCGTGGCTGCCCTTGGAGCCAAGCGCTATACCTTGTGTCGCAGCTCGAGTCGTAGTGTAGGCAATGGTCAACATTGTGACGATCGCACCAACCACAATGGAAGCTGTTCGGGTACCACGTGCACGGACGAGTGGGTTGCAATTCTTGTCATCTGGTTCCATGGACACCGCCGACATTGTAAGATATGTGCAGTAGATAGCTACCATAGCCGATTGAGCGAGTCCAGCTTGAGGATTGAACTCTTGTACTGTGGGATGGATTGAGATGAAGGAAACGATGAGAAGTACAATAAGGTTGACCTATATCATTAGCTGCATCTTCGACATCGCGCTTCCCGAGGACTCTTACCGTTATTGCAGCTTGGTTCATTGAACAGCCACCATGAGCAAAGAAAATGTACATCACTATGATCATCGCGAAGGAAGCGATGTACATCCCTAGCGTAGATCCGATCAGGAGAGTCCTCCATGCCTTCGAATCTTGGTTTTCAATCTTCTCCAGACAGTATTCTGCCCAGGTGTGGGCGAGATCGACGAGCAGGATCAGTCCCAAGAGGAGGAACAGCATGGCTCCGGCCAAAGCTATGTAGTTACCCCAGAACATGAAGAAGCTTTCCGGAATGAAGAACGTCATAACCACAAAGGCAAGCCATAAGATGATCTTGGGACCCCAAAAGCCGTTCTGTAGTGCTGCGCGACCATCCTTTGAGGATCTAACTCCCAACAACAACACCGCAAGTATTGCATGGAATAGGCCTAAAGCGAAGTTGATACGGTGCACCGCCACCCAGCCGGTGCATTGCTTCCCATCACAGGTTATTGTCATGTAGTCGAGGGTCAGGTGTTGAAGCTTTTTCAGCGCCCAAGGGGTGAGCATGATCCAAGATAGTATCGAGTTGACAAGAAGGATAACTGCGTAGGCTATCCGAGTAGCCATGCTGTGAGTTGTAAGAATACGCCAAACCATCTGGACATCATTGTAGAACTACCTGCTCTGGAATTTCCCGCAAGCACTGCATACCGCAGAGCATGTCGCCGCACCACAGCATGATGCTCCGAAAGTAGCAAGCTGGCCAAATCACGGTGATCAGTCCCAGCAGCCATCAAAGTAGAGGACTAACGTACCGTGCCAATGCTGGGCAGCGCTAACAAAGGCAGAGACAATAGAGCACCCATTTTGACAGTCAGTTATTTCAGATCGGGAGGTAACATGAGCACATGAAGAGAGACTTCAGGCAAATCTTTGGGGTTGAGTGTCGTGATGTCGTATGCAACAAGACGCCACTATCCTAGATAGGCTAGACCGAGAGATGTTCCGGGCGGAGTGAACCATCTCGTTATCGATTACGCCGAGCAAACAACCCCGATCTACCCTTATCCGTCGACTTCATAGCTCTCCAAGGCTTCGAACATTTTCTTGGAAACAACGCTTACCGGTCCAGCCAGACGAGTCGCGAGGCGTCATGTCCCATATCTTCACAGGACCAGGAAACTGGAACTCACTTTTGTAAACACTCCAGCATCTACACCTTTCGCAATGCATCGTCGATAGTGCCAACGTTCCGGAGCACTGTTCCTGGCACACCTGCTTCCACCGTTGCCGTCATGACAGAGAACTCTTTGAGAGTTGCGCGGGTGGTATCCGTCGTTGCCGCTACCGTCATAGCACTCGCGTGCGGGACAAATGTAAGAGCCTCTGCAACACCTTCATGGCCTCGAAAGCTCATAGTTCTATAGTATGTGTACTCGGCATGGGCGCCTCAATTTGCAGAACGGTTGAGGCTCTCGTCAACCGAAAGCAACCTCATCGTGCGACCGCCCCAATAAGTCCGGCGGACTGTACGAACTGATTGGTTTTCTAGGGTGTGTTCGGGAATCTGGGCATGTACGGTACTGGTATACCTGTTGGACTCTTGATCGACTCCAAGGGGCCTCGGCCGGGTGTTCTCATAGGCGTTCTGGCAATAGGGTCTGGTTATTTTCTTATATATAAGGGTTTGTGGTCGACCGCTTTTTCGAGTCGTAGCCCTGATGAACGTTTTAGCCTACAACAACGGTCCAGGTTCTATGGGTGTTCCGCTCATCTGTTTCTTCTCGTTCTTGACGGGAATGGGCAGTTGCTCTGCGTTCTCTGCAGCAATCAAGACGTGTACGTATACCACATTCCCTTCACATTACGCTAGCTCATTGGAACGCAGCTGCATTAAACTTCCCGAATCACCGTGGAACAGCTACCGCATTCCCCCTGTCGGCCTTCGGTCTAAGCGCGTTCTTCTTCTCCGTCATTTCCTCTTTTGCGTTCCCGGACAATACCTCCGATTTTCTCCTCTTACTTGCCGCTGGCACATCTGGCATGGTCTTCATCTCCATGTTCTTTCTTCGTGTCCTCCCACATACATCGTCGTATTCCAAGATACCTAACCACGAAAGGCGAGACCGGTCCGACTCCAATCAGCTTCACCGTACCAAATCAGGAGAGAGCAGATACAGCGGCGAGTACTTGTCGGAAGAACGAGGTAGGCCTTCTGCCGTAGCAAACACTCCTGAAGCAGACACACTGGGTGATGAGATCCGAGGAGCTCGCGCTGTGCCCCATAAGTCACCTCAGGTCTCTGGTACGGACACAGATGAATCATGTTCATTGATATCTAAGTCGTCTGCTGAAAATCTTGGAGACTCTTCACATGGAGCAGAAAGTGTTACAGCTCCTGACTCACATCATTTAGACATTCGAGGATTGGCCTTGCTGCCCAAGGTTGAGTTCTGGCAGCTATTTGCCATGCTCGGGTTGCTAACAGGCATTGGCTTGATGACTATAAAGTACGCATTCTCTACCTCCTAAGACCGGTGACAAAGCTGACTTCAGAAGTAATATCGGCAATGATGTAACTACCTCCGCCTTACAGCTATTTATCAAATATCTAACCTCCCACTCTAGGCTCAAGCGCTTTGGAGCCATTACGACGACAGCGTGCCTCCGAGCTTCATTCAAGAACGCCAGCTCATGCACGTCTCCATCCTCTCCGTCCTCAGCTTCTGCGGCCGCCTCTTAAGCGGCGTAGGCTCAGACCTCATCGTCAAGAAGCTGGGTATGAGTCGCTTCTGGTGCTTGTTCGTGTCCAGCGCAATCTTCTGCGGGGCCCAGGTCTGTGGAGCAAGGATTGAGAATCCTCATCTCCTCGGCTTTGTCTCCGGGTTGACGGGCTGTGCGTGCTTATCCAGCTGGTCTATCTCTCACATATGAAGACTGACCGGAATGATAGTGGCCTACGGCTTCCTCTTCGGCGTCTACCCAAGTCTAGTCGCCGAGGCATTCGGCGTGCACGGCCTATCGCAGAACTGGGGCTGCATGATCTTCGCCCCCGTCATTGCCGGAAACATGTTCAATCTCCTTTACGGTACCTTCTCCAACCTCCTCACTTTCTAATGAAATACGCTGATGTTATGAAGGAACGATTTACGACCACCACTCGACCATCCTCCCGGACGGCGAGCGCGACTGCCCCGACGGCCTGAAATGCTACAGCACGGCGTACTGGGTCACGTTCGGGGCCAGTCTGGCCGGCGTGGGCGTCACGTTGTGGGCCATCAGGCACGAGCATGTTGGCAAGGCGCGGGCTCGGAAGGCGGAGAGGGAGAGGATCGGGGCGAGGGACGCTTAGAGCGTACTTACCAGATGCAATGTCCGCAACACGAAGTTCTTTGGGTTTGGAGTACTGTGAATCCCGAAAGACTTCTTGAGCGAACATTTTTGGACAGGATAGAGAAGCACTCATAGCAACGCACATTGATGACCAGAATATGCTTCCTCAGCAGACCGCCTCCAAGACTCATCACCCCCAATGACTGGGTGGGCCATCTATGTACCTCCTCCCCAGACACCAGACAAAGGCCCCCTACCCACCACTCTTCACCTCAACCCCCCGCACCACTCCATCCAATCCCATCCCACGCCACCCCGCAACTCCACCCCCCATTCCATCCGTGCCGTACCCACCTCCTCACCTCCCTCCTCCCGTCCACTTCCTTCCCCGCCTAGCCAACCTTACCTGCCCTACAAACCCATCTAGCCGCAGACCCAACACCGATTCGGCAGGTGGCGGAAGGCGACACAGCCCGCACCCTGAGCTAGGGGCGGCGCTCTTCTCGCTCCCGGCGAAGAGGGCAGGGCGGATATCTGGATATTCTGTGGGGTCGAGGTCTGGTGCGTTAAGAGCGGGGGAGGAGGGGGAGGGGGATAGACCTGTAAGGCTGCGGGGGGAGGGGGATGGATCGGACTGTAGGGCTGCGGGGCTGCGGCGTGTGAGGTGAGTCACGGGAGGGAGTCTTTCGGAGTCCTGGGTTGCTGGGTTTGCGGGGTGTGTGTGCCAGGGAACTAGTCGGTGAACTCTCTATATATATATGTGTGCATGGAGAGCTAGGGCGCGTTGAAGAGAATGGCGTTTTCACGGTTACAGGGCTCTGCTTCGGAGGGAGGTGGGTTGGAGTGGTGCCGTGTCGTGCTGTGAGGGATGGAGGTGGTGGAGGATGGTCTTGCTCCAAGGAGTTGTTGGCGGGGTGGGATTTGATGGTCGTAGAGGGGTGGTGTAGGGTAGGACCGTGGGGACAGGGTAAGAGGTATTGGGAAATCTGCGGTAGGCGATGTTAGAGTGAGTGTGTGTATGACCAGGTAGTTACTGTTGGCTCCGTCGAGTCCGGTATTGCTCTGCCAGTAAAAGGGGCGCACTCCTACCAGAACCAAGAACACAGCATATATGGTCTCTGGAACACGATGGGAGGGCAAGTGTTCGATTCCTATATCCATCCTGCCTCTTCCACATCGCAGCCATCTATCCATCCCCTATCCAAGGAACGGAACAGATGCCAGACGGCAAAACTTAACTAGACCAGACCAGACAACATTACGCAAAAGTAATTAGGGGGCCAACATGGCTCATTTGAGTACAAAGGCACTTTTTTGCTCAAAGACCGAACCCAGTCAAGACAGGAAAAGGAAAAGTCATCATAGTAATACAGTATTGTTCTGCAGAGACGAGATGACCAAGGAGACAAGAGAGGAAATTTGAGAGGCAGCACATAAAATACACACAGCACCACCACCCCCAGGAATTGAGTCGTCGCTGCTTTTTGTCCCCGTCCGAGTCCCAGGAAGCCCGCCGAGTCCGGCTTTATATAGAGAGCTGGACGTAAAGAGACGGAAGAGAAGTCGTTCCTTGACGAACAAAGAGATCATTATAGTGGTATCTTAGTAGAGAAAGGGGATATCATAATAAGACAGCTAGTCGAGACACAGCATTGTGGCTGGAAGGAAAGGGGCGACGGCAAAGTTGTTGCGTTGTCGATAGTGAAGTCTAGGCGGTTTCGGGTGTGACTGACTGAGATGGAGTCTCTGCGCATTCGGCGACGAGATCGGACAAGCGTAACTTCTTCGCGCGTGGCTCAGAGTCTCGCAGATCCCCGACCTCCCGCTCAAGTTCGTCGATTCGTCTCTTCAAGTCGTTCTCCCTCCGTTGCGCCTCATCCAGAGCACGCCTGAGCTGGTCGTCGCATTCTCGCATAATCATTTCGCCGTTTCGGGCATTAACATCACTCTGTTCGAGTTCGGCAACTCGGCCGCGGAAGAGATCGTTGATAACTTCCAACTCGCTGACTCTGGTCTTGAGCGTGGTGTTGGCGGCCAAGAGACCTTCGTATGTCTGGGGTGGTTCGAGCGATCTGTCGTTCAAGGACGAGATCGAACCAGGCGAAGGGTGCCTCAGGTGGAGGGCGGGGAGTGAGGTCGAGGGATGGAAGCCATGGTCCGAGAATGTGACACCGTCGAAGATATGTTGTGGTGCAATGTTCGACGGGTGATGCAGCGACGGAGTCTCGGTCCGTGAGACTGGGGAGTTGGACCGATCCGAGGCACCCGAGGAAGTCTTTTGCGACGTTCGCCGGTGATTGAGGAGTCTTGGTGGTGGTGTCCCAGCGTCCGAACGTGAAACCGAGAGGTTGTTGCTATCGAAGAGGGACTATGGATGGAACGATCAGTTTCCACTTCTAGCTTGCCCTGATGAAGCCATGGCTGCCTACCTTTTTCTTTGGCCCTTGTGCCGCGCTCTTGACACGGTTCCGGCTCTTGATGACATCGGTCTTGAGGCTTATCGGCCGAGGTCTGCCGTGCAGCTTGAGGAACAGGCCGCAAGCATTGCAGAGCACCGAACCCAGTTCATCTCTACGCCAAAGCGGAGTTGTCGAAGTGGTGCAGTTCTGGCAAACAGGCTATCGATACCCAGGCGCCCGGTCAGCGAATGCATTCAAGGGTTTAAGGATGATTAAGTCTCAATGGCGCAGGACGTAGGCGACGAGGTGCGGCCATCAAAAACGGTACCCTCAGGATCACATACAGGGTTATTGCCTTGACCGCCAGAGGTAGCTGCAGGAGACGAGGTAGCATATGTCATGCTGTGACCGACATTGTATGCCCTGATTGTGAGATCACATGGTCAGCTGTATGTCGAGTCCCAAGTTTCACACACACGTCGATAAGGCAGTTTTCCGCAGAGATAGCCAGCAAGGATATTACGCGCACAAGGTTGATGGGTTCGGACGGTTCAGAAAAGCACAACGTACCTCAACTGCGGGGACGGCGCGGACGCGATGGAAGCCAGGGCGGATAGACCGGGAACGGGAAGTGAGATTTGCGGATTGTTGATGTTGTGGTGTTGGAGGAATGCGGACGACGATTGGGTGGAGGTGGATGATGGTCTGGAGATGTCGTTCCCAACCGGAGGGAGAGGCAGCGGCGACGGCGCCCTGTCATCGGCCGAAGCAGTGGTCGTGAAAGCGGGCAGGTGTTGGACCCGCTGTGAGGATGGTGGTCGTAATGCCGGGTCGATGGGCGAGGCCCGATAAATCAGGGGAGCCAGTGCCGACGCCGTGATGACGGGTTCCAGACGCGCGCTGGCTTGATTATGGCGATGTTCGCGCAAGTGATGTGAAGGAAGACGAAGACAGTTTGGCGATGTTATTAAATGACTTGTTCCTCTTATGATTATTGTTGTTATTACGGGTGTGTTGTGTTGGTTCGTTCTTGCGATTAGGAATTTGTTTGGCTGTAGCGTATCGCTGGAATTCACGATAAAGGAGTACAAGGACAGATACTGTACTTGGGGCTGATTTGATGGAGTTAGATACGGTACGGTACAGGAACCTTACAGTACATGCCCTGTAAGGTACGGTGGTCCGTGATACGGCGGCTTGATCACTGCTGACAGGATTGGTAACAACCTGGAAGCGATGATACTGGTGAGATTAAGTTTAGATCCCGATACCAAGTATAAATACAAGCGTGTTATGTATGGGCCGGGGTATGGTACGTAAGGTACAGATACCATATAAAATACTCCTTACCGTACTCACCTTGTCCCTTACCGACTATAAGGATAAGGTAAGGATAAAGGGGTGGATGCAAAAGGATTAAGTAATATTACACGTGACATTTTATTTTTAGTACCTTCCTTATCTTAATCTACCTTAAGATAGCGTCCAGGCACGCGGGACGGTAGGAAAAGGGTGACCGTGTTTCACGAGAGTCAAAATCCTGACCCGATAGAGGCGATGATGATGGTGATGGTGATGGTGATGGTGATGGAGACAGACAAGTCTGAACTCATACTTGGACTCATAGTGTTGCCTGTTCCTGTGCTGTAGTGGAGGGAGTATTGTGTCCTCTACGTTGATGGTTCAGCCATGTAGACTTTGTATGAGAGCCAACCTACTTACCTACATAAGAACGGCCGATTGCAAAGATATATGATATGTTCCAGTAAGCCGTGCATCTCGTGTCATAGCAGTATTATCATTGTTCCTATTCCCTTCTCACATACCTTACTTGTTGGTATACCAAGCAGAGCCTCAAGGTGATTGGGATGTTGGTGATGGTGTCGGTTAAACTTGCCCGTTAATAGATCGCCTTGCTGGTAATGCCTGCCTACGGTAATGGTTTGGTCTTGAAGGCCAGAGGCACCCGGTCCCTTTTTCACAACTACCACGAGATTCTCCTGCTCCACCTAGAAACGTCACTATGCCAAAGCATCGTCCCGCAACTTCTGGTTATGCTCGGATCGCCCAGGCGGAACAAGATGACGGTCGAGGCTATCAGGACGATTCCGAAGACGATATCTATCAACCGCCAGCCGCCATCTCCACCGCAGCTGCCCACTATGCTCCCATTCAACCGCAACCGTCTGGTCAGATGCAATTCCCTGCCCTGGACTCCTTTCCAACTCACAGACGACGCCCGAGCGCAGGGAAGCGGCGGATGCGTCGGAGTTCCTCCGGCGTGGACATCAAGGCAATCAATGCACGCCTGGAGAAGTGGGCCGAGGAGATTGCCTCCAAATTCAAGATCAGCAAGGTGAAGGGGAAGTCGCAGGAGGAGGAACAGCTGGAGATTCATCACTCCGTCTTTCAGCCTCCGGACGGGATGCGGCCGGCCACGGCCGAGACCCTCGCCTCAGACTCAGGAGACACCATGCCAGGAAAGATGACTGAAGCGGAATATGACGCCGTGGTCGAGAGCGTAAAGGTCGCGATCGAGCTCGGTGTGCACCCAAAGATGATCTCACAGGGGAGTTCCGGGAGCTACTTCGCCCGCAACTCCGAGGGAAAGGTCGTGGGTGTATTCAAGCCAAAAGATGAGGAGCCATATGCCTCGAGGAATCCGAAGTGGACGAAATGGATACACCGGAACCTCTTTCCGTGCTTCTTCGGGCGGGCGTGTCTGATTCCCAACCTCAGCTACGTGTCCGAGGCAGCGGCATACGTCCTTGACTGTCGGTTACGCACAAACCTCGTCCCTTATACAGATATTGTCTACCTGTCATCAAGGTCCTTCTACTACGACTTCTGGGATCGATCAAGCTACTACCGAAAACGAAAGCCGTTACCGGCGAAAGTTGGCAGCTTCCAAGTGTTTCTCAAAGGTTTCAAGGATGCCAATATTTTCCTGCGAGAGCATCCTTGGCCCGATCAGGTCAATCCAGGGTTTCGGACAGAAGCCGCACCGAAGAAGAAGGGTAAGCCATGGGCGGAGAGTTGTAGGCCTAGCGGCGCACCATCTGACGATGAGGGGGAAGACGATGTGCAAGATGAGGCTAGATTCACTGCTAGCGAAGAGACCACGCAGCGAAGAAGGTTCTTCTGGACAGATGCCTTGCAGATATCTTTCCGAGAGGAGTTGGAGAAGCTAGTCATTTTGGATTACATAATGCGAAATACAGATCGCGGGCTAGACAACTGGATGATCAAGGTCGACTGGCATACTCAGGAGGTTTCGATCGTGTCAGAGCCGCCCAAAATGGACGGGGAAGCCCGCGAGCAAGCTCCTCGACCTGCAACAAAGACTGCCGATGGAGTCGCCATGGCAGACTTGTACCCCTACAGACGCCAGGAATCCATGGTTGCTATCAGCAGGTCAGGGACCCCTTCGAATGCAGCAGGTGCAAACAGTGGCCCCTCGATCACCATTGGGGCCATTGACAACAGTCTGTCGTGGCCCTGGAAGCACCCTGATGCCGTAAGTTTGTCCAGTACCCGGCACCGGTATCGATACTCACTTTACCCAGTGGCGTAGCTTTCCCTTTGGTTGGCTTTTCCTGCCTGTGTCGCTCATCGGTCAACCGTTCTCACAGAGAACCCGAGATCATTTCCTTCCCCTTCTCACTTCAACACGATGGTGGGTACAGACGCAACTGGCCCTGCGCCGTGTGTTCAGCCAGGACTCCGACTTCAAGGAAAGCATGTTCGCAAGGCAGATTGCTGTCATGAAAGGTCAAGCTTGGAATGTGGTCGAGACTCTCAAGACTCCGGATCATGGCCCCCTCGAGCTAACACGTCGAACGCGTGTTTGCGTGTGGGATGATGTTGTAGACATTCCAGTAGCCATCCCACTTCGTGTACCGTCCGCAGAGATGCGACGGCGGAGGGATGCACACTCCCGATCTCGCGCCGACGAAGAGGAGATGGACATTAGTACCGTGATCGCCTCGGCACCCCTGCCGCAGCATGATCTCCTGGGCCTGTCTTCGCCCTCCTCGGACTTACCAAACCCCGATCGCTTTGACCTATCTCACAACGATGGCTCGGCTGATCCCGGGGGGCCGACCGATGATCCTGCAACATCCTCTACTCTCGAAAGTGTTCCGTGGACTAATGAGGCCAAGCTCGGCGAAATGAAGACTGGACCAGGTCGAATGAGAACTCAGTCTGACCTTGACCAGAACCATAAAAGAGGCGGTCCTGGCACACACAGGAGACGGTTTTCATCCTCGGCACGGTATGGTGGTTCAGCTTTCTTGTACGACGGCGATGAGTCGGAGGGTGATTTGGGTTATACGGCGGCGGAGGGCATGGAGGGGAACCAGAAGAAGGTTATCATGGAACGGCTGGACACTGTGAAAACCCAGAATCCTGTGTTCTCATGGTGCTAGGTCAGGTCAGGATGGTTTGAGCGAATGCACTTTCATACAGGGTATATATTGTTTTGTCTAGGAACATAGTATCGGCGCTCTGGGGTCAGGACGGCGGGCATTGCGGATCAGTACAGGGAAATTATTGGGCCGACCTCCTTGCTTGGCTCGGATATATTCTGCTTTTGTGATTTTTTACGCATCAGCGCTCATATTGTATTTAGCTGTCAACCAGTCCGTGTTGGATTGCTAAAGTGCCGCTGTATGATGAATGGTACTTAACCACATCTGGAACGTACAGTATCCCTCTAAAACCGACCCTCGGACTCACTCAGCCAAAACAATATCCTACTACACCATTAAATTCCTGGTGCTTAAGACTGCCTTTGCCTGCTTCATGTGTTCGGTTGTGCGGCAGAAAGTCAAGGCTTTGAGGTACCAATACCTAAGGTACCTTATCTTTGATGTACCGTATCCTTTACCTCACTAAACGCGTACCTCACTTTCGGTCTTGCGAGTCGCGTCCCACATGAGGCTTGAAAGCTTATCTGCTTAGCGTATCTTCGCTTATCATAACTTAAGGAATATACGAAGTACCCAGGTACTTGTACTTCGTACCTCAAATGCGCGACATCACCGTGGTTTAGATTCGTACCGATCAATGATACAAACACTTCACTTTCCTCTATTCACCTCTTTTTTCTTCTAGATTTTAACTCACCCTCGCCTTATGATGCCTGACGTCTACCTCCATCTACACTTCTTTTAAGTTGCGTCCGGCGTCATGAACGGCTATCAGAGTGCAATCAGCCATGCAGCTTCTCCGGAGCGGCAAGATGCTCGAAGGATGCCAGCCTCTTCAAGTCTTAACGGTTACCCGATTTCTCCTGCCGCCGCGCTTCTAAACCCAAAAGCTTATCAGAAGCAAATGGCTAATGGTATCACCTCAGACTTATCTCTTTTGCTTCCGTCATCCATAACTCCTTCTCTACGTTCTGGTAGCGAACCACCTCATTCCGGTCGTTCTCCGACCCTTTCCTTGAACTTTACCTTTCCACATTCGCAGGATAATGCTCACTTCTTTACCTATCCACAAGGCCCGGGGCGTTCCAAGAAGGCCGCTAGCGTAAACGGCGACGTGCCCTTATCTACTCCCCACTTCGACCCCAAGCAGCTGCTCAATCCAAAAGGCTTCAACAAGATTCAAGGGAAGGAAGACACCCAAGTCAAATCGCCAACCGTGCAGAAGTATCAGCCTGAATACTCCGATCCTAACCCAAGAGGTTTGCCGGAAGCACAAGCGCATGCTAATGGAGCGCCCCAACGCGAGTGTGATTCTGTGGTGGGTGAGGTGCAGGGCATGGGCAATTTGATCGAACGCATGCACAATGTTTCGAAGCGAGAAGAGCAACCACGGAAAAGGCAGAAGAAAGAGCATGCTAGCCAGGATGATCAAGATGACATGAAAAAGGCAACTTTCGCCGGTGGCGGCAAAGGAGGGGTGATTGGCGAATACATGAGGCAAACACGGGAAGAAGGAAAGAAAGAATCCCAACCCACTAGAATGTTGGTAGATCTGACTACTGGTATGGAGAGCCTGTTCAACCTGCCTCCATGTTCAATATAGACTGACCTGTTACCAACTCAGCCGAAGATGACGACTTGATTATTGTCAGCGATAGCGCAGAAAAGGAGGTATGTTATGGGCGCATTGAGGGAACCAAGGTTCAGGCGCATCGTGTGCCTACACCCCATCCCAAACAAACCAACATAAGCAACACCACCTGGCCCAGCATGAAACTCCAATTGCATCGTATCCCTGGAGCGACTCACATAATCACTGTTTCTGATCCATGCGATCACGACATCGGAAACGTTGATGTTCGTAGCTCGCTCGGTTTGGCTCCTTTGATGGATGGAAGAGCGATAAAGATTCGGGTACAAGCTAGACTCAACTCGCGACGGATGAAGCCTTTCGAGCAGCCTGGAGGTAGCTGCTCTGAGCACCTAGAGATGACTGTCAATCTCTATGGTCAAAAAAAGTATGCCGCTGGCATCGGCAAGTTTCTCGGTCAAAGGCAGGTTTGGCTACGTCCACCGTTTGCTGTTGATAGTGGAATTGAGGTCTGTAACCCCCATGCAGCAAAGATCAATCCAGCACTCCAACGGACTACGCTTTCGGGCATGTTAAAATCAGCACCGACTGCAGGTTACGTCACTCGGACGGTTGAGGAAGTTCGGAACGATGTTATCGGCATGTTTGATTCTCTTCCAAAATCCGAGAATCTACCTGAACTAGAAGCGGACCCGGCCATCATCACCCCTCTGCTAAGTCATCAGAAGCAAGGGCTATACTTTATGGTAAACAAAGAAAAAGAGCGGGTTTACAGTGACAACGAAGACGACAACAGCTCGTTGTGGAGGTTGAAATACAGACCAAACGGACAGAGGATTTACTTCAACGTTATCACAGGAAAAGAGGAACGTGAAAAGCCACCGGAAGTTCTCGGAGGGATCTTGGCCGATATGATGGGGTTGGGAAAGACGTTGAGCATTTTATCTCTCGTAATAACCACCTCACCAGAGGCAAAGGTGTGGGCGAAACAGATGCCGCCGGCCGAGACTGCGGACGGTGTTGCTATTCAATGCAACTCGAAAGCGACGTTGCTAGTCTCGCCATTGAGTACGATCGCAAACTGGGAAGAACAGATCGGAACTCATATCAAGCCTGGAACCCTTTCTTACTACATCTACCATGGTAACAATCGATGCAATGACGCTCTGGAATTGTCCAAGTTCGACATGGTCATAACAACATACAGCGTTGTATCCAGCGAATTTCATAAAAGGAGCAAGAAGCGTGCAAACAGCCCACTCGAACAGACCAACTGGTTTCGCATAGTCCTGGATGAGGCTCATATGATCCGAGAACAGTCAACTAGGCAGTCCAAGGCGATATGTGCGCTCTCAGCCCAGCGGCGTTGGGCCGTAACGGGCACACCGGTGCAGAACCGCCTGGACGACTTGGGTGCACTGATCAAATTCCTCAGAATCAAACCTTTCGATGAAAAGGGTGGCTTTACACAGTTTATTCTCAGCCCATTTAAGACGGCTGACCCAGACATATTACCCAAGCTACGCCTTCTGGTCGATAGTATAACCTTGCGACGACTGAAGGATCGGATCAATCTCCCACCTCGCCATGATCAGATAGTAAGACTCAAGTTCAGTGATGAGGAGCAAATTCTGTACGATTGGTTCGCAAAGGATTCCGACAACAAAATGCGAATCATTGCTAGCGAACAGAAGAAAAGCCTGGGGGGAAAGAGCTATGCACACATCCTGCGCGCTATCCTTCGTCTACGTAAAATTTGCGCACATGGTAAGGAGCTTTTGAACGAAGAAGACATGAAGATGACAGAGGGCTTGAGCATGAATAATGCGATTGATCTCGAGGACGAGGATGATAGTAGACCGGCCATCACGGCAAGACAGGCTTACGAGATGTTCTCGCTTTCCAAGGAAACCGATATGGACACCTGTGCTCAATGCGCACGACGGATCGGGTCAAAAGACGGCGTCGTTGACGAGCTCTCTGGCGGCAAAGACGATATCATCGGGTACATGCTACCGTGCTTTCAGACCGTCTGTAGAGAATGTTCTGCAGATTTCAAGCATGAAATGGCAAAGAAAGCGACCTCCGACAAGCACTTCGTTTGCCCCTTTTGCGAGCAATACCTACGCCTCACGTACTTCGAGCTCACACAAGCCGGATTCGACGAAGCCGAAGAAGCCAAGACCGCGGCCAAAGACAACCCAAGGCACGCGAAACTCATAGGCCGGTATGGTGGACCGCACACCAAGACGAAGGCTTTGATTCATTCGCTTCTTCAGTCTAAGATTGAGAGTCAGGCAAATCTGGACGAACGGCCAATCAAGAGCGTCGTTTTCTCCGGGTGGACCGATCACCTAGATCTAATCCAGATCGCTCTCCACGAAAACCAAATCAGCTATACCCGGCTCGATGGCCAAATGACTCGCACGCAGCGCACCGCCGCGCTTGATGCCTTCCGCGATGACCCTGATGTTCCCGTCATCCTGATATCCATCACAGCCGGAGGTCTCGGTCTGAATCTCACTACAGGATCCAAGGTGTATGTGATGGAGCCGCAATTCAATCCAGCAGCCGAAGCTCAGGCCATAGACCGAGTTCATCGCCTCGGACAGACGCGGGAGGTGACCACATCGCGTTTCATCATGGACGGTAGCTTCGAGGAGAAGATGCTGGAGTTGCAGAGGAAGAAGCAGAACCTGGCAGACCTCAGTATGAATCGTGGCAAGCTCGACCGAGCGGAAGCTGCTCGACAGAAGTTGGAGGAGCTTAGGAGTCTTTTCAAGTGAAATGCGACAGCTCGGAAGTCGTGGGTTTATGTTATGCACTGGGAAGCAAGTCTTAATCTCAAGGCAGGCGTGTCCGCTTCATGCTGGCGTCTTTAACGGCTCTGCGGATGAAGTTCCCTGGTGACGATCGTCTCATCAAAGCCATGTGCACTGATTTTACTGGTTTCTATTTTTGATTGCATCTCTAGCGAGTTGGGATTTGGGCGGTCGGCTCTCTCGTCATTAATAGCGTCTAATGCACAGCGGACATGGTGGCATCCAGCGGTAACGGTGTTTCTTTCGGTTTGGTTCAGACGGTGTGGCTGCGTGATACCCGGCAGCAGCCAGCGTGACTGGCCGTGCTGACAATTGTAATTGGGATCAAATCCGATGCTTCAACATGCGTCCAGCATTCGTAGCAATATATATCTTACTCCAATCACCAACGCCCGTACGCACTCACTCGTAGAAACCATAGCACATCATCCCAGCCCCAAACTCCCCACCCCCAAGCCTCCCACAGCGCCATCCCCAAACCCCCCGCCCCCTTCCCCCAAATCAAAATCAAACCCTCCTCACCCCCCTAATAACGCCATCCAGCCTCTCCAACACCTCCTCCTTCTCCCTCACCGCCCTGGCCCTCTCCTCCTCCGCAACCCTCAACTCCGCCTCCAGCACCTGCAGCCGCTCCTCCTGCTCGCGCTCCGACGTGCCGATGCCCGGCAGCACCGAGATCAGGTACTCGATCTGCTGCTCCTTCAGCACCAGGTCGCGCGCCAGCTCGCGCTGCGCGGCCGCGAACGTGCGCGGCGAGTCTGGCGTCACGTCTTCGGGCGTGGTTTTGGGCTCTGTGGTGGAGAGTGGGGAGGAGTCGTGGTGCGTGGAGATGTACCGGATTGAGGCGTAGAATTGCGTTGCGAGCTGCGTGATTCGTTAGTGGGGAGGGGATGGGGGGGTGGGTTAGTGGGGTTGTTGAGGGCGAGTGTGGTGCTGGGGTTGGGGGGCGGTGGGAGAGGGGGGGAGGTACCTGGTCTAGGCAGTCTTGGAGCTGGGTTAGGCGGTCGGCCATTGTGGGTCGGTAAGGTAGGGAAGCTATGTTGTGATGGGCTGCCGCGCGGTACTCAGGCCTCAAGGCGGGATCTTCAAATTAGCGTACGATCTTAGTGTAGGGCTGAGATCTCCACATGGCTCGTGCATTAGTTGACGGTACGACTTAAGGTATGTAATTTTAGACATCTTTCAAACTTACATCCAACTTGTAAGTGACCAAGATAAGCAACTTCTATGCTTCTGCTGCGCTCCTTACAAGAGTCCAGATCCTTATTCCCACCCATCTCAAAGCACAACTGCGGCTCACGGCAATGGCAATCAACCACCTCTCCAGGACCTGAAACCCCCTCCTCTCTTCTGCAACCAACTTCAAACACCCCAAACCACCAAGACCTCCCGAGCTTTCTATCCTACGCCGCAAGAACCGGTCTCAACCCAACCAGCACCGTCTACGTAGGGACCCACTACGAATACACGGTACTGAACTCCCTGCGCCGTCTGCACCTCTCCCTAACGCGCGTCGGCGGCCGCTCCGACGCCGGCATCGACCTCGTCGGCCACTGGCACGTGCCGCCCGACGCCCCGCACCCCCTGCGCGTGCTGGTGCAGTGCAAGGCGCTGAAGGACAAGGCGAAGCCAAGCCTTGTCCGGGAACTTGGGGGGATGTTTGCGGGCGCGCCGGCGGGGTGGAGGTCGGATCGGGTGGTGGGGATGCTGGTGAGTTCGAGGGAGGCGACGGGCGGGGTGCGGGAGGCGTTGGGGAGGAGCCCCTGGCCGCTGGTGTGGGCTTTGGTTGGGTTGGATGGGGGGGTGCGGCAGTGTTTGTGGAATCGGAGGGCGGTGGAGGTGGGGTTGGATGGGGTGGGGGTTACGGTTAGGTATTTGCCGCAGAGAAGGGGAGGGGAGGGTGGGGAGGTGGTCAGGAGTGAGGTGGCGTTGACTTGGAAGGGGGAGGTTATGGCGGAACCGAAGAGTGTGGATGGCGGTTCGCTCGTCGTGAGTGATGGACCCGATCGAGGCTGAGGTTGTTGCCGGTAGTGCGAGATTGCAGGAAACGCAGCTTGACTGGCTCTTCTGCACGCCAAGCCTGAGGCGGTTCATGGACTAGCAACCATGACGCCCAGCGGTTGTGGCCGAGTAGGGTCAGCTCTTTGGTTATGTGTTGAAGGAGTACTCGTCTCGAATACGAAGGTCTATGGACTGGGCGTGGGGCTTGAGCGGAAGATGCCCTGAAAATAAAGGGGTGAACAGCTGCATCGACGCATATAGGTGTCATGGAGTTTATATACATGGAGCCACCGGCCGGCAATTCCTAGAGATACAACAACTTTGTACGTTATCTACTAGATCTTCCAACTTTTCTCACGTCCTCCAGGCCGACTTTTAGAGAAATCCAGGATAAGCTCGGTATGTAAGCATCCAAAACAGAGGTAAGATTGTAGCGTTGAGCCTGGAATTGCAGGTCGAATGTTGCAGAGCCATTTCAGCCGAAGGATGTGTTCTGTCTACTGTGTGCCCTGTGTTGGGGCATCCTTGACTTGGTTGCAATCTGTGCAAAGGGAGTGTAAAGTAGACGGAGACGGAGACAGGGACAGGACTGTGATTGAAAATAGTCCTCACACCGCGCATGTTTACTGACCACTATCTCCAGTGGTCGCTCCCAGTGTATGAAAGAACTTGATATGTAACTGTGCCTAATAAGATCGGAATTGTTCCGCTGCTCGGCTAATTTAAGCGACAGCCACCCGCTCGGACAACCGTTGTTGAACCACCCATCTCAGCATCATAAACAAGGAATTGGTCAAGGAAACTGTCTGACGAAACACAACCCGAAAAAGGACATAGGAGAGGCCAGTGGACTCAGACAAATGGACAGAGCTGCAACCAGTGGACTAGTCGTCTGAGACGCCAAACAAGAATCTTTCACCTCTCTCGTTCAAATTGACTGCATCCTCCCCTCGTTTGCCAGAAAAAGAACTGTCCCCGAACGATTACATGTGCTTCATAGTCTCCCTTGGAATATCTGCAGCTCTAAGCAATGTCTGTGTGGACTGTTCTTGCTACTTTTCAGTCATTCCAACGAGGAGCCCACTCAATTAACAGCTGCGGAGCACTTCGCTGCTGCTCCTGCTGTACTGACCGCCGCCGTGGGAACGCCTGCAGGTACTTGACTCTCACTGCTCTGATAGGAGCTCTTTCCGTCGCTCCAAAGACGAGCATTTGCTCCCCGACAACTTTTGGCCAGCTTTTATGTTGTCGTCTCTTAACAGCTTCCGCCATTGGAAGACCAGTCGCAGCTTCATAAGCACTGATTGCGGCGTACAATGCTCGCAGCTTATTAGAGCATCAGTTGAAGCGTGGCACTTGGATTACCACGAATTAGATCAAGGTACTGACATTTCTGATATCCCAGGGTACTTCTCCAAGGAATTTATGTCTCCAGTACATGTACTGCTCTCTCGTTTCAATGACGGTGACCTCGCGCCCAAACATCTCTTGGAAGAAGGTCGTTGCGGCGAACCAAGACCACTTCAAGGCTAGAGTGTGATATATCAGAAACCAAGCCTCCTGGCGAGCTTCCTGGATATGCAGGGGTCTCGCCCCCTCCGCCGTCTGGTGATACTGGGCTTCGATGGCGGTAGCGACGGCGTCTTCTATCCTTCGTTGGCGCTCCTGTATCAAGATTGAGTCAGTGGTGGACACTGGCAACAGACACAAACCGCTGCAGTGGCGTTGCTGTCCGAACGGTATCGGTCATACTTACGACGTACGCTTCGCTGACCCGGCGTCCCTCATGGATCAGAGGCATCTGGTACTTGTCGAGGAAGGCAGTCTTGAACTTGGAAGAGATCGACTGTGTCAGCTGGATTGCTCCCCGCATCGAGGTTCAACCTACCCTCCCGTTCTCGTAGGACCACAGGCGGTATGGGTCTGGATCCTCCATGGTAATGGAGGGCTATGCGTGTGTATCAAGTGTGGGTGATGGTACTAGGCCTGGCGACCTTCGGGGTTGCTGATTGGTTAAAATAGGCTGAGAACCTCATCAGGCATCCAAAACTGACGATGTGCGTTCCGAGCTCCTCTGGTCTCCGGGAGTTGCCTGTTCTTGTGGAGTACTCCGTTATACTGTTATCTACGACGAAAGAACAGCAGCTCTTCCTCTACTTTCACTAGTACTTCAACTGCAGTATAACTCTCAATGTTTTATGTTTGAATGGCAGAGCAGACATACCCGATACACTCCATACCTCTGAGGGTCCCAGGCTAGACAACAACTGTGTGATCCAGAATGTACCATCTGCCTGTGCACCAAACGCCCGTAGGGAAATCAAACGCCATATCACAATAAGTCCCAGACCGCTGTATCCTCCGACACCACTACAAGGTCTGCCAGAAGTAGTTCGCGTAGAAGAATCTCGAGAACTTCGGATCAATGTTGACGACATGCACATCGCCCTTTTGGTTATTTCGAATGACCGCCTTGTTGTAATTCCCCGCGTTGTCACATTCAACATCAATGCCCAACGAGCGGTAGACCTTCAGCTTCAATCTGTGCCTTCGTGTATCAGCAGCCATTCGACCCGAGACCCAAACTCAGATCCACCAAGATACTAACATCGTCTGATCCTCCACCTCCCTCCGCTCCCTCGCCACCTCATCTCCCTCCAGCCCCTGCGTCTCCAACTCCTGCAACCTCGCCTTCAGCCCGTCCAACTCCTGCTCCAGCCTCTCGCCCTCAATCTCCAGATCCGACGCGGCTTTCGCGATCCGGAACTTCTGCGTGTCCAATTCAACGATCTGCGATGCGTGATCGGTCGCGTTGTGGGAGGCGACTGTTTCGCTGTGGTGCGAGGCGAGGGTGTTGAGGCTGCGGGAGAGTTCTGTAATAGAGAGGGGGTTCGTTAGATTTCGGTGTGGAGACGTTTGACTGAGCGGATTGGTGATGCGTCTTACTTTTCAACGCGCTTTCGGCTTCTCGTATTCGCAGGTCTCGCGCTTGCTGGAGAGCAGATAGCGACTCGTTGATGCGGCCGAGGGCGAGCTTGTCGGGCTGAATGTTGAAGTTGCCGATGGTGTGGCGGATGAGCTGTTGAGATTTGAGGGTTAGTGGAGGAGATTGACAACGGTCTGAAATGATGCTCACCGTTGCGGGATCTTCGTCGAGTAGCATGGTGATAGCTTTTCAAGGCGCTTCTAAACGTCGTCTACACAGGTTCTAAGCTGTGACCGTGCTTTCGCGATTTTTGATTACTTTGAGATGGTTGAGATATATGTAAGGTTGCGCGACTCGATCGTTAATGTAACCTTCGTCGTGGTTGTTGACGTCTCTTTGGTTGGCACATCAACAAGGCCGATCCACCCCGCTAACACTAAGCCCTGCGGGAGCCTGCCTGACGTACTGCACCGCCACCGCCACAGCTGGCAGGAACTAAAAGCCAAAGTGTGGTGTGACTCCGGACCACAGGTAGTAGTACTAGTAAGTAGGGAGGTTTTGCCACGAAAACAAGTCCTCAGACAAGTCATCTGGGTGGCTGCCCATTGTAGTTAGTAGCTGAGCTAGACTATAAATCAATTACATCAATAATTAAT
>JAABUJ010002047.1_pt1 | contig 26503 bp, 24 predicted proteins | sample 5559131 | NCBI WGS metagenome assembly JAABUJ01 (sample SAMN10711875, study PRJNA513366) | rock metagenome | isolation source: Antarctica rocks | place: Antarctica: Victoria Land, Mt New Zealand nord | collected 2016-01-07
TTGCCATAGCTCCTCTCAGCCCGGCGGTGAAGCTGCTGGTGGGGTCGCTTAGGTCTCTGCTGTTCGGTTTGTGCGATCCGTGGTGGCTGAGTCTGTTCTTCTGGGCCGCCGTCCTGATCGCCATGGCAGGAATGCGGCGCCTCCGCTTCCTGACTCCAGTGCTTCTGCTTGCGATCTTCTCAAGCCTAGCGCTTGATAGTTTCTGGCATTTAGGTTTGAAATTTGTGCTTCTGCTCGCTATTTTCTGGGTTATCTGGGACGGCCTGCCCGCCGGGCGCAACCGGATACTGCTCGAGGCGGCCCTGCTGTTCACAATTTTTACGCAGATCGCCTGGACAGCCTATTCGGTCAACTTCGAACGGAAGCACGACTATTCCCCTGACCTGGCCACCGCACGCTTCCTGAAACCCTATGTCGATCAGGGTCTTCCGATCGCCTCCACCCATCTGCTGGACGAAGGCGTAGCTTCCTTCCACTCCGTAGGAATTGAGCCTTACTTCCACCAGAACCTCTTCATCAACCAGGCGAAGCCATTCTGGTGGTGGAGCCGGCGCAACGACTCTGAAGAACGCTTTCTTGCCTCGCTGCCTAAACCCGCAGTCGTAGTGGCGGAATTTTACGGCTCTCGTTTGCTTGACCCCACGCGCGATATTCCCGGCGAGAAGAACTCTCTCCTGATCGCGAATGGCTACACCTTGCGCCACATATTCTGCGCCACCCAACCCGAACGGTTTACCTGGAGCGCCGAGGTTTGCCAGCTTATGTACATTCGCAACGACATAGCGGACCTGCCATCTACCTCTGCGAAATTCTAACTAGGATTTGCGGATGGTGTAGAGAACCGGGACAGCAAGAACAAACGCTGAGTATTGTGCTCCGCCCCGCTGCTATCCTGATCAACGAAAACAACCTGCCGGATCCGCAGAACTCAATCCAGGAGCTAACCGCCTCATGATCGATCTCAAGGGCAAAGTCGCCGTCGTCTTCGGCCTCGCCAATAAGCGCAGCATCGCATGGGCGATCTGCCAAAAGCTGTCTGAAGCAGGCGCAACGCTCGCTATCTGCTATCAGAGCGAGCGCCTCCAGCGCGACGCAGAAACGCTCGCAGCGGAACTTCCCGGCGCAAAGACCTTTCAGTGCGACGTCGCCGAAGACGCGCAGATCAATGCAGTCTTCGCGCAGCTTGCCGAGGTGTACGGTCGGATCGACACGCTCGTCCACGCCATCGGCTTCGCCCCCAACATCAAAAACAGCGTGCTCAACACCACCCGCGATGACTTCCGCGTCGCGCACGACATCAGCGTCTACTCACTCATCGCGCTCGCACGCGCAGCCACGCCGCTAATGTCCGACGGCGGCTCAATCCTGACGCTGACTTACTATGGCGCGGAGAAAGTCTTCACCAACTACAACATCATGGGCCCCGCCAAGGCTGCGCTCGAGTCAACGGTGCGCGCGCTCGCCGCCGAGCTGGGCGAGAAGAAAATCCGCGTCAACGCCATCTCCGCCGGACCCATCAAAACGCTGGCCGCACGCGGCATTGGCGACTTCTCAAAGATCCTCGACGCGGTCGAGCAACGCAGCCCCCTGCACCGCAACGTCGAGGCCGCCGAGGTAGGCTCAACCGCCTTGTTCCTGTCGAGCCCCCTCGCTAGCGGCATCACCGGCGAGATAATGTTCGTCGACTGCGGCTACAACATCACCGGTTTGTGAGTCCACCAAATCAACAAGAACACACAAATCATTCTCGGAGAGCGCAATGACCATCGCAGAAATCCTCCTGCAGGACTTCGATACCGAAGTTTCCAACACCCGCCGCACCATCGAGCGCGTCCCCGAGGGCCGCAATGATTTCAAGTCCCATGAGAAATCAATGCCCTTCGGCAAACTGGCCATGCACTGTGCCACATTGCCGCTTTTCGGCTACTACATTCTCGAGGACGAAAGCATGGACATGGCTGCTCCCAAGCGTCCGCACGTGCCGCTCGTCTTTACGTCCACCAGCGCCGCGCTGGAGCAGTTCGACCTGGCCGCGCAGAAGTGCCGGGATTCACTGGCCAAAGCCTCCGACGAGCATCTCTCCCAGATGTGGCGCTTCTCCTTTGGCGACCAGCTCATTTCGAACTCTCCACGCAGCGTCTGTTTTCGCGGACTCTTTTTCAATCACATGATCCATCACACCGCCCAGCTCGGCGTCTACCTGCGCATGAACGACATTCCAGTGCCCGCGCTCTACGGCCCCTCAGCCGACGAACAATGGAGCCCAACCAGGTAGTAGCCGAACCCGCGCATCCTCTTCGACCAGAACCGGCGATACGAACGAGCCTTGCTGAGCAAAGATACTGACGCTCATCGCCCGAAGGCGTAACTCAGCTTGATCAACCCGCTGTCCACGCCGGTGTTCGTCACACCCGAGCCGGCGTTGGAATAATGCTGCACGGCGTACTCCAATCGCATGGACCGACGGTGCGATCGAAAGAAGTCGAACCCCGCCCCAACCTCAAAGGTGAAGTTGTAAGATCCATCGGCAATGGTCGGTATCTTCTCCGTAGAAAACATGTACCCACCCAGGATGCTGAAGGTGGGCTGGATTCGATGCCGGGGCTCCAGGTTCAAGCGAAATCCGATCGGAGAGAAGGCCTGCCCGGCGGAAAGGATTCATTCAGTCCTCAGACAAACATGTAAACCGTTGTTGGCAGTGACGGTGGAACTTTCTAAGGCCGCTTATAGACCGTGCCGTTCTTCATCACAAACTGCACCCGCGTGGTTGCTGAGATATCCGCCACCGGATTGCCCTGCACCGCAATGACGTCGGCGTAAGCACCCGTCTTCAGTTCGCCGATTTTGCCCTCCCACCCCAGCAGCCTGGCGCCGTTCAACAGGTCGGCCTGCAAGACCTGCGCCGCAGGCATTCCGTACTGCACCATCAACTCCAACTCCCGCGCCTGGGTGCCGTGCGGGAACGGACCCACATCGCTGCCCACCGCCATCGGCACACCCGCAGCCAGCTGCAGCTTGAACTGCGTGGCATGGAACGCCTGCTCCTGCTTCAGCTTTTCCGCCCTGTCCGGCGAAGCAGCATGCTCCGCAAAATATTCCGCAATGGCAAACGTTGGGACCGCCGGGATTCCCTTTTCCTTCATCATCCGCATCGTAGCCGGGCTTAGGTAGTAGCCATGGTCGATCGAGGCAACGCCCGCCTCCACCGCATACCCTGCGCCGGGTTCGCACGTCGCATGGACCCCAACGCTGTGTCCCGCGCCTTTGCCATACCGCGCTGCTTCCGTGACCGCCGCCTTCAACTCCGCCTCGGTGTACTGGTACGGCGCCGTCAATTTTCCATCAGCATAGTGGTCGGGCCCCGTCTCGTAAACTTTCGTGAAGTCCGCGCCCTCCTTCCTCTGCTCCCGGATTGCCTTGACGAGCTCCTCGGCGTTATCCGCGTAGTCCGCGTTCGAGAGCGCATGCTGTGCAGGATTGAACCCAATCGCATCTTCATGCCCACCCGTAATGTCAGTGGCATTGCCGCTCATCCGCATCCGCGGGCCGGGATACAGACCAGAGTTGATGGCATCGCGCACCGCCGTGTCGGCCGATCCCGCGCCCTCCGTGCCCATGTCGCGTTCCGCCGTAAAGCCCGCCATCAGGTCGAGCTCAGCCTGGTGCATGGCAATCAGCGTGCGCTGCGGCACTGACTCATCAAACGTCTGAGAATTCTCGGCACCCGGATGCAAGAACAAATGCACATGCGCGTCAATCATCCCGGGCATCAGCGTCATATCGCCCAGGTCGATCACCTCGGCTCCGGCTGGCTCATTGCCCACGCCGACCGACACGATACGGTCCCCCGTCACGATCACCTCGCCCGGAGTAACCACGCGGCCTGCACGCACATCCAGCATTCGCGCCGCACGCAGCACATACGTCTTCGTCGCCGGAGTCTGCGCACTCAAGGAAAGCGCACACAGACCGCCCAACACCACACCACCCGCAAAAGTTTTCATCGTGCAAGCAGCATACCGTACGGCAACTCGAGAACGGCTTCCCACCATCCGAACCACGCAGGAGGCAATACGATGAAGTCCACCTGGAAACCGCACGACGGAGAAAGCTCCGGCCCCGATCACCGCACCGAGTTGCCCGACTCCGCCTTCGCATTCACCGCCAAACGCAAGGAGCCGATGACCGACCCCTCGCACGTTCGCAGCGCCATCGCCCGCTTCGACCAAACCAAAGGCGTCACCGACGACGAACGCGATCAGGCCTTCGCCAACATCAAAGCAGCCGCCAAACACTTCAAAGTAGACGTAGCCGAATCCTCCTGGCACGAACTCGGCAAACAGCCGCACACGAAAAACAAGGCCCACGAGAAATAACGCGAACGGAATCTACAGCAAACCTGTAGTGTTCCCGTATCCGCTTTTGGTTGTTATTCCCCAAGGGAATTTGCGTTTGTTCTTGCTTCAGCAGATCTCTACGCAAATCCGCGTCAGCCCGCCTTCTCAGTCAGCTCGGCCCACCGCTGATAAAGCCCGTCGGCCTCGACCTGCGCCTGCTCCATCTCATGCAGCGCTGCCGTCAGCGCCTCGGCGTTAGTCGCGACGGAAGGTTCATCCAGCAGATCACGCGCCGCGTTCAAACGCGCCTCAGCCGCATCCACCTTCGCCTCAATAGCGTCGTACTCACGCGCCTCAAGGTACGACAGCTTCTTCTTGCCCGCGCTCTTCTGCGTTGTAGCCCCAGTCGCACACGAAGGCGCAATCGGCTCCTCCACCTTCGCGCCACGCCACTGCTCCCACTGCGAGTAATCTCCAAACCGCTGCGCTCCGCCCTTGCCATCAAGCCCAAGCACCACAGTCGACACACGATCCAGCATGAAGCGATCGTGCGTCACCAGCACCAGCGCGCCCGTGTACTCGAGCAGACTCTCTTCCAGAATCTCAAGCGTCTGAATATCCAGATCGTTCGTCGGCTCGTCGAGCAGCAGCAGGTCAGCTGGTTCCAGCATCAGCTTGGCAATCAACACCCGAGCCCGTTCGCCGCCGCTCAACCGCTCGACCGGCTGGTTCAACTGCTCACTGGTAAACAAAAATTTGGCCGCATACGAAGCCACATGCACCACGCGCCCCTGGTAGACCACGGAGTCTGAATCCGGAGCCAGCGCCCGCCGCAAGGTCACATTCTCATCCAGCTCCCGCGTCTGCGAAAAGTAAACTGTACGCAGAAACGCAGCCTTCTTGAGTTCGCCCGAGGTGGGCTGGATCTCGTCCCGCAGCAGGCGCAGCAGCGTCGTCTTGCCCGAGCCATTCGGCCCCACCAGACCCACACGAACGCCGTTCGTAATCAGAAAATTCAGGTCCTCGACGATCACGCGTTCCGTCGCACCTTCGCCCAGAACGCAGCGCACGTGGTCGAACTCCACCAGCCGCTTGGTCTGGCGGTCAGTCGCCTCGAACTCAATCCCCGCCGACCCAGAGGCCGTGCGTGCGTTCACTTCTTTCAACTGCCCGATCAATTCGTTCGCGCTGTCGATCCGTGCCTTGCTCTTGGTGGTGCGCGCCTTGGGTCCGCGCCGCAGCCACTCGGTCTCGGTTTTCACGCGATTGCGCAGCGAGTCCTGCAGCTTTGTCTGCGCTTCCAGGTACTGTTCCTTACCTTCAAGAAACTTGGTATACGCGCCTTTGACTCGCAGCAAACCTTCGGCATACACGCGATTCAACTCGACCATCTCAGTGGCAATGTTCTCGAGAAAATAACGGTCGTGGCTCACCATCACGCAGGCAAACGGAGCCTGCTGCAGCGTCTCTTCAAGCCATGCAATTCCAGCTAGATCCAGGTGATTGGTGGGCTCATCGAGCAGCAGCACATCCGGTCCAGTCACCATGGCCTCGGCAATGGCAAGCCGCTTGCGCCAGCCTCCGCTCAACGTGGCCGCTTGGGCGGTCGTATCCGGAAAACCCACGCGCCCGCTAGTCTCGCGCAGCCGCCCTTCGCGTTCGCCTTCCGGCACGCCACCCGCAGCCAACGCATTTTCGAGCACATCGCGCACGGTCAAGCCCGGCGCAAACGTAGACTCCTGGCGGATATAGCCGACACGCGCCCGCTTGCGCATCGCCACTTCACCTGCATCCGGATCTTCTTCGCCGGCCAACACCTTCAGCAGCGTCGACTTGCCCGCGCCGTTCGGTCCAATCAGGCCAATGCGGTCGCCGTCAGAAACAGTAAACGAAAGATCTTCAAACAGGGGTACAGCACCGAAGCGCTTGGACACTCCTTGAGCATTCAAAATGGGAGGCATACGCCAGTTTACCGCGACAGCCTCGCACGTGTTTCGGCGGTCGTACCGTACGCTTTGCTGTCATCCTCGAAAGCTATCTACTTCCTTGCTGTCATTCCGAAGGGAATCTGCGTTTAGATTTCGCCGCGGCCACCCAGGAGTCGAGCTAATCCAGATCAAAATCCCGCAGAGGCCGTTCCGTCACTGGGCTCTCCTTCGCCTTCTTCATGGCCTCGGCAAACTTCTTCGCCAGCACATCCTCAGCGTTCTTCTGCGCCTCCACACTCTGCGCGAACACTGATTCACGGCGTGCGTCCGCCTCGGCCAGCGCACGCTTCGCGTCGCCGAAATCCTCAAACGTCTTCTTCCGCGGAGCGGGCGTGTGCGACAGAATCGAACGCGTCACCGGATCGATCCGCAGCATGCTCCCGCACTCCGGACACATCACATCGAACGCTTCATCGCTCATCCCCATAGCCAAAGTCTCCTCTTCCCTGATTCTAAGACGCAGCCCACGCAGCAATCAGCGAGAGAACAGTTGCAACCCAACGCACTCCGGTGTAATCTCAACTCCAGAATGTTGCGCCTGACCACCTTCGCTGCTCCCCGCTTTAGCTATCAGAGCTATTGGTGGCGGCCTGCGGCTTGTGGCAGCGTGCATCTCTTGCAGACGTAACAAGAGCATTCACCCCTTCCACTGAGCCGCGACCCCACAAAGGTCGCGGCTTTCGTTTTGCTCCTCAACTAACCTCCCATGAGACCGAAGATGCCAATTACCCTCTCCGCCAGTGCCGCCCACGAGCAGAACCAGACCGAGTCCCACGTGAACCAGGTGCCCGCCGGACTCGCGCGCATCGTCCTCACCGGATTCATGGGCGCAGGCAAATCCTCCGTCGGCAAGCTGCTGGCCCGACAGCTCGGCTGGGAGTTTCTGGATCTTGATGCCCACCTGGAATCCCGCACCGGACATACTATCCCGCAGCTCTTCGCCCTGCACGGCGAAGCTCATTTCCGCCGTCTCGAGTCTTCCGCGCTGGCCAACGCTCTGCGCCGCACCCGCACGGTCGTCGCTCTGGGCGGCGGCGCACCGGAGCAGATGACAAATCGCTTGCTGCTGGAGCAAACTCCCAAGACTTTGGTCGTCTTCCTCGATGCTCCCTTCCCCACGCTCTACGACCGCTGCATACTACAGACCTTCGCAGCGCCGGAGCACGAACGGCCCCTGCTTGCCTCGCCTGTCGAAGCCGAAGCGCGCTTTCACGCTCGCCTGCCGCTCTATCGCAGGCTTGCCGCCGTCGCGGTGAATACTTCGGAACTCTCCGCAGACGAAGCAGCTATGGCCGTGCTGCTGAGCCTGATCTAAGCTCAGGCACACACAGCAAGCTAAATAATGTCGAAAGCTGTTCCGTTGTTCCTGGCGAATCCGCATCCAACGCTTTGAAAGCAACCGCTTACGTCTGTGCAGCCCACAATGAGCCGATTCCGCCGGCTTTCAAGGAGCAGTTCCCTGTCTACCACGCCGACCAGCATGCCGGGCGCACCCAGCCCCTATCCGCCGTCCGAGCCTGAGCCAGTCACGCCTACGCAGGCGGAAACGCGCCCAATCGTACGCAGTCACATGCTCTTTGCCGTGGCCCTGCTTCTTGGTCTAGCCATAGCCTACCAGCTGCGCAAAGAGCTCGAGATCATCTACGTCAGCGCGCTGTTTGCGGTTGTATTGATGCCGGTCATTCGTCGCATCACCAACATCAGCATTCGGGGCTGGAAGCCACAACGCTGGATGGCCATCGTCTTTCTGCTTCTACTTGCGATTACCGGGATTAGCACCTTCCTGCTCGTGGGACTCCCACCGGTCATCGATAATCTCAAAACCGTCTTCCACGATCTGCCCGGCCGCCTGCCTTTACTGGTGCAGCGCCTGCATCGTATTCCGCTGGCCGACAAAATCGGCCTTGATGATATGTCTGTCAAAGCGGCGCGGTTTCTGGGAGCCATCAGCATCTACATTGTCGATTCCCTGCCACTATGGCTCTCCCACGTCTTCGACATTCTTACCGCCATCTTTCTCTGCATCTACTTCATGCTCGAAGGCGAACATGCCTACGACTTTTTCCTAAGCTTGTTCCCCTTGGCTAGCCGTCGCCGGCTGGATATCACGCTCAAAAAAGCCGAACTCAAGATGAGCAAATGGCTCATTGGCCAAGGCTCGCTCATGCTGATCCTTGGCGTACTTTCAACTACCGCCTATGGGGCACTGCGGGTGCGCTACTTCATCCTGCTTGGAATCCTGACTGGATTCCTCAATATCATCCCAATCATCGGCGCGATTGTTTCGGTCGCCCTCGCCGCGGCCGTCGCTGCGCTCGATTCGTGGACCAAAATGTTAGGCGTCTTCATCTTCTTCCTGGTGTATGAGAATCTAGAAAACGCCTACCTGACCCCGCGCATTATGCGCTCCTCAGTCAACCTGATGGGTCTTACCGTCCTGGTCGCCCTGCTGCTCGGCAGCGCGCTGGCCGGCGTTGTCGGCGCGCTCGTCGCTGTTCCCACGGCCGCGCTGGTCTCCGTCCTGCTGGAGGAGTACGCCGTCAAACGCCCATAACCAACCCTCTGAACTGCTACCATGAAACACGTGTCCGAACCCTCCTTTGCCCTCGCCGAACGCCGCTCCTTCGCTGTGCCTATCGTGATTGCGGTCGCCTGCTTTGCCGCTGCCGTGCTCCTTGCCATCCACTTCTTCCCCGTCACCACCGTCGCGGTCACGCCGCTGCACACCAGCCTGCTGCCGACACATACCGTCTATAAAAGTCACTCCATCGTGCTCGGTCAGGATCACAGCGAAGACGTTCTCTTCGTCGCCGAGACGCTGCATATCGACAATAAGACCCGCAATCCGGTCACGCTCGACGGCTTTCACATCATCCTAACTGACCCGACTGGCGCCCAGTTGAACGAGGAAGCCGTCAACAAGCACGACCTACCGGCCCTCGAGACCACCTTCCCAGCGATCAAACCGCTCGAAGGCAACCGCCTGCATAGCGAAACCGTTCTGCAACCCGGTCAGACCATCGACGGCACGCTGCTCTTCTCCATTCCCGTTCCGCAGACCGTATGGGATACCCGCAAGGACGCGTCGATCCAGCTTGATCTCTACCACCTGAAGCCCGTCTTTCAGGTCATCCCGAAAGCCTAAGGCCGCCCCGAAACGATGCGCCGCCGCTGGATCGCCGATACCTTTTCTCCCGCCACCGGACACCCCACGCACGCCGCGTTGACGGGCGAGCAGGCGAATCATCTTGCACGCGTGCTGCGGGCGGAGACCGGGCAGATCTTCGACGTCGTCGCCGCCGGTTTTCTGCATCGCGCTGAGATCACCGCAGTCTCACCGGAACGCGTCGACTTCATCCTGCACGAGGAACTGGAAAGCGATTCCGCCCTCCCAATTCACCTTTACGTCGCCGTCTTCAAGTTCGACCACTTCGAGTGGGGGCTAGAGAAGGCAACGGAATTGGGCGTGGCGAGCATCACCCCAATCCTCGCCCGACGTACGGAAAAGCATCTCGCGCAGGCAGCAGTCAAACGCGTCGAACGCTGGCGCCGCATCGCCCACGAAGCCGCACAGCAGTCACGCAGAACGTCCGTCCCCGACGTCGCCGATCCAACGCCACTGAAGCTCGCGCTCGCCAACGCCTCCGCGCCGGTACGCGTTCTCCTCAGCGAAACCGAGCAGCAGCACACGTTGGTAGCAGCCCTCGCACCAGCCCCGGAGAGCCTCGCCCTGGCCATCGGCCCAGAAGGCGGCTGGAGCCAGGATGAAATGGACATCTTCACCCAGCACGCATGGACTCACGTAACCCTAGGCCCACGCATCCTACGCGCCGAAACCGCAACCATCGCAGCCCTGGCAATCGCAGGCACCGCCTTCAGCTAAGGCGCTTGTACTTGTTTTATCCCGCTGGCTAATTTGTCCTTCCGCAGCGAAGCGAAGGAATCTGCTTTCTGCAACCAACGAATGCCGCGCTCCCCCTTGCTGTCATTCCCGAAGGGAATCTGCGTGGGGCTCTGTTTCGGCTGCTAATTGAAAATGTCCTTCATCTTCTCAAACAGCCCATGCGAGTGCGGCGCATTCTCAACCACCATCGTCTCGCTCAACTGCTTCATCAACTGCTTCTGTTCCTTAGTCAGCTTCGTCGGTGTGGCGACGCGAATCTCCACAATCAGATCGCCCTTGCCGCGTTCATTCAGGTGCGGAACGCCCTTGTTGCGGAGCTTGAACTGCTTGCCGCTCTGCGTGCCTTCAGGAATTTTGATCGTCTCGGCACCCTCAAGTGTCTCCAGTTCCAGCTCCGTCCCGAGCGCAGCCTGCGGAAAGGAAATCGGCATGACACAGTGCAGATCGTCCCCATCGCGTTCGAAAAACTTGTGCTTCTGCACACTCAAGACCACGTAGAGATCGCCCGAAGGACCGCCGAACCGGCCGGCCTCACCCTCACCCTGGTAACGAATCCGCGTGTCCTGCTCGACCCCTGCGGGAACCTTCACCGTGATCTTGTGTTCCCGCTCGACCGTGGTTTGCCCGGCACACGTCTTGCAAGGATCGGTCACAATCGACCCTGTCCCACCGCACTGCGGGCACGTCCGCGCCACCGCGAAGAAGCCCTGCTGAAACCGCACCTGACCCGCGCCCTTACACTGTGGACAAGTGGCTGGCTGCTTGCCATTGGCAGCGCCGGTCCCATGGCAGTCGTCGCAGGTCTCTGCGCGGCGAATCGTAATCTCTTTCTCAACGCCAAAGACCGCCTGCTCGAATTCGAGCGACAGGTCGTACCGGAGATCGCGTCCACGCTGCACGCGCGACGCTTTCCCGCGTCCACCCACGTTGAACATCTCGCCGAAAATATCGCCGAAGATGTCGCCCATGTCCTGCGCGTGGAAGCCCCCGCCCTGGAACGGATTGCCGCCTCCGCCCGCGCCACCCTGAAAAGCCGCGTGGCCATAGCGGTCGTAGGCTGCGCGTTTTTCCCCGTCGCTCAGGACCGAGTAAGCCTCGGAGCACTCCTTGAACTTGGCCTCCGCGCCAGGATTGTTCGGGTTGCGGTCCGGATGGTACTGCATCGCCAGCTTGCGATAGGCGGTCTTGATCTCCTGATCCGACGCCGTCTTCGACACGCTTAACAGTTCGTAGTAATCAACCTTCGTCACGTTTGCCGTAGCCATCTCTAAGTATTTCCTCTTTCGTCAACCTTTGGGTTTGGGCGGCTTCCAGGCGTGTCGTTCTTTAGGAACATGACGTACTCGATCTCAGCCTTATCGGTCAGAAGAATGCCCTCGCCGTCGATAGCTGTTAGGCTTCCGTCTTCACCCACCCAGGATGCACTCTCTAAAAACAGACTTCTCTCGGCACCAGAGTCCGAGTACCTGCCCACCCATCCGATTACATTCCTTCCATCCGCAAGACCGACCTGCGCGTCGCCGCTAAGAGTCGCGAACACGTCGTTCCAGACAGAATCGCGAATAGTGCGCTCCGTTAAATTCCATCTTCTCAGCAGACCCAGGGCTGCGTCTTTCGAGCGAACCACTCCCCAGAAGAGCCCAAGAGCGCAGGCACTCCCTGCCAGAAACAAAATTCTCCCACGATAAATCCGGTATCCAGGCTGCCACTCGATCGGTAGGCCAATACCGAACACGCCAATATACAGAACGTAAGTGAAAAAGCTGAAGATGAGTGCTTCAATGACCCGCTCCAGCTCAGACTGAGGAGCCTGTGGGCTGAGTGCACGAACAATGCGCGCGCTTACGAAGCCGGGGAGAAGAATAAACAGCGCAACAATTGCTTGAATGCCCTGAGGCATTTATTTCGGCTTCGCCGGAGGTGGAGGAACCCGAACCGGGGCGGGCGGACGGTAATTCGGCGGCGCCGATGATTTGTACCCTGACCTCTCCGTCTTCTGCATGCTGTTTTTAGCCATCTCTCTTCTCCTCTGCCAGTATACTGGCTGGCTAATCATTCACCTGCGCAGAGTTAACAGCGATCTTCACCAGCGCCGGACGCAGCAGCTTCTCACGCAACTTATAGCCCTTGCGAATCTCCTCAACCACCTGGTGATCCGGATGCTCCGCCGTTTCGATGCTCCCAAGGGCCTCATGGACTCGGGGATCGAACTGCGTTCCCACGGTCTCAACCGGCAGCACATTCAGACCGCGCAGCGCCTCTTCCATCTGCTTCAGAATCAGATCCACGCCAGACCGCAACTGCTCAACCGAGCCATCCGCACCCAGCGCCAGGCGGAAGTTGTCCATCACGCTCAGGAACGGCTCGACTGTATTGCCGACCGCGTATTCGCGCGCGTCCGTTCGCTCCTTCTCGGCACGCTTGCGGGCGTTGTCGAACTCCGCCTGCAAACGCGCCAGCCGGTCCTTCAACTGGTCGCGCTCACCCTTTACATGCGCCAGTTCCAGCTCCGCCGGGGATTCGCTCTGCGGGCCCATCGATTCGCTCTCGCCCTCGGCGCGCATCTTCGCCGCTTCCGCCGGGTCAAACCCTTCCGTCTGCTCTTCCTGCATTCCGTCCTGCATTGCGTCGTCTCCATCGCCGCGGTTTGCGGCATCACTCTCATTTTTGCCCATCTTGGCCCAGCGCGTCATCCTGTCCCAATTCGCCGACTTCATCGCTCCCGCTCCCATTCCTACCGGCCAACAATCCCCTGTCGTTCGAGCATCTGCGCCACATACCCCACCGCGTGCATCGTGCGCTCATATTGCATGCGCGTAGGCCCAATCACCGCCACTGTACCCACGTTCTCTCCATGCATCCGCGCCGGGGCCGCAATCAACACCAGCCCCGCCATCTCGGGCGCATGCTCTTCCAGATCGAACACCACCCGCACGCTCTCCTGGCGGGTGTCGATGTAAGCGTTCAGCAGTTCCACCAAACGCTGCCGAGCTTCAATCGCCCCCAGCATCTCCCGCAGACGTTCGCGGTCATCCGTCCTGCCTATGGGATGCGCCCCAACCAGATTGGCGACGCCTTCCACATACACCGTCTGCTGGCCACCCAGGCCCTGCGCCTCCGGAACCGTCTTCATCCAGAGCTGCTCGGCCGCCGTGCTGACGCGTTGATACTCGCGGCGTTCGCGCTCCACCCGCGCCCGCAGTTCCGCACGTACCCGCTCGATCTCCCAACCGCGAAAGTTCTCATTAAGAAAGTTTGCAGCCGTCTCCAGCTCGGGCATCGACAGGTCCGCATCGAGTGACAGCACCCGGTCCCGCACCATACCGCCCCGCGTCACCACCACCGCCAGCACGCGTTGCGGAGCCAGCCGCGAAAAATGCACATGCTCCAGTTGATCGCTACCCGGCATCGCCGCCACCGCCACGCCCACGCCGCTCGACAGCGTAGCGAGCACGTGACTGGTCCTCTGCATTACCGCCTGCGTCCCGGCCACATCGGCAAAGCGCGCGTCGATCTCTCCGCGGGACCGCGCCGAAAGCGCACTCGCACCCAGGCTCTCAACAAACAGTTTGAACGCCCTCGCCGTAGGCACACGTCCAGCGGACGTATGCGGCTGCTCAAGCAGACCCTCGTCTGCGAGCGCCACCATCTCATTGCGCACCGTTGCCGAGCTCAAATTAGCCGCGCCCATCGAAGCCGCAATCGCCGCCGAACTCACCGGCTCACCATCGGCGATATAGCGTTCCACAACCGCCATCAGGATCGCCCGCTGCCGCGCAGTAACCCGCTCCTCAGCCATAGCCAACCCCCACCAACCAGTTTACGCGCCCCCGTCAAGCATACGCAGTAGTTCAGCGGGCGCAGCGAAAGCTCGGGTGCCCCATTCATCGCGCTTTTGCGATGAATGGGATGTACAAAGCCAAACGCTCATGCAAACCGAATCCGGCCCCTTGGAAAGATGACAAGGGCTCCGCCTCGCCGGAGGTATCATCGACCATGGCAACAATCCACATTTCGGAAGCAGAAGCTGCCCGCACTGGCCAAGACTCACGCCGAGGAGTTCGGGTACGAGCCAGTGAGGGATGATGGGTTCGCTGCCGACATAGAAGCGATCGTCCGCACCGCAAGCCACGCGACACTCCGCACGTAGCTAAGAACAGGTTGGATACTTATGCGATGGCTTAGCGGCGGGCGAGGCGACATCGTTGACAGCCTCGACTTCGGCGCGGACGCGAGCCTTCCTATTCCAAGGGAATGAGGCAAAAGTTCTACTCTCCGCAGCCAGGGCCTTCTTCACTGGCTTCCTACTTACTGGTTTCTGGGCTTGTTTCAGGAACTGAACGGATCGATGTCAATCGAGTTCGCCCGCTCGCAAAACACGTCTGGCAAGGGACTTTGCGCAGCAGCTTTTGCCTCCATCAATCTTTGTCAAGCTACCGAGTGCTCTACCTCGACTGCGTGAACCAGCTCCCTGGCCTCAACTGGCGGAACGTAGTCAACCAGCGGATACCCCGCATCGCGCCATCCCTCAAAGCCACCACGCAGCGGTCTGACCCGGTTCACCCCGAACTTGTGCAGTTGTAACGCTACCTTAGCGCTCGTCTCCTCTGACGGGCAGGTGCAGTACAGAATCACATCCCGGTCGCGTGGAATCAGACTTTCGTGCGCGGTCAACTCCGTCGGACTGACCCTCACGGCACCGGGCAGTACCCTTGGGTCAGGCAGGTAGTCCAGCGGATGCCGCAGGTCCACAATAAATGGCGCAATGTTGCCCTGGCGTTCGGCCGTTTCGATCATTGAAAGCAGCTCCGCCGGTTCCAACCGCAGTTCGCGCACGTTCGCCAGGAACTTCCTCTGCTTCCAGACCCGCTGAAACATCAGGCCGAGCACCATCAGCACGAAGATCGCCACCGCGAAATGGCCCAACAGATAGCACGAAGCCCTGGGTCCCGCTGATTTGCGGCCTCAGGGCTTTTGCGTGTTTGCGACAGCGGATTTGCACCGCATCGAACTAACCGGGTCTATCATCTATTGCACTATCGGTTATGCCCATCGCGCTCGCATTCTTCGTGCACTAAGCTTACGCCATCCTCTTTCTTTGGGTGCTTCGTCAGCTTATTTAGGAAGAACCAAGGGCATCTCCACCAGGTGCTGACCGATGAACCAGGATTGCAGCTCATTGGGTCGCAGAATATCCGAGACCACCAGGTCGTTGGTGCCGTCGTCCCCAGCCTTATGCGCCGCATCCGCGATCTTTGCGCACTCCTGCATGATTGTCTTGTGCGCTTCCAGCAGACGCGAAATCTGCACCGGAACCTCTTCACGACTTTTAGGTGGCTACGCCAACTGAGTCAATTCAGCAACGTGATCTCCCATCGCGACCGTAATTCCACCCAGCAACTGCACCCGCTCGGCGATCGTGTCTGCCATCTCAGCCTGCTCTTCGTAGTGCTTATCGAACAGCAGATGGAGCTGGTAAAAGGTAGGCCCGGAGACTTGCCAGTGACACTTCTTGTACAAATCGCGTATAGCAAGCGTGTCCGCTAACAGCACATTCAACTGCTTGCACATGTCTTCGCGTACGCTCTCGCCCAGGTAGTGCGGCATATCCGCGATCACCGTGCCGAACTTCTGAATTTCCTTTGCCTGCGCGTGCCACTTGGGAGCAACCCCGTCCTGCGCCTTCTTCATCTCTGCAACCGCCATTATGAATCCCCTTTCAGGCAGGTAAGATGCAGGGCTGTCCTGGTACATTGAGTTCCGCATCCGCTTCAGGTCTAACCCTCGCGCGGAATCTTCATGCAATCACAAAAAGCCGTCCGGGAACCAACCCCGGACGGCCACATACCTTGCAACCATTTACTTCACGTGGACGTCAGGCGTGACCGAAAATCCGGGGCGCAGGGCGAAATCGCCGTTTTCCTTATGCAAGTTAGTAAAGTCAATCCGCACCGGAATGCGCTGGACAACCTTAACATAATTTCCGGTGGCGTTCTCAGGTGGGAAAAGGGAGAGCTTGGAGCCGGTCGCTCCACCGATTTGCGTCACCTTGCCGGTAAACTTGCGTCCGTTCAAAGCGTCGACGGTTAAATCAACTTCCTGACCGGGATGCATCTTGTTCAGTTGCGTCTCTTTGAAGTTGGCGGTCACCCAAAGGTCGTTCAACGGGATAATTGTCAGCAGGTCCTGTCCAGCGGCGAGGTTTGCGCCTACCTCGACGTTTTTCTTATTAACCACACCGTCGGTCGGCGCGACCACGCGGGTAAAGGATAGATTCAGCAAAGCCTCATCTACCTTGGCCTGGGCCTGCTTTACCTGCGCCAACGCGGCCTGTGCCCGGGCACGCTGTACCGCCACCTGTTGCGGACCGTTCTTGGCCGCTTCCTGCGCTTGATTGCGTGCTGATTGCAGACGCTGCTGCGCCTGGGTGATCCCGGACTGCTGCGCGACGAGTTGCTGCTCCGCTCCAACCACCGCAGCATTGGCCGCAGTAGCCTGGGCGACAGCCGCGTCATATTGCTGACGGCTGATTACATCCTTTGCCACCAGGGGCGTATACCGCTCCACGTCTTTGGTGGCCTTCAGGGCTTGCGCTTTGGCCTGATCCACCTGGGCTGCTGCGGCGGCAGCCTGCTGCTGCGCCTGGGTGACCGCTGATCCCGTGGCCAGCACATCTGAACCGCTGTTCTGCAGCAGCGTGTTGGTGGAGGTGGAGGTGATGGGCACGTTGACATTGGCCTGGGTATACTCCGCCTGGGCTGTCGCCAGAGCGGCCTGTGCTTGTTCGAGCGCCACCTGGTAGTCGCGGGGATCAATCTCGAGCAGCAACTGACCCTGCTTGACCGGCTCGTTATCGTTTACCTGCACGTTGACGACCTGGCCCGCAATGCGCGAACTCACCTGGTAAATGTTGCCATCCACCTGGGCATCGTCCGTGCTCTCCGTATAGGTGGAACGCCAATACCAGAACAGCGCCCCCAAAATCAGCAGCAGCACAACACCGCCGATGATCACCTTGCGTCCGGTCTTCTTGGCCGGTGAGTCTTCGACCTTCGCCGGCGCTGCCGGACGATCCTGGTCCGTCGTCTGCGCTCCTCCGGATCCGTTGCTAGGCTGCTCGCCTGCTTTCTGCTGCTCCTGCACCTGATCGGCCACTTTTACTTGCCTCCGAGATAGTCCTTATAGTTGCTTGCCGCCACGCCCAGCGAACGCGCCAGCGAAAGTTTCGCCACGTTGTGCTGATAGAGCGCACTGATGTATTGATCGTTCGCCTGTTCGAGCTCGCTCTGCGCCTGCGAAACGGGCAGGTTGTCGCTGACACCCGCATGGAAACGCTGCTGTGCTTCGCTCAACTCCTCCGCTGCCAGATCCACATTGGATTTGGTCGCCTGCACCAGCTTTGCGGCGGATTGGATATCGAGAATGCTAGTCCGAACATCCGCATTTACCTGCTGCACCTGGTCGGAAAGTCGCGCCTTGCTCTGCGCGAGCGTAGCGTCGGCGACCTGGCGCTCGCCCCTGTCCCGCACAATCTGCAGAACCGGGACCGACACCTGCCCGGTTGCCGTAAATGTTCCGTGCGAATGCGCGGGCGTGGTTCCAATATCGCCATAATCCCCAGAGATACTCGCGACGGGGTAGCGGTCCGCCAGCGCTGCCTTGCGTTGCGCTTCGGCTGCTTTCACCTGCTCGCCTGCGGCCGCAAGATCCTTGCGCGTCTTGACCGCTTGCTCGAAGGCAGTATCGGCGTTCAGATCGTCAAGCGCCTTATAGGGCGCGCTGTCCACCAGTGTGAACTGCTGGTCAAGCGGGAGCCCGATGGCACGCGCCAGCGCGATCTTGTCCTTGGCCAGGTCATTGTTGGTGGAAATCAGGCGCTGCTGTTCGTTCTGGAAATCAACCTGGGCTCGCAGCACGTCCAGGCGCGGACTTACCCCCGCATTATGTGCGTCATTCGCCTGGTCCAGCGTCACCTTGGCGGTCTTCAACTCGGCGTCCACGGCAGCGATGCGCGCCGCATCGGCCACGCAGACCAGGTACGCGTTGCCGACCGTCAGCACCACCAGGTCGTGCGCATCCGCCGCTGTAAACTGAGCGGCGGCAAAGTTATGCTTACTCGCAATGTAGCTTTGCAGCACGGAGATATTCACCACGTTCTGCGTCAGATAGGCGCGGAAGTCGACCACCTGGAAGGGTCCGATGATTGGCTTTACACCTTTGAATTTGAATCCTTCGGCAGCCAGGTTGATCTGCTCGACTGAGATGCTGGAGCCGGCAGTCACCGTGGGCAAAAGCTGCTGCAATTGTTCCAGCCGCTGGCCGTTGGCCGCCTGCGCTGCCGACCCCTCAAGGATCGCTCCCAGGTTCTGCCGCAAACCACGCTGCATGGCGTCATCGAGCGTCAGGTCCAGATTTGTGCCCGTGTTCCGTCCCGCAATCAAGGAACCCTGGAACGAGTTCCGCGTCGGCGAAGCGCCATTGGTTCCCGTTGCGTTGTAGAGATTGCCCTGCCCTGCCGCGACAGAGGACGCATTCCCAGCCGCGCTGGCCTCGGGCTGCGGACGAGCTGTACTCTGCTGCGCCGACCCTGCCGACGAACCTGTCGTTGTCGTAGCGCCGCCCGGACCGGACGTAGTCTGCGCAAGGGCCGGCAGAGCCGCTGCAAATAGAGGCAGAAACACACACCCTGCCGCCGTAGCAGCAAAACGGCCGGCTTGCCCGCGCCACGTCTTCGGCTGCTTTGAAAGAGCCGATTGCTGACCTTTATTCATAGAGATGATGTAATCGTAACCTTTTCAACTGGGCTCTGCGGTCGGAATACGTTCCAACCTCTTCGGAATCAGATGCTGCGCACCGCTTTGAGTGTGCAAAATCTGCCGCTGTCTTTCGACGCTGCCGACCGACTGCACACGACCCGCCTGAGCCATCCACAGGCGGGATGGGCACGAAGACAGCCGCTGAGGTAAGTTTTCTTAAAGGCACTGCATCATGTTTGAACGCTTGCCGGCAACGTCGCTTCGAAAGCAGAGATTGCTGCCCATGAAGCAAACGTTAGGAGATCCACCGTGAGCCAGGACATTAAGGTAGGGGTCGTCGGCTTCGGCCTTGCAGGCAAAGTTTTCCACGCACCGTTCGTCAGCGCTGTTCCCGGCCTGCGCCTCGCCTCCATCGTGGAGCGCCGCGGAGACGCCGCTGCCAAGGCCTATCCCGGGGTATTCATTGCCCGCTCCTTCGACGAGATGCTCGAGGACCCCGGCATTCGCCTGGTAGTCATCGGAACGCCAAATGAGACCCACTTTGACCTCGCCGGGCAGGCTCTCAGGGCAGGCCGCAATGTAGTCATTGACAAACCCTTTGCAGCCTCGAGCGCACAAGCACGCGAGCTCATCGACCTGGCAACCGCCAAGAACCTTCTCCTGGCGCCATTCCACAACCGGCGCTGGGATGGGGATTTTCTTACCGTCCGCAAACTTCTGGACCAGAACACTCTTGGCCGCCTCGTCTCGTTCGAGTCGCACTTCGACCGCTTCCGTCCCATCGTGCGGGAAGGCACGTGGAAGGAGGCCGCCAACGCCGCTAATGGTCTTCTCTTCGACCTCGGACCTCACCTTGTGGATCAGGCGGTTGCGCTCTTTGGCACACCTCAGACCGTGACCGCGTCCGTTCGTAAAGACCGCGACCATACCGGGATTGAAGACGCGTTTGACGTTCGCCTCGACTACCCGCACCTGACTGTCTGGTGCCGTTCCACCATGGTCGCTGCGGACCCTGCCCCGCGTTTCCTCCTCCACGGAACGCTGGGCAGCTTTCGCAAGGATGGTGTCGACCCGCAGGAACCTGCCATTGTCGCCGGAGCTAAAATTCCGGTCCTGGGCGAAGGCGATTGGCTGGCCGAAGATCGCGATCACTGGGGCTCGCTCACCCTGGCTCCCAATCCATCCGAACCGACCCAGTTGACGCACACCAGCGTTCCAACCGAGCCCGGAGACTACCGGCTCTTCTACGCCAACGTACGCGATGCGCTTAATGGAACAGCATATCTGGCGGTTTCAGCAGAGGCAGGCCTGCTTGCGATTCAAATCCTCGAACTCGCCCGCGAAAGCTCGCGGCTCGGAAGATCAATGCCCATAGACCCGCTAAGCTCCTCCTAAACTAGATTTTGCGATACCTGCACAGTCGTCATCCTGAACGCAGTGAAGAGCCTGCCCTGTAAGGGATCCCTGTATTCGCCGAAGCAGCAACTACACTCGCCAAACAGCACCGCCGACCCACTTTCGTCCTACAGCTTTCAGTGATTCCGCACCGACCAGCAGGAGCCCAATGACTGACCTCAACCCGCTTCCAAAGGGCTTCCTCTGGGGCTCCGTACGCGCAGGAATCAAGGCCAGCGGCAATCCTGACCTTGCGGTAGCCCGCATTCCTGGTGGAGCGAACGCAGCCGCCATGTTCACGAACAATCAAGTTATCGCTGCTCCCGTAACAATTGGAAGGCGCAATCTGAACACGGCAGCAGGCCGGGTGTCTGTCGTTCTGGTCAACGCCGGCAACGCCAACTGCGCCACCGGCGAACCCGGATTGCGCGCGTGCGTCGAGACCTGCGAAGCGGCAGCGCAGATCTTCCGCTGTGTCGCAGACGAGGTATTTCCCTCTTCGACCGGAATTATCGGCGTTCCCCTGCCGGTGCGGAAGATTCTCGATGCCTTGCCTGCGGTCGCAGCAGGAATGGGTGCCACCAGCGCCCACACCGAAGCCTTCGCGACCGCCATCATGACGACCGACACCCGCAGCAAGTTGGCCCAGGCGACGGTCCAGACGGAACGCGGCACAATCCGAATCTTCGGAACCGCCAAAGGGGCCGGTATGATCCATCCGCAGCTTGGCGGGCCCCCGCATGCCACCATGCTGGCGTACCTGTTTACTGACGCCGAAGCCTCGCCGGCACAGCTCCAAACCCTGCTCGCGGCGGCGGTAGAGCCCAGCTTCAACTCCATCTCGATCGATGGCGACACCTCCACCAACGACACCGTGCTGCTACTCGCAAGCGGCGCATCCGGCATTCCGCTCCACGGCTCCGTCACTGCTGAATTCCAGTCAGCCCTGACCCGTGTTTGCGCCAGCCTTGCCCACCAGATCGTCGACGACGGAGAAGGTGTCGGCCACGTCGTTCGCCTGGAGATCTCAGGCGCACGCAGCAGCGCGGAGGCGCGTCAGGTTGCGCGGGCCATCGCGCACAGCCCGCTGAATAAAACCGCCTGGTCTTCAGCAGATCCCAACTGGGGCCGCTTGCTGGCTGCGGCCGGAAACGCGGGCGTCGCGTTCGATCCAGCCCGCCTCACCATCCGGATTGGGGATCAGCTTGTCTTTGAGCACGGCCTGCGCCCCCACGGATTCAATGAAGCCGCCGCTCACCACACCATGCAGCAGCGCGTGTACACCATTGCACTCGATCTCGGCGAAGGCGACGCTGCCTGCTCCTTTCTTACCTGCGATCTGACCGAAGAGTACGTTCGCATCAACGCCGACTATTCCACCTAGCCGACGGCGTCCGTGACGTTTCCCGCAGCACGCTTTATTCTGGTAAGCGATAGCTGCATAAGGCCTGGTGATGCAGGCGGAAGGAAACAGACCCGTGAATGAACTGATGAATGCGCCCGCAAGCTCCGCCGCCCTGCCCTCTGGCGATGCACAGCGCGAAGACTTCACCGCCGAGGTCGCCGAGTGGCTGGAAGCGTTTGACCAGGTGGTGGCGGCTGACCGGGCTGCAGGTGGAGAGTTGCTCGGCGCATTGCGGCAGCGTGCGGCAGAGACTGGCGTTTCGGTCGAGAGCGCCCTTACAACCCCGTACCGCAACACGATCGCCAAAGAAGACGAACTCGCCTACCCCGGCGACCGGCAACTGGAAGGCCGCATCGAAGCGTTGCTGCGCTGGAACGCCATGGCAATGGTGCACTCGCAGAACAAAAAAGACCCTGGAATTGGGGGCCACCTCGCGACGTATTCCTCGCTCGCCACCCTGCTCGAAGTTGGCTTCAATCACTTCTTCCGCGCCAACTATCCGGGGCAGAACGGCAGCACGGAACCCGGCGACTTCATCTACTTCCAGGGCCATTCCTCGCCGGGCGTCTACGCGCGCGCTTTTCTTGAGGGCCGGTTTGACGAGTCGCGTCTGAAGAATTTCCGTCACGAACTGCGCGATCAACCTGGCCTCTCAAGCTATCCGCATCCCTGGCTGATGCCCGAGTTCTGGAACTTTCCAACGGTGTCAATGGGCATCGGCCCGCTGAATGCTATTTACCAGGCGCGTTTCATGCGCTACCTGGAAAATCGCAGCCTCATCGCGAAGACGGAACGCAAGGTCTGGGCCTTTATCGGGGACGGTGAAACCGACGAGGTCGACACGCTGGGCGCAATCTCCCTCGGCGCGCGCGAGAAGCTCGACAACCTGATCTTTGTCGTGAACTGTAACCTGCAGCGGCTGGACGGCCCCGTGCGCGGCAACAAACGCATCATCGATGAGCTCGAAGGTGTGTTCCGCGGTGCGGGCTGGAACGTGATCAAGGTGATCTGGGGTTCTGATTGGGACGAACTGTTCGCGAAAGACAAGTCTGGCCTGCTGTTGAAGCGCATGGAAGAATGCGTCGACGGCGACTTCCAGAATTTCAAGGCCAAGGACGGCGCTTACCTGCGCGAAAACTTCTTCGGCAAGTATCCGGAGCTGCTTGAGCTCGTGAAGGACATGAGCGACCACCAGCTTGGCATGCTGCATCGCGGCGGCCACGATCCAGTGAAGGTCTTCAACGCGTACAAACGCGCCGTTGAGCACAAGGGCGGACCGACCGTCATTCTTGCCAAGACCGTTAAAGGCTACGGCCTGGGTACCGCCCAGGCACGCAATGCCACGCATAACGAAAAGAAGCTCGCCGACGACGGACTTGCCGCGTTTGTAAAGCGCTTCGACATTCCGATCCCCGAACAGGCCGCTAAAGACGGTGCCTTCTATCGCCCCGAGCAGACTGCGCCTGAGATTGTTTATCTCCAGTCTCGACGCAAAACTCTGGGCGGCTATCTTCCGCAACGCGTTGTCCCCAGGCTGGCTGATCGCGCACCCGAGTTCAAGACGCCATCCGTTGAATTCTTCAAGGAGTGGACCTCGGGCTCGAACAATCGCGCTGTTTCGACCACGATGGGTTTCATCAGCATCCTGCGCGCGTTGATGAAAGATCCTGCGGTGGGCAAATGGATCGTTCCCATCGTTCCCGACGAGGGCCGCACCTTCGGCCTCGAATCCGCCATTAAGCAGGTTGGCATCTACGCACCGGAAGGCCAGAAATACGTTCCGCACGATGCCGACATGCTGTTGAGCTATCGCGAAAACAAGGACGGCCAGATTCTCGAGGAAGGCATCACCGAAGCCGGTTCCATGGCGTCCTTTAGCGCGGCCGGAACCGCCTATTCGAACTATGGCGTCCCGTCCATCCCTTTCTACATGTACTACTCGATGTTCGGCTTCCAGCGGATCGGCGACATGGTCTGGGCCTTCGCGGACGCACAGGGCAAAGGCTTCCTGATGGGCGGCACGGCTGGCCGAACCACGATGCTGGGCGAAGGTCTGCAGCACCAGGACGGTCACTCGCTCGTGCTCTCAAGCACTGTCCCTACCTGTCTTTCCTATGACTCGGCCTATGTCTATGAGCTTGCGGTCATCATTCAGGATGGCATTCGCCGGATGTACGAGAAGGGCGAAAATGTCTTCTTCTACCTGACCATGTACAACGAGGATTACGCGATGCCGCCCATGCCGGAGGGCGCGGCCGAAGGCATTCGCAAAGGACTCTACAAGCTGAAGCCCGCTGCTGCCGGCAAGGCAGCGGTGCAACTCTTCGGCTCCGGCCCCATCCTCAACGAGGTTCTGCGCGCGCAGACCATTCTTGCCGACAAGTACAAGATTGCGTCCGATGTCTGGAGCGCAACCAGCTACACAGAACTTCGCCGCGACGCACTCGCTATCGAACGCTGGAACCGGCTGCATCCTGCCGAGCCCGCGAAGAAGAGCTATCTTGCATCGCTGCTTGATGGCACCACGGGACCGATCATCGCCGCCAGTGACTACATGAAGAGCGTTCCCGACGGGCTGGCACCATGGATTGGGACGCGCCTGGTCTCGCTTGGCACAGACGGCTTTGGACGTTCCGACAACCGCGAGCATCTGCGCCGCCACTTCGAAGTCTCCGCCGAAGCCATCGTGGGGGCAACGCTTTCCCGCTTGGCGCGCGACGGCAGCTTCAAGCCAAAGGACGCGCAGAAAGCAATGAAAGATCTCGGGCTCGACATCGACGGTGCGGACCCGGCGCAGATTTAACTCTTGCCTTGCAGACACGTTCCGCAATCGGATACTTCGTCATTCGATTTAGCATGGTCTAAATGGCCATGGGTTCGAAAGCCTTCGAAAATCCGCTGATCAGCCACGCCCGCATGCGCGCCATGTACCGGGCCATGGTGGAAGTGCGGGCGCTTGCGTCTCGACTTGGACCCACCCGCCGTCTTCCGCGTGGCCTGGAGGCATGCTGGGTTGGCACAGCGATCGGGCTTGAGCCCACGGATCTCACGAGCGACCAACGCGGCACCGCAGCTGTCCAGTACATTCGCGCTGCCGGTCAGCGTATCGGTGATAAAGGCCCGGCAGCCTCTGCGCTTAAAGCCTTGGGGGACCGTCCACTCGTGGTTGCTGAATCAGCGAGCGAACGCCTGTTGTGTGCCATCGGCGCTGCCCTCGCTTTGCGGACGTTCGGCAAAGGCGCGGTGATGGCCTACGTTGCACGCGACGATCTCAAGCGGGCCGAGTGGCTTCGCATCCTTGCGATTGCCACCCGCGGCGATTGCAACGGAACGCTTCCCCTGGTGTTGGTCGTCACTCCGGGGCGCACCGCTCCCGGTTTTGATCTGAGTTCGCTTGCAGTCACTGCAGGTAAATCGCTGGGCCGCCGCCTGCCCGTGCTTCCGGTCGATGCGTCCGACGCGGTTGCGCTCTATCGCGCGGCGCAGGAGTCGCTCGGGCGCGCCCGCACAACCGGCGGCGCCGTGGTCCTCGAGTGTGTCCGAACCGGATCAGACCCCATTCGGCTTCTCGGGGAACAACTGGTTGCCAAGCGCATCTGCACGCCCGCCTGGTGCGCGCGCGTCAGCCAGAGCTTACGTCCATCGTAAGGTGCCTGAGGGCTGCGCGCGACCCAGCGCGTGAGCTCGCCTGCTAGAGGCTGTTATGGCGTTGCGTTGAGTAGGTGGAACATTCGTGTGAGCATGATGCAGGCGAAGCTTAGGTAGTGAAACCCCTTCAGGGTGGTGTCGAGCCGTTCGTAGTCTCGAGCGAGTCTGCGGAAGCGGGCAGCCCAGGCAAAGCTTCGTTCGACCACCCAGCGTCGTGGCAGGGAGCACGAAGCCGCGCTTTGCCTAGGGGGGTGTTTAATGACTTCAAGCTTGATTCCATGCTGCTCGGCGGCCTCAGCAGCCGCCGCGCCTGTGTAGCCCTGATCGACATAGGCTAGCTCCACCGTGTCTCCGGTCACCTGCTGCATCTGCTGTGCGAACGCCGCCACCTGCGATCGGTCTCCTTGGTCGGCCGGTGTCACGGTCAGTGCAATCAGGTGGCCCAGCGTGTCGACTGCGATGTGAACCTTCGATCCTTTGCGCCGCTTGGCTCCGTCGTAGGCGGCTCGTGCTCCCGACTCTGGCGGTCGACTGTAGCGTCCGGCTGTCCATGCAGACCGCCGTCGGCTGGCCCTTGCGCCCGCTAAACTGCCGTAACAGCGACTGCACATCCTCGACGATCCGCTCGAAACAACCCGCCCGCATCCAGCGCTGCATCTGCTGGTACGCTGCAGGCCAGGGAGGAAGGTCGTTCGGCATCAAACGCCACTGGTTGCCGCCCTTCACCACATACCGGACCGCGTTGAAGATCGCCCGCAGATCGTGCTCCCGGCACGCGTTGTCCACACCGCTCAACAGCAGATAGGGCAACACAAACGCCCACTCCTCATCCGATACATCCGTCAGATAACCCGTCTTCGCTGTCCTCGCCATCTCTCCATGCTGAACAGAAAACACATCCCAGCAAAGAACCTAGCGAGGTGCAAAGGCGTTAACAGCCTCTTAGAGCCTGTTAGGAACTTTGTACCTGCCTAGAGTCTTTGCCTGGCTGCGTTCTTTGCCGAGCATGGAGGGATGTCTGACAAGAAGGTTGAGCCATACCCGAGCGATGTGACGGACGAAGAATGGGC
>JAABUJ010002048.1_pt1 | contig 26464 bp, 20 predicted proteins | sample 5559131 | NCBI WGS metagenome assembly JAABUJ01 (sample SAMN10711875, study PRJNA513366) | rock metagenome | isolation source: Antarctica rocks | place: Antarctica: Victoria Land, Mt New Zealand nord | collected 2016-01-07
ATCCGCAGTCGTGTCCTGCCTATGGCCGTGCATCAATCACGCGCCGCCGCAGACAGTGCGCCTCATCCGCACAGCGGCACCCTGTCGCGCAAGCCGCAGCGTCGTTCTCTCCGACAAGCTGCTAGCCGTCCTCAGTCGTGATCGGATCGAAGATAGCCTCCGGTATCTCGCCGCGCCATCGTCCGAACGCATCGTCGATGCGGTGGATATGGCCGGGATCGATCTGGAGGGCCGCCAGATCCGATTGAGCGTACCAGCCCACGTCGACTGTCTCGTTGCTGACCCGCGGGCGCTGCCCCGTGATACGCGGCCGGCACAGATACACGAACATATAGAGGTGGTACGGCGTGAGGCTGCCGCACAAGCGGGAGTCGTAGACACCGCTCAAGGCCACCGGCTCCACCCCCACGCCCGTCTCCTCCCACGCTTCGCGGCACACCCCTTCGGCCGGCGTTTCCCCGACCTCGAAGGCGCCGCCGGGCATGGCCCACAGCCCATTGTCCCGGCGGCGAATGAGCAGGATGCGGCCGGCCTCGTCGAACACGGCGGCATCGCCGACCGGGTAGGGCGCCAGGTGGCCGAGGTCAGCGTGATACTGACGCTCGATGTCGTCGACGGCGCGCGTATCCTGCGTCGCGAACAACTCGGCGGCGATGCGCAGGATGCGCCGGCAGCGCCGCACGTTGTAGGGATTGTCGCCCTCCCAATGCAAGCCCTCGTTCGCTATCGCGCGCAACTCATCGGCCCACAGACCCAACCGCTGCTCGACGCTCCTATCGTTCATCCTTGGCCTCCTGATCGTTCAGCGCGGCACGGAGCAGGTAGCCGCCCACCGACCCGTTATGTGGCCTTCCATCTCGGAGCCGGGCGCAAATCACACACTCGGCGTCAGCTTGCGGCACAATCTCACTCCTCTCGTCTCGCAGCGGGCACAGGCCGAGGTCGCCTCCCCCTCCCCGTAGCCTATCGAACGAACGTGGTCACCCGTGCGGCCAGCGCGTCGGCGATACAGGGCCGATGCGTTTCTATGAGATCCAAGGCGGCGATCTCCTCGGGCGTGACGTAACGCGCCTCCGTCGTTTCGTCGCTCAACACCAGACTGCCGCTCACCGGCTCGGCCTCGAAACACAACCGCACGATCTGGTAACGGTTGCCGTCAGCGTAGACGATCAGGTCTACCTTATCGTTCGGTCGTACCGTTCTCCGATGCTATTGACGCGGACGAAAGGCTCTTCCACATGGGGGTGCGTCAGGATAGTGTATCGCCGCGGCTGCCGGAACGCGTTACCCCACGTTTCGCGGACACGGTAAGCCCGGAGTGTGTCGAGGTCAAACGGGGCGAGGTATACCCCCTCGCTCGCGCCGGCCTCAACGACTAGTGTGTCGCGCGAGTGGCCGTCGGCGGTGAAGCCGATAGGATCGTACGCCACGGAATGCCCTTCCCCACCAGGACCGGCGTAGTTAGCCATCGCCACGCCGACCATATTCTCATACGCCCGGGCACGGAACTGTCCGAGACGATTTGTCTCCAACGCGCAAGCGTTCGGCGTCAGGATAATCTCGGCCCCTTTAAGCATCAGGATGCGGGCACTCTCGGGGAACTCGCGGTCGTAGCAGATCATCGCCCCCGCTTTGACGGGACCGTGGGCCGTATCGAGCGTGCAGACATGGAAATCATCGCCGGGTGTGAGGGCGCACTCGACGCTGAAGACGCATGTGTGGACCTTGGCGTACGTCAGCACGATCTCACCGTGCCGGTCGATGAGAGACACCGTGTTACGCGGCGCCCCAGCCCATCTCTCGAGGTAGGTGATGGCGATAGCCATGTGTAGCTCTCTGGCGAGCTGACGGAAGTGGAGGATGAAGGGATCATCTTGCCCGATGGCCTGGGCCTGCCAGCGCGCGACGGCCTCCCGCGGGAAAGGCCGGGCGGCGTCCTCCGCCGTCCAGAACTCCGGCGCTCGCCACACCTCGTCGGCTCGTGTTAGCTGGTCCCACGGCACGTAGAACCGATAGCCGATGCTCCACATCTCAGGGAAAAGGGCGATGTCCGCCCCCATGTCGCAGGCGCGGCGGCAAAAGGCCTCGCCCTTGATGCGGGCCGCCTCTACATCGTCCGCGGCGATCATCTGCAGCAGCGCGATCGTTAGCTGATTCATAGTCCCAACTCCTTCACATACCAATGTCCATCATATCTTAGCGACAGGCCTATACCAACCCCTCTGGGACAACAACGCGTGATTTTTTGTGTCTGGGGCAAGTGGTCGAGGGTGTCGCGCCCCCTCAAGCATGGCGTCGGCGGCTACGGCCGGAGGGCGCGACGGCTAGCGCGGCAGTGGTGGCGTCCTCCGCATCGCCGCCCACGATGCACGTCGAACTCCCGCTCCCCGGCCCGATGTCAGCCAGCGCATCTGCCCGATGTCGCGCACGTACGCCGTGCGCGCGTCATAGGGCGAGGCCGCCCGCCTCGGCGTCCTCCCGCGGCCGCCGCACCAATAGGGCGAGCGCGATGCCTGGGATAGCGGCGAACAGGGCGCCGATCAGCGCGTCGCGGAAGGCCATGGCCGCCGCGATCCGCTGGATCTCGCCGTAGAGCGTCCCCACCACCTGTTGCCGCGCCGCGGCGAGCGGCACGCCTTGCGCTACCGCGTGGTCAAGCAGAGCGACGACCGCCGGGCTGCCCGACGTGACCCGCTCGGAGAGGTGCGCCGCGTGCTGCGTCGGGTTGTTCTGCAGCACCGTCACCAGCACGGCCACGAAGACGGCGATGGCCACCTGCGTGCCCACGTTGGAGAGGGCCGTGGCGCCGGTCGTCCGCGCGCGCGACACCGCGCCGATGACGGCGATGTTGGCGGGCACGATCAGCAGGCCCAGCGCGACCCCGCGCAATACGAGGGGGACGACGAAGGAATCGTAGGCCGAGCCCGTGGTGGCGAGCTGGGCGAGCTGCCAGGAGGTCAGGGCCAGCAAGAGCATGCCGACCAGGAGCAGCGGGCGCGGTCCCGTGCGGTTGATCAGCAGCCCCCCCGCCAGGGGCGCGACGACGAGGGTCGCCACGGCTTGCCACAACAGGAGCAGCCCCGTGTCGAACGGCGGCAGGCCGCGCAGCCCCACGAAGTACTCCGGGAGCAGGAAAGCCCCGGCGTAGAGGCCCATGAAGGTCAGCCACAAGACCAGCGCCCCCGCCGTGAAGGCGCCGTTGCGGAACAGCCGCAGGTCCAGCAGCAGTTGCCGCGTGCGCAGCTCGACGGGCACGAACAGGACCAGCAGCGCGACGCCGGCGACGAGCGCGCCGAGGATGTGCAGGCTGCCCCAGCCATCGTACGCGCCGTTGGAGAGGGCGTAGAGCGCCAGCACCAGGCCCGTCGCCACCAACAGGAAGCCGGGCACGTCCAGCCGCGCATCCGGGCGCGCGACCTTCTCGCGCAGGACCCGCCAGCACAGGATCAGCCCGAGGATACCGACGGGCACGTTCAGGTAGAAAATGATGGGCCAGGACAGGTGCTGCACGATGTAGCCGCCCAGGGTCGGCCCCAGCGCGGGGGCGAAGAGGATGGGGATGCCGAAGATGCCCGTGGCCAGCCCGCGCTCCCTGGGCGGGAAGGCCAGGAAGATCAGCGCGAGCGAGAGCGGCTGCAGCGGGCCGCCGCCGAGGCCCTGCAACGCGCGGAAGGCCACGATGCTGCCGGTGTTCCAGGCCACCCCGCACAGCAGCGAGCCGAGTGTGAAGACGGCCAGGGAGAGCATGTAGACGCGCTTGATGCCGAAGCGGTCGGCTGCCCAGCCCGAGAGGGGGATGCTAACGGCTTGCGCCAGGCTGTAGACGGTGACGACCCACTGGATCTGGTGGACGTCGGCCCCAAAGACGGCCTGCAGCTTGGGCAGCGCGATGGTCACGATAGTCGTATCCAGCGCGACCACGAAGACGCCGAAGACGGATGCGACGAGCACCCACCACTTGTTGCCCAATCCCGCCTCAGCCGCGGACCCCGCCTCGGCCGCGGCCCTCTCACCGGCGCCGGCTGGCGCGCGGGCGGAGGCGACGGGACGCGCCGGGGCGTCGATTGCTTGTGCCTGTGCCATGTACGAACCTCCAGTTCGAGTCGCCAGTCGTCAGTCGTCAGAAAGTGCCGGCCGTAGGGCGCCGCTCGAGCAACGACATAGGCGTGACGACAGTCATCGCCTCTCGCCTCTCGCCTCCCGCCTGACGGCTAGTCGTGGATGTGGACGGTGACTTCGGCCGACGTGCCGGGGTAGAGCGTGTGCCCCTCGGTCCCGTCGAGGGCGATTTGGACGGGCACGCGCTGCGTGACTTTGGTGAAATTGCCCGAGGCGTAGTCGGTGGTCGGCACGGCGGAGAGCGCCGAGGCCGCCACCGGCTGGATGCGCGCCACCGTGCCGTGCAGCGTCACGTCGCTCACGGCGTCGACCGTGACGTCGACGCCCTGGCCGGTGTGGACGTCCGCGATGTGGTTCTCTTCCACGTAGGCCGTGATGTACACGGCCGGCAGATCCGCCACCTGGGCCAAGGGCTGACCGGGGCCGAGGACCTCGCCCGGCGTCGCCCCCTCCTGGACGATGGTCCCATTCAGCGGGCTGACGACGCGGGCCGTCCCGCCCTGCCCGCGCAGCGTGGCGATGGTCGTGCCCACGCGCACCGTAGCGCCCTGGGCGAGGGCTACGGATTGGATGGCGCCGGGGACGAGCGGCGCGACCTGGGCCGTGGGCGCCGACACCTGCGCGTCGTCGGTCTTGTAGAAGTAGTACGACTGATGCCACAGGTAGTACAGGCCCAGCCCGATCACGAACAGGACCAGCAGGCCCGCGCCGTTGATCAGCAACAAGCGGTTCGCGGAACGCCGGGCGGGTCGCTTGGGCGTGGGGGCCGCCGCGAGGACGGGCGCGATGGAAACGGACTGCTCCGCAGGGGCCGCGCCGGCCGCCGCAGGTGTCGGACTGGTTGACTCGCTCATCTCTGTTCCTCCGTTGCCGTGTCGTGTGTGTCGTGTGTCGCCGTGTATCTTGACGATCACGTCTACGTTGATCATGTGGCGCGCCGGCTCCGGCATCCTGCCACGGCAAGACGCCACCTGTCGGTGGGCGCGACGGACTCCCGTACCGCACACTAGAGGGATACCAGTAAACGATTGGAATGTCAAATACCAAATAGGATCTACATCTCGATTGTTTGACGGATCGCGCCGGCGGGAGTATGCTGGGGGTGGGCGATCGGGCCGCGTGGCGCGGGGGCGACGCGCGGTAAGTGCTGAGTGGGGGGGACGAGCATGGCACGGAAACGGCTGACGCGGGCGGAGAGCAAGACGCGGACGCGCGCCTACCTGCTCGAGGCGGCGGCCGCCTTATTCACGCGGCAGGGCTTCGAGGGGACGTCGGTGGAGCAAATCGCCGAGGAGGCGGGCTACACCAAGGGCGCCCTCTACACCCACTTCGAGAGCAAGGAGGACCTCTTCGTGGCCCTACTCGAGAGTACGGTGCGTACGCAGATCGAGGACCTGCGCGACCGCATCGTCGCCGAGGAGAGCCCGACCGCGCGTTACGGCCTGCTGCGTCAGGTGTGCGCGCGGTGGGGGCGGGACCAGGAGGCGGCGATGCTCGACGCGGAGCTGCGCCTGGCCGGGGCGCGCAACCCGGCGCTCGGCGCCACGCTGGCGCCGCTGGCCGACCAACTCTACGGCACGCTGGCCGGCCTCATCGCCGGGGTGGCGGCCGACGCCGGTGTGGCCCTGCCGCTTCCCGCGCGCGATGTCGCGCCACTGCTGCACATCGCGGCGACGGGCGTGGCGCTGCAGCGGGCTATCACCCCGCTGTCCGTGGCCGACGACCTCGCCCTCTCCACCTTCGCGCTCCTGCTCCCGCCGCCCCCAGGGACCGTGGGAGACGAGTGCGAAGACGAGCGGGGGGCGCGCCACGCCCATGGCGTAATCGCCGATTAGGCGGCGAGGGCAACCGTGTGAGAGGATGGACATCATGAGCATGAGCACGGCGCCACAGCCCCCCGGCGACGCCGCGTATCGCCGCGACCTGGGCGCGGGGCTGGCGCTGCGCTGGTCGACCGCCGCCGACCTGGAGCGCCTGGCCGCCCTCTACGGCGGCGTCTTCAGAGAGGGGCCGGACGCGCCGCCCGATGCACACGTTCAGACACAGGTGGGCGACCTGATGAGTGGCCGTCACCCGCTGATCGCGCCCACCGACTTTGCCCTGGTGGAGGACACCGCCAGCGGCGCGGTGGTCGCCGCCGCCTGCCTCATGGCGCAGACCTGGCGCTACGAGGGCATCCCTCTCCCCGTGGGGCGGCCGGAGCTCGTGGCCAGCGCGCCGGAGTACCGCGACCGGGGACTCATGCGCGCCATCTTCACGCTGCTCCACGCACGCAGCGCCGCGCGAGGCGACCTGGCGCTGGGCATCACCGGCATCTACCACTACTTCCGCCAGTTCGGCTACGAGTACGCGCTCGACCTCAGCGGCGGGCCGGACGTCGCGCTCTCCGCGCTCCCGGCGCTGGACGCGGACGCGGCCGAGCTATACACCCTGCGCCCGGCCACGGTGGCCGACATCCCGCGGCTGATGGCGCTCTACGAGCGGCAGAGCGCGGACGCGGCGGTCTCGACCGGCATCGACGCGGCCTACTGGCGCTGGCAACTCGACGGCATGGCGGCGGCGGACATAGAGCGCCCAGCGGTCCACATGATCGTGGCGAGCGGGGACGCGGCGGATCAGCCATGCGGCTACGTGACTACGGCGCGGCTGCGCCCACTGCTGCGGGACGACGACCTGGAGGTGCTGGCGCTGGCCGTCGAGCCCGAGGCGCCGTTGCCCGCGCTGGCGCCCGCGCTGCTACGCGCGCTGGGGACACTGGCCCCCGCCGCGCCCGAGGCACCGCCGCTGGCGCATCTGGTGTTCACGCTGGGGCGCGGCCACCCGATCTACGCGCTGTTTGGCCCGCGCCTAGCTCCTACATTACGGCGGCGCTACGCCTGGTACGTGCGCGTGCCCGACCTGCCGGGCTTCGTGCGCCATGTCGCGCCGGCGTTGGAGCGCCGTCTGGCGGCCTCGTCCGCGGCGGGCTACAGCGGCGCGCTGCGCCTCGACCTCTACCGGGGCGGGCTGCGCCTGGCGCTGGAGCGTGGGCGGCTCGTGGCCGTCGAGGAGTGGCGCGTCCCGCCCTGGGGCGAGGCTCAGGCGGGCGTCCCCGCGCTGGTGTTCCTGCAACTGCTCTTCGGGTACCAGGGCCTCGACGCGCTGCGCGACGCCTACCCCGACGTGTGGACCGCCGACGACACCTCCCACGCCGTGCTCCAGGGGCTGTTCCCGGCGCGGCCCTCGTGGGTGCAATACCTCGACTAGCTAGACGGGGGTATGACCATGAGGAGCGCCTGGGCGCGACGCTGGAGTCGATCCGGCGCGCGGTCGAGGGCTAGGACGGCAAAGTCGCTCCGCTGCCGGCCAAGGGCTATAGTATGTCGTTAGGCTTCTGGCGATAGGCTAGAGCGGCGCCGGCGGCCGCGGCCGGATGGGGCCGTGGCTAGCGCGGCGGTGGTGGCCTCCTCCGCCTCGGCGCCGGGGCGGTAGACCCGCGCCTCCCCGAACAAACCGGCGCGCACTACGGTTCCGCCCAGTTCGGCGATGAGCGCGTCGTCTGGCCTCGCCAGCCCGGCGCGCTCACACCACGCGAACGCATCGTCAAGCGGCATGCTCCCGCCCGTTTCGTCGAGTAGCAGAGTGAATGCCGCCTGCGCCTCGATGAGTACAGCGACGGAGACCAGACCGTACCCCGGCACGTAGCGCCGCGCCATGGGCCCAGACTCGACGTCGGCGCTGCCAGAGGCGCCATCGGCAAGGTCATTCACCAGGGGAGATAGGAGCGCTCTAGGGCTCGACGGGCGGCCCCCCTCTCCCGCGCACAGGAGAGCCGGTTCGGGGTCCCCTCCGGGGCGCGACTCCGCGGAGTCGAGAGACCAATCCGCATGGGGAGGGGGTGAGGGCCGTCCCGTCGTCGCCCCGATGAGGTCGGTCCACACGGTCGCGAGCTCGGTGCGGCCCGCGCAGCCGATCGCGTCGCACATCTCCTCTTCATTGAGCGGCGGTCCCTCCACGGCGCACAATGCGGCCAACGCTTGAATCGCCCGCGCACGGCGGCGCTCGAACGGGTCGAAAGCCGCGTCCAGCGCCTGTACCACGTCGGTCACGCTGATCTGCCGCCCTGCTTGATAGGTCACGATTGGGAAACCGCTGGCGGCGAACAGCGGCTCGCGCGCGCGGTCCACGACGAGGAGCAGCGGGAGCCGTCCGCGCAGGTGGGCCAGCTTGCGTTGCTTGCGCGTCAGGTAGTCGTCGGTGTAGAACCCGATCACCTCGCAGAGTACCTCCATGCCGCCGCGCCGGAAAGAGAAGTCGGGCAGGAAGACGGCGTCGCCGGCGATGACCGCGCGCGGCTCGCGTTCCATAATCCAGCCCCGCGCGATCCCCAGGCGGCCGCCCGCTTCGGCGGCATGGAAGGCGCGCGCGATGTCGGCCTCGACGCCGCTGTCATACTGGACGACGCCCATGTCGTCCCGCTCCACCAAGTCGTCCGGCGCGCCGGCTAGCGCGGCGAACGACGTCTCGTCCAGGGGTACGTGGAACAGGCGGTGATCCGGCCCCAGCAGGCGCGTCCAGCCCTCGCGGACCGCGCCGGGGTAGCGCCGCGTCAGGCGCTCCACGGCCGCCGCGACCGGCGCCCCTCCCGGCGCCGGCACGGAAAGTTCGCCGCGCACGGTATCATCGGCCGGTTCCGCGCCTCTGCCGGACGTTAGGCTCGTATCGCCCGCGCCAGCAAGCATAGCGGACACATCACCCTCAGGCGCTGGGCGCGTGCCAGGCCGATCGCCGCCGTCGCGCACCCGCCGGCCGCGCACCAAGGCCCGGCTGCCGGGACCATAAAGGGTGAGTAAGAGCTGATCGCCCTCCCCTTCGGGTGTGGATGCGCGGAGCGCGACGTCTATACCGACGTAGCGACCTTTGGCGTAGCGGTACAGGTCCTTGAGGGCGTCTGTTTCGGTCGCGGGCAGCGCCAGCGTGACCCAGGACGACGCGGCCAGGACCGTCGCCACCACGGCCGCGTTGTACCCGGCGATCACACCGGCCAGGGTCGGTGGGGCCACTGGGAGCGCGGGCGTCTCGCCCGTCCCCGGCGCTTGGGAGGCGGACGCGGGGGACGGGCGAGACGCCCGCGCTCCCAAATCATACGCGAGACCTCCTGATGCAGGCGACGCGGGCGCGGGTCCCGCACGCAGGAGCGCGGCGCCCGGACGGTCGGCCCACAGGTCCGCCTCCAGCGCCTCCGCTGTCGCCCCCAATTCGGCGGCGAGCTCGGTCAGGAACGCGGCGCGGAGGGCGCGCGGCACGTAGCCCGCGTGACGCTCTTGCGCGCGCCGGTAACACAGAGCGCGCAACTCAGCCGGCTCCAGCGCCAGTGCGCGCGGCGGCGGAACGACATGGTAGCCCATACTCTCGACCGTGCGCGCCACGCAACGCGCCAGCCGGTAGTCTTCCAGGATCTCCTCGATGCGCGGCGCCAGCGCCTCCACGGCCGCGCGCGGCCGCCCCTCCATCGCGGCATAGAGCGCGATGACTTGCGCGACCGCTTCCCGCGTGGGCGCGCTACCGGCCTTCAATAGTACGGGGCGCAAGGTCCAGTACACCAAGGTATCCGGCGTCGCGCCCGCCTCATCGGCTACGTCGTCCACTGACGCGTCCTCTGAGGCGCCAGCGGGCATGAGCGGGACGGGCGGCGTGAGCCGGCGCGCCGTCCGCGGCACATCGACCAGGCGGAACACGAGCATCGTTACGCCTCGCCCCTGCGCGGCGTAGGACGCACGGGCCGGATCAGCTTCCGCGGCTGCGCGCCGTCCCCGTCATCGGGCGCTGCACGCAGCCGGCGACGCGCCGCGATGCCCTCGTCGGCCGTGTCGCGCGTGACCACCTCATAGAGGACGGCCTTCTTATCGGGCGCGGGCCGCAAGACGCGTCCCAGCCGCTGCACCGCGTCGCGCTCCATGCCCGTCCCCGCGATCACGATCGCCACCGCCGCCTCGGGCACATCCACGCCCTCGTTCCACACCCGTGAGGTCGCGATCTTGGTGAGGCGCCCCGCCCGGAAGTCCGCCGTGAGCGCGGCGCGCTCGGCCGCAGGCGTCTGCCCGGTGATGGTAGGGATCAGGTAGGCGCGCCCGACGGCCTCGACCGCCGCGACGTGCTCCGCGAAGACGATGCAGCGTTCGCCGGCGTGTCGCTCCAGCAGGGGCTCCAGCGCGTCGATCTTGGCCTGGCTGGTCAACGCCAGCGTCCGCGCGCGCCCGTAGGCGAGCAGGGCCGCGCGCGCGCCGCGATCGACGACGGAGCGACGGCGGATACGTTCCAGGGCAAACAGCGCGGGCTCGCCGGGCCGGCCCGTGCGCAGGCGATAGTCCTGGAACACGGCCATATCGCGGTCGTAGGCCGCGCGATCGTCCGCGCCAAGCTCGACGGTCAGCCGCACGACCTCGAATGGGGCCAGGTAGCCTTCCTGCGCTAGGGGTTCGGGACGCGCCGTGTAGACAACGTCGCCGAGCAGCGCGTCCAGGTCGCGCTCCCGCCCATCGCTGCGGGCAAGGGTGGCCGACAGGCCCAGCCGAAACGGCGCCACCGCCGCCTCGGCGATGGCGCGGTAGGTGTCGGCCGGGAGGTGGTGGACCTCATCGGCGATGAGCAGCCCGAACGAGGAGATATGCGACAGCGCGCGCGCCGCCCCGTCGTAGGTCGCCACGACCACCGGGCGGTCCCACTCACGCCGCCCGCCCCCCACCATGCCAACGGCCGTGGCGGGGAGGCCGAGCAGGCCGGCCAGCGCCCCCAACCACTGCTCGCACAGCACGATCGTCGGAACCAGTGCGAGGGCGCGCGTGCCCGCGCGCGCGATCGCCAGCGCCCCCACCAGCGTCTTGCCCGCGCCCGTCGGCAGCACGACCACGCCGCGCCGTCCGGCCGCTTCCCAGGCGTCCAGCGCTTCAACCTGATAGGGACGCGGCGACACGGTGAGCCGCGGCTCGACGCCCAGGGGTGGGGCCGGGTCGAAAGCCAGGTAGACGGGGTGGCGCTCCTTGATGACGGACGAGATCGCGGCGAGGTCGGTCGGGCGCGCGCGGTAGAGGTGCGGACGGCGCCGGTCCGGCACGACCAGCCCCTGCAGCGCGGGGACCGCCGCGAGCCCGAGCCGCGTGCGCAGCACCAACTCGGGTCCCTGCAGCGTGATCTCCGTATCGTCCTCAGCCCCCGGCCCTGCCGGCGGCATGTCCATGTCTGTTGGGTTATCCACACGCGCCTTCCTAATGAGTCACGGCTACAACATGGCGCGGACGGGCCAGCGCTGGAAAAGCTGCTATTACGGCCACTATGTCCACATACTGCGTAGCAGGTTTCGCTCGGGTTCGCCCTCTGGGGTACGGTGCAAGACAGGGGAGGCATCGGTTCCCAGCGTCGGGAACCAGACAATAGCTTAACCTGGACGATCATATTGTGCAATTGCTACCCCATGCTATCACCCCACGATTATAGTGTCCTCGATGGCCGCTGGAATCGCCTGTCGTGCGCTTTCGTAATTCGCATCGAGAAATAGCCCTAACAACAAGATCGCTGCGATGCGACGCGCCATCTGCATGACGAGCCGTGCCTCGTTGCTCGTCAAAGGCCGCTGCAGGATGGGACGTTCACGATACGAGAGCCACTTCTTGATGACCTGGTATCCGCACGCGGTGTACTCCCACACCTTCGTGGGTACGTTGCGCCAGAAGGTCCCATCGTTGAGGTACACATCCACCGTGTTCTGACCCAGCTGCGCCAGGGCCTGTTCGAGCGTGAGGCCCAGCGCCAAGGCCCCCTCTTCGATCGCCGCTACCTCCTCAGGCATGTACGCGCGCTCGACGAGCTTCCCTTGCGCCGGCATCGTCGCACCGGCGGCGCCAACATAGCCCCAATGCGCCATGACCGATAACATTGTGTCCATGTCTTCTGCGGCCCCGCTGGTTGTCGTCAATAGACCAATCGCTCTCAGTTCGGGGCGGATCATCGTGCCGGCCGTGACTTCCGTCAGCGGTTTATCCACGTCCATTAGCGCGGCGACTGTCCGGCCAAGGTCAGCCGAAGCCAAGAGCACATCCTTCCTGCAGGGTAGCGGGATGCGCGGCCAGTCCAGCCGCAAAGCACCGGCATTCTCCACGCGATACGCCGGCGCATGCAACATCGCGACGGTGTGGAAGAACAACGTTTCGGCCGGCTGCTGCAACGCAACGAAGGAATCGCCCGCATCGAATAGATCGCGCAGGTACGTCTTCGCATGGTCGTGCAGATTGATCTCGCGGGCGTCCACGGGCCTCGGCTCGGCCGCAGAGAATAGATCGAGCGTTTTTTTCGTCGGCCTCAGGTAGAGCGGGAAGTAGTTGGACAGGCCGTTGCCGAAATTGTCGGCGAGGACGTCGACGACGTATCCTCGATCGAACCGTTGCATCGGCTGTTTCTGACGTGCTTCAATCCATAGGTTGCCGGCGAATACGTGCGGGACATAGTCTTCCCGTTTTTCATCCAGCAGTTTGGTTTTCGGCTCCCAGTACAACCACCGCACGTCAAACGGTCGATAGCAGTACCGAACGATATTCTCCGGCAGAAACCCTCGTTGTTGAAGGACACGCCGTGTATCCTGTGCCTTGAACCGCGCTGTACTTTGCATGGCACCCGGCGCGATCCGCTGCATCTCATCGTCGCTCACCGCAGGATCGAAATACTTCCTCATGCGCTCGATCAAGCGGTCACGGTCTACATCGAGCACCACATCATCCCGACTCGTCTTCACACCTGGGAACGAGGTGGCGAAGATGTCCGGCAGCGATGGCCACCGAGCATAATCGATGTCCGACCGGATCGTTGTGAACGGGAGCCCCAGATCGTTCGCCGGCACGATCGTTTCGTACAAAGCGTTTCCGTTAGGCGTAAGACTGGCGAGCAGTTCGGCCCGTTTGTTCTTGCCCCAGAAATCGCGGTACCGCATGGACGTGGCTGGAGTATGTTCTTCCTTGCGCACGAGCAACGCAATGGCGGTCCCGACCTGGATACCTTCGCGGTTCCATTCCGTCGAGAAGATGCTTGGGTCAGGGGTACCCTCCGGGGTCAACTTACCGGTCTTGTATTTGTCGCCGTTGAGATTATCGATCCAGATGTGGTCAAACGTTTCCAGGTACCGCTCACGCATCGCGGGGAACGAGAGGCCATCGAGCCACGAAGAGTTGGAGATGAAGCAGACGACGCCCGCTCCGGTCTTCTCCACGATGCGCCGCTCGGCCATCCGGTAAAACCGCACGTACAGATCGTTCAGCCCTTGCCCCTGCGGCTGACGAGTCGCAACGGACTTCTTGTACGCGTCCGTCAAGACACGCTCCTCGCCGATCTTGGTCCCGGCGAAGCCGTTGTAGGGCGGATTACCCAGGATGACCAGGATGGGCGTTTCCTGCTTGATGCGCTCGGCGGCCTCCCGCTCAGATTCCAACTCGGGGAACAGGAAGCGCTGCTTGGGCTCGGTCAGGAGATCCCACCCCGTGAGCGCGTTCGTGAGGTAAATGCTGGCCCGCTCCTCATGGGCATCCAGGAGCGGCGCGCCGAGGCTGTGGAGAACCAGGCCCATTTGCAAGTGCGCCACGACGAAGGGTGCGGGCAAGATCTCGAACCCAAAAATGCGCGTCAGTGCCGCCTCTTTGATGTCGTTCGCGGCGAGCGCATCTTCCCCGCGTTCGCGGATCGTCCGCGCGATCCGCTTGACGATCTCGACCGGGTACGTTGCCGTTCCCGTGGCCGGATCGAGGATGTACACCTGGGGATCGGCCAGGCCATCGGGGCGTCCCAGGTCCTCACGCAGGACCGTATCCACGCGCTCAACCATGTAGCGCGCCACCTCAGGCGGCGTGTACCAGACCCCCATCTCCTTGCGCAGTACGGGATCGAACGCCTCGAGGAACGGTTCGTAGAAATATTGGACGGCGTGCGTTTCCTCGAAGCGCGCGAAGAACAGGGTGCGATCCACGCGGTTGAGCACGCCCGCAGCGCGGTCCAAGACCTCGACCAGGCCCAGCGGCTCCAGCTTCGTCGGTAAGGCGAGTTGCTCGAACAGCACGCGGATCATGGGCACACGCAGCGACCAGGCGGCGGTACGCCAGTCGAAGCGCGCGGCAGTGGTCACGTTAGGGTGTTCCTGGCACCAGAGCACCCAAGCCGAGAAGATACCGTAGAACAGCGTCTGCACCAACGTCGAGCGGAAGAAGTGGTCGCCTTTCCCACCCTCGAACGTGAGTCCCAATGCCTGCTCCAACGCAGCCCGTAAATCCTTGAGCGTGACGAGCTTCCCTTTCTCGACGCGCACGCGCGCATCACGGGCGTAGGACGCGAGGAGCCAGGCGACGTCTTGCGGCGTGGTGAGCGGAGCGCTTTGCAGCAGGACACGTTTCAGGAAATCGGTGAACAAGTCGCCCTGCTTGATGGCGAAGGCGCGCGGATCGCCGGCCGCCTTCCAGAACGCCTGTTCGGACGAGGCCAACCGATACATTTCGACCTTGGACGGCCGACCGTCGTCATCCTGGCCAATGAGCACGAAGTCGCGCAGGTTGGTGACCAGGACCTGGCGATACTTGCCCCAGTAGCGTGACACCTGTTCGCCCTCGGTGATGACCCAAGCGTCGTCCTTCGTCCCCTTGACCTCAACGACTCCCCGCGCCGGGTTCTGCGGTTCCATCGGTGTGTCGGACGCTTTGGGGAACTGATCCGGCGTGAAGAGACCGCCGTCGGGCATCCCTGCTCCCAGATTGCGCAGGGTCATGATGCAGCGCACCTGCGGTGACAACGACCTTCCGATGCCGTTGAAGAGATTGGAGAGAGCCGGGTAATAAGATGTTTCCTTGACGCCTGCACCCGAGGCCCGAATGTCACGCAACTCCGTGATGTAGTCCTCAACCAAGCTCATTGATAGCCGCGCTCCCCTCCTACAATTCGGGCGTCGCCACCATGCCGTAGCAACGCCCCAACATCCGTACCTGCACCGCATATTGTGCCACTATTGGATGGCTGTGTGCAACCTGGTAACGTTTTGCCGGGCGCGCCCCGTGATTGTGAGGCGCGGCGTCAGACGCGCGGCGCACGGGCACCCGCGCGGGCCGGCCGCCCGTGCACCGCGCTCAGCCCGCCGTCCAGCGCCCGTGCACCGCCGTGCTCCCGCGCCGCGCCCACCGGCAGCCCCTCTCGTGGGACGCGTGCCCTCACAACACGGCCAGTGTAGCACGGAGCGGGGGGCTGTCAAGGAACACGCGCGTCCGCGCCCGCTGCGGCCGTGCGGCGCCCCTGACCGGGCCGCGGGGCGGCGGGGCGCGCCCGACGGGGCGGGCCGGCGGCCGCACCTAACCCTCTCACAATCGTGGGGCGCGCCCCGTTTTGCCGTTTTGCACCCCGCTCTACTAGGTGGCGAGTCGAGGGCTATTGCTACGCACTGGCACTGGGCGTCAAGGCACCCTCAGGCCGCCCAGTACCAGTGATCGCTGATCTCGACCAGCGTGACCTGGGATCCCCACGTTTGCGCCTTCCTGCCCGGCACATGCGTGTAGATCTGGATCGGCTGCGTGACCTCCACGATGACGGGCTTCCCGATCGTCGTCACGAACCACGGCCCCGTTTCCTTTATCGATGAGACCGTGCCCTTAGGGGGCGGCGTGTGTGGCGTGTGGGCCAGAAAGGTCGCACGGCTCATGTGGAGGCTCGAATAGGACAGCCTGTACGCCTCGTTGTAGTCGTCGGTGGCAAGGGCGTGTTCCACCTCGTGGATGATGCGCTGGGCCTGCAACGGGTGTGGTACCGCAACGGTCGCGGGATAGATCGTTGATGCGGTCAACGCCGTGGCCAAGGCAACGCTGGATGCAGCGATCGGCATGGTTGGTTTCTCCTTATTGCTAGATGGGCAATCCCCCCCAGCCTAGCCGACGATGCTATAGCGCGTAATGGCCCGATTGGGGTCATGCCTACGTGCGATGCGCCACTTGGTATTGAGGGGAGCACTGATAGGCCGAGCATGTTCTTGCCGGTAGCCTTGCATAACCACAGGCTGTTTGGATGACCACCCCTGATAATTGAAAGCGGAGGACGTACCATGTCGCGCCACAACCAATCGCCACGCAAGAACAAGGAACGCAGCCGCGAGAAGCGCCGTCGCCCTTTACCCGTCGTGACCGATCGCGCTCAGGCCCGTGTGAGCGAGCCAAGGCCGTCGCCATTTCCATCAGCACCCGTCCCCACCAACGTGACCGCTCCATTCCAACTGGCGGCGAGAAGCGGGCGTTTTAGCTTGACACTCGTACCGCAATACCCGCCGGAGGATCCCAGGTCGCGGATTCACCTACCTCCATCGGGCGGAGCCAACACGTACACCGTAACGTATGTCCTGTCGTTGCCCGGCAAAGAGGTGTACCGCGACAATCTGGACCTCGACGCGCTACTGGAGTCGGGCGACTCTCTTCTGGCCATGCCCCCGCCAGCCGTGCGCCTCGATATTCAGATCGTTGGCGCCGAGACCCCAATACACATCACCGTCTATGCCAACGATCGAGGCAGGATGTCCAAGGTCGGAATGCGTATCGATGCGCAAAACTTTGACGCTGCCCAACGAACCGCCCACAATTGGATCTCCCCAACGCTGAGTTGGTGGAGCGTTCGGGACGACGTGGCCATCGACGTGGCTGGCGTGCATGTGGTTGAGGAACAAACCGAGGTGCCCGGTGGGTTGGGGGTATGCTGGGCCAACCCAAAATGCTAGCCTACCAAATCGGTCATGTGTCCAAGGCGGAGCACCGGCCATTGTTCGCATCGTACCGGGAGGGCTTGTCTGCTATCAACCCATTCTACCAAGCGCTGTGCTTCTACCGAATCATTGAGGGCATCAACAAGTTGCGCAATACGCGACGCGCTGCGACCATCGCGGCAGGGCAAGAGTACCGTGGCCCGGACGAGCGCATACCGCCAGACGAAAGCGCCTTCCCCGAGGGACCCTTCAGCGAGCGACCAAACTTCCAGCCGTACTATGGCAAGAAGTTCACGAAAGTGATCGACGAGATGCGCGGGATGCTCCGCAACGCCGTGGCACACCTCGATCCGGCCGGAGGTTCGCTCGTGGCCGACGACTACGACGACATCGGCAAGGCGGAGAAAGCAATCCCTGCGCTCGCGTACATCGCGCGACAGATGCTGCGTAACGAGGTCAACTCCGACCCCGATTACACGGGGTCCATCATACCATAGCTCCCGGCTGCGTCGGTTGCATGTCCGTTGGGTTATCCAGATAGCATGCCATAGACGCAAAGGGTCCACGGAGTTGCTGGCTAGACTCTACTCTAATCACGATTCCAATTGGTCAATAACCTGTGCATTTAAGTCTCGAATGTACAGAATCGTCTGCAATACCTTAAAGAGAACTACGGAAAATTGCATTTGCAGTGATGGGAAAGCGACTGGATGCGCAGCCCACCGATCGTATTGCGCCTTCTTGGTAGCGTGTGCCAATCCTCCATAAACGAACACATCCATTATGTCGCGTCGCGTAAGCACTCTGTCGTCAAACGCAAGCTCAGGATTCGGTGAGGGGTTGTCGAGGTAGGCGTTTATGGCTTTTCGCGCACTTACAAACCTTTGCAACGTATCTTCCGCTATGAACGACGCGGATGCTAACTCCTGATACGCCTTTGCCATACTGCCGAGAGAAGACTTCTCGTTATCTTGGATAAAAAACCTAAAGGTGAGTACAAACGCTTTTACCATTTCACCTTTAGGGCCAGAGTATTCTACCGCTACCTCTGCACTCTGCAAGCCAGATAATGTAAATCTCACCTGCCCATGCAACATGGCTTGCAGGAAAGTCGAATCTGCAAGTTCATTGGCCTTCTCATTGAAAAACCGAAGCTGCTGAACGATCATAGACATGTCTTTTTTCGTACTCATTCCCTGCATTGTCTTCTTAAATCTTCTCGCGGACGCGTTGACATTTTCTCACAAGTCAATGATCACGAGAATTTGATACCGTGATCAGCGACAAGCAAGAGATGGCAAGGAGCAGTATCCAGAAGCTAGAAACCGAGGACAACACACGCTATAAAGTGACCGTAGGCCTTGGCATTGATCCGGTCTCAGAGGGTAGGCCATGCTAAAACCTCTATCACGATGGACACACACGCCCATACTATCGCTGAACAGCATCAGGACGTGGCCGATAAGCTAGGCGGCGCATTGTTCGGGACGGTGGCACTCTAGGCGAGAGCAAACGCCTGTAAGGGGTATATATTGCCCGTCCGTGACCTTTTAGCAGAGGTGACAACCGACATTAAAGGTCGAGTTGCGACAATCGAGGCAAAAGTAAAGAGCCAGGGCCAGGAATGACCTTGACTCTTAATTATTATGGAGCGGGAGACCGGACTCGAACCGGCGACGTACTGCTTGGAAGGCAGTCACTCTACCAACTGAGTTACTCCCGCATGCTCCGCATATGCGCGACACTGGTCATTGTGACACTCCCAAGGCTAAAACCTTGGGCTTCTCGCCGCAGCGAGCTACGTGCGGGGTGTCCACCCGAACTACCTGGATGACTCCAGGATACGTGGATATTGTGCCGCGCCCGTGTTCATCGCACGCAACCCACGACACTTTCAGTCTATCACAGATGCGCCGCGGTAAAGCGCGGGGCTGGGGCGCCATCGTCAGCACCGCGCTGCGCGGCTTCCACGCGACCCTGCTGGGCCTCGCACTCGGCCTCATCGACACCGTGTTCACGACCACGGGCCTCCTGATGCTGGCCGGTGGCCTCTACGCGATGGTCAACCTGCGTGACATCAATCCATTGCAGCCTTGAATGCAAAAAGTGTATCCCTGGTCACCTACCCAAACATGCGCTTGAAGCCCAGGCCCTTCTTGGCGCGGCGCTGGAAGGCTTCGTTGACGAGGAAGGCGATGTCATCGGGCCGCATGATGTGCTGGAACGGGCCGAACGCGCCGTCGGCGAACGCGACGCCGCCAACGGCGACGAACTCCTCCAGCTCGGTGACGGTGACCGCTTCGGCCAACCCCCGGTCCAGACGATGGCCAAGCGCGCGCAGGAAGTCCTCGTAGCCCGATGGCAGGAGCGGGGAGGACGGCCGCCGCGTGTCGCCCTTGCCACGCGCCGCGTAGGCGTTGGCGACAACTTGCGCGAAGTCGCGGTCGGGGAACTCCAGCGCCTCCGGCACGCGACTGGCGCCGGCCGGAAGGGCGCGGACGAGGAAGCCGCCGCCGATCTCCATCAAGTTGACGGCGCGATACTCGTAGAGATCCAGCTGGCGCCCGATGACGCGCAGGCGATTCTCGTACGTCGGACGGAGTAATTCGTCCGGGATCGCGCCAGCGACCGATGGCGCGATCACCGCCTCCGTGATGGGGAGGTCATGCACGCGCTGCCGCACGAGCCGGGCCACAGCCTCGATATAATCGCTCTTCTTGGGGATGTAGTCGACGACGCCGGCACGGAAGGCGGCGACGGCGACGCCCTCGGACTTGGCGTTGGACATCATGATGACCGGGAGGTCGGGCTTGCGCTGATGGATGCGCACAAGTGTCTCCACCCCATCAATGCCGGGTAACTGGTAATCGAGCAGACACAGGTCGCATGGGTGCGCCCCCACCCACAGCACGGCCGCCTCGCCGCTCGGCGCGTGGACGGGACGCGGCAGATCGAGGTGTTCCATGGCGCGCGCGATGCGCTGCGCCTGGTCTTTGTTGTCTTCGACGAGCAGTACGACGGAGTCCCGAATCACAGGTCCTCTCCTTCCCACACGGGTTGCACGGGCCGCAGGGGCGCGCGCTTCATGGCCGACCAGTAGAGCAGCGTGTTGCCCAGCACGGCGCGTAGATCGTGCACGAGGCTCGGCTTGCTAATATAGCCGCTCGCGCCGAGTTCGTAGGCGCGCGCGATGTCGGATGACAACTCCGACGAGGTGAGCATGACCACGGGGAGCCGCCGAAGCGCCGCGTCCTCCTTGATCCGAGCCAGCACGTCAAGTCCCGATAGCCCCGGCATATTGATGTCGAGCAGCACGAGGTCGGGCGCGTCCTCCGCCGATCGCAGTAGCGCCAGCGCCTCCGTCCCATCGCTCGCCGTCTGTATCTCCGCCGTTTTGTCCGATTCCTTGATCGCCCGCGTGATGAGCACGGCGTGGTCCGGGTCGTCGTCCACAAACAGGACGCGTAGCGCTGGCGCGTAGGTCACCATTTAATGTCTCTCCTCTCTTATATGAGCCGTCAGCTGACGGCTAACGGCTTTTGGCAACGTAAAATGGAACGCTGTCCCCCTCCCCTCCTCCGATTCGATCCACACGCGTCCGCCGTGGGTCTCGATGATGCGGGCGACGATGGCTAACCCCACGCCTGACCCGGTGGGGTTGAGCGTCTTGCCGACCGGAAGCCGCTGAAAAATTTGCAGCACCTTGTCATGGAATGCCGTCGGGATGCCCGCGCCATTGTCGCGCACCTCGATCTCCCAGGCGCCGCCCGCGTTACTGGCCGTGACTCTCACCAACGGCACGCGCTCTTTCGGCGTGTACATGACCGCATTGTCGATCAAGTTCGTGAAAACCTGGACCAAACGCTTGCTACACGCATAGACGACCGGCAGCGACGACGCGACCTCAACACGCGCGCCACGGACGGTAAGCGTGTGGTGAAGTTGCTCCGTCACGTCCTGGATCACCGCGCTAAGGTCGACGAGGCTGTACTCGTCATCGACGCGGCCAAGCCGCGAGAGTTCGAGCAAATCGGCCAGCAGCGCTTGCATCTTGTCGGCGTTGGCGACGATACGCTCGAGATAGCGGCGACCATCCGCCCCTAACGCCGCGCTGTAGTCCTCGATCAGGATGCCGGCCATACCCTGCACCGAGACGAGCGGCGCTTTGAGATCGTGCGAGACGGTATAGATAAACGTTTCTTGCTCGCGCGTCTTGGCGTTGAGGCGATCCTCGATGCGCTTGCGCTCGATCGCGTACCGCAATGAGCGCACGAGTAAGTCGCTCTCGACACGGCCCTTGACGAGGTAATCCTGCGCTCCTTCGCGCACTCCGCGGATCGCCAGCGCCTCATCCTTGTTGCCGCTCATGATGACGATCGGTACACCCGGCGCTGCTGCGTGCAGGCGGGTGACGATCTCGATACCGTGGGCGTCAGGGAGCGACAAGTCGAGCAAAACCACGTCAAACGCGGTGTCCACGACCTGCTCCAGCGCTTGGGTGAGCCGATCGACCTGCGTCACTGTGAAGCGCGCGCCCTCGTTCGCCCCCTCGGTGAGCATGTCGCGAACAAGGTAGGCGTCGGCCGGGTTGTCCTCGACCAACAGAACCGCCAGCGAGGTCGGGGCCGGCGCCGCCAGCGGCGCCAGCCCCGACGCCACATCGGGCTCCGTGTCTAGGGCATCGTGCTCTCCATCCATATCCATAAGGCACACGCGACCCATAGCTATCCCCCTGCCCGTGCCCAGCGGGCCACGGTCGCGTACAGGGCCGCTAGCTCGAACGGCTTGGCTAGCCAGTCATTGCCGGGCAGCAGCGCGGCGGCGCCGCGCAACCCTACCTGCCCCGACATCACCACGATGGGGATGGCAGCGGTGGCTGGGTCGTCGCGCAGGCGCCGGCTGAGCGCCGCGCCGTCGAGCCCCGGCATGTTCATATCGAGCAACACCAGGTCCGGCCGCCGCTCGCGGGCCACACGCAGCGCCTCCTGACCCACGGCGGCGAGCACGCCGTACCCCACGTCCTCCAACGCGGCGCGCACAAGGTCAACGATGCCGGGGTCATCGTCGATCACCAGCACGGTGCGCCGTCCGGCGTCCCCGCCGGCCGGCGTCGTGTCGATCCGCGACGGCGCCAGAGGGCGGCGCGCCACCGCCAGCCAGAACTCCTCGATCATCCCCATGACACGGAAGAATTGATCCAAATCGGGCGATTTGCTGACGTAGCAGTTGGCGTGCAAATCATAGCTCGTCGCGATATCCGCCTCGGCCTCCGAGGTCGAGAGCACGACCACGGGGATGCGGCGTAGCGACGGATCGGCCTTGACCGCGGCGAGGACCGCGCGGCCGTCCAGGCGCGGCAGGTTCAGGTCCAGCAGCACCAGGTCCGGCCGCGGCGCGGCGGCGTAGCGCCCCTGGCGGCGCAGGAAGGCCAGCGCCTCCTCCCCGTCCGGAGTCACCGAGAGATGCAGGGGCACCGTCCCCTCCCTCAGCGCTTCCTCAGTCAGGCGCACGTCGGCAGGGTTGTCCTCGACCAGCAGCACCTCCATAGCGGTCTGGGTCATGCGGCGGCGTCCTCTCTCGCGTCTTTCTCGGCTGTCGCGTCGCGCTCCTTGCGTGGGGGCAGGGTGAACAAGAACGTGGCGCCCTGGCCAGGTTGCGATTCGACCCAGATACGGCCGCCGTGGCGCTCCACGATGCGCTGGCACACGGCGAGCCCGATGCCCGTGCCCTCGTACTCGGTGCGGGTGTGCAGGCACCCAAACATCTGGAAGATACGCGCGGTGTGCGCCGGGGCGATCCCGATGCCGTTGTCTACCACGCGCACGAGCCAGCGGTCGCCCTGCCGCTCCGCCTCCACTCGCACCAGAGGCGCCACGTCGGGCCGCGTGAACTTGAGGGCGTTGCCGATCAGGTTCTGGAAGAGTTGGCCGAGTTGGGCCGCGTCGCCGTGCACCGCCGGCAGCGCGTCGTAGACGACCCGCGCGTCGCTCTCCGCGATGCGCGCGTCCAGGTTGGCAACAGCGGCGGCGACGAGGGCGCCACAGTCGGTTGGCCCGAACGCCGCGCCGTGCGTGCCGACGCGCGAGTAGGCGAGCACGGCTTTGATCAAGGCCGACATGCGCTGGACGCCGTCGGTGGCAAACCCGATGAACTCATCGGCGTCCGCGCCGAGCTTACCCTGGTAGCGCCGCTGGAGCAGCATGAGGTAACTTGTGATCGTGCGCAGGGGCTCCTGGAGGTCGTGCGACGCGACGTAAGCGAACTGCTGCAACTCGGCGTTGCTCCGCTCCAGTTCGCGCCGGTTCTCCACCAGCGCCGCCTCGGCGCGGGCGCGCTCGGTGATGTTCGTGGACACACCGATGACGGAGATCAGGCGACCCTGCGCGTCGTGCAGCGGTGTCAGATGGTTGTCGAAGACGGCGCCGTGCACATGGCTGGGGAAGGTGACAGGCGTCCCGGCCAGCGCCCGCCGTGTATCGTCCAGGAGCGCGGGCTGATCCCGGTACACGTCGAAGACGGAGCGTCCGACCACGGCGCCTGGCTCCCGCCCCAGGGCGGCCAACCCGGCTCCGTCCGACATCGTGTAGACACCAGCGGGGTCGATGGTGAAAAGAATGAGCGGCGCGTTGGCGACGACTGTGCGCAGGCGCTCCTCGCTCACACGCAAGGCGTCGAAGGCGGCGGCCTGCCCCAGGGCGGCGCCCAGGACGCCAGCCATGAGTTGCAGCGTTTGGACGGCGCGCGCGTCGAAGGCGTGCGTCGCCGTGGCGCTCACCTTAAGCGCGCCGACGACGGCGCCGCCATGGCGCAGAGGAACGACAACCATCGAACCGATGCCCAGACGCCGGCAGATGACGGGATCGGTGCGCGGGTCGATCGCCGCGTCAGCGCAATAGAGGGTCTCGCCCGTGCGCACGCACAGGCCGGTAAGGGTCCCTATGAGCGGCAAGCGGGTCCCCTCATAACCCTCTAGCGTGCCAGTGACGGCGTGATAGACCATGTCCTCGCCCTCGACCAACTCGACCACCGCGCCATCGGCGCCGCTCAACTCTTGCGCGCGTGCGGCGATCAAGGGCAAGACGACGCGCGTATCCAGGTCGGCCAGAGCGACCTCCTGCTGGATCGCGATGACGCCGGAAAGCCGCTCCGCGTCCGCGCGCAGGATTGTGCGCTCCTGGTCCAACGCCGTCTCCATGGCCCGGCGTGCGCTTACATCTCGGATAATGCCGCCATAGAAGGCGCCCTCGGCGGTCTCCCAGGAGGACAGAGATAACTCGATGGGGAACGCGGAACCGTCCTTGCGCTGGCCTTGTAGTTCTAGCGTCTGTCCCAACGCGTGTGACGCCTCCCCGCGCGCCAACCGCTCCAGGCCACTCTGGTGAGCCGCGCGGTACTCCTCCGGCATCAGCAGGGTCAACGGCTGGCCGATTGCCTCGCAGAGAGTATAGCCGAAAATCGCCGCGGCCCCCCTGTTCCAGGAGATGATGCGGCCGGCGCTGTCGGACGCGATGATCGCGTCGTGGGCCGCGTTGGCGACGGCGCGGTAGCGCTCTTCCTCAGCCCGCAGCGCCTCCTCCTCAGCCCGCAGCGCCTCCTCGGCCCGTACGCGGTCGGTCACGTCTATGGACACACCAATCGCGCCCATCACGCGGCCCTGCGCGTCGCGCAAAGGGGTCACACGGGCGTCGAGAGTGAAACCATCGATGGTATGGATGAAGTCGGCTGGCTCGCCGGCGAGCGCGCGGCGGAGACCTGCCGCGATCACGGGATGAGCCGCGTGGACGTCGAAGGCCGAGCGGCCGACCACCGCGCCGGGCGCGACGCCTAACGGGGCCAGGCCCGCCCCGTCGGAGAGGGTGAAGACGCCGTCCGCGTCCAGGGCGAAGAGGATGACAGGGAGGTGCGTGATGAGGGTGCGCAAACGCTCCTCACTCGCGCGCAGGCGCTCCTCCGCCTCCACACGCGCAGTCACGTCGCGGCTGGTCACGATGACGCCGCGCACGGCTGGGTCGGAGAGCCGGTTGGTGGCGACACACTCCAGAGTGCGCCAGGAGCCGTCGACGTGGCGATGGCGGCAGGTCAGCGTCACGGAGGGCTGGCTCTCCGTGACGCAGGCGGCCATGGTGGCATGGACATGGGCGCGGTCGTCGGGGTGGATCGCGGCGAGCGGGTTACCGGCGGCCTGGTGCAAGTCCTCGATGGACGCGCCCAGGATTCGCGCGTAGGAGGGGCTGCCGTAGAGCGCGGCGCCGTTGGGGGCGAGGACGCACACGAGATCGCTGCTGTGCTCCGCGAGGGCGCGAAAGCGCGCCTCCGAGGCGGCCAGTTCGTCGGCGCGGGCCTGCAACTGCCGCCGCATCGCATCCATCTCCGCGCCCAGGCGAACAAACTCGCAGGCGCCCGCGATGGCGACGGGTTACGTGAGGTCGCCTTGCCCAATGGCCTCCGCCGCGCGGCGCAGGGCCGCGAGCGGGCGCGTGACCGCGCGCATGGCCCGCCAACCCAGCAGCAGCCCCAGGCTGATGGCGCCAGCGAAGAGCGCGGCGAACAGCCGGTCAGTCATGACGCTCGTCGCCACGCTCGCGCGCAGGTCCTCCTGGCGAGCGCCGTCAAGACGGGCGATGATCCGGTTGGCGGCGGCACGGTAGCGGTCAAAGAGGACCTTGCCATGGTCCTGTTGGGCGATGAGGGCGGCCACGTCGCGCGGGGCCGGCAAGGGGTGGCCGAGGACGCCCATCGCCCAGCGGTCCCATGCATCCCCGGCGCGCCGCTCCGCGCGCACCAAGGGCAACGCGACAGGCTCAGCGACCATGAGCAAGTCCTGCCGGTAGCGCAGCGCGGGGAGCGCGCGCCGGGCCGCGTCGTAGGGCTGGAGGAAGCGCTGCCGGCCGGTCAACAGGTAGCCGCGCAAGCCGGTCTCCTCGTCGTCGCGCAGCTTGACGCCTTGCAACACCGCGCCGGAGAGGGCGTCGATGGTGTTGACGGTATGGGCATAACTGGCACGGAGCCGGTCGGCGCTGACGGCGGCACAGAGCCAGGTCAGCCCAAGCAAGGCGACGACGGCGAGAGTGCTCGCGGACAGGCGAACGACGATGCTACGGCTCGCCCCATGTTGATTCATCACCGAAGCCTCCGCTTATCGCGCTCGCCGCGCCTGTCGTGTGTACACACATCGGTATCGGCGCATCCGGCTCACGCCGCAATGCCCCATCTGTCATCCCCCGCCCTTCCTAGTTGATTCAGCGCTGGCATGGCTTATGCGTCACGCGTTATCCTGAAACATCACCATACGTAGCTGCTGTTGCGCGCCATGCCATGGACAGCGGCGCCACAGACACCACGTATCGCGAAGGGAGCAGATCACGATGCAGGAGAACCATGAGATCGTCGATGCCGGGGGGACCCCGGAACGCCGCAATATCTACGCCGTGTTCGACCACGAGGAGCAGGCGCGGGAGGCCGAGCAGGCGCTGGCCGCGGTCGGTGTGCCCACGCAACGCCTCGCGCACTCGGCGGCGTCGGGCGACCTAAGCGAGTCTAAAAAGGACGCGGAAGGCTTCGTGGGCAAGTTTACCAACTGGATCAAGGGCTACGGCGGTGAGGACA